>Ga0070735_10000112_pt1 | contig 102723 bp, 146 predicted proteins | sample Coa_R1_FD_66443 | JGI IMG/M metagenome (GOLD analysis project Ga0070735, IMG submission 66443) | Surface soil microbial communities from Centralia Pennsylvania, which are recovering from an underground coalmine fire - Coalmine... | ecosystem: Environmental > Terrestrial > Soil > Unclassified ...
TCACCCTTGCTGCCACGTTTTCGATGCTGATGTTCATCTTTCGTCCTTTCAAGTTAGAGACTTTGCTTACCCGACCCCGACTACGACCCCGACTACGACCCCGACCCCGACCACGACCCCGACCCCGACCCCGACCCCGACCCCGGCCACGACCACGGCCCCGACCCCGACCTGCGCCAAAATCTTTTCCTGCTCTTAATCGCTGCCGTCATTTTCCGCTCCCGTAGGATTCGATAAACTCGGTCCTAACCCTCCATTCCTTAGCTGGGAGTCTTTCTGCGTTCTTGTAACTGGGAGAGTTCCAGTCCCCGGTCTCGTAGACTACGGATGGGTCTTCCAGAAGGACGAATTCATCGTTTACGCCCGTGAGTGTACCGGCGTAAAAATAGTTGGCGCACAACAGCAGAACTTGCTGGCCCAGGAACGACTCTAGGCCAGCGCCTTCGACATCTACTAACTTCTTCATAATCTGTACTCCTCCTTGACTCTTATTCATATACATACTACGTATGTATATGAATAAGATCCAAGGCTTTTACTCCACTGGTAAACCGGCATCACAGGGAAGTATCTGTAGGCTCCACAGTCCAGATCTGTACTTTTCGGGCCACCGGATCTGGGCGTCGAAATGGTTAGATCTCGGCAACCACCGTACTGAACTTCAGTTTTGATGGCGGATAGGCACAAAAGGAGCAGTGCCGCGCCGCCGAGTAGGAATCGGCCACGTTTACTCATAGTCTCCGATCCCTCCGGTGAGAATGGCGAATAGGATACCGAGTAGGATGATAACGACGTGGATCATTTCCTTCCCCCTGCGATCCCTGCCACCATCGCCAATATAAGTAAGATCATCCCGATTAAAATTAGAGCCCAGCCGAGGCTTGAAAGTGTCCATACCCCGAAGAACAGGCAGGCTAGCGCAAAAAGGAATACATACGCCGCACTGTCGTTATTCTTGCTCATCGGATACACCTCTTGGCGGCGTAGAGCGTGACTACGATCAGGGCCACCATGCCAAAGAAAATAATCGGCGTCAGGATATCGTCGGTCATACGAAGCGCCTCCAGACGGCCTCATGGACTGCATACAGCACGAATTTGCCAGCGGATTCCGCAGCTCCGATAGAGAGCGCAAGGTGGGCTTTGCGGGTTACGCAGTAGACCGCTAGCGCAGTCGCGGTGTAGCTTAGTACGCGGTAAGTGATTGCCTTGATAAGAATAGGCTTGGCGGTTTTCACTTGCCCTCCAGATCGTCGCGCAGATCGCGCACATCTGTTTTGGCCTGTTGGTAATCCGACTTGACATCCTTACGGATTGTCTTGCCGACTGCTTCCTGGATATCGGCCACGAGCTTCAGTAGGTCAATCCCGATCAGGCGGACCACGAAACAGGCCACGCCCACGACCATGCCGACTTCGATCAGGATTCGTTCCGTGGTCGAGCAGTACTGAATTATCTGGTCCGAGTAACTGTAGGTGATGATTACGAGTATGCAGCGCTTTCCCATAGTTTTTCTTTTGTTTTCCAGGGAGGGTTATCCTCCCGCCCCAGCCGAAACCAGAGCGGGAGGAGGTTGAGGTTTAGGCCGCCTGTTCGCCGATTTCGGGCGAGCCGCCGCACAGGATGTAGAACACGGCATCCTGTGCCTTGTCGGCGATGGCTTTCGTTACCAGACTGGAGTCGGACCCTTTCAGGCCCATGACCGCTGCGAACTGCGCATCGGACAGGCCGGTCTCGTGAGCGCGGGCCAGCACCTGCTTCGTGGACTCGGCGTACACTCCACGATCCTTCATGGCTCTGGTGATTGCCGTGGCGAAATCGGAACCCTTCACCACTGCGGTATGCTTTCGGGTATTCGTTGGCATTGCTTTTTCTCCTTGAGATTGAAATAGTTTGAAGTGGCGCGTAAAATTCCCGGTTAGGCTTCCAGATCTTCCAGCACGTCATCCAGCTTGCGCCGGACTTCTAGCGTGGCCAGTGCTGGGTCAGAACCGGGCAAGTCGAGAACTGCGGCGAGAGCCTCCGGGCTGACGCCTAGATTCTCCGCTGCATACAGAACCTTGCGGGCCATATTACGGCTCAAGCCCGCTTGGGCTCCATTCTCGATAACTGCACATTCGGCGTCGGTCAGGGGCATAATTAGACGGCCTGCGGCAGCCCGGCGGCGGCATCGGCAGAGCGGTACATCTGATTCTCGGCAGCCTCCGTGACCAGCGTGCGATCCGAACCGGGCAAGCCGAGAACGGCTGCAACCTGTTCCGGCTTCAGACCGTCCTTCTCCGCCCGCTGCATTATGGCGATGGCCAGTTTCTTGGAAACGCCATGATTGACGCCATCCTGGATGATGGCTTTCTCCACTTGCGAATAGGTATTGTGCATTCGATTTTTCTCCTTATGTTTGGGATGGAATATCCCAGGAGTGGCGGGAGCTGTCTCCCGCCCTACCTGCGGTACTCTACTCCGCCGATTCCAGATTGTCGCGGCTCTCGGCCTCGTCTTCCAGTTCTTCCTGGATTTCCTCCTCCAGCTCGCCCAGCTCCTCGGCGGACTGCTGATCGGCGGTCTGGGGCACGTCGATCAAGGGGTTGACTACTGCGTCTTCACGTGGCATATGCTCTTTCCTCTCAGGGGCTCGAATAGCCCGCACTGTGCGCAAATGAAATAGGAATCCGCCCATAGTGCGCGTTACTCCAGCTCCACAAACAATTGGCGAACCTCTAGCAAGGTCTGTTTACGATCCTGCCAGTACTGGGCCATAGGGTTTGGCCCATCTCGAATATCAGGAGGATTGCGGAACATGCGGTCTGTGTTTTCATTGCACTCCCGCACCAGTGCATCCAAGGTGGGCAGGAGCGCTTCTAAGATACTGGTCTGCATATAAGCTACTCCTCATCGCGGGTTTCAGCCCGCCACAGCAAGATCAGGCCGACAAAGAAAAGCACGATCACCAGCGAATCGCCGTTCATAGCTGCTTCTCCATCTCCTCGGTTGCGGCGTAGCGTAGGGCTAGCACCTGTGTATGGATCTCCGTCCCCTCCCATTCGTGCTTACTGGCGAGCCAGTAGTCACAGAGGACGGCCACCGCCTCGGCGGATTCGCTCAAAAAACGCGCGAAATCCACTTTCCTTGCACTTGAGGTTTCAACGTGGCGGCACTTCCCAGCCCCGCCAGTCGATTGCTGCGCCTCGGTTGATGCCGAAGGTGCGGCGGTTTCAATAGAGCCGTTTAAAACGCGAAATTCGCGTATGGCCCTTCCTTCACGGTCCCAGTATTGGACAATCATCGAATTTTCTCCCCGCAGACCAGACAGACACCGGCGTGTTTCGATTCGCGGCTGAGCGGGTCTTGACAGTGAGTACAGATCTGGACTTTGGCTAATTCGCGGACTTTGTTCCGCTCCAGTTTTTCGTCATGCTGGTACTTATTCATAGTCATCCTCTCCGTCCAAGCAGGAACCTCCATCGAGCCATGCGATTAGGGACGCCGTAAGCCCCGCGACACAGGCCAGCACGGTCAGGGTAACGGCGCACATGCCGATAGCGGTGCGGTGCAGGCTGTAATCGGCGTCGGCAGCTAAAGTGAAACAGCCGATTACAATGGAGACAGGAACGCCCCAAAGCGGGCTGACTTTACGCATGGGAGCCGCCTTTCAGGTAGGTAGCTTCGATCAGATCGGCGATCTCGGCGAAAGTCTTGCCGTGGTCATTCAGATCCGCTAACCCGTTTTCGCGCAGTGTCGGGCCTATAAGCACGTCCGGGTTGCGCGGGAACCTGTTGCATTTGATCTTATTGAACCCATAGTACAGTTCGACTGAAAACGGGAGGATATTGACATCTGTAGAGGTGCTGGTTACAAATTCATTATCAACCGTCCACTTTCCCTGAACTGCGCGTTTGGCAAGATCGCAGGCCACGCCCAGGCAGCAGTAGGTCTTAGCGCGGCCATAGCCCTGCCGTAAGGACCGTTGGCCCTGTCGATATTTGCCGGAACGCAGAGCCGTAACGAGGCGTTGGATGCGGCGGCGGTAAGTCTGGAGTGGATCACGCATAGACGCAGATCCACGCGACGAAGGCGATTAGGCTGATGGAGATGGCGGTGGTAAGCATTGGTTTGTTCCTATACCCTGCCGTGGGGAGTCGAACCTAACACGGCAGGGTTAGCCTCCGAAGCCAAAGGGTACCGACTGGGAGCCGCAGAGCGCTCCCAGGCATGGGACCAAAACGGAATCAGGACTATTTCCAGTTTTGATAGTAGGCTACAAGGTATTACCCTGTAGCCCCCAGTCGGTACCCTTTTTAAGCTGTTTCATTTGTAAGTCATAGCCTTTCGTGCGATGTTGGCTAGGCTAAATTTGGCACGAGCAGCAGCAGCAGCAGCAGCAGCACGAGCAGCAGCAGCAGCACGAGCAGCAGCAGCATCATCAGCAGCAGCAGCAGCAGCAGCAGCAGCAGCAGCACGAGCAGCAGCAGCATCATCAGCAGCAGCAGCACGAGCAGCAGCAGCAGCAGCCCAAGAGCGGTCTTTCCCAGACAGCCACAGCTTAGCCCACTTTTGGAATGCTGGATTTTTATAGACCTTCATAGCTGCCAGGATGCCAAAAGCAACCTTTTGCGTTGTGGTAATTTCGGGGAGAGGTATCTGCCGGATGGTAGTAAGCGATTTAACGCCCACTTTAGACCCATCCTGCGCTACGACCTTCCCCCGCGCCTCCCAGAGGATTGGATTAACGATATCCGCATGGATAGGGTTAAGGAGTACGGCGAGTAGGGGCGAGGTGTAGGCGTGGATCACGTCCGGCGTACATAGCGCAACGCCCGATCCTGTAGCGGTGTGCGCAACGTTGCTTCCCCAAGTAGTTTCTTGTGGATAGAACTTTCTAGTCTTGAATTGCTGATTGGTAAGCTTGTAGAGTCGCATGGATTTGAGGGCTGGGGAGTAGGTAGCTCCCCAGCTTTTCCCCTTCCGATTTTACTTCGTTGCCTTGACAGCGAATTCCGCCCGATGTTCGGCGACAAACGCCTGGATTTCATCAAGATGCGATACCATCCGGTCGAACTGGTCCACGTAGAGGGTGATGGGAAAGCGAGCATTCAGGCCATAGATCGACAACGCCTTTTTCTCGGAGATCTTCCACCACAGCTTACGGGGCGCGTTGGCTTTCGCCTTGAGAGCGGCATTCTCGGCTTTCAGCCGGTCGAGTTCAGCGGCGAGTTCATGGGAGGGCTGAGTGTCCTCCTGCATTTCCTCGGTTGTGAGGGAATCCACGGCATCCTGAACCGTGGAGCCAGCCTCGATCATGGCGCGGAGTTCATCGAGATTCATGCCGGAATCGGATAGGGCAGCGGACTGCGCGTAGCTGATGCCCGATTCGAGCAGGAAGCGGAGGGTTTCAGGGGAATAGCCGGTCTGATCGACCACGGCATCCAGGCCCAGAGCTTTTATTTTCATCGTTGTGTGTCCTTTCGGGAGAGTATCCCACGCCCTACGGGGAGGGTTAGGACCCGTAGGGTATGCGGCACTCTCTCAGACGCCAGCCTTAGCGTAGGCTTTCTCATCCGCCAGTCCAGATGTGGACTGGGATAACTCGCCCTGGAGCTTGCGGCATTCGACGGTGAATTGTCGGATGGTTTGGCAGTCGCGAAGGGCGAGGAGTACGAGGTTTAGGGGAAGGGTAAAGCCTTCCCCCCTAGTCGAATCGGCGCGGAAGTGAACGACGCCATTAGTGAGCACGTTCGACCTCCGGTGAGAGCAGATGGCGGATAGCGTGGAGCAGGGACAACATGCCCGATCCGTTAGGGCAAGCCATGTAGGCGCGGTGAAGGATATCATGGCCGAAGCGGATGGCTTTCTTGCGCCGATAGGTGGGAGCACGCATTAGTCTTGCCCTCCGAGGCCGAGGCCGTCATCCACGAAGCGGATGTTGTTCTGAGCCTGCTGATCGCGGGCCATGGCTTCCTTGAGGCCGAGCCAATAGCCTAGCTCCAGGATGGACTGGAACTGAGCACCCAATTCGGCGGCAGCCTCGGCGATGCTGAGAGACGGAGCTTTGGCGATGGTATCGGCGTTGGATTGGACGAAAGCAGGGAAGACGCCGGATTCCCAGACCTCGGCAGGGGTAAAGAAATGGCCTTGGTGCAAGGCCAATTCGGCCATGGCGGTATCGATACGGTTAGGTTTAGGCATGGAGCACCTCCAGGCGGACTCCAGGATGGAATCGAGCAGGGAAGCAGGCTCGAATTCCAGGGTTTGGGGCGTGTGGCCGTGGGTTTGGGCGTGTTTCGCCATCAGTCTACCTCCACAGGAACAGGCGTAACCGGTCCGCCATTTGCCCCATTGGTGCAGCCGAAACGGTGGCAGGCCGCACACCAGAGAGTAGTCGAGCGGACATGGGGAGTGGTGAGTACCTCGGAGATAAACTCCAGGTGTTGATAGAGTTCAGTGGTTTCGATGCGCTCTTGGGTTGCGGAGAGTACGCCATCGAGTAGGGTTGACGTAGTGGCGTCGGTAGATACTTGCAGGCTTTCAAGATCGATCTCGGCAGGCTTACCAGACTCGGTTTGGACGAAGGAGCTAAACCTTGCCTGTGCCGTTACTTGCCGTGCCATTGTCGGTGCTTTCATCGGTGTCCTTTCTGCCGTAGTGCCATGCGGCAACTGCGGTGAGTTCAGAGTGCCACAGGCGGCGCAGGAACGCAAGAGAAATCGTGTAACTCCCGTGTTTTCTTGCACTTGCGAGCGCCAGCGGCACCAGGACACGAGAGGTAGGCCGAAGGGGTAGGGTGAGGGCCAGGGCGGCGCGGCCAGGGAGATATTTAGTTTCCCCCACGCATCTGTTAAAATCCAAGGATTATAGGATGACAACTAAAAAAAACAGCCACGCAACTAATCAGTTGACGCCCCGCAACTAATCAGTTACCATGTCTCTATGACCATAAAAACACAGGAGGATATAAAGGGGAGGATAACAAAGCTAAGGCAGGAGGCTGGGCTATCCCAGGAAGCGCTCGCTAAGCAGTTAGGGTTTAAAAGTAGGCAGGCCGTACAGAAGTTGGAGTCTAAAAGTAGCCCTGCCATAGGAACAGACCTACTTCTAAAGATCGCCGAAAGGTTAGGATATACGTTGGAGATTGGTTTTCGTAAGATCCCAGTGAAAGAACTCTCTTACGGTAAGGACGCCTACACGCAAAAGGACCCTGAGATGCGGCAGGTTGTGCGCGATGCTGAATCTCAAGATTCTCCAGATTATGATGTGGAACCGTCTAGGTTCCGTCCCAAGCAGGTGACAGCGCCAGTATCCACCACTCTCCCAGCGGATCTCGAAAAGCTAAAGGCCATGGGCCTAGTGAAGAAAGCATCGGATATCTAGCTTGATGGCGGCTTTTTCTTGAGTTCAGATCTGTACTCGTGTTATACTTGCGTTTTATGGGAAAGCTTAGGCACTTCCTCGATTCCCTGGAATCCGCCATCCGTGAGGCATCCATCATTATTATAGGCGTCGGGCTCCTCCGCTTCTGGCACCACGCTTGGGATGAAACTGAATACTTCCCCGGCAGCCGCGAAATCGTGACCGGATTGGTAACCCTGCTTTCCCTCACCCTACACAAGTACCACGCACAAAAGGATAAACCTTAATGCTCCACGCCCGTAAAGACTACAACGAACGTATCCAGGATTCCGCTAACCTGATACCGGATTCTGAACCGTGCTTCCTCATCCGAGGCCAGGACGCCTGTGGTGCCGCTGCCGTCCGTGCCTATGCCCATATCCACCGCACCAACGGCGGTAGCGATACCGTCTACTTGGCCGCTATGCGACAGGCCGACCGTATGGAGGCCTGGGCCAAAGAGAAAACCTCGAAACTCGCCGACGTGGACCCCTCTCTATGCTTATAAAACCAGAACTTACTCCCGCTACCGATTCAGGTTCTGAACTCACCTGGAATCCTCGGGGGGAGCTTCTTCCTCGCGATCTCGCCCAGGGAATAGACGCCCTCGCCCGCCAGAGTCACCAGCCCGTCCTGGACCTGCTGCATCGGATCGGTAGCCTACCGGAATCCGAAGTCACTAAACTCCTCTACCGCATCATCTGGGAAATCTCCGATAGGAGATCCTTCCCCCGTAGTAAGGTAAGTTACGATAGGTTGGTCCAAGACGCTGATATCAAATTCACTGTGGCCGAGAGAGAGGTTGTAGTTTCCGTCTACGAGCATCAATGGGCCTTTATTTGGCGCTACGAGAAGAGTGCTCCTACGCGAAGTTTTTTGGGCAAAGCCAGCGATCCAGCAGATTTCAAAGCTGCTGCCATCTACCTGTGGCGCTCCCTGGACTGGCTGGAATATCCCGGTATTCCCTGATTTCCCTTGCGTTTCGCCGCAGGCTTCGCTATCCTTATATATATGCGACTCCACCGCCGTTCCTTCTTCCAGGCGCTTGCCTCCGCCTTCTCTCTACCAGCGCTTCCCGCTGCGCTGCCTAATCCCTCGGCAGTAGACCAAATTATGCGCGACGTGCGTCCCAACCAGCAGATCCGCTATGGCTCCTGGAAACTGCTCTGGACCGGATGGAAGCCGATTCCAACTCAGCTCGAACACTGCGCTCAGTGGGTAGCCTTCCCGGTCAACTCCGAAGGTGAGTTGGATCTCTCAAAGCGCAACCCACTCTACTCTGCTACCCCCGGTGGCTATGGCGACTTCCGCCATGGCGATATGTTCGATTGCGATATCCGCCTCTACCAGAGAGTCTACACCGGTATCGTAGAGATGGCCCCTGACGGCGGCGCGTATATCATTCGCAATGAACAGGAAACCGCCCTGCGCATCCTCCTGGAAATAATACATCAGAACCCTAAGCTGAAAGCTAGCAGGGTTTTCCAATCGTATGTAAATATCCAGGAGCCTGCCATTGTCTCTCGCTTGAAGCAGTATGGCCCAGAGCCGCATCCTCTGGCTGCCGAGTACGATAAGTGGATGCTGCGGAGCCGAGTATGAACGAAGTCTCCCTCCAGATTCTGGCCGAACTCCAGAAGTTGAACGCTTCCGTTTCCCAACTTCTGGAAATTGCCCGACCCAAGGTCACGCCAGCACGCGCCAACTCTACCTGCCGCGCCTGCAACCAGCCCATCGGCTGGCAGCGCACCGCAGGGGGGAAAGCTACGCCGGTAAACCCAGACGGCTCGGCTCACTGGCAAACTTGCCCTAACGCGGATTCCTTCCGGAAACCTAAACCCGTAGGTAGGCCCCATGGCGCGTAGAGGAGTACGCCAATCCTTCGACCACCTGGAGGCGGTCCGCTTACTTCGCCTAAACCCCCAGATGCCGATGCGCGTGCTGGCGGAACGCTTTAGCGTCACCAAAGCTGCCATCTCGCTTGCTTATCGTAGATTCTATGGGACGGAGCAGCCCAGGCGCACCACCGCCTTAACTAAAAAGCGCGACCGCTCTCAGGATATCCCGGAGCTTCCGCATGTACGCAGAGTCTGGCAGGAAGCTAAAAAACAGGGCCTGGAGGCCAGGAGAACGATTGGCTGGTATTTACCGGATAAGACTACCATCCTTATCAATGGGCGCACGGTTCACTGTAGGCAGTGCAAAAAAGCCAGGAGATTTTCCAAGCAAGGCATTTCATCCTACTATGCCTTCTCCCTACGGGCTGTGGACGCTAATAGTTTCTACGCCTGCGTTACCCCCTCCGCTATTTTTATCATCCCTGGCTCCGTGTTCGAGCAGCACAATCCTATCTATATCCCCGCTGACGGTAACCACCGCTGGAAGCCGGAACTGATTCTCCACCAGCCTTGGACCAACTTCCAAGAGGCTTGGTTTTTGTTAACCTAAACAAAACCAGTGACTTAGACAACGTAATAGGTTAGAATCTCCGGTGAGGACCGCCCATGAAGCCTCTCCGGATAGTACTGTTGTTGTTCGTCTTTTCCTGCCTAGCGCGGGCGCAAACCTCCAGTTCCATTGCCCGCCATATTGGTTGGGGCTCCTCCCTCCCTGCCACCTGCAACCCGCTAACCGGAGATATCTTCTACCTCGTCAATATCGGCGCTGTCACCGGCCAGCAGTACGACTGCACCGCAGCCAACACCTGGACGGCTGTGAATGGGTCCGGTACGGTCACTAGCGTTTCCGGAACTTGTGGGATATCTGGCACGGTCACCACCTCTGGCTCTCTTTCCGGGTTAATCGCTCTCGATTCACAAACTGGAGCTGGTGCTTTTGCCATCCCTACTTCGGATTGTGGAAAGCTAATCTACCGCAACAACGCTGCCGCCGTCAGTGACACGATTGCCCAGGCTGGCTCTGGTGGGAGCTTCCCGGCCAACTGGTACACCTACTATCAGTGCGTGGGAGCTGGCGGCTGTACAATCACGCCCACTGTCAGCACCATCGACGGGAACGCCTCGCTCACGCTTGCCACTGGCGGCGGCGTCATCATCCAGTCCGATGGCACCAATTACCGCACGTTCAAGGGATCGCCGGGAGCTGGGGTGGCTTCTCAAGCCTTCGCCCTGAATGCCACCACCGTTACAATCACAAGCCCTCTGGTGAACGCTTCCTCCTGGGTGTGGTGTACGGACAACGGGAGCCCGCCGAAGTTTGTAGGCTACGAGCAGGCCACTGTGGCAAGCGGAACCGCCGTAGTAACCTTTGCCGGAGCAGCCCCGTCTGCTGGCACCTGTTATGCGGGCGCGGCTGGTGGCGGAACCCCTCCTTCTCCACTTACAACCAAGGGCGATATCTACGGCCATTCGACCGTGGACGCCAGAGTTCCGGTCGGAGCGGACGCAACGTTCTTTATGGCCGATGCGGCGCAGGGACTGGGCGTGAAGTGGATCGCGCCATCCGGCGACTTCACTTGTGCCCTGACCGGCGTCTGCACACTGGCCAGCACGGCGGTTACTCCCGGCACTTACGGCGACAGTACGCATGTTGCGCAAATCACGGTGGATGCGAAGGGAAGGCTAACGGCAGTTTCCAATGTGGGTATCTCTGGCGGCGGCGGTGGTGCCACCTGCACTACGGGATCGACATCCTCGGTCGGCAAGTTGTTCATCGGATCTGGCAGCAGTACGCCTTGTGTCTACCCGGCCAACAATGCCGATGTGCAGGTCACTTCCGAACTCGACCTGACGATTCCAGGGGGGACTACCGGCAACGGCACGATTGTCGTCTACATCAACCTGCCGGGATTGACGCTGAGTGCCGACTACTCCAGCACGATAACCAACGCACCTACCAGCTCTGGCGGCGCTGGCCTCGCGGCGGTTAATGTGAACTCGGTTGCCTCGCCTGCGTATCCAACTAACTGTGCGATTCGGCTTACCACCTTCACGGTAACGGCTGGTGCAATCACTGCAAATAATCCAGTTACCCCGGCTAGTGGCGGGATCACCGGCTGTATTACGCCGGGGAATGGAATCAGCAGCACGCCATCTGGGGCGACCATTCCGATTGCCATTGACAGCACCGTTCCCCAAAAGCCAGCTACGAACGTTTGGACCGGGAGCAATGACTACAGCGCCGGGACGATGTTTAAAACCAACGGCATCATCTCGGCTGGCACGAAGTTCACGACCACCGGCTGCTCCGTGTCTGCGACCACTGGAGGTGCGGCGGCGGGAACCTACACCAGTGGGACCACCGGCACCTGCACGGTCGTAATCACCATCAACGGAGCCAGCGGCCTCACTGCCCCGAATGGGTGGGCTTGCAGCGCTTCGGATCGCACTACGCCTGCGGACGTGCAGACGAACACGACAAGCACCACCACGACAGCCACGATATCGGGAACTACTGTCTCCGGGGATGTGGTGTCTTTCTACTGCTTGGGTTACTGAGGATACGTCATGAAGAAAACACTTTTCGTAATCGCCTGCATTGCCGCGCTCTACTACGGTGGGTCAAAGATGCGACACGCAGATAGCCCGATCCTGGCCCATGCGCAGCAACTCCAGAATGCCATTTGGGATTTCCTTGGGGTTTCTGCTCCGTCTGCCCCAGCATCCGGCGTGTACCGGCTATACATGAAGGCAGGCGTGGGACTCTGCTTTAAAGATTCTACCAATACAGAGGTATGCCCCACGGCTGGCGGTGGTGGAGCATCGGGAGCAACGATTCTTGATGTATCCATGGGTGGTTGCCATGTCGAGGGATCATTCGTGGGAGGATCTCCGGTATTCAACACCTGGACCAGCACAGGGCAGTCAGCGTCAGCCGCCTATTACTGCCATCTAACCTCTTTTATGATCTTCGGATTCCTGGCGAACTCTGGATCTCCGACTTTCACGGCGCAGAGGCATCTGCCTCCTAACTACGACTCCACCAAGAATATCAACCTGAATGTATACGCGATGGGATCTGATTCCACCTCTGGTACTCTGCAACTGGTAGCCGCGATAGGTTGCGCAGGGGACGGGGGTACAGTGGAAGGGCCGTCATTCAACACTTCCATCTCTGTGGGGCACACGGTATCCAGTTCGTCGTTGCAGACGCTCTACACTTTTTCCAACCTGACGCGCACAGGCTGTGCGGCCAACAGTAAGATTTGGATTCAGGTGTCTCGGGACAACACGGTGGGTGGGAACTTAACCAAACAGGCGTGGTTTCTTGGTGGAGCGCTTGCCTATTCAGGGACATAACGCATGAAGATATTCTTCTGTGCCGCGCTTTGTGTGGAAGTGCTCTGCGCTCAGCCGACTGCTAATCTGACCATCCCCATCACTGGGGCTGATTCGACTGCCATTGTGACGGTGCTTCCGACTGCCGCAACGGCCACTGTAGGCCGTCTCTACCGCTGGACAGGGGCAACGACTGCCTATACGTGCCCATCTGGAGGTGCTGGGGGATCTGGGGGCAGTGCGACCGCATTCTGCATCACTGTGGATGGCGCAACGTGGCTTCCTGTCGGCGGGGCTGGCGGGGTATCGTCAGTGTCTGGTGCCTCTCCTATTCAATCCAGTGGCGGGTCTAACCCAGTAATCTCCTGTCCTACCTGCGTTACCAGCGGCGGGGTCTCCTTTAACACGATTCCAGTATCATCTGCTGTGCCTTCCCCCGCAGATGTCTGGATGGCCAACGAAGGCAGCGGCAATACCTTTGCGGACACTTCCGGAACCGCCAATACGGTAACAGCAGGCGGCACGGTTGGATGGTCTGCTGGCCCAGGGCGTTGTTCTGCGGGCTGTGCTCACTTACCCGGATCGTTCAATAGCACGTCGGCTAACCATACGAACTTCAACCCAGGTTCGTCTCAGGCATTCAGCGTTAGTGCGTGGGCATCCTATGATGCGTTGGGGAACTACGAGCCGATAGTCACGCAGCAGAATACAACTACCAATACCCCAGGCTGGAACCTGTTCAAGAATCCCAGTGGAGGGCACGCCAACGAAATGATCGCCGTATTGACTGACAGTGCGGGCGGGATGATTCTGATTTCTTTCGGTGTGCCGCAGGTGGCGGGGCATCTCTACCACTACGTCATGACGGTGGATGGGACGCATACGGCGGCTGGCGTCCATTTGTGGGTAGATGGTGGGATGGAGAGCTATCAGGAAACCATCCTCTCCGATAGTCTCTCGGGAGACATGACGCCAAACTCTTCCATTTACCTGGGAAGTAGGTCAGATAACTTTATGCACCTGACTGGGTATCTAGCAGGGGTGCATCTCTACAATCGGGCACTGACGCAGACTGAAGTTCTGGCGCTCTACGCAGCCGGACCCACGGTGGATACTTTCACGCAGGCTACGCGCACTTCCGGGTCCGTGACGGCATCTAGCTTTGCCACGCTCGACGCTGATTGTGGAACTGGCGCTAAGCTCGGCGGAGGTACGGCGACGGATAACACCAATCTGCTGCAAGCCGTTTTGATTACGGCATTGCCCACCGCTCCGCTTGAGCTGGTGGTCGATGGCTGCTCTGTGACCACCGGCCTCTACGTGGCGCAGACAGGGCACACGACGATCCGTGGTAGCGGGTGGGATAGCGGATTCTATGTCAAGTCCGGGTCGAATGCGATGGCGATATCAAACGGCTGGGGCTCGGCACCCACGGGTACGATTCCGACGCGCGGGCAGAATGTAGCGATCACCAACCTTCGGCTGAACGGGAACCGGGGAGTATTCCCTAATGGCAATTCCAACATGGTGGACGCGCGGGGGAACCCCTGTATGGCCACACTTTCCATCAGCAACATCGATCACGTTCTAGTGGATAAGGTATGGGTCTACGACTCACCCTGCCTAGGGATGTTCTTCGATAATGTGGGAGACGTGGTGATAGACCACTCTCGCGTGGATGCTCCCAGCGGCGCGATCAACACTGACGCGATTCACTTTGACGGACCGGCCAACGATCTCCATGTGTTGCATTCTCACCTCCAGGGTGGCGATGATCTGGTGGCGCTAAATGCGCCAGAGGGTTACGGCGGCGACATTTCACGCGCGGTAGTGGATGGTATCGAAGCAGATGGCTCCGGCTACTCCGCCGTGCTCCGGCTGTATTCCAAGGCTGGGTCAACAGCTTACACGGTCAAGGATGTCACGCTTTCAAACAGCGTCGGAGGGACAACTGGCAGTAATGGCGTGGTGATTTTCGGGAATAATAGTGGCGCGACTGGGGCCGACTGGATACAGAACTTAAACATTTCCAACTGCCGGTTCTACGGGCCTACCTTCTTGAATTTTGTGGGTGAATCCGTGGGTGATGTGCGGGTGAGCAATTCGCAGTGGATTCCAACTGGAGCAAATCCGGCCATCCAATTCCAGGGGGGCGGAATATCAGTCAACAACATCTCGCTGGACAATTTCAGCCTCTACCGTAACCCGACCGGGAACGCTGCCGGGTGGCTGACGACTATACCCAGCGGCTTCACGCTGAACCGGATGGACCTCAACGGCGTGTCTGTTCTGAACTCGCTGGGATCGTCCTACGCCGACTTGAGCTACTTGATTGACGTGCCATCGGGGGGATCGATAGGAAGACTGTGGGTGGGGGCGGCAGACCCGATCCATGTGACTACTCCCTACTCCAGCGCAGGTGATACGAACATCACGCATGTCCAAGGTCCGGGGGTTGTACCTGCTGGGATGACGGTGAAATGATATGCGGCTACTGATTCTCCTTTTTGCTTTCCTTTATGACGCCTTGGCGTCCATATTGTCATTCTGGCGTCCCGTAGTCCTGTTCACTGTCCTGTTTGTGTGCATCGGCTTTACGCAGGCAAGCTACGTTAAGAAGACCGTCTGCGCGTCCGGTTGCGATTACACAGCCGCGACCTTCGCGCCGACAGCCACGACGGGAGCAATCGCAGACGCACAGACCTACCAGGACGGGACAGCCTGCGTGCCCTACATCATCGAGATCCAGGCAGGATACGCGGTAATTGGGGGAAACTTCGGCACGGCCTCGTCCATCCAGATCCCGGCAAAGACGTGCCGAGAGAAGGTCATCTTACGATCCTCGCGCGAGGGAGAGATCGGCAATCGCCGGTTGAACACCAGCACGGACACGGCGCTACTGGCAACGATCAAAACTCCACAGGCGGGTAGTGGAGCGCTTCTGGAAATCGGTGTCAACGTCTTGACCGGAGGATGGGAGTTCAGAGGTCTTGAGTTGACGACTATTGCCCCGAACGGGGAGATACCATATTTGGCCACTCTAGGCAACAACGTATCTCCTCCCTATATCCTTCCAGACCATATAGTCTTAGACCACATGTGGATTCATGGGGCGGTTTTAGAGCCGGGTCCGCAGCAGTGTCTTTCCTTGGCTGGAACAAATCACTCTCTTACAAACTCAGTATTTGGGAACTGCAACACTGTTAGCGTTGCATCTACTAGCTACACCAACGGTGATTCAAAAGATGTCTTGATGAACTCGTGCAACTCTTGCGTAGTTATGAACAACGAGTTCGAGGGTAGCACTGAGCACGTTTATAATACGTTCGGTAGTCGGATGAAAGACTACGGGAACTACTACCACAACTCGCCCCTCCTGAAATGGTCTACATCGAATGGCACTAATACTCCACCTTCTAACCCCTGTTACTCTGACGCAAGCGGAGGCGAATTCTATCTGAATGCGGCGGAACAAGGAGCATTTCCAGGCCCTGCTTGGGTAGGTGCCCATGTTATAGCCGTCTCAAACAATGGCGGAGTCTATCAAGTTGTCGTAACGGGCATCGATTACGCCGATCAGACGCTCGCATTCATAAACTCGGCGGCTGGGCATCCTGCAATCACAGGACTGTGGACCCTCGACCGAACGGCCCCGTCCACCTACAACCTTCACGGATCAACTTACTATGGAGACGCGCACAGTCCTGGCGGCGGATACATCACGCAGGCTTACGGAGCCTACGTGTGTTCAGGCGGTACATGGTCCTCTACTACGACGGGCCGGATGCAGCCGTCACTCAAGAACTTGCGCGAGTCTAAGGGTCACTACTTCTTGGACTTCTACGGCAACGTCCTCAAATCCAACTGGAACGACCAGCAGAATGGCAGCTTCCTGCAAAACAACGAGTTTGCTTACAGCCCGTTGCAGTACACACATTTTTATGGAAATTATATCCAGGATGTGCCGCAAGGCTTCCAGCAGGGCCAGACCGACTACGCGCCGAACGGCTGGATCGACATGCACGACAATCTGAATCTGTGCGGGTATCTCGGTCAGATCCGTCAACCGCCCACGGCAGCACATGGGAACGCGATAGCCTCTCTGATATGCTGCGGAGATGCGGCAAATGGAATAGTGAACACCGTCAACAGTGGACTGAACACGGATGTTACCCAAGTGTCTGGTGCTAATCTCTACAGTGGAATGGTTGGCAAGTCGATTGCGATTAACGGCAACCCAACTCAGGTTCTTACCTTCACTGCTGGAAGTCCCAACCATATCCTTGTCTCTGGTAACTTCGGTACTCTGAGCGGAGTGGCTTGGTCTGTAAACAGCCCGCAGATTAACGACCCGATTCTAGCCCATAATACGGCGGTCTGCGAGAACCTCAACGGCAACCCTAATATGTATTCCGGCTTTGTGGGATCATTCCCTGGAGTGTTCGCCGGTAGAGGAGTGTACAAAGAGAATATCGTCACAGGGGCGCAGAACGTTTACACAACTTATGCTTCCCCTCCACTGAGTTTTTACAACGCCTGGACGAATATGTGGAGCAACATATCGTCGCTCGACAACGCGAATAACACGATCTTTCAGATTACTTCGCAGGGTGACACGTCCTGCGGCACTCTCGGGCCACCGCTCGGGGGCTCGGCGAATTGGGCGTGTTACTCGGCCTACAGCAGCGTCTTCGTCAACTACCAGTCGGACGGCTCGGGCGACTACCACGTGGCGAACGGCGTGACAAACAAAAGCGCTACGGACAGACCGGGAGACACAGGGGCCAACATAGACTGGATGAAGGTGGCCACTGCGCACGCAATCGACGGGGCGCACAACAGTTTCTTGGATGCCGAGTTCAAGAGCATCACCCCAGCCAGCACGACGGCGGTGATTCGCTACGTCGCGCCGGACAGCGGAGCTTGCACTGTGGAGGTGAGCACCTCGCCGCTGTTCGGATCAACGGTGTACTCGGCGGCTGATGGTGGTGGAAATCCGTCCCGCGCTGTCACGACAACTGCTGTTTTATCGCCACACACGCCATACTACGCCCAGGTGCGCAATTGCGGAAGTTATGGCGCTAACGTTTGGCTGCCGATGTTGGGGATGACCCAAGTTCCGTTTGTGACCACTCCGTAGCGAGAACGCAATAAATTTCACTTGACATCCCAGGCTATCGGTGTAATTATCGCTTAAGGATAGACCGCAAAATGACTCCTTCAGCAGATTTCAATGCAGCCGATATTATGGCTCTGGTAGTAGCAGCAACGCGCAACGCGCTCGGGACAATCAACGCCAATAAGTTGGCCGCATACAAGCAAGCGGTCAACGAGTATTTGGTCAACGCTACCCATATCATGGAGATCAACGCCAGCCGCGCGGTAGCCAACCCGCCGCTCCCGCCCTTGGCCCCTCCGCAGAAACCAGGCGTGCCGGTCGGAGCGGTGCTGGTTCCCATGCAGACTTCCAGCCCAAACGAGATCCCGTTCAGTATGGGCTATGGGCCGCTGGCACCACCTTGCCCCGATCCGCCGCCGCTCAAGCAGGGGCCGGTCGCAGGTGCGGTGGATGTCGGTAGTTTTGATTTCGGCAACCATGGTGTCGGTGGGTTTTGGAGTGCCGGAATTAATGATGCCTACGCCCACACCAACGGCCCCGCTGTGGACGCTACTTCCGAGGACGGCGTAACCGCTAAGTGGCAGCCTATGGGCGCTCCTGTGGGGGACGGCTGGTACGTCAGACTGACGTAAGCATGGTGCAGCGCATCCTAATTCTGGTCCTAGCAGCCGCGTCCTGTTGGGGCCAGACTGGCTTCCAGCCGAGCTATGCTACCGGTGCCGGTATATCCTACGACCACTACGCAGATCCCCCAATGGGGGCTGCATGGGTTTCATTTGCCGCTAAAGTTGCGGATAAAACCTATAGTTTCAGCACGGTAGACCAGACTCCCAAGATAGCCAGTATTCGCACTGGGCTTGCGCGGATACTCTTCGAAGATGGCAGATGGTCTATCTTGGTGACGGGCGATGGCGGGTTGGTGACCGGCAACTCCCTGGCGCTTGGGTCTTTCAGTGGTGGCCCAATGGTGCTTTACAGCGTTGGTAGTGCATTCCATATTTCGGCTATCATGCGCGTAGTATCGGCGGCGAGCCTGCCCGTCCGGCCAGTTTACATGTTGGGAGTTTGGCGTACATTTGGCAAGTAAGGAGAACTGAGATGGCCTTTGGAATACCTAGCGCGGACGACTTAAAGAACGCGATCACGCAGGCTGGCGGAACATTAACCACTGAAGCGGAGGCGGCAATTGAGAAGGCGCTATCGGCTGCGACGGTCGATATCACTGGGCAGGTAATCCCGGCTGCGCAGGCTGCGTTGTCGCAGTCGATCCAGCCCCTGCTAGACAGAATAGATAAAGTGCTAGCGCTCGTTGAAAAGTTGGATGGAGCCGCCTTCCTGTTCTCGCTGGGCAAGGGTCCGCAATGACCTATACGAAGATGCACCGGCTAGCCGATGGCCATACCCATAGCATCCAGGTTATGGAAGGCGGGATTGTGCATGAGTACAGCCGCAGGCCGACCCCTGCTGAGCGCAAGGAGGCGTGGCTATGCGGGCTAGAGGCTTTAGTGGAAAGCCCGCGAGATCTCAGGGAATCCCACCGGCAGGCGCACGCTAGGCTGGAAGATAGCCGCACCGAATACGAAGCTTAGTACAGATCTGAACTTGGCGCTCCCGATGCGATTCGAACGCACATCTTTCCAGTTACGGTGAACCTGTTTAGAAGACAGGGCCGGTACGGGAGCATGGAGTCCCCGGCGAGATTCGAACTCGCGTGAGCCGGTTTAGGAAACCGGTGCCTGATCCGCTAGACTACGGGGACATTTGGTGGGGCGGGTGGGATTCGAACCCACCGTCAAATACCAGATTAAAAGTCTGGTGCCTTAACCGACTCGGCATCCGCCCCAAGCTGGTACCGGGATGGAGGATCGAACTCCACTGGTCCTCTTTGTAGGAGAGGTGCCGTCACCAGACGACAATCCCGGCATGGTGCTGCATCTGGGATTTGAACCCAGCCCGTGCCCTAATCTGGGGCTCATGGAGTTTATAAGACTCCCCGTGCGACCATACACCTATGCAGCGAAATGGCTCCAGGGGCAGGATTCGAACCTGCGACGGGGAATTAATCCCTCTTGATTAACAGTCAAGCTCCTGCTACCGACTCGGATACCCTGGAAGAACTACTCAACCGCCGATTTCTCCACTGCGCCTTAGCCATGTGCGACCGACAGCAGTAGAAATTGGCATACGTTTTGTTGAACTTATTTTTGTCTCTTACAAACTCTTCCTTGCACCAGCCGCATACTTTTACCAAGACTGTTCTGCCCTTCCTGCTATGGTCAGCGCTATGCTCCCATCTTTGTTTCTCTTCAAGATTACTGATATCGTTTTCCCTCTTGCTGTCGTTTTTATGATGGATAACACACCCCGGAGAGGGGATTCTGCCGTTGGATTCCCAGAAGACCACATGGTGTTCATAAGCATATCTACCACGGTATTTCTTCCCTGGATAATCTTCGGGGGCGATTACTAATTCGTACTTCCCGTTCTTCATGCGTATATATTAATACACGCCTTACCAAATGTTGGCCACTCCCGAATAAACTTGGTGGGTCCACTGAGATTCGAACTCAGTTCTGTCGGTTAAGGGCCGACTGCTTCTCCTGGTAAGCTTTGGACCCGAACTTGGAAGGGTAGGTGGGTGCTGACCCCACTATCACCTCTTTGAAAGAGAGGGCACTCATCCGTTCGTGCTCTACCCCATTAACTTGGCGGGCATGACCGGCGGAGTGCATATCCTACCTGCCCCATGCCCTAATCTTATTCCAATGCTGGGAATCATTCCACCATTCGGAGCAGTACTTTGCCAGCACGTTAAGCCCTAGCTGCCGCAGGTACCACTCTTGTCCACATACTAGTTTCATAAACTTGGTCGGCCCCGTGGGAGTCTAACCCACATCCCAGCCTTCGGAGGGCTGTGCCCTGTACAGTTGGACGAAGGGCCGAAACTTTGGTAACCCCCAGGCGAGTCGAACGCCCATCCCAAGGTTCGTAGCCTTGTATCTTGTCCATTAGACGAAGGGGTCAAAATCTTGGCGTCGGCAGCGGGATTCGAACCCGCGATAACCGGCTTGAGGGGCCGGTGACTTAAGCCGCTTGTCTATACCGACTAAAATTTGGCCGGGGAGGCTGGATTTGAACCAGCGCATGTACGGGTCAGAACCGTATGCCGTAATCCGCTTGGCTACTCCCCGGTGGCCGGGAGGGTTGGTTTCGAACCAACGTAATCCTATTTCAAAGACAGGTGCCTAAGCCACTCGGCCACCTCCCGTTTAAATGAACGATCTCGGTTATGAGCCGGATCTGGCACCTGCCTGCCCGCATCACCTTTCTTACTTAGCTTCGTATTCGGTTGTCAAGGACCGATGGTAGGGGAACTGGACATACGCCAGCTTCCCTACCGGCAAATTGGTCTGAGCGGCTGGATTTGAACCAGCGAAAGCCTGCTCCCAAGGCAGGTGGGCTAAACCAGACTACCCTACGCTCAGAAAACTAAAAAGGCCCCCATCGCTGGGGGCCTTTCTGGAAAACAACACCGAATATCCAGATCGGCTAAGGCCCCATACGAGGTTCATCGGTTGTGCCGATGGTGGCCTGTGGTTGATTCCCGAAATGGAAAGTCCTTATCATTAATTCGATCCTACCACGGATTTTTCGTCAACGCAAGAAATATTTTAGTACAGATCTGAACTTTGGTGCCCGCCCCCGGATTTGAACCGGGAACCGCTCGTTTTTAGGACGCGCCGCTCTGCCAATTGGCGTAGACGGGCTTGGTGCCGGGAGAGCGATTCGAACGCTCAGTCACGCAGGTTTGAGCTGCGTAGGTCAGCCATTGCCGTCATCCCGGCAAGCTTGGCGGAGAGCGGCTGAATTGAACAGCCATCCCTGCGGAGCGCTCGGCTTCCAACCGAGTTGACGACCTTCGTCCGCGCTCTCCTAAACTGGAGGAGGGTAATCGATTTGAACGATCAACCTTGCGGTGGGCCGGGTTTCGAATCCGGTCGGGCGTCCTGGAGCCCCCTACCCTCCTTGGAGTACCGCCAGCGAATTGAACGCCGTATAGATCGGGTTGCAGCCGATCCGGTCTGCCGTTTCCTTGCGGTACAAAAATTGGTGCGCGACCCCGAAGTCGAATCGGGAAGTTCCTCGGTCTGAACGAGGCGAGTCTGCCTATTCCTCTAGTCGCGCATGGCACTCGGGTACGGATTCGAACCGTAAACACGGGTTTTGGAGGCCCGCCACCTCACCATCGGTAACCCGAGCGTGGTATCCGGGACGGGCTTCGAACCCGTAAAACTGCGGCCCTCAACCGCAGGCGTCTGCCAATTGCGCCACCCGGATATGGTGGGGATGGAAGGAATCGAACCCTCTGGGACAGAGACTGCCATCTGGTTTACGGCCAGCTCCCGCGCCGTACGAGACTACATCCCCAATTCAGTTTTCAAAGATCTTGGCGGTAGGTGCGAGAATCGGACTCGCGATGCCATTGCTGGTCACGACGGTTTAGCAAACCGTTTCCCACGCCAACTGGGAGTACCTACCAAATTTTGGATGGATTAACTTAATAGGCTTGAAGAATACAAGCCGAGGTCCGAACACCAGAGTCGAAATTCGGAATGGCGGAAGGTCACCATAAATTTATGCTAGTACGGAGTTCGGATTGTGTCAAGAGTTTTCTTGCGATCTCAAGAAGAATCTTGCGTTTTTCTGGTAACTGTAAGATAATGGTGGCGATGGGATGTATGACTGAAGATATTAATTTCACGCCACGCAGGGTCAGGTCTATGGTTCGGAGCGGAAAGCTAAAGCTGAAGGAGGGAGATCCTGATATCCCGGAAGAAAAATCTGCTTTCCAGAAAAGAAAGATCACCCGTTCGATTCAGGTGTTCCGTATTTACTTAGGAGGAAAGACGGCGGCGGCTATCGGCAAAGAGATGAGGTCGCCGCGCCGTAGGGGCGGGATCACGCACCAGCGGGTAGTGCAGATCCTCCAGTCCGCTATCGAGTACCTGCTCTCCTGTGGCTGGATTAAGGATTAGGCGAATCCTCTCCTTCCAATCTCTCCCGATGGGAGTTGTTAAAGGCTTCCACGATCCTGTCGATTACCCTGCCCGTGCTCTGTTTCTGGTCAGAGAGAGAGATCTTCTTTATTGCCTCGATAGTCGAGCGCTTAACTCTCGCCCCTAGGAACACCTTCCTCTGTTCAACTGGTAACGCTGGTCTCCCCATACGAGAAGATTCTTGCATTTTCTGAGAGTAAAGTAAAGTTGTTGTTTACTTTTTCCTATCTAAGTACTAGAATTACTTGCGTATGGATAGATTGTTGTTATCATTAATGGCTACCGGATATGTGATCGCAGCGGTGGCTTTAATCTCCTACCTGCTCTACAAGAACCACAAACGCAAATCTGGATCTCTGACTAGCCTCTCCGAAGCCATGGTGCGTCTAGCCGATGTTACCGAGCGCCTGGAGAAAAAGCAGCAGGAGAACGCAGCTTACGTGGACTCTGTGCCTAAGGTTTTAGAGGGGATTCTGGAGCTAACTAAGGCACTAGTGGAGAGTATGGCGGGGGTATCGAGAGCAGTGGATAGCTTCCAGGGTTCCCTGTTTGCCAAAAATGGGGACTACGGAAAATACTCCGATTCTGAGACGCAGAGGAAAAATGAGGAGTATGAGATCCAGTCTTTGATGAAGACGGCTGGCATACCGGAAGCGGCGGCACGGGACCGCGTGCGCGAGGCTAATATCTACCGCAACATTCACGCTCGCTATGATGGGGGGTCCATATGAACCGAGAGAAGATGATCCGAATTATCGAGAAATCGCTGGATAAGACCGATGGATTCAGCAACCACCAGCGAGCGACGGCGGCGGTAGACCGCTTCGAACTAGCCCTGGAGATGGAACAAGAGGAGCAGGAGACTGGCATTATAGATTTCGCTAAGCTCAAGGAGGCTGGGCAATTTCCCGCACGGGAGTCGGAGCCGGTTTTCTCCCCTCCCCTTCCTAGTCCAGATCTGAACTCAGGCAGGCAGAGTTCCATCATTATCGCGCCAGATTCGCCAGAAGCGAGACTGCCTGCTAAGGAGGCAGTGGGGGGCAGGGGGATCAGGCCGGTGCTCCCCATACGGAATCAGGGTGGCAGCTTAGCGGAAACGGATGGCGTGAAGAAATACCGCAGCCTGCAAGCCCTCACCCAGCAGCTCTACGATGAGACCCCTGAAACCTTAACCGTGCTGCCGCAGGGGAGGAAGTCACCCGTCACGCTCAGGCGAAATATCATCCAGGGAATCGGCATGGACGCAGCTAAGCTGGTTTATGAGCTAGACGGGATGAACCATCCATCTCCCTCCTTCCTGAATGCCGATGGGTCGATGGGTAATGAGCGTATGGCGCTGGACACTCCGGTCGTGGCCACCTTCTTCTGCGCGGACAAGGACCTGAACATCCAGTCAGTAGTAGAGAAGATGAGCCGGGACGCAGAGGTAAAGTTTAGACCAAGGCCGGAAACTATCACGCCAGCGCCGCAGCAGGGCAATTACCTGCGAATCACCCCGGACACGCCCGCAGCGGAAGCTGATTTCATGGGTATAGATAGGCGCTTGATTTAAGTTAAACAAAAACTAGAACAAAACAGTGGCATCTTCTTCATTTCAGTTGTAGTATGGACTACGAGGAAGGACTATGCTCCCAACCGCTCCAGGTCTCGTCACAGTAGCTGCTGCTGGAACTCCTGTGCCGCTGGCTACAGCTAGCGATACTGCCCATGGGTACCCCCAAGATAAGGATTTGTGGTGTCATCGTTTGGTCTGCAAGGCTCCATTCACGACTCCCAATATGACCGGCAATGCCGGGGCCATCTATATAGGGAAGAAGGGCCTTAATCGCACCACTGGCGCTAACGTAATTATGGTCCTGCTCCCAGGGGATAGCCAAGCGCTAGATGGTACTGGACCTGGGAATTGCCTCTGGGTTCCAGGGATCTACGTGGACGCCGATAATACTGGAGACAGCGTATTGCCGGAGATGGATATCATTTAATGGACCCTCTGGACCCAGAATCTCCCGATCCGCGAATCTTCCCGATAAGTGGAGGCAGAAAGAGAGGCTCTACCGCAGAGCAGGATATTCCTGCGCCTCCGCGCGAGCCTGCTGAGTTTGATGCTAGCGCCGACCCCATCCTGCGTAAGACCAAGCTAACGGACAAGCAGTTCAATAAGTTCGTCAAACAGCTCTCCTACTACCTACTGACGCATGGCGGGGCGGAGTGGGCGCGTTCGATGGTGGATGGCCTGTCACGTGGGCGGGCGCGGGATATGAACCGCTTCGAAGAGATGTTCGGCTTGGTGAAGTCGGGGGACGGCTTCGTCTTCAACTTCCACCAGAACAACCTGTCAGTGAACAACGGCGGTAACGCGCGGGACTTCGATGCCCTGCTACGTGAAATCGACCGTGCTGACCGGGAGGCGATGGTGGTCGATGTAAGCCCTGCCCAGCCTATGATCGAAAGAGGGGCCGAAGTTGTCGTGGACGAAAAATAAGGCTGGCGTCATCTGGTCCAGAGATTCGATTGTGTCGGGCATTATCCGGCACTTCGATGAAGAGGACCGCTTCGGACCGCTGGAGCAGGAAGAAAAGTGGTCCGTCCTGCGCCGTAATGAAGTAGATCTGATCGCGTCAGAGATTAAGAAGTGCCGGGAAGACTTCTCCTATGCGGCTAAGAACTACTTCATGATTACCGACAAACAGGGGATCGACCACCCCTTTAAGCTCTGGGAGCCGCAGGAGATTATTTTAAATAAGTACTACGAGCTTCGGGATAGATTCAAGAAGGACAGCCGGAATAGCGCGGTTAAAGTTATCTGTATCAAAGGAAGGCAGTTAGGCGCTTTGGACCCCGATACTCCTGTGTTAACGGCTGATTTAAAGTGGAAGCCGATCCACGATATACAGGTCGAAGAAGAGGTGATAGCGGTAGACGAGTTCGGGGAAGTGAAGGGCGGAAGGAAATTCCGCACTGCTAAGGTATTAAACAAATGGTGGGCCAAGAAAGAGTCATATCGTATTACCTTTTCGGATGGCCGTTCTGTTGTGGCGTCTGGCGACCACCAATTCCTATGCAAGGAAAGGGGCGGCTCTGCTACGCGCTGGGTAAAAGTTAACGACAAAGAGAATAGCTTGAGATCCCCCATTCGTCCTGGAGATGAAGTTAGGCTTATCACGGATACGTGGGATGATGCCAAATCGTTTGAAGATGGATGGTTCGCCGGGATGCTGGATGGGGAGGGATGCCTTCAGGCAAAAAAGAACGCTGGCATCGAGATAGGATTATCGCAGGTGGCTGGTTCTGTTTTAGATAAAGCTGCGGAATATCTCCGAAAAAATGGCTATCGATACAGGGTTGAGTATGACTTGCGTAAGGCTGGAGTATCCAGCAAACTTGGAAACAAGGTTGTATATAAGCTTGAGATCGGCAATACTCCTGATGTTTTCCGTATGTTGGGGTCACTGCACCCTAAAAGATTCTCTGGACGCCGCGTATGGGAAGGTAAGAAGCTACCTAAAAACGGAGGGGAAAAATCTTGGGCAAAGGTAGTTTCCGTAGAATCCGCTGGAGTTCGGGAGATGGTAGATATTGAGACTACGGAGAAAACATTTATCGCTAATGGATTAGTAACCCATAATTGCTCGACTGTCGTAGAGGGGATGATTGCCTGGAAGACAATTTTCTTCCCTTCCATCACTGCCCTTGTGGTGAGCCACACTGAAAACCACGCCTCCTACTTGTTCAACATCATGCTGCATATCTACGACATGCTGCCCTGGTGGCTGAAGCCATCGATTGCCAGCCGTAAGCAGGATGAGGGGCTCGTCTTCGAAAAAAGAGACCCGGATATAAGACGGAAGCGCCCAGGCAACAACTCCCAAGTAACCGTGCAGGCGGCTACGCAGATCCACGGTGTCGGGCAAGGCATGAGGCTGAGCGTAGTCCATGCCAGCGAATTTTCGAGCTACGATGATTCCCGTTTCGATGACATCATCCATGGAGATATCCGCCGCGCTCTTGCTGAAAACCCGGATAATTTTGCCTTTTTAGAATCCACCGCCAAAGGAGCGGGCACACCGAGCGAGGAGCTGTGGATTGCCAGCCAGAGGCTAGGTATTGATGCGGACTGGTATCCTCTGTTTCTGCCCGCTTTCATGGAGACTACGCGGGTCCTGGCACCCGAAAAGGGATGGAAGCCCAAAGCGGAAGAAGAGGCGATGCGGGATCGCATTAGGCGCGACTGGCTATCCTGCACTAACTGTGGGGAGTATCGCGAAAACACGATCCGGGACGTGAACTTTCAGGGGGATATCTGCCAGCGCTGTGAGGTCGGGACGTATGAACCGCATAGCCTTAGCGATGAGCAACTGAAGTTCATGGAGCACCAGCGCCTAAACGCGATTGCGATTGGCCCTAAAGCATTAAAGACATACAAGTCTGAAATGTGCTGTACCTCTCAGGAGGCATTCCAGATTTCTGGCATCCAGGTTTTCCCGCAGGACTGTTTGGAATGGATCAACACCACCATCGCTCCGCCTCTCGCCTGGGGAGACCTGGACGATAAGGGCGAATTCCACTACATGAAGAAAGGAAATGATGGCGAGATGCGCTGTGCGGTGGACTGGTGCATTGCTGACCATCGCTGGGATTCCGAACATCCACTGCAAATCTGGGAGTTCCCGCAGGATGGAGAGACTTACTGCGCTGGCGTGGATGTGTCGGAGGGGTTGGGGACATCTGACGATAAGGCCGACTATTCGCTGATCTGGGTGAATCGTATCGGCAGGTTCGGACCGGACGTGCAGGTGGCGATGTACCGCTCCAACTCTATCGACCCTATTGCTTTTGCCGGACCGATCAACGCTATTGGCAGGTGGTACAACGATGCCCTACTTTCGATTGAAGTCAACCGCTACGATACCACTTTCAACACGGTCCGATTGCAATATTTATACCCCAACCTTTGGAAGTGGAAGCACTACGACTCTCTAAAGATGGATTCCAATAAGCTGGGCTGGTATACGCAGCAGAACTCAAAGCCTAGGCTCTGGCAAACGGCGGTACGTTGGCTGAGGGCGCATGACTGGGTGGTCAGATCGGAGGAGTTTTATGAGGAGATTAAGCGCTTTCAGAAAGACGACTACGAAGATCGCTCGGCATCGGCAGAAACAGGCTGGCATGATGATTGCGTGATGAGCGGCATGATAGCCCTCTTTTGTGCCCATGATACCGATTTCTCGAATGACTTGAGGTATATACCGGCTCGTAGTAAGAAGAATGGCGTAGCCTCGCAGGAGTGGACGATCCGCTGTAACCGCTGCGGTTCGGAGTGGACGGCCAGTGATCCGCGCTCCGAGGGATGCTCAGCAGAAGACCCGACCCGGCCCAATGGAATCTGCGGCTGCCCTTTTGTCACGGCTAAGAGAAACATCAAGGAGACGATAGTGAAAGGGTTCGATCCAGAGGAAATGGGGCGAAGCGGGAACACGGACGCGGCAGGCTGCTTAGCCTACGATTTACTGTAGAGGAAACTATGAAACAGAAGAAGCAAGAGAAAATTATCCAGATCAATGTGGCGCTGTCCGAAGAGGATGCGATAGCGCTCACTAACAGTGTGCCGGATGAATATGGCAGCCCTATAGACAAACTTTCAGGGGTGGCCACGGCCCTACTCCAGGAGCAGGCAGGAGGCGGGATGATGCTCTCTGGCGAAGTGATGGAAATGGTCCAGACGGTAACCGGCCACCTGGGGGAGGGCGCGGATCTGGTGCCCTGGGTAGAAAAGGCTGGTAATAAGGATGGTGATGCGACTATCGTGAGCTGGCGCGTAGACCCAACATACTACCCTCTGCTGGAGAATATAGCCGCAGGACAGGGTAGGCCGGTGGAGCAGGTGATTCAGGAGATCCTCGACTGGGTGCTCGGGCAGGGCTGGGGTTACGATTTCTCCTTTGCGACTACCACGATCCCATTCGAAAACGCTGACGCGGAATGGCTGCGTCAGCAGATCGGGAAAGAGCATCTGACCAGCTCAAATGTAATCGCCTACTTTAAGGATCTGGCCCAGGATAGGCAGGCGATGGTAGAAGTATCAAAGAGGTAAGTATGCCGGTTTTCGAAGTGGGATGCACTTCCTGCAACTCCATCACGGAGCATTACCTACCGCATTCTGATTCCCCGAACCCCCCATGCGAAGAGTGCGGCGGACCAACCGTGCGTATGATATCGCGCTTTGGGGTGGTGTTCACTGGCAACTTCTCTATGAAGTACGTGGACAAGAAAATCGATGGGTACGAGGCCCAGGCAGACGGGCATTACGGATTCGAGCGTGATGGGAGCCCGACATGGATCTCGGACTTCCAATCTCAGCGCGAGTTCTGCAAACGGAATGGGTTTATTAATCCTAAAGATATCGGGCCAGCGGAGGTGTCTTCGGATGGTAAGAAGACAAGCTCGCGCGGGCTCCCTGGCCAGTGGGTATAATTTATGTCCTCCATCTATCTTCCTCGCGGTCCGATTTACGGCGGCAAGTCGGAGTCCGACCACGAGGACAACTACGTCCGCGACATGCTCTCCTGGAGAGAGTCTGCGCTGGCGGAGGCGATGGAGGCTCAGTCGCAGCATATTGAATTTAGTCGTCTTCCAGACTATCTCCAATTGATTCAAGGCGATGCGTGGCATCGGGCAGATACCCCTATCTACAGATCCAAGTTCTACGATAACCGCATCTCCAAGGTTAGGGTGGAGACCATCGCCTATCTGACCGACATACGCCCCACGATGGATGTCACTACCTTAGTGGAAGAGTATCAGAAGCAGGCGGATATCATCCGCAAGGTCATCCACTACGAGTGGTCGCGGGAGGCGATGGACCTGAGCTTGGCGGAGGTGATCGACCACGCTCTGCTCGGCACTGGGTACTGGAAGATCGGGGCCTTCCTGCCTGGACAGATCACGGCGACCGCCTGCGGTATCGACTCAGTGTTACCGATTCAGGAAGGAAAGAGCCTCCAGGACTCGACCGCCATTCTCTACCGTACCTTCAAGCCGATCCAGTACTTCAAGAATCTCTGGCCGGATCGCTCGGAAGGGATTGAGAAGGAGGCAATGCCTAATCTATTGGGGTTTGAATCCAACCAATATACCCGACCGTTCGGCGTTAATGAATACACCTGGAACACGATGTCTCCAGCTATGCGTTACCACATGGCGCGGCGGAATCCTAAGGCGACCACGCAGGATCTAGCTGCCGATTTCCCGGTGATTGAACTCCAGGAATACTGGGTAGAAGACTGGACGGTCAACGAAACTGGAAGAGAGTTGATCGTAAAGGACCCTTACCTGCCGCTCGAAGCCCACAACTACTGGTACACGGTGTCACCAGGAGAGCGGATGTTCCCGCGCAAGCGGCTGATTATCTTCGCCGGAGAGCGGGTGATGTACGATGGGCCATCCCCCTACTGGCATGGCTTATTCCCATTCGCCAAGCTCCAATTGAACCCGATTGTCTGGGGGAATGGCGGACTATCTAAGTATCGGGATATAGTCCCCCTGAACAAGGCCATGAACGACCTAGGGGCTGGGATCTTGGATGTGTCGAAGCGCTGCGTGAATCCGCAGTTAGTAACCAAGGATGGAGCGGTGCCGCAGGCGGCGTGGGACTCCTTCTTCCCGGACATGCCCGGTGGAAAACTGCGTATGACGCCGGTATCAAACCCGACCAGTGATGTTAGGTACCTCGATCCTCCACAGCTACCTGCGGCGGTGGTCCAGTTCATGGGAGCCTTGAAGCAGTCGATTAATGAGCAGAGTGGGGCAATCGACGTTTTAGGAATGGGCAAGAAGAAACAGATGCCGTCCGGCGACAGTATTGAGCAGATGCGGGACTCGATGCAGACTCCTTATCGGCTGGAAGGCAGGTATGTGGAGCGCTTCCTCCAGGACGCCGGGGAACAGGCTAAGAGCCATGTGATCCAGTTCTTTACTGCCAAGCGCAGGATGAAGATATTAGGCCCCAGCGGTCTAACGGATGAGGATTTTAATTTCGACCCAGGGTCGCTGTGGAGCTGGTCTGGGCCTCCGGAAAGATTCCACCAGCAGTTCTCAACCGAAATTAAGGCCGGGTCACTGCACGGATCGAGTAAACGTGAAAAACAGCTTATCGCGCTTCGCCTAGCAACAGCCGGGATGTTCCCGATTCGGGAGCTGTATCGACTGCTGGAAGTTGAGAATGCGGATGGTGTGCTAGCGGAGCTTGGGAAAGAAAAACAGGCTGGCTTAATTGGGGCTCCGAAGGGCCGACAACCCAGGACCAGGAAAGAGAAAGACGGTCTTTAGTCAAGAGGAAAATGTTTAACATCAACTAAAACATTAGTATTTTTCTGTTAACTTAAACAAAACACTTGACCTTTACTATTTGTTGTTCCATGATGGCTGCGAGAAGAAATTCAGGTTTCTTCCAGAATCGGGGTCTCCAGGCAACTGGATTCTGGTGGATGTGCTCCGCATGGCCATCGGGACTTATAAAGGGATGCCGATAGAAAGGAGAATGCACTATGTTCAGCGTTGAGGTTGCTAACCGCCGCAAGAAGAAAGGACGCAAGCACGGTCGCTAAGCGTCAGCCTGACCACCAACGGGCGGCTGGTGACTCAGGCAGTAGTAAAGGGGAGAAGCGCCGCCCTTTACCTTGGAGGCAGTGATGGCTAAGAAAAGAAAGAAAAAGGCTGGGCGCAAGAAAAAGATGCCGAAGGAGATGAGGTACTAGGATGGCTCGCAGCGGCAGATACCAAATTGTGGGGGATGAGCAGGCGCTGGGGAAGTCTCCAGTTGGCAGCCCGTCTTCCAACCCACGCTCCGGGAAGTTCCAGATGGTGGGGGACGCAATCCGAATGAGCCAATCTCCCGTGCATTCGCCTTCATCTAACCCGAGATCCGGTAAGTTCGACCTCGTAGGCGACTGCGCCAGCCTGAATCATGCAGCAGTGAAGGGGCTGACCGGGAAGTCTTCGATCACACTTTCTCACGCGGCGATGGCCCAGTCGAGTAATGCTGCGGAGCGTGGTGGAAAGAGGAAGCGCAAGTAAATGGCGACTTCGCCCGTTTCGCTCCCTCCTCCGGAAATCCGCAACACCCCTCCTCCCCCTTCCGTTTTCACGATGCAGGGAAAGCAGCAGGCGGAAGCGGATTCTAACCCGCTCCAGCAGAATGTGGTGGATCAGTTGGTGGCGGGGGTGATGGAGTTGAAGAATGCGGCGGAGAAGCTGAGTAAGCTACTGGCGGTAGTCAAGCCAGAAGCGCAGGCGCTGATGATGCCGATTGTGCAGGCGGGCAAGGCGTTGGAGCAGGAAATCAAGGAGGTGATCCAGCAGGCGAAGCCGCCGCAGGCGGCATCTCCAATGATGGGCCAACCAGGGGCAGGGATGCCTCCAGGTGGCGGATCTCCGAACCCGGCAGAGGGGATGCCGACTGCGGCTTAGTACAGATCTGGACTAACTAATTATGCCAACTTGGGATGACTTGATTGCGCAGGTGGACGAAGCGGACCGAGCGATTCTGGCGAAGTACCCGAAGGTGAAGGAGAAGATCCAGGAGCTGGAGGGGAAGTACCAGCACGCCGATGAATACGTGTCGCGCTGGGAAGAGTGGAAGAAAGCGGAGTGGGATGACGATCTGAAGATGCCTAAGGCAGCGGCAGCCGAGCTGCGAGCCAGGGAGGCGCGGATCGCGGAGTTAGAGGCCACACAAGGAACGGAAATGGACTGGGATCAAATACAAACCAAACTGAACGAAGACCTGTCGAAGCGCGGGCTGGTGAGCCGGGATGATCTAAAGGACCCGGCGAAGCTCAGGGAATTGGGGTTAGCCCGCCAGGACAGCATCGACAACGTAGCAGGCGGGATGCAGGCGGTCTACGCGAAGACTGCGCCGCTGATTATCCAGCACGACAAGGAATTCGGAGAGCCCATCGACATGGAGAAATTCATGTCGTTCATGGGATCACCTGCTGGCCCCAAGGATGAGAAGGGGCTATTCGACTTTAAGAAGGGATACGACCAGTTCGTAGGCGAGAAGCGGGCGGCAAAGCAGGCAGAAGCCCGGACAGTAGAGCTGGCAGAAGCGCGTAAGGATGAGCGCGAGAAGACCCTGAAGGAGCTGAATATGGGGCAGAATGGCAGGATGCCGACAGACCAGAAGGGAAGCAACCCGGACATGAGCTGGTATCAAAAGTTGAAGATGTCCAAGCTCAAGAACGACAAGGAAGGGATGCCCAAGCTGGCCGATGGGTTACTTGGCACCGGAGCATCTGGAGATCTGGCTTACGAAGCATGGCTGAGCGGACAGCAGGGTGGGAAGGCGAGCTAATGGCGGACCAGAACTGGCAATACTGGGATGGCACGAGCGCGGTGCCTACGACCGGCAGCGGCGACCAGATTTGGACCAGTGGCTACATGCAGGTGCTGGGAAGTAGGTGGAGCTTCTGCCCAAAGTGTGGAAAGAGTTTGCAGGCGGACTGGAACCACTGCCCCGGCTGCGGTACGGGGATCGGGATGTTGCCAGTGCAGGGCCTATGCCCGACGATCACCTGGGGGCAGACTGGGACCGGGACGATTACGGGCGTAAGTAACCCCAGCCCATTGCAAGATCCGGGCGGGAGTAGAAGTTAATGGATTTCGGATTCAGATACGGCGAAGCGCTCCAGGTAGGCGATAGCCTTCTTGATGCGCGGGATATCGTCCTCGAAGCTCCCGATCCCGTGGTTGCACCTATAGCAGAGAAGACCGCGAGTAACTCCGTTGGAATGGCTATGGTCGATATGGAGCTTGGACAGTTTTTTATGGACACTCTTCGGGAGGATGCCGCAGATAGCGCAGACTCCGCCCTGGTCCGAAAGCATGGAGTTGTACTTAGACTCATCGACTCCGTACTTGCTATTCGCCAGGGTATAGACCCGACGCTCCCGATTCTCGGAGTACCATTGTCCAGCTTTGTTCGCGTTGCAAAGCTCGCAGGTGTAGCTGTTAATGGCAGAGCGCTGACCATGTACTGGAAATTCCGTAATGGACTTTCTCTCCTGGCACAGCGTACAGATCTTTTCTTCCGGGCTGCACTTTGGGGCCGTTGGACAGGATTCTCTGAGATGAGCCTGGAACTTGCGGATGGACATCTCAGTACCGCACCAGTGGCAGGTGAGCAGACGCCAGGGGCGGAATTCTTTGGGGCGCTGCGGGCACTGTGGACAGTGCCGGAGCATCTCAGCAGCAGCGAATTTGACTTTGCACCAGCGGCAGGCTCGAACGACTTTTGGCCTGCCACCGATACCGGTTCTGGATTTTGTGTAAGTACGCATGTTTTTAATTTTACGGCACTAGTTACTGAAAGTCAAGTGCCAGAAAGAAAAGAGGTAAATTGCTGATGTCACTGACTTTGCAGGATTTAACTGCCTACACTTTACAGTACATCGTACCCAAAACAACGGATTAATACATTATAGTCCCTTTATAGAGAAATCTATAAAGCAAACCCCGTGAACTGCTGGAAACCCTAAAGCGGCAGACGCCAAGGCAATCAGCAGCCAAGCCTGAGAAATCAGGAAGGTTCAACGGCCATCCCGAAAGGGAGTAGGATCAAGCGATCCGAAGCGCGGGGCACCCACTTATGAGGGTGATGATATGGTCTGAGCTGCAAAGGAAACTTGCAGAAGGTTGGGAATAGCGATCCCAATCGCAACACAACTGACGATCTACTTGAATTCTCCAGTCTTCACCCGGCTCTCCTCGCGCAACCAGGAGCGATTTGCTGGCGGCTTAAACATTCAGCGCCCGATTATCGTGGGCGAGCTGAATGGTGATGCCATCGGCAGGGGTGACGCGATGAACATCGATTACGTCACCACCGACACGGCACTCGTGCTGCCGATGAAGGCGTACTACGTTAACATCTCTCTCTACGGCTTCGACTCGATGCTGAACGATGGCCCGCAGGCTATCTTCTCGCAGGTGGAGACCAAGTTCCAGAACGCCGCCATGAAGATGGCAAAGTTACTGGCAACCAATATGTATCTGAACTCCACCCAGCCGGGGCGAGGCAAACACCTGGACGGGTTCCAGGAATGGTACGATGACGGCAACCTGTTCGCTTCGGTCGGCGGCATCACCCGCTCGGACGTGGAGACCACTGGAACGGTCGGTGGCCTGAACGCTTACACCACCACCAACAACAACCCCAACCTCCAGACGTTCAACACGGCTTACGGCAACGCTTGGTTCGGTGCGGACCATGTGGACATGGTAGTGGTAACCCAGAACGGCTGGAATATCATCTGGAACGCGATCCAGCCCAACCAGCGTTACTACGACACCGAGTCGGATGTAGCCACCGCTGGCTTCCAGGCATTTCGCTTCAACGCCGCCGAAGTGGTGGTAGACAAATATATGCCTACCGGCACCAACGGCGTAAGTTACGGGCTGAACACCAAGTACGTGGAATGGTACTTCTCCACCAACGCCAAGTTCCAATACGGATTCACTGGGTTCAAGGAAACGAACAACACGATTGACGTAGCTGGGCAATTCCTCGTGGGGTCAAACCTCGTTGTGCCCAACCCCCGAAGCGGATTCAAGATCCTGAGCACGGCATTCTAAGGAGGAGACGAATATGCAAAGAATAGATTTGGCAACAGCTTACGGCAACGGAGTAACGTTCGTGAAATATGTTCTCACCTACGTAGACCTCCAGGCCACCTCCGGGTCGGGCGCGAAGACTATTAGCCTACTGGAGAGCCCGCCTTCCCCTGGAGCGGTGACCATCACCCCTTCGGCTAACTTGGTGATCCCTAAGTACGGCACGGTGCTCTACACGATGGTCAATGCGACCACGGCTTTCGCTGGCGGATCGCTCTCAGCCATGACGACGGCTGTCGGCTATACCGGCACCGTGGCGGGTCTGATCGCGGCGCAGAATACCTTCGTGAACACCACTTATGCCGTACAGCGCGGTCTCGCCACCGAGGTATCGCAAGCCAACTTTACTGCCGCTGGCGGCGTGGCTCTGACCGCTACCTTCACGCCGACTGGAGACAATAACTCAGCGGCGACCGCAGGGCAGGTGGACATCTACATCATGATCGTCAACCCGTCTGGTTCGCTCGCTCCTGCGATCACTGGTTACTAAGTATAGGAGAATAAATAGCTTATGGCCAACGTGCAGAGTCATTACGATACCCGCCCAGGCGGAACCTTCGTCTGGTACAGCGACACCAACCCGGCCACGCTCACCTACTTTGGACCCGGTAACGCTGGCGACTTCTGCCAGAATATCGGGTCCTCCGGGCCGGTAGGCTGGATCTGCACCACTGCCGGGAATCCAGGCCAGTGGATCGAGGCGATTTCCGCGAACGCCTCGCTCTCTGTGACGGTGACCGCCACCATCGCTCAGATCAACGCTGGCCTGACCCTGGTGGCTGGTGTCGCTGGGCGCACTATCACCGTCACCAACTTCTACATGATGGCCCATGGTAACTTTACTACCGCCACTGATGTCCGCATCTCCGATACCGCATCTTCCCCCGTGGACGTGGTAACTGTGGTAGTGGCGGATTTTCAGGATACCAATATCGTCACCCCTGCGGGAGGAACTGGCATCACTGTCGGCACCTTCGCCGCTCCTCTGACGGCTGGCAAGGGGCTCCAGTTGCGTAAGACTGGATCGTCTATCACGGTAGCCACCAGCGCAACTGTTACCGTCCAATATTCCTTGACATAAAGTTCTCCATTGTCCTCCAATGGTGCTGGGGGCCTTCCTCCGAGGCCCCCGATTTTAGAGGAAAGAGATGGCAAAAAGAAATCAAGCAATCCCGATTACTCCCGCTAGCTGGAAGCCAGGGGAACCACCTGCTTCCGGCTTCTGGAAGCACCTGTCGGGGGCGAACAAGATCAACCCAGGATGCCAGTCTATCCTCCAGGCCAACCTCCAGGCTCAGCAGAAGATCCAGAACTACCAATGTGCTATGCACCAAGACGACTACTCCCAGCCCTATCCGTCCGAGGCGCACGCCGCCAACCGCCGATATCAAAAGGAATTTGAAATCATTGGGCGGGCGACGAGGGCGCGGTCGAAAGATAAAATCTACTAACCTAAATTTCAGTTATTGTTATCAATAATTTAGCTGTAGAATACCTGTGAGTAGAGGTGCGTTTTGGCTACAAATACTCAGACGCTTTCAGAAATGCGCGGGAAACTCGACCAGATGCGCAGGGGGCTCCCTCCTTCGCTCTGGGATTCTCTCATCAACGACCGGATACGGCAGGTGCTTGATCGTAGGCCGTACTGGGCGGACCTGATCGTAAAGGGGATTCTGTCCTGCCCCAACGCCTACAACACCGGCACCATCAACACCACAACCGGAAGCACCACCGTAACCGGGACCTCCACTGCATGGCCAGTTAGCGATGTAGTGAACGGCACAATCCCTGCCGGGATTTTCGACTACGGCTACCAGGAGGTGACGCCGAACCTTCCCCCTGCTCAACTTGGGATTACCAACGACTCAATCCTCTATGTCGATGCGGGCGGGACTCCAGAGATCGTCCCAGTAGTGCAGGTGACCCCCTATACATTCTTTGGGAACTTTACCCAGCTTCATAACGCGGCCTGTACAATTACGCAGTCCTCCTTAGTGAACCGGCAGATGCAGTCCGGATCGACCTTCCCCATCTTCACGGTCACAGCCGTACAGTCCTCTACCCAGTTGAGCATCGATCAAGCATGGGGGGGTGCCGCCTTGACGGCTGGCACCTACATAATCCTGAAGATGTACTTCACGCTGATCCCGAATCTGAAGGAGATCTTCTGGGTGATCGACCAGAACCAGGGGATTATGATCGATATCCATATTCCCGTTAAGGCCATCAATTACCGCGATCCGCAACGCATGAACACCGGCAACCCGGTCGCCCTGGTAGACCACGGGACGAACTTAAATGGCTTGTCCATATATGAACTGTGGCCCGCACAGAGTACCGCTTACCAGCTTCAGTTCTCCGCCTACCAGCAGTGGCCGAATCTGGTGAATGACAACGACCGCCCTCCCTGGTTTCTGAACCCCAACATCTTCATCTATGGGGCCTTGGCCGATGGCTACCGCTATAAGCGGGCAGCGGACGACCCCTGGTTTATCCCGCAGATGGCTCGGGACTATGAAGCCCGCATGGAAGTCTTAATCGAGGCCGCTATCCAGGCAAACGATTCCAAGCTGCAATCTAGTTATACGTGGCCGGAATCTAACTTCGGATATCCTCCTGGGAATTATAGGGTTAGCCACGACTTTGATTTGTTCAATTGGAATATGTAAATGCCTGCGTACACGATGACCGACCTGGAGAACCGGGTTTATGCCGCTCTCGACAACAACAGCGCCCTCTACCCGCAGGCTGAAGTTGACCTGGAGTTGAACTGTACAATCCAGTGGGTGAATCTCTATCTTGCCTTGGTGCAGACGGCATCCGACCTGATCTCCGTTGCGGGGCATTATCTCTATACCATTCCGGCTGGAATGCTGTTCCCAACTCGCGTCCAGTTCGAAGGTAGGGCGCTCCAGAAGGAGAGCCTACGGGTCATCAGCACGCGCGACCGTAGCTGGCTAACACAGACGACCGCAACGGGCAGGCCCGTGCGCCACTGGGTCCCTATCGATCTCCAAACCTTTGCCATCCACCCCGCCGATGCAATAGGCGGAAGGGACATCCAGGTAACCGGTGTAGCTGACCCGGCCAACCTTATTCCGGCCCAGCCGTTGATTATGGACGATCAAACAGTAGAAATCATTTGCGACATGACTACGGCCAACCTCCAGCTCAAGGAGGCTGGCGCAATTTTCGCCAAGTCATCCTTAGCCTACCAGCGGGCGGTCCGCTTCTTAAAGGCTCGCAGCCGCTGGGAGGCTTTGCGCTTCCCGCCGTATTTCGTCCGCACTGAGTCTACGGAAGTTAAGGAAGAAGTGGGAGCAACAGTATGATACGAAACGATATATCTCTTGGATTGGGGGCGGCTCAGTCCTATACCCGCTGGACTATTACCCCGCAGGACCTGCAATCCATGACGGGATCTGGCCCAAAGACAGTCGTCCTCCCCCGTAATCCGAGCCAGCCTGGGCAGATTCAGGTTACTCCCACTTTGCAGTTTCAAGTTCCACAGGGCGGGAAAATTATGGCCTACTTGGTTCATGTGGTGACCGCCTTCGCGGGCGGTTCGCTCTCGGCGTTGTCGATGAGCATTGGGAAGCAAGGAGGGAGTAGCATCTATATCTCTACCCCTATCGATATCTTTACTGCCGGTGGGGATACTGTGGTCACCGAAGGCGGTCCGGTTAATTCCGCCCAGCAATCAGCTTGGGGAGTGACGCTTACGTTCACGCCTACCACAGATTTGGTTTCGGCTGTTACCGGAGGTCAGGTTGACCTATATTTGCTATACATCAACGGCACTAACTCCTTGGTTGCTGGAGGATCTAATGTTTAAGCTCTCGATTGGTTTACTTCTGACTGCCTCGCTGATGGGGCAGAATACAGGGCCGCAGGCTCAGTATACAATCCAAGGCACCTCTCTGCCGGATTCGTGCAGCGGGACTATCGTATTCTACAATACATCGACTGGCGTTTATTACGACTGCAATGCAGGATCTTACGTAGCCCGAAACCCAAGCTCCGGATCTCCATGGGTTAGATCCGGAAGTAATATATCTCCATCTAATCCTGGGGATACTGTAACGATCAGGAGTGCGTTGCTTGGAAACATTGGCGGAAACTACTACTGGTTTGGCCCCGGAACGAACGGTGCGAAATGCGACGACATCACCGACGACACTCCAGCACTCAATACTATTTTGGCGAAACCGAACGGTGGGGTTATCCATGTGGTCGGCACCTGTTTGGTTAACTCCGCTTCTCTCGTGGTGCCGAATACGGGAGGCAGTTTCCCGACTCAGCCCACCTGGATCATCGAGGGAGACGGACCCTCAGCTAATGGCTACTGGCAGTCTTTGCCAGTATCGCCCAGTGCGTTGGATCTGCGGTATAACGCCCCGGTCGCCAAGATCATTATGGAGGGCGCGGGATGGGTGGCCTTTCGCAATCTTACGCTCAAGGATGGCGGCGCGGACTGCGCTACGTTTGCTTTGGTCACGAACACATCGTCTTTATGGCAAAACATGGCGATCTCTGGCACTGCGGCTGGCAAGAGTGCATGTAATCGTGGTATCGTCTTCGGCGGCACAACGACCAGTATCGGCAGTTCAGCCACCTCCGCGTTTCAGGGGTACCACTCGACGGTCCAAAGTGTGTTCTTTGACCAAGTGACTGAGGGTATTTATGGGCAGACTTTCGCCAATGGTGTCACGGTAGACCATTGCACGTTCTCGAAAACGAGCGGCAACTCCAGTGCAACGGCGGCAATTACAGCAGCGACGAACGCCAACCCCGCAGTGCTCACCTCTGCCTATCACGGTATCGGCGTGGGCAGCACGGTGTCCATGATCCTCAGTGGATTTACTGGGTCATGGGCGGCTCTGAATGGTACGCATACTGTGACGGGTGTCGCAGCGAACACATTCAGCGTGGCGATTGATTCCACCTCGTTTGGGGCGATGGCTGGCAGCCCCGTCTACCAGAACGGGGCGGCCATTGTAGTCGATGGCATCGCGGCTACCGGCACATACGATGTGGGGTGGCAAATCGGACCGAATATCTTTGAGTTGGGCTATTACCCTTACGGCATCAAGTTTATTAACGCCATCTACAACAAGGTGAGCGGAAACGGGTTTTACGATTCGGGAGCCGGAACACTGGCAGCAATCCGGCAGGATGTTAATGGCATATCGTCCTATAACGACATCAACGACCTTTTCACTGATGGTACAATCCTCGTCCTCTCTTCGGCAGGGCCAGACCCGGTTAACCACTCGTGGTTCACGTCACCGCGACCTTCCGCCGGTTCGTCAATGGAGAACGTGGCGCGGCTTGGGTTGCTGGATACCAGCCCTGGGAAGAACACCCAGTTTTATATTCAGTGCGGAACCATTCAAGGCTCCAGCCCGTTTATCATATACAAGTCGGATGGGTCGCTGCAACTCCACGCGGATTGTACGGGAGGATTTTATCCCAAGAAGATTCTGACGGATCAGTACACGACGGCTGGTGGTGTTGCCGGATCAATCATATTCTCGGTTGTGCTGACCACCACGGCGGCAGCATCCGACGTGCTCACAATCTCGGGGGCAACCTCTAGTTCGCATTGCTTTTTGACGCCTACCAACACGAGCGCAGCAGCCAATTCGGCAACCGCCTACGTGAGTGCGGTCGGCACCAATTCGGTGACGGTGGCCCACGCAGCTACAGGGGGCATGACGTACAACGTGGGATGCACCAGCAACTAGGTACTCGTACTATGCTAAAAAGAGTCTCATTTTCCGACCAGGATATCAAGGAGTTTCCGGAAGAGGCCCAGGACGCCGGGATTGACTTGGATCATGTAGACCTGAGCCTAGCGTTAAAGCAGTTCGAGAGGATTGTACGGAAGGAGCAGGCGAAAGAGAAATGATTGTCAATGACATTTATTTATATGTGGCTGGGAAGCTTATGGAACCTACCGGGTTCCAGACTGGGACGTATTCTGCTGCTCAGTTTCTGCTCATCTTCGCCGATGTTCTCCTAGATTTCCTGGATCGGACGATGATCTCCAAGATGATTGTGACCCAGACCACGCAGTTCGGCATTAGCCAGTATGCCTATCCGGATCGCCAGCTCAAGATCGAACACTGCTTCATCGCAGGAAAGTACCTCTACCGTAAGACCATGCAGGAGCTGGATGACGCCGATATCCGCTGGCGCACGCGCCTGGACTACCCACGCGGTTTCCATGAGGACGGCCTGCCAATCAAGACTTTTGAGCTGTCGCCCGCCCCGAACTGGCAGGGGACTGCCTACCCGACCGACCCCAACTTGAATAATATCCCGGCGCAGACTGGGGATTGGTTTGTAACGGATCGAAACATCACCACTGTCGGTGCGCAGCGGGCAGCGCAGGCCAGTTTTGCGTTGACCGATCCAGTCCCATTGGTTCCCAACAGCGCCTTCCAGACTTTATGTTGGGGATGCTTGGCGCGTATCCTAGGTGACGATTCGGAGAACCGGGACCAGCAGCGGCAGATATATAGCGACGCGATGTACAAGGCTGGCGTAATGGCATATCGCACGATCATGGTGGAGCAGGTGGAGCAAGAGGTTTTCGATATATGAGACTACTACTTTTACTTGAGTTCACATCTGTACTGGCCTTCGGCCAGTTGATACCGCAGACGCCAGTAACGGCAACCCGCATTTTGAATATCACCAGCGCGACGATCATCGACTGCGGTACTATCCCAGCTTACGACAATCGCTCCCAATTCCAGCGCCAGGATGATTCCTTCTCCTATAGCGCTACGGGAAGCGGTTCCTGGAGTGTTACTCTCCAGTATTCCGATTCGTCTTGCAGCGGACCCTGGACCTCCTTTGGGTCTACGGGGGTGGTAACGCAGGCAAGTGGGAGCCCGATTGGTTTTGGGTACGGGTATCATCCATTCGTGTCATTCGCCATTACCGGGTCTCCCATTGTAAGCTTCAGCGCCTGGAAACAATTCTACATCCCGTCCGGAGCTAGCAGTGTGTCGTTTCCAATCACCATCCCGCAGGGGGGAACAAGCGCGAGCAACGCCATCGACGCAAAGACCAATCTAGGCATCCCATATCTAAACCCAGGTGATTTCAACTTTACCCCACAAACCCAGAGCGGCAGCTTAATCTCGGGTGGAGTGGGGCAGGTAATCAACTTCTCTCCATGCCCGAAAGGAGTGAATGGTACAGACCTGAACCACAAGTATGTGCTTACCAACCCGACCGAATACGCGACTGGATTAGGCGGGACCTGCACATCTGGAGCGAACAGTGGGACTATCATCATCAGCGCTCCTTCATCCAACCACACTGGAGGCGCGTATACGGCTGGTCCGACGACCGGGGGGATTGCGGAAGCTTCATACTACGCCGGAAATTATGGGATTATACTTTTGCCTCCAGGTACAATAACTATCTTCACACCTATTTTCCTACAGTACCACGTTAGTATAGTAGGGGCTGGACGTGACGTAAGCTTCATCCAGAATTCCGGAACCAATACCAGCGCCATCCAATTTATTTCGGCTATCGTTAACAGCAACGACCCTCTTATCACTGGAGGGTCAATGCTAACCGGGTTCACGGTTTATGCTGGGGGGATAAAGAACACGTCGGCTACAACTAACACAGCAGATGGGATTTACCTACAAGACGCCAATTGGAACTATGTAGTGCGCGATGTTGAAGTCAGGAACCACAACCGAGGCATCCACGCCGTTAATGGCTGGGAGTGGAATTTTGAGAATATCTCCATGCACTACATCAACCAGGATGGTATCAGGCTGGAGACAGACGGCTCCGTAGGCACGGGAGCTGGCGGAGGTGCGCATTTCCGCAATGTTAGATTAGATCAGGTTGGACTGACTGGTGGACAGTCATCCTCCAGTTGCGGTGTGAACATCGCTACTTGGTCCGGGATTTACATGTACGATGTGCAGGTGACATTATTCCATAGCGGACTCTGCCTTGTCCCGAGAGCGCCACATGGGGCAGAATCCTCCACGCAGGACTACTACGGGTGGGTAACAGATTCAGCCTTCGATACCTGCCTGGACAACGGTTTACTGATAGATGGAACGCTTGGCCCGGTGGAAGATATAGAGTTTAATAACGATACCTTCGCCTTCACTGGATGCACTCCTGGGACCGATTGCGTAAACAACCCATTCCCCAACCCAGGAAAGGGGATTTGGATCAAGGGAACAAATGGAGGAGAGAAGGATATACGCTTTGTGGGAGGGACGGCACGCGAGAATGGGGGGCCGGGAGCGCAGGTCGATAATGGCCAGTTCATCTCTTTCGGGAACTTTACCTGGATGGCCAACGGGCAGGCTGCCAGCAATACTTACGACGGATTGTATGTAGCTAATCAGGTAACAGACCTATCCGTGCAGAACTCCCCCGCCATCGGGACTGGAGTGAGCAGCATACTCTTAACTAGGCTGCCTAGGTATGGAATCAACGTTCAAGCTGGAGGTATCCAGACCAACTTTAGAATCACGGGGAATCGCTTCGGGCCTCAGAACGTATCAGGCAACTTCGTCGGGCCGACCATAGGATCGCATGTAATCCAGAGCAACTTCCCCCTGAACGACCAGTCTATAAACCAGACTACATTCTCTACTTTCTTCGCTAATATCCCGGCAGGAGTCAGCGCGAATGTTGCTTCCGCTGCAACTGTTACCCCAACTGGAGCGCTGTTCCATATGACTGGGGCAGCGGCGATTACAACCATGAACCTTCCTACCAACTTTATCAGCGGCTGGGTATGCGCCATCGCCGATGGAGCATGGTCTATATCTGGTGCGGGTAACGTGGTGCCTGCCGTTACGGCCACCGCCAATCGTACCTATTGCTTCTACTGGGACCCAGGTCCAGGTAAGTGGTATATGACTGGACAATAAAATATGCCTGACGATACCAAGATAAAATCGTTCCCTCTTGTCAACGGCGGGATGGTCCTTAAGGTTGACCAATCCAGGCTTAAGGATGGAGAATTCCCCTCCACGGCTGGGACGTGGGCTAATATCGAAGGCGTAGTCTCAACCCGCTCTGGCTCCTGGCAGGTAGCTAATTTTAACCCAGGCGTAGGATCGGCTAGCGTTCATACGGTACGCAAGTTCTATGTCGCTAACCCTTCCACTGGGTCGATTACGGATGATACCAACAACCCCAGGTACATAGGGACAAACGGATATATCTGGCGATATACCGGGCTTTCTGGTTATGGCAATCCTCCAGGATCAGGAGCCGGTAGCTGGACCGGGCCGGGTGGTGCGGTATGCGGCCCAGGCATCAGCGGGACTACCTCTACCGGACTGCCAAGCTGGTCGAGCGACTGGCAGTTCTACGACCAGCGCTGGAATATGGTCAGCTACAATGCTGGGAGCGCGGGCACAGCTTACGCTTTTTTCGCTACTCCCAACATCATGCGGAAGGACATTCAGAACCATACCGTTCCGCACCTCCAGAAGTGGGGGGTTCAGCCTGCTACGGGAGCGGCTTACGTGGCGCAAGGGGCGGCTATAACGGGGCAGAATCTTACCCTGGCTAGCCCTACCGCAGGGGCCAACCCCACCAATTTCAACGTTACCGCGCATCCTATTACTGATGGTGGATTAGTGGTTATCAACAACGCCACTGGGTCCTGGATTACGAGCAACGGAGAGTGGGTAGCGACCGTTGTAGACGCCAACAATTTTACCATCCCACTCGACTCCTCCACTTTCGCGGGAAACTTCAACGGCCAGATTTATACCGTAGATCAGACCGGCCCGTTCGCTGGCGCTCCAGGAGCCACGCCCTATGATTACCGCTTCCATTACGTGAATGGGATCTATGATTTACTGGGCGCTACCTGGACTTTTGTAGGGACTAAGGGCAACCCATCGGTAACCTCTATACCGGAAAATATGGCTACTTCTGTGATAGCCGATGGCTTCCATAAGGTAACTGTTAATGCCTGGGGAACCGGGCAAGATGGAGTGGCCGCAACCGGTGCGCAGCTCTTGATTGGACAGCCTTGTATTGCTGTCTATCGCCGTGGCGGGACATTCACCGATGGCCTGTGGAGACTACTAGGCTACGTCAATAACCCAGGCGCGGCTACTTTAGCGGTCTTTACTGATGCCTACGCTGATTTTCAGATCATCAACAACGATATCATGGAGGAGGATAATGACCCTCCCGTAACTTCCAGCCTCCCCAGGCAGTACATGGGGACCGGCAGTGCGGTATCCCTGGGAGCGGGGAATATCCCTACTTACTCCTCATTCACGATCACTCCTGGAGTCTTTGATGCCTTCGGTAACGCGCTCACGCTTACGGCTGGGACTACCATCCACGTGCTGGACGGAGACAGGACGGAAGATGTAGTGATCGATAGCTCCAGTTCGGCTACCGTCTACACCTGCTGCTTCCAGCACAACCACAATAATGGGGTTGCAATCACAATCGATTCAATCTCCGGCCAGCCAGTCTTCTTGTGCTGTGCAGCTTTCGACTCCATCTTTGTTGCCGGAGATCCCAACAACCCTTCCACGCTCTACAAATCCAAGACCGGCAGGCCGGAATCATTCCCCGTGATCGCTTCGGATGGAACCGCTAACTCTGCCTTGGTCGGATCTCCCTCCAACCCGATCATGAACATCTGTGAGTTTCAGGGGTACATCGTTTGCCTGAACCTGGACTCGATCTACACCGTGCAGATCTTTAACGGGGAGATGCTGGCACCGCAAAAGACGCTTTCGCAGCGCGGCCTGTTCACCCGCTATGCGTGGTGCAGGGCCGACAACGAACTTTACTTTCTGGCCTACGATGGCGTCTACTCCTGGTCTGGCGGGCAGGCGATCAAACGCTCGGAGAAGATTGACCCGATCTTCCATGGCAAGCCGGTCAATATCATCCAGTTCACCAATGCAGGAAACCACGAGCAGGATGCTGGGCCGATTTGGCCGATTGATCTCTACAGCCAAGTTGCACAAGGGAATATCAACTTTTCTACGATGGTCTACAGCCAAAATAGAGTTATCCTAATCTACCGGGATACGGCTGGAAACACCCAAATGATCCAGTACGAGCCGCTGTTTGACCGCTGGACTCCCTACACCGACATCACCAACCCAGGGGTAGCCGCTCAGCCGATTTACACTACCGCCTACCAGGAGGAAGACACTGGTCTTTGTGCCTTAGTCCGTTACAACCCAACAGGCCCGGTTGCCGTAATCTCCTACATAGATCGGGATATCAACTTGCTGGAAAACGGTAACAATGTTCTCAGCACCACGGATGAGTGGACAGTGACTGGCAGTAATGGGGGGTTGGTCCACTTCGACTTCCTGACTCCTTGGTACATGGCAGATAATCCGTTGCTGATGAAATTCTTCAAGGAGTTTCTACTGGAGGTGGATTGTCCGTCTTCTGGTTCCAGTAACAACACGGTCCACATCCAGACGTTTTATGACTTCAGCCAAGCACCAGATGGAATAGATACTTTTACCTTTAACGGAGTTCCTGGTGGTGGCAGGGGGGTAAAATCCTTCCCGCTACAGCAGGCGGTGGCTGGGGGGAGAGACGCTCGGGTCTGCGCCTTTCGAATCTTCGGGGATACGGATCGGAGAATAAACTTCTTCTCTGTCAGCTTGCGATACGAGGAAAGAGGGCTGCTTACATCTGCCTTTACTTCTGACTGGAACGACCAGGGATACCCTTGGGATAAGCGCATCTATTCTCTCACCATCCAGTACGTGGCTACATCTAACTTTCTCGGAACTTCGTCCAGCACGGAGATTGACTTTGTGGTGGACGCTTTCGTGGGCGTTAACGGGAACCTTTACCGTGGATCTGTGGCTTCTTTTAGCCTAGATACGGCCTTAATCCCGGCTACCGATAAGACCATCGTCGTGTTCCCAATGCCAGATGGCATCATCGCTAAGGAGCTTAGGATTCGTGGTACGGCAGAAGCATCTCAGTTCCGCATCCTGGCATGGTCCTTCGACTATGAGAAATACCCCAGGGATATCACTATATTCTCAGACTGGCAGGACAACAATTACGCCTACGACAAGTACCTCCAGCAAGTATCCTTTGATGTCGATACGAATGGGCAATCGATTCCGGTCCAAATCCAGGCTGACGGTGTAACTGTCCAGACGCTCACAGTACAGGCTTACTCCGGAGATCGCCGCAGAAATCCAACTTGTATCGGCAATTTAACCGGGAGGAAGTGGCGCTACCTAATCGACCAGACTCAGATAATCTCGGCGCATGGCACAGCCACCATCTCTGGTGGTACTAGCGTGGCTTGGGCTTCTGGAGATCACTTTACCGCCGCCATGGTCGGAATGGTGTGGGACCAGACCAGCCCATCTACCTTAATCGCCAGCTTTATTAATGCCAACTCAATCACACTCTCCCAGGCTCTATCTCCGGGAACCGTGAATTTTGCTATCGAGGGGAAATTCCAAGTATTTGATTTGGCTTGGGATATGCTTCCTGCGGATCGCGGCCCAGTCACTCACACCTTTGACTATGAGGATGGAGGTTACCCATACGACAAGCGGCTGAAGGAAATCACCATCGACTATGACAACAACGGTGGTGGACCCTATACAGTTCTACTGGACCTGCTCTGCGGAGTAGATGGCGATGTCCTAGTGCCTTCGGCAGACTCCTATGTGCTGCCAGGGAATAGCCGAGGGAAGAAAACTTTCCCGGTCCATGGAAATCTGATTGGTAAGATGTGGAGAATCCATCCGCAGGTGGCTGGCCCCTTGGCGCAGAGCGCTAAAATCTGGGGCCATACCATGGACTTCGACAAGTACCCAGCCGATATTACTCTGTTCACGGACTGGGAAGACGATAACTATGGGTACGACAAGTACTTACAGCAAGTGTCTTTTGAAGTGGATACGGCTGGGCAGCTCATCTCTGCGCAAGTACAGGCTGACGGAGTGACAGCGCAGACGCTCACGGTGCAAACTCTGTCCAGCAGCCGAGATGTTAACCCTACCTGCATGGGGAACTTGATCGGGAAGAAGTGGAGGATCGTAGTTGACCCCACGCAGCTCATCTCCGCAATCGGCACCGCCACAATCTCAGGCGGCACCACGGCTACCTGGAATAGCGGGAATACATTCACTAACTCTATGCTCGGCATGGTTTTTACGCCAGCTAACCCAATAGTGACTATCGCGTCTGTTATCAGTTCTACAGTAGTTACGCTGTCGGCTCCGCTCTCGAACGGGTCGATCAACTTCTACATTCAGGGGAAGTTCCAGGTTTTTAGCCTCAAGTGGAATTTCCAATCGGCTGATCGAGGAGCCGTCCAAAATACTCTGGATTATACGGATCTCGGCACCCCAAATCCCAAGAAGATCAGCCTACTAGATATTGAATATGACTCTGGCGGTCTGCCTGATCCGCAGATCGTTATGGATGTCGTAGAAGAAGATGGGGTAACCATTACCCTAAATAAGCAGACTTTTAACCTTACTGGAACAGGTAGGTCTAAGCAGCAGTTTGTTATTAACGATAACATTATCGTCCAGATGGTTAGGCTCCATCCGGTAGGCACTCTACTCCAGACGTTTAAAAGTTGGAACCCGCAGTGGCAGAAAATTGATTATCCTCCCGTGATTTCCCCGCCTACCGAATGGACGGATCTCGGGTACCCTTGCGAGAAGATTCTGCGATGGATGGTAATAGATGCGGACACGGGAGGTGCGGCGGGGACGGTGACTGTGCAAATGGACGGGGTGAGCGTTTATAGCTTTCAGATCACAACCACCATCAACAACAGGGCGCGAGTCATAACAATGCCAGAGAATTTAATCGGCAGGAGGTTCCGGCTACTATTCACTCCTGGGAGCAGCAACCGATTCCAGGTATTCGACTATAAATTTGAGGCGCTGCGGGAGCCATGTCCGATTACAGATTTCAGATCGTACGAGCAAAACTTTGGCTATATTGGATGGAAGTTCGTTAAAACAGGATGGTTGCAGTACTTAAGCGCCGTACCCATCACTTTTAATCTTTTCACAGACGGCGGGCTATTCTACTCGATCACTCTTCCGGCGCAGGCTACGCGCGCTACGCAAAAATGGTATTTCCCAGCTATCAATGGAGGGGTGCTAAATAAAAGCAAGATTTATACCATTGAGGTATTATCTTCTGATGGGGTCACGCCATTCAAGCTTTACGCTGGAAGCAGTGGAATGGAACACATCATCATCGGGGCGGACATTCGAACCGGCTATCTACAGACGATTCTGGAGACGATGCCAATCGGGACTCCGCAGTCGGCATGATATGTTTCCAGTATTTTCCTTTAAGAATTCCACTGATACAGCTTCTTGCGATGCCATACTTCTTAGACAATATCCTTGAGCCAACCCCATGCTCCAGGTGTTCTCTGCGTATTTCTATAACCTGCTGCTCTGAGAGTTTGGAGCGAGCGGCGGCTTCTCCTTTTGGCCTGTTATTTTTGGATTCTAAAGATCCAACTCCGACAGATCCTGGAAGGTGTTTCCAGGTCTTCCCGGATACTATATTAAACGCCGCCGTTTGAGTTATAGAAAACTTTCGCGCGATATCGTAGGTGGTAAACTTTCCACTCCTATACATTGATCTACATTCGATAACGGATTGCTCAGTCATCTTAGACTTCCATATTTTCTCTCCGCGAAGAACTAGATGTGGTTTAATTTTAGAGTAATGAGAAGATCCGCGAGGATATGCTTCAAGGTGGGTTTTAGAGCCGTTCCTGGTTGTGCCAGCCTTGACTCTATCGGCACCGTTTTCTAGTGCCGTACCCCAATAAAGGTGAGACGGTCGGCAGCAGATTGGGTTATTGCATCTATGGCAACAATGGAATCCAGGGGGCTGTATCCCGGTTGTGATGTAGAGGGCGACCCGGTGAGCGCGATATGGCCAGTTGCGTATAGAGAAGCACCCGTATCCGCTATCTGTGGTGGTTCCACCGGTCCACTCCCAGCATCCCTCTTTCCCTTGTGGAACTAGTTTCCAGAATTTGTCTTTTTCCAGTAGCGTTAGCTGCGGGATTGGTCTAGTATTATTTTTAGCCATCTGCATCCCCTCCTTCGGGTTGCTTTTGGTCAGGCTGCCGGTGATTAAACGGATTACCGGCAGCCGATCTATTGTATTATCAGGCGACTAGGGGTATGATTGCAATGGAAAAGATTAGATGCCTCAGCAGCCCAACAAATCGACCGCGCTTACTCTCACCCGCTCTCAGTTATTGGACGATCCTACCTGTGAGCCGCTGAACAGGGTGCTGCGCTTCCTGGGCGGGCAGGTGGCCAAGAACGCGAGCGACATCTCGGGGCTACTGTCGGCTACCGGGGCGACCGGGATCACCCCGGCCAACACGTGGGCGATTGTTGATACCCATGCCAACCGGATCGCCAACTTCAACCAGCTCATTGGGAACTATCCGCTAGGAGTGTTCTACTACGAGATCGACCGCAACTCCCTCTACCAGAGCCATCTCGTGGCTGGGCAGCCGGTCTTCCAGTACATATCTGGACTAATGCGAGGGGCGCTGACCGCACTGCCGACCGACCTCAGGGCGAACGATAACGGCTTCGCTTTCCAGTCCACCACGGTTGGTCTGCACCGCTACTACTGGAACTCAGGATGGTTCTACGAAGGGGATTACCCAGGGATCGCGGTCCCGGCTGCTACGGCTACGGCGCTGCCAACCTCCATGTACCACGTAGCAGATGGAAGCTCCGTGACGATTGCGGACCCCAATAATGCTGGGGGGACAACCACGATCACGCTGCCTAATCTTTCCGCCGTAGGCGGGAATAACGTGTTTCTGGAGGCTGGTGCATTTTCTGGCCCTAACCCAACTGCGGCTTTAGCCCTACACTGGGCGGCTGGAGCGCAGACGGATGATGAATCAGGACACACACACCCGATGTCTCAGGGGGTCTTTGGGATCACCCCCGGAGCGACTAACATCACTGTGGATATCGGAAACCCAACTGGTGGCGGCAACCCTCACCACCACAGCCTGAGCGACACCAACGCTCCGATGCAGACGCCTACCGAGGTACATGGTGGGTTGCCGCTTAGAATGTCCCTGATCTGGTACGTAAGGATTTAAAATTTGGTTTTTGTTAACCGCATCCAGGGCGTACTATTATTCTATGGCAATGGCTTGCGAATCTATGCCCGTACTAGCTGGAGCCTTGAGCCAGTTTGTGGACTATATCGATGAACAGACCGGATGCGCCCACTACGGCACCTTGATAGTCACGCCTGGACTGACGGCAGACTGGCTTGCTAGGGCATACTTCCAGATGCGGGCCGAGGGGATACTGCCCGTCGTGTTCTTCAACGAAGAACCGGATATCGCCTCCTTCTTGCGTTGGTTCACGCGCCCTGAAGCGGTGGTTTGCGGCTGCTTCCGGGATAGCGTGCTGCGCGGATTGGGTTGGGTGTCGGCGCAGGAGAAGATGGGGAACTACCGCAAGGCGGAGGTAGGGATGGCCTTCTTCCGGAACAGGGGGCCGGATGCACTAGCTTTCGCCAGGATGATGCTCACGCTAGTATTTGAGCGCTATCCTATTGATTTCATGTACGGAACGACACCGGCTTCAAACAAGCTAGCGATTCGGTTCGCCCGGAAACTTGGCTTTACTATTACCGGCCCATTACCGAATTATTGCCTCTGGAAAGACCTGCCCTGCGGGGCTTATATCAGCTCGCTCAGCCGGGATGATTTCCGGAGATTGGAAAGGAGTTAACTGATGGGTGGTGGAGGTATCAAATCCACGCAGAATCAGGAGCAGTCCGTTGCGAACCAGTACCAGGGTGTGGCTGGCGGGCTGGAGCAGTTTGCAGCGCCTCTGCTCAACGAGGGGGTAAGCCTCCAGCAGCCACTTATCAACCTGCTCCAGTCTTACATGAGTCCAGATCCCAGCGCGAGGCTGACGGCTAACGCCATCCCTATCGGGAATATTAAGTCGCAGGATCAGGTAGCTACCGACAGTATTTTCAACAATGTAGCTCCCGGAGCGGGACGTGACTTCGCCCTGGCAAAACTGAAGGAAGGAGAGGCTTCGCAGATTAGCGGGCTACTGAATCGAACTTACGAGTCGGCAGCCCCAGGGCTGGCTCAGGTAGGATCTGGACTTACAGGAACCGGCCTCCAGGGATACGGTGGAGCGCTTTCCGCTCTCGGCGGAGCAACCGGGGCACTTGGACAAATTGGGCAGCAGCAGGAACAAGGAAAAGCGAGCACGCTCGGGTTTTTGGGATCGCTAGCGGGGGCCGGTGCCAGAGCGGCCACCGGTGGTCTTTAGCTTTGGTGGGGGCGGAAGCCCATCGGTAGCTTATGGAACTTACAGCCCAACTACGGGAGATTTTAACTATAACCCGTACAACCCTGGAGGGACTCCGCTCTAATGCCTAACAACCAATTAGATCTTTCGGGCGGCGGACCTGCTGGTCCATTCAGCCAGTATCTGAACCTCGCAGCGCCATATCGTGCCCCAGAGATCAGACCTAGCGGGTGGATGGGGAAAACTGGCAAGGTCGCCTTCTTCGCCTCTCAGTTTCTAGAGGGGCTAAGCCAAGGGAAGGCCATTAAGTATGCCCGCGAAGAAGCACAGAAAAACCAGAACCTGAACCGTTTCCTGGCAACCGCTAACCTGATACGGGAAAACCCTAATCTAACTCCTGAACAGCGGACTACGGTGGACCAGACTATGTTGCAGGTGCTGGGAAGAGGTGTACAGGGTGCGTTGGGGGAGGAAGGTGGTAAGGGGAAAGGAAAGAGTAAGGGGCAGGACGAAGGCCCAATCGGCCACTTTAAGAGTTTGGTAGGGTCGTTCGCGGAGAGATTCACGGGCGGGCCACATAAGCCAGGAGAGCCGCTGGTTAAAGATAGCGACTTTATGAACCTGCTCCAGGTTTCTACCCAGGCATCAAAAGGCGGGCTACAGCAGCAGATCGCTGAAGCGCAGACCCAGCTCCAGAAGGGAATCCAGGAGGAGCAGGCCAAAGTCGGTGAGAAGGGATACCCGGAGCCGCGTGCTCTATTCGCTAACCAGACCTTCATGACTGGATACAACAAGCTGGCCCAGGTAGCCCCTGATGTTCTACGCCAGATGGCCCCACTTATCCAGGCTCCGGTGATGTCCGAGGAGCAGCAGGAGGCATTGAAGCAGCTTCGCGCCAGGACTGGGCTGCTCGAAACGCAGACGAGGGAACAGGAACTGGCGTTGCAGGGGTACAACCGCCTGCGGAATTACAGCGGCCCTCCAGCCGCCTCTATGGTCCCGGTAGTGGTCAACCCACAGAGCGGGACTACGGTGAATGTGCCTGCGCCAGAGTCTATGCGTTCTGGCCCAGGCGGCGCGTTCTACCGCTTGCCGGTTACTGAGGAGCAACTCTCCGCTATCCGCAAGTACGAGAAGTGGAAACCGACCAGCAACGCCTATATGCTGGACCGGAACGGGAATTCGTTGGGCCAACTGGACGAATACCTCCCTAATAAGTTCCGCCTGCGCGGTACAGAAATCGCCATCGACCCGGAAGCTTTACTGCAAAAAGGGATTACAGTAGGGCCGAAGCCCCCGACTCCCAAGTCTCTCCAGCGTACCTGGACTTTTAATTCTTCAAAGTCCAGGTTCGAGGAGCTGACCGTTAACCCGGAGACTGGCGAAACTAAGCCAGCTCTAGACCCGAAGGGTAACCCAATCACGCGGCCTTACCGTAATCCTCCTGATCCTTTCCGGCAGGCCAAGGCGGAGATGGTCAAGATCCTGGATAATAAGCGCCGGGACCTTGGAGCGGAGGAAAGGAACTACGATAAGCTGGTCCAGGCCATCGAATCCGACAACCAGAAGTATCCAACCCAGAACGACAAAAATGCCGCCAAGCAAGTAGCGCGGGATAACCTAGAGAAGAGGAAAAAGCAGATCGAAGAAGACTCCAGACAGATGATCGATGTCACCGGCAAGGTTTACGGAGCGTCTGGCCTGATGAATCTACTGAATCCTCCAGATTCCCGTGAGCCTGCCATGTCTTCTGCCCCCGAGCTAGAAGACCAATCCCCTAACTAAAGCCTATGCCGGATGATCCATTTGCCCGCATTCGGGAGGAAAGACGGAAGAAGACTGGGCCTCCGCCTGTCCGAGATCTAGCAGGGACGGGTGGTGGGGATAATCCTTTCGCTAAGATCCGGGCTAAAAGGACTGGTGAGGCTCCGCCAGCCGTAGAGTCGAAGAGTGGCGGGTTTATGGAAAAAGCCACCGAGCCATTCCTGAAGATGGTTACCGGCAAGGGCTTGCAGGAGACGATCTGGGACCCTAAAGAGGAGTCTATCAAGTCGGCCCTACCTTACGATATCCGGCATGATCCAGGCGGCTACACGGGCCGGTTGTTTACGGAATTAGCCAAGCAGGGTACTGGCGTAGTGGACTTCGCTGCGTCTCCGGCTGGCATCACGCTGATCGGAGCACATTACGTCCCCTACCTGAACGTGGCTGCCTTCCTGGTGGATATGGGGCTGAGCACCAAGGGTGCCGTGGAAGCTGGAAAGTATGCTCTGGCTTCTTTTAAAGACCCCAGCCCGGAGAATCTGGCACGCACCGTGGCTGGCACGATGATGGCAATCGGTGGCTTTAAGGGCGGTGTAGCTTCGATGCGGTCCAACTTTGCCCATATGGGAACCGCTGAGCCACCACCCATCCGCGATCTGGTGCGTAAGTCTGTATCGCGCGAGATGGAAGGAAAGAAGGCTGAGGTAATTGGGACAAAGGCTGGAGAACTGGAGAGCTACGCGGAGAAGGGGGCTACCAAGGCGGGCATTCGTCCAGGGCCTGATCCGCACGCCAAGGCGGAAGCGACTCGCAAAGCCATCCACGATTTCCCGGTCGTGGGAGATATCGCCCGTCTATTGGGCGTGCCTGCGAACCGTCTAAAGGCGATGTCGATGGATATGATGGGGGAGCGCTCCAAGACTCTCCAGGAGATGAGGCGCGAGTACAATCGGGTGGTCAGCGAGATCCGCCGCGATGTGCCTCCGGAATGGCGCAAGATTGAGAATATGGGATACGTGATCGAGGGAGACCTGCCGATTACCGCGATGCCTGAAGCCTACCGCCCGTCCGTCCAGAAGCTGATCGACTACAATATCCGCCATGCAGAGTATCTGAAGCAGGGTTACGCTGGGGATAAACAACTCTACCTGCGGGATGCTCCTACCTACCTCTCCCATATCTGGAAGTTCGAAGACGCCAACCAAGCCGAACGGGCAGGACGCGCCCTGATAAAAGATCCCTTCCTGAAACAGCGTAAGATCGACAGCTACAAGGAGGGTATAGCTTTAGGGTTCAAGCCACGCTTTACCGACGTAACCGATATCGTGCAGGCCAGAGGGGACTTTGCGGCTCGCGCTCTTTCCAATTTTAAGATGGCCACCGCGCTGCGTAAGCTAGGAGTGCTGGCGAGCGAAGGAGAAGCTGGTAAGGCCAATCTTCGCCATTGGAAGATAGCTAAGGATTCAACCGCTCTTTACCGCGCGGTCTATGCCGGGAAAATACGCGGTGGAGATGCCTACACCTACAAGCCAGTTCGCGTCCACCCAGATTTTGCTACCGCTGTTGATACCGCCTTTTCCCCAGCCATGTCCTCTAAGGGGTTCTGGGGAGGGTGGGAAAATCTAACCACTCTGAGTAAGAGCTTGGTTCTGCACTACAGCCTCTTCCACCACTGGTCTCTATCCGAGCAGGCGCACGCTCTCTATACCCCACGGCATCCACTACTGGCAGCTAAATCGACATTTCTGTTTAACCCTGAGTTTTACCGTGGACTTCATGCCTCGCTCTGGGATGTGCTGCCGGAGGGAGGCAGGAAGATAATAGGCAAGCCAGCGCTCCCTCCATTCATCCGTCTCAGTGCGGAAAGGGCTAAGCCTTACATCGATGCGGGTTTGAACCTGGACTCCGAAGAGAGAGCGTCCCAGGTGGTGGGTTACCTGAAGAAGCTGGGGACTAGCGAAGGTCCAAGCTGGGCTAAGCTATTAGGAAAGCCGCTGGATAAAGTGACTAACGCCATGGCCAACATCACTGCTGGTATGGATAAGTCTCTCTGGGACTACTATATGCCAGGGTTGATGATTAAAGCTTTTGATACCATCAAGTCGGACGAAATCAACAAACTCTCTGATGCTGGACGCACCCCGGAAGCCGTCGCAGAGATCGAGCGGGCCACATCGGAGCTAGTGAACAACGCCTTCGGCGCTATCAACTTCGATAATCTCCTGGTCTACCCGATGATGCGCCGTACTCTCAAGGTTGGCATCCTAGCCCCGGCCTGGACAATCTCCAACTTTCGCCCTCTAGTGAAGGGCTTCGAAAACGAAACTTCCATGCGGCTAACAGGGAAATACCTGCGCGGGGCGGCTCTTTCTTTCTTTATCACTACCCAGCTTTTCAACTACGCCATGGCCAAACACTACACCGGCAAGGGTAGGTGGACGTGGCAGAACCCTGGTAACCCTATCGATGTCCCATCCGGCCTCGGGTACAACATCAGCGAGAATGCTCTCAACATATTCGCTGGATACAACCCGGATGGGACTGAGCGCTATCTCGTACCAGATCGCGCGGCGCGGGAGCCCTTCCGATTCCTAGTGGAACCAGCCGCCACTTTTTGGGGGAAGATTGCACTGCCCGCTAAGGCTGCTATGGTACAGGCCACTAAGCACGAACCGGGAAGCGGGTATGAGGTAATCGAGTCCCATGCTAAGCCGCTCGACCAGACCCTGGAAAGAATCTACGCTTTGACCGGACTATTTCTTCCTTTCGGGGCGGCACAGGAGGCGATGCAGATGGGGGCGCATAAACTGGCTCCGCGCACCTTTCCGGAGCCGCGCTCCAGTTCGCAATTTTTTGGCTTCCCTACTCGCCGTGGTATCACTGAACAGCAGGCAGCCGATGCTTACCGCATCGCCGATGAGAGCCATAACGAGCAGGCTAAGCAGATGATCCGAGAGGCGATCCGGGACAACCACCTGAGTATGGCCAGTGTGATGCGGCGCGTGCGCAGCCGGTTGACTACGGAGCGCCACCGGGAAATTCCACCAGCCCGACGCTTTGATGTTTATGGGAGCCCAGTGAGGTAGTGATGCCAGAGACCGGAACTTACGAACAATTCAGGGAGGAATACCGCTCTCTACTCAAGGAGAAGGACCCCAACGTCCTGCAATTCAACCGGGCGATGAAGGAGAAGTATAAGACTGGGTTTAAAGATAGGGCCACCTTCGTCAAAGAGTTCCGAGACTTTAAGGTTGGGGATAAGTACGCCTTCCCGGAGCACCGCTCCATCCTAATCACCGGCATCGATGACCAGAAGGCGGCTAGTGGACCCTCCATCTTAGGCCGGGCTAAGCAGGGGATTGCTGATATCGGCAAGAGTTTTTCTGGACCACCTGCGGCAGCACCTCAACCTAAACCACAGCCCCCAGCTCCGCGTACACCAGCCGCCGATGTCCTGGCTAAACAGGGAATTGCCGCTGCTCCTGGCGGTGCCTTACCAGTTCCTCCTAAGGCTCTCCAGACTCCCCAACAACTGGAAAAGTCTCAGCCTTGGGAGGTCGATCCGAAGACCGGGATGCGCTACCAGCGTGTGCCCTTCGGTGAACATCCGCTCGATACCCCGATTACCGGGCTGCGGGATGCTATCTACGGGTATACGGCTCTTTCTCCGGAAGGCATGGAGGCCAGTAGGCGTGCGGGGCTACCAGCTCCCACAGCACGTGAGATGGCGGGGTCTGCCCACCAGCTACTGTCTGGCGCGATGGAAGCTGGCACGTTACTTCTACCAGAGGCTTTGATCCAAGCTCCGGCCAAGACTGCTGTAGGTGTAGGGGTAGGTATGTCGGCTGGCCAGGGGACCAGTAAGGGCCTGGAGAAGCTAGGTGTGCCCAAGGAATACTCTGGTCTAATCGGAGATATCGTAACGATCCTAGCTGGTGGAAAGGCGGCTGGGAAGACAGGGAAAGGTAAGGGCAAATCTGGGGCGGCAGATACTACCGGCGTTCCACCACCAGAGGCTCCAGGTGGCGGCGGTGGCGGGCCGGAAGGGAAGACGCCTTCGCTCGCTCCTGATCTAGCAGAGAAGTCCATCGAGCAGTACCGCAAAGAATACAAGAGCTTACAGTCCGACCAAAAGGAGTTGGCTAAGAACATCGCAGAGAAAGAACAGGCGATTGAACTACTCCAGCGGCAAAAGAACAGCTTACAGTACAAGGCGGAATACGTAAAGCCGGATTTAGCCGAGCCACACAAAACGGAGTTGGGAACGGAGGTAAAAGAACCAAAGGATTGGGCTAAGGCTAGGCAGAAAGCGGAGAGGGACATCATCGGCCTGGACCAGGAAATCCAGAAAACTGAGGCCCAGCTTAAGCACCTGCGCGAAGTAGAGCAGCCTCTCCTGAATTCCAAGCTGACCACGAATCGGGCCGGGGCACAGAAGCTTCAGGACATCCAGGCGCAGCAGGCTGCCTTTACGCGCGGCCAGCTTCAAAAGGAAACCCGGATACCACCTAGCCGTAGGCTGGCTCCTCCGCTGGTCGAAGGTGAGCCGCCCCGGATACCAGACAACCCGCCCATCCCGCCTGGGGCTGGCAACCCGCCTTCTACGCCGCCTAGAGGGGGAGGTGGCGGGGGTGGTACTCCTCCGGCTGGCCCTGCTCCTGGTGGCGGTACTCCCGTTCCTCCGTCAATCTTACCCGAAGCGCAGTCGGCGTTCGACCGCTTCCTGAACGCTATGCGCAGAGACCCGAAGACGGTCCCGCCAGCCAAACTTGCACAATGGCGCAAATTAATCTCTAATATGGGCCACAGTGAAAGAGAGAGGCTTATTTCTAGGGCTAAAACCAGAACAGATGAAGAAACAGCAGCATTAGCCGCTGGGAATGTTAAGCAGGTGGCGGAAGGACGCGCTCCCGCTCAGCCACCAGCCGCGCGGCCCCCGGAGAATCGGCCAGTGGCTCCGCCTGTAGTCCAGCCCCAAGCGCCGCCTACGCCGCTACTCGACTCGATCATCGCTGAGAATCCGGAGGTGAAGGCTGCACCGATAGCCACGCCGCCAGCGGAAACTCCTAAGCCAGCCGAACCAGAAGTGGTAGGAGCGCCGGAGCTAAAGGAAACCTACGCAGGCAAGCCATCCACTCCTGCGGAACCTGCGCCCGAAGTGAAGCCGCCAGCACCAGCCCAGCCTGATCCAGACGCAGCCATGCGGGAAGAAAGCGAGAAGCTGGCAGCCAAGTCCAAGAAAGTAGAACCAGAAGCCCCGAAGTCCGCTCCCGCTAAGCCAGAACCCACCGGACCGCCCACCAAAGCCAAGGGGAAGTCGAAACCGCCCACCAAAGCCAAGGGGAAGTCGAAACCGCCCACCAAAGCCAAGGGGAAGTCGAAGACCACTTCCCCTCCCGCATCGCGCAAGACGCCGCTACTCGAAGCAGTAGAGGCGGATATCGCACAGCAGAAGGCTGCCTCTGGTAAGCGGACGATGATTAACGCTTACGACAAGTCTGGGAAATTAGTTCACCAGCGGGAGTTTAACCCGCAGACGGTGACCAGTCAGCAGTTGGAGGATTTCGCGCGAGAAGCAGCGGAGAAGGGAGGTGTCTCCAACCTACCCAACCGTCCAGTGAAATCGCCGACCCCGCCTAAGTCGGCAGAGCCGCCCAAGACTAGGGCGGAAGACCAGCAGCCGGTACCAGCCAACGAGAGCGTGAGCGGCCTCGCAGAGGGGAAGAAGTACCGCGTGGTAACGGAGAACGAGGCACTAAAGTTCAAGGTGGGGGATGAGGTCTTCCTGGAGGAAGAAACACCAACATCCTACCGCTTCCAGGTGATCCGTCCGGGAGTATCGAAACCACTCTACCGAACAGTGTCCAGGGACCGTGGCGCAGAGATCTTAAAGAGCTTCAACGCTCCGGGGATGGAACCGGTACCGTATAAGCGCCCCCAAGAAAGCCTGCCAGAGCCTGGGCCGCGTACTCCTCCGCAGCGTCTGCGTGGTCCATCTTCTGGTCCGTCAGGCGAGCTGAAAGAACCGACTAAGGGTCCGGTATCCTCTGCTGCTCTTACATCAACCGGCAAGGTTAGGTTAGGGGCCGACGTGGACCGCTTAGGCAAGATTCTGGCCAGCAGCCTTTACCAAGGCAAAGAAGCCCATGTGGTTACTAAAGAACTATTACAGAACGCGGCAGATGCAATCCGTGGTACCTCTGGCGGCGAGGTTTCGGCGCACGTTGATCCAGCGAATAATACGATCACTATCGAAGACAACGGCAAAGGGATGACGCCGCAGGATCTGGCCACTGTCTTTACCGACCTAGGGTCGAGCGGAAAGGGAGAAGATATCGCAGCGGCTGGTGGATTCGGGCTAGCTAAGGCTGCTCCTTTGCTGATGAGCGAGTCCCTGCAAGTGGAAACCATCTCCAAGGTGGGCGGCGGGCTGGTTAAGAGCACGATGACCTCTACCCCAGAATCTCTGCGCGGAGAAGGGGTATTGGTGAAGACGGAGACTGCGCCTCCTGGGTCGAAGACCGGGACTAAGATCGTGGCTACCATGCCGCCAGATGCTCAGGGATGGTGGGAGGCAAATAAATTCGCTAACCAATTCAATCGGTCGGTCTCGCTTCCTGGGAAACTTAAGATACAGGGGTCGGCGGAAACGGAGAGTTTAGAGAAAATCTCCCCCATCGGCAGTTTTCGAGTGGGAGATACTGCGGACGTTCGAATTTACAAATCTTCCAGCAAGAAAGATCTGCACAACACTTTCGGGTCTCTGCCGGTAGAAGTAAACAACAACGGCATCTACCAGTTCGAGGATTCCGTCTATCTGGGCGATGCGGCGAAAATGCGGGAGGTCCCGGCCCGAATCGCCATCGATGTTAAGTCGCTGGTGGATGAGGGGCACAAAGACTATCCATTTACCGCCAACCGAGAAGCACTTCGCGGAGATACTATCTCGCGGGTCCGCGAATATATCCAGAAGGAAATCATCGACCCAGCCGTAAAGGAGGGCGTGGACTTTATCGCCAAAAAGTACGAATCCATGCCTAAGATCCAGAGCCAGGACTACGATATCGCTCTGTTCGATTCGGGCAGTAGGATGACTCCGGCAGAGACAAGGAAATTCTCATCCCATCCTGATATCGTGAACTTAGCGGAAGACGTAGGGCAGGCTATCGATAGTTCGCTGGTGGCCCTCTCTCAGGATAAGTCCCTACCCACGCCGCTGCGCGGCCTGGGATCTGGCGTGGAAAGGGTCGGGATTGTCCTGTCGGATGCCCTGCATGGAGTGTATATCAAGAATCCCAAGACAGGGAAGGCGACCGTATTCGTTAACCCGTTCAGCTATGATGAAAATGCCACCCCAACCCAGGCGGCTTCCATGCTCTGGCACACCATCAAGCACGAGCTGCTGCATGATAAGGTCAGCGGCCACGGGCAAACCTTCTCCTCCGGGGAGGTGAAGATATCGCAGGCGCTGGGAGATGGAGAGTTGGATTCTATTCTAAGATTGAGAGGAGCATATGCAGACCCCCAAGACAAGTCAAAATTTAGACCAGGACTTGAAGAGTTACTACGAATCTATAAGGAGTCGCGTAGGCGACCAGAGCGCGAAAGAGATCCTTTTGGGGGCGAAGAACTCCGTTCTGGGAAATCCCCGAGTGGGCCTCCAGGAGCAGCAAGACCTGCTACGCCTATACCAGCAAGTCGAGAAGAGTCTATTCGGCAAAGTCCAACTCCTTAAAGGCGAGAAGGAGATACCGGTAGGGCCTCCAGAAAGCAGGTCGCAATCAAATGCCATCCAGTGAGGTGATGTCTAAGTTTAAGCGAGGTAAGCTTCGGTCCGGGAGTAAACACGGACCGAAGGTTAAATCGCGCAAGCAGGCGATTGCAATTTTAATGTCTGAACGCAGGCAAGAAAAGGCTGGCCGGGGACATAAGCGGAGAAGGGGGAGAAGAAGCTAAGCCCCCTTTTTGTTAAGATCGTGCATTCTTGCCTTAAATTCTCGATCCTTAGCATCAGATTCCGGCTTGATTTGATGATGGAATCTGCCTCTGATGGAAGGGTTCTGTATGCGATTGCATCTAACATTTTTCGGCTGATGCGTCCATTCCCAGAACTCCTTCGCCAGCTCCACCTGTTTTCTTTTTAGTATTAAGTGTTCTTCTATGCTCAGCAGGAAGGACAGCGCTTCAGCCCCGTGATATACAAGATGGTTCCCAACCTTCCATCCCGGATTGATGCGCTTTAACGTGTATACATGGCCACCGTGCTTGCCTTGTATCATTTCTAGGATTGCCCTATTAGTGTTTGAAATATATACACGTAGAGATGGATTGCATGACTTTCCTCGCACTGTGATGTTTACGCACCCTTCTCCATCGAAGAAACCGGCTATATATTCATCAGATAGCATATCTCTATGATATGCTATCGCAAACAACAAAGCAATTATGCTTAGCGAGCGCAGGGCCGAGCAGGAAGGCCGTGGCCACGGCAAGCGTAAGAAGGGCAGAAAGCGCAGTCGTTCCTAGCTCTCATCGTCCATCCTAACCCCCGTAACTGATAGCGGGCTAGCGCCCAGCGCCTGCCGTTCCTTTTTCTTCCTGCCGCGCTTCGCCTTCACTGGCTCTCCGGGCAGGGTGGTGTTCACCGACCTGATCCCATCCAGGAAGGAGCTGGCCTTTTCGATCAGTAGCTCGATCTCGTGGTCGGGCAGATACTTAAGCTGTTGGTAAATCGTTTCCGTTTCCGTATTCAAACTATTGTCCTCTTTTAGTTCAAATCTAGTGCTGCGGTTTGTGCCGGTACTAATCTGCTTTTATGGGGCCGATTTTCCCCATGCAGATAACGGTAATCGGTGCCATTCATTGACGTAGTGCCCGCAGCAATCACTACTCCTGTTGTGTTTCCGACACAAATCCTGTTTATCATTGCACCAGCTCTTTGTCTCGCTGGCAGCGCACCGAATCGCTGCACTGGCAGTTCTCCGGGTGGCAGTGCGTGGAGCAGCGGTCGCCATCCTTACCCTGGTAGTACTGGCTGGGGCTGCTAATGATCTCGCAGTGGGACGGCATCTTGTCCATGCACTTCTGGTAATCTTCTGCCGTGGCTGACTCTTTTTCGCACTTAGCCGTATACCTCTCCTGAATCTCTGCCACCATCCGCAGGCAGTGACAGGGATGCGATGTCCCATGCGAGTGGCAGGCGGCGGAGGTCTCTCCATCCTGGGCGTAGGTGATAACCAAGGCTAAGATGGCAGGGCCGAATATCGCCAATACGAACGCCAACCAGGGATAAAGTTTACGAGTCATTGAGTCTCCAGTTCAGATCTGTACTGGCAGCTATCCATGTAGCCTTGCCGTCCACCCCGGCAGATCGGAAGCCAGGGCCGGGTTCTTTCGCACCAGTAGATCGTAGTAGAGCAGGACCGTCTGCTTGTAATCGGCCAGCAGCAGGTTCGGATCGGCGGTGTTAATCTCACTGATGGTGGCCGGTCCCAGGATTCCGTCCACGGTGAGATTGGCCCCCATAAAGGCGTTCAGGCAACGTTGGAGCTGTCCGAAGGCAGTGCCGGGTCCGATGTTCACAGCAAGATCGAATACCTTGGACGCTACCCCGCAGTCCAGGATACGATCTAGCTGGTAGTGATCCCAGATGTTGGCGCGGTACCAAGCTGCCGCCTGCTCCCTTGTAAGGTTGCGGATGTCGTCCTGGGTGAAAAACACTTGCGCCGTCTTCCAGGTGATCCCCCACTTCGACGGGCCGCGCCCGTCGTCGTTTTCGACCAGATCCTTGCCTTCATTATCGAGCGTTTTTTGGATGGCGTCGTCGGCGCAGCTCATGCGGTTTCCTCCAAATCTTCGAACAGCGGTAATCCTTTCAGGCTATCGTTGCGTGGTGCGTTTAGGACATTTGTCAGCGGGGCATCATCCTCTATGCGGCGCAGGGCCATATCCACATACTCCGGGTTTAACTCAATTCCGATAAAGGTACGGTTATGACGGGTGGCAACAATCCCTACCATTGCCGATCCACAGAAAGGGTCAAGGACTACGGATGGCACAGGATCTTTGGATGTGTCGCATTTGCAACTTTTCTCCCATCCTACCGGGATATACTGGGACTCTCCCATAGACCCAACCCGCCTGCCGCGCTGGTCCCCTTCCCCAGGGATTCCTATCTCCCGATATTCGTACTCCTTCAGGAGAACTTTTTCTGTCACCCTTTTCCACGAAGTCCCGCACTCAGAGCAGCATCCCTTCCCTGAAGTACCAGCCAAAATACATGGCTCTACTAGCTTTGCCGGGAAGGTGGCGAAGTGAGCCTCCCCGTATCCTTCAAATGGGATACTCCAGACCGAGCGCTTGTTACACATTGGATATGCCTTGCCCGATGTTTTCATGTTCATCAGGCCTACCCGCGTCCGATGGCCATCATACCCCTGATCTCCGCCTTGAGTGATATGGTCGGTCGCCTTGAGGCTGGAGCGACCGCCGATGGTTTGTTTGTCCGTAGACTTTTCTTTGATGGCTTCGTGGTCGTAGAAGTAGACCCGGCTCTTGGATAGTAGGAAGATGTATTCGTGTGCCTTAGTTGGTCTATCCGTAACACTTTCTGGCATCGCGTTCGGCTTATGCCAAATGATATCGGAGCGCAGATACCAGCCATCTTCCTGGAGCGCAAATGCCAGCCTCCAGGGGATACCGATAAGATCTTTGGCCTTAATCTTACCCTGCGGCTTGACCCCACCCTCTTTTAACGCCCCCTGCAACCCGTACTGCCCGGACTTTGAATCGGTAGTAGATGGGGATCTTATACTGAATCCACCGCCGCCAGCATAGGAATCGCCTATATTAATCCACAAAGTACCATCGTCACGCAGAACGCGCCGGGTTTCGCGGAACACATCCACCAGCTTGGCTATATACTCCTCATGAGTTTCCTCTAAGCCAATCTGCCCGTCCACTCCGTAGTCCCGGAGATTGAAGTACGGTGGGCTTGTGACTACGCACTGAACGGATTCGTCCGGCAGTTTTTTTAGCTCCGTAAGGGCGTCTCCGCAGATGATGTTCACGTTCATATCACCATCGTAGCCGAGTCCTGCTCGGTCTGTGTCACAAACTCCTCTTCCTTCCCCTTGTGGTCGGCGTCCCCGTCCGGTACTACAACAACCGTGATCCCCCGCTTTAGCAGTGCTTCCATCTCTCCTAGGTCTTGAGACTGAGAAGTGGTAACGATCTTTTCCAACCTCTCCGGCTTAAAGGCTTTGAAGATCCCTGGCACTTTCCCCAGGTTTTCGCACTTGATACACGGCTTGGAATCCAGCCCAGCCTGCTGGTTAACCAACCCCGCTCCTTTGCAGTCGGGGCAGGTGGATGCCAGCGGGTGGGCCAGCAGCACCCAGGTCTTACCAGCCTCAAATCCGCGCGGGACCGCCGGTATCCTGCGGCTGATTCCCATCGCATCGGCTTCCTGGTTGAAATCCGCAGGCGTTGGATAGAATTTCTCGCCCACCCAGAGCAGGCCAGCGCGATCAATCTGGCCACGGCAGAGCGGGCAGTCGGCTTCCGGGCAAGGCTGTTGCTGGTCCGGATTGTAATTCCAGATAAGGTGCTCTCCGCCGAAAAGGAGTTTAGTATCCACCCAGGTCCAACCTCGCGCCTGTTTAATCCCAGCATGACAGCAGGGGCAAACAGTCAACTCAAAGGGGAGGCGGTCACAGTATCGACCAGATCCCTGTGAGACTAAGTATAAGCCGCCCACGCGGCGGAACCCACAACGCCTTTTTTGCTCAACCGACATTTATTTCCTCCAAATGTCATCTTCCCACAGTGGCCCGCAGAACGCAAGAGAAATTAGGGGATTAATTGCAAAAAAGTTTCGATACGTGGGACTATAGGGTCTTGGCCATTCGGCAGATCTTTTCCAACTGCATAGTAATTAAGGGAGCGTCGGCACTCCACCAGCAACTTTCGCGCTTCCTTGAGCAGTAGACTCTGGCAGCCATGCTCTACACAGTTCCAGTCCAGGTGAGGATGGGAAAAAATTTTCATAGCTGGATCGGCCTTCTTAACCCCTCTGTCATGTTTGGTCTTCATGCGATTTTCGTCTCTTCCTTTGCAGGCGGTCGATCTCCGCTGCGATCAGGGCACCGGCCTTCACAAGGTTGCGGATCGGGTCTAAAGATGGCCTCCAACATTCTCTTCCAAATGGCCACCATGCGGGAGGTCTACCTACAATCCAGGAGTTCGCCCCACAGGCAGCATCTGAGTAGCAGATTGCGGCCTGCGACAATTCGAAGTCTCCATGCAGGTCATCATGGGCATCCGTCCAGCCCTCTTCCTCTACCTGCCTTTTCCTCTCGGCGGCGATCAGCTCTGCTCCATTCATATTTCCTCGATCTCCAGATCCTGGAATTTCATTTCAAATAGCTTCTTTTTAATTATGTACTCTTTGGTACGTATTCCCTTTGCGTCGAGCACATGCTTCCTAACCACGCCGTCATCATCCAGTGCGAGAAAAACAAAATCGGCGATGAACCGGATCTCCCGGAACTTCTTCCCGCGCTTCTCGAAAGCTGGTTGTAGCTCAAACGCTACCTGCCGCTGGAGGTTGTGGATCTTCCCCGCTTTCTCCATCAGCTTCAGCTTAAGGTAGAGCGTGGCTTCCCTCTTGGAGTCAAATAAGATTCCGTCTACCTCCCTGTCCTTCGCTGGCGACACCCGGTACTTGTTGTAGGCCGGTTGGCTAACTGGCACTTTGTCGGTCCAGGGTTGCTGGCGGCTTCTCTCCACCTGCCGCAGTTCCTCCTCCGTCCAGTTTTTACTCATCGCGCTCCCAGTAGGCGGAGTCATCGTCATACTCAACTTTGACATAAGCCGCCCCGCACTGCGGGCAGCGCCACTCTGCCCCGTAGTTCACGCCATCAAGCGTCGGCAGTTCGCAGTAATGCTCAGCACGGTCCCTTCTTTCCAGGAACCAAAGTACAACGTAGTAAAGAAAGGCAGCCAACGCCGCGATAGATAGAAAGGGGAGAAGGACTATAATAATCTGCACCTAGCTATGCTCCTCCTCATGGCAAGCGGGGCACCTGCTCTCCAAATTTTCAAGGCGGTCTACCCTTCCGTGTGAGCGAAAGTGTAGGTGGTGGCACTGGAGTCCAGATATGGACTGGCACTTCTTGCAACGCCACCCATCCCGCTCAAATACCATCCTGCTTATCACGGACCAATTCATCTCTACCAACTGCTGGAGCGCCAGCTTGAGGCTGGTAGCTGTTCCGCGAAACTCTCCTGCCTGGGTCACCGCCGACACAATCCACCAGTGGCCCTCCTGGGAGACGGTGACCTCGGACCCGGTGATCTTCTCTGCCGACTGCTTCGTCACGCCGCTATCATTCTTCTCTTTCGCGCTCTACTCTTATCCGAGCGGTGGTACTTGGTTTTCTGGTTCACGATCCTGCAAGTTGGGCAATATTTGACAGTGCGCGACACGGACTGGAACTCAGTGCTGCACCTGCGGCAGATGTGGTCTAAAACAGGATCGCTGCAAACTATCGGCTGTGTGTAGATGAAACCCATAACGTCAAAGTAGGGACCGCCCCCTTGCGAAAGCGGCCCCTAGCCTCTGTCCCAATGCCTCCTTATTTAAAGTACCGCCTGTTCGACGGCTTCTGCTGTAGGCAGAACTGTTGGATTTTGTTCGGCTGGTTCGACTGGCTCATTTTCGGCTACCCAGTCCGCGATTCGCTCCCTGGTCCAGCCATACTTGTCGTTCAGGTCGGGGATAATGCGTGACATTACTTCCCAAACTCCAACCTTATGCGGGTACTGCACTTGCAGGGTAGTAATCCAGGGGTAGATGCGCTCTAAAAATTCATAAACCTCAGTTTCCCAGTCATCATACTGGACGTTTATCAGGTCGATCCCGTTGGCATCAGCAGCGGCCCCGAGAGCGCAGCTACCTACGTCATCGAAGTAGTATCCGTAGGCTTGTGGCTTCAGCAGACTCCCCAGGCGAATCGCCTCGCTAAGTCGTGGTATCTTATTCATGATTTTCTTCTCCTTCTTCCGGTAACTTAAACCCCTGTTGGAGCCAGCTCGCCATCCCCTCTGCGATCAGGTTGGCTAGAATCTGCCCTTCGTTATCCGATCCACAATAAGAATGCACGCGCGGGTCGGTCTTGAACTGGCTCCAGGCGTTGCGCACCATCACATTGGTCGGGATGCAGATCACGCAGAACTGCGTTTCCCCGTCCTGTACTAACCCCTGCTCCTCGGCCCAGGTGCGGAATTCCTGGACGCTCTTGCTGGCAATCGCCTGCTCGATGAAGCGCTGGTGCGAAGGCTGATCGCTGCTGGTGAACTTGACCAGGATATCGGTCTTAGTCGGCCCCAGCTTCTCGTATTCATCCAGACTGAGCGACGGCAGGGAACTGGCGATCTTCATGGCCTTGAACACAATCGTCCGACCGATCCCCAGCTTGGGCGAGATATCCTCCAGGATAAAGTCGTTGAACGTCTTAAACCCCCAGACCTTGTACATCCCCTGGTCGCTGATGACATTCAACATCCTCCCCACCAGCGGGCGTAGCCTGGACTCCATGCGGCGGCAGGTACCGATAGCGCGGCAGCAAAGGTTGAGATTACGATAGAGATCCTGCGCATCCATCGACTCCGGCACAATCCCCTCGATACTTACCCCTGGCTGAATCTCCATGGAGGGCTGGAGTAGGTTGGCCATCACCTGTCGGTCTTCTTCGGTCAGTCCAACCGACGCAAGTTCAGGAAAGTGGTTGAGCATAAGCTAGATCGAATGCAGGACCAGCAGCAGGGGCAGGTAACACCAGTTAATGCGCCGCATCGATGATCTCCTTTAACTTTTCTTCGCTCACTCCGTAGGTCCCAATCTTGCGCAAGAAGGCGATGGTATTGCGGGCCTGATCGCACTTCATGGTGAAGGTAGGGCCGGTGGCCGCATCACACTTCTTCTCCAGGTAGTCGGCTAAGTTGCCGAGGTACTCGAAATCACTTACAGTGAAATTAAGTGCATGATCGACCGAACTCAATCTCTCGATTTTCGCCAGCATGGTCCGGAAGATCGCCCGCTCTCGTTTCGTCATCGATAACCTCCCTGGTTCTCATTTGTTTCAGATCGTAACGTATGCGCCTAAAGCACCCCCAGCAGGTGACGTAGGTAACCTTGCGTCCCGCGATAGGGATCGTGATCGGGAAGCTGTAGTTACGGTGTCGGCACCACCACATTACCGAGCCACCAACTCTGGTTCCTCTGCGGCGGGGTATAACGCCATCCCCTCTTCCTGATGAAGTTCATTTTTCTCAACCCAGTCGGCGATCTGTTCGCGGGTCCAGTGGCAGATGTCGTTTAGGCACATAATCACCCTAGCGACTGATGTAGCCTTGAATCCCCCCATGCCAGGGATTTCATAGTCTGAAATCTCAAAAATCCATGGGTACAGGGTGCGTAGATCGCTAAAATTCTTAGCTCCATTCGCCTCCGCTGCTGCGCCGAGAGCGCAACTACCTTGTTCGTCTAACATCTTTCCACGCATCTGCGGGCGCAGCATCGCGCCCATGCGTATCGCTTCCGAAAGTCTCACTCCCGCCTCCTTAGTGAACGTCCCATCTTACCGCATTCGTTTTGTGAACGCAAGAAAAATTTCGCCGCCATTAATTTATCTCCCCTTCTTCCATCTCCATCTTTTCGGACCAGTGATCGACTCCATTGGTACGTCGCGGCGCGGCGGGAGATCGGTGGAATTCTTCTAAGTCGAATCTAGTCCACTTCTTATGGTGTAGCAAAGAAATCTTGCCGCCTGAACCATACCGTGACTTTCCAATCTTCAGCCAAGTTTTCACCGGCCCGGACTGGTACCGCCCTTCAGCGTCTGCCGTCCTGGCATCCTCCCGGTCTTCGTAAAGAAGCATGACGGCGGCGGCATCCTCTTCAATCCCAGCCCCCCGCAGATCCCAGATTTCCAGATCCCGCTTTTCCTTAGAGTGATACCGGCTGGTCTGGCTGACCACCAGTAGCGGGACACGGGCTTCGACCGCTACCTGCTTCAAAGACCGAGAGACCGATTGCACGCTCTCGTATTCCGATCCGCGCTCCTTATCCGGGGACATAAGCTGAACATGGTCTACGACTACTAGACCGATATTGGGGTGCTTTCCTTTTAGCCTTTTGGTTTCGTTGACCAGATAATCCGGAGTAACCCTAGCTTTTTGGCTGACGTAGATCGGAGAGTCTACCATCCGCATGTATTGGGAACTTAGTTTTTGGTTCATCTCATGTAATTCCTCCGACACCTGCTTCCCGGTTTTCTTTTCTTCCTCTTGCAGCTCCTGGTAGCGGTTAAGGTCCACCCTGGCTTCTATCGATGTCATCCTCTGGATGATTCGCAAGTCACTCATTTCCATAGAGAAATACAGAACTCCCACGCCAGACTTTAGGGCGCTAATGGAAAACTGAATCGCCAACGATGACTTTCCAGAACCAGAATTACCGCCGATGATGTAGACCTCCTGGTCCAGCAGCCCGCCGCCCAGCATCCTGGTTATCCCAGAGAAGGGAGTCGGCGCTCCCTTTTGTAGGGAGAAGTCGAAGATGCTACGCAGGCCCAAAGTATCGAACTTGATCCGAGGGGTAGAGAGATGCCTGTCCTCTGGATCAATCTTCATGCTGGGGTCCCAGAACGGTGCGTTCTGGTAGAATGCGCGGAGGCCGTCTACGGTGCCCCCGGATTCAAAGAAATCTACCGCATCCCCCTTTTGTGGGAGATTTGGTATCTCTACGATCTTGACGGATTTAGCCACTGGGAACAGGCGCTCCGCCTGCTGCTGCGCATGGTCCCGACCAGGATCGTCATTATCCCCCAAGATAGCCAGATCTTTGCCGACAAACCACTTCGCCAGATACTCGTGAAACTTACCGGCCCCCTCCGAATTGCAGGTGGCATTCAGCCCGTGAGCCACCAAGCAGTCCACCGTTTTCTCGCCTTCTGCGAGCAGCAAGAATTGCTTGTCGTGGATCTCGGGTAGTCGATAAGGCAACCTTTCCAGGTTTCCTAGTGAATATCTATACTCGCCATTTCCGAGCGGAACGCGCTGCTTGAAACCCTTGGGGTCTTTGTAGCGCACCACTTCATAAATTACTTTACCTTCAAGATCGCAGTAGGGATAAATCCTATCTAGTATCCCCTGTTTTTTCTTTACTTTAACTCCAAATATCTCAGGATCTTCTTTACGTCCTAACATGGAGAAGATTTCAGACTTTGCAGCCACAAATTCCTTCCCTGTTAGCTCCTGCTCCAGAGACAGGATGTCCCACCCCTTTCCGCAGGTTGAGTGGCAGGTGGCCATGCCTGTCGTAGAATCCACCGAGAAGCTATCCCGATCCCCCTGGTGAACCGGACAGGGGCCGCGCCACTGCTTGGTGTGGGTCCTGCGAAGCGTCGGAACCCGGATGGAGTAGTAGTGAGAAATCTCAGTGGGGGAGAATTCTATCGGCACAACTTACCTCTCCGCTCCGTATCTGGTCTCGTATCGGTAACCCTTCGGGTCCTCTGGATCTTCAATGCGTATCTGATGCGTCGGAACCCCCTCGTACTCCAACCATCCTTCGTCTTTCAGCCACCAGCGGGCGATCTTGGGTTTAAAGCTGGGATCGTATTCCAGGCGGGTGCGGCAGAGCCTAGCCGCTTCGCTAATCCTTTTGGCCATCGGGACCCTTTCCGCCTTCGGCAGTCCCATAATCGTCTTAGCATAGTAGTCCATAGACCCCAGCGGATCGTCGTGGTTGGGGTACTTGGACCAGAAGTCTTCCCACCATTCCAGGCGGTGGCCAAGCTCGGCCTCGATTTCCTTCCTGGGCCTCCTTCCAGATATGCCATTCTTGCCACTTTCCCGGCCCGTGGCTGCATCGGAGCGTGCTGGATGATGGTAAGGTGCTTTGGATGGCTTTGGGGGGGCCTGCGGCTTAGGAAAGGAATTCATTGGCCTTCCTCCAGTTGCTTGCTTTAGGTAGACGTTGAGGGGCCAACCATTCTCACGCAGCCAAGGGGAATCGGTGCGCAGGAAAGCTATCAGTCCAGATCTGAACTCGACAGGCCCAATGTCTTTTTCGGCTGCTATCAGGTAATCCCGATGCGGGATAGACATTTTGAGCCGTATTTTTCTCTCTCTGGTATATACATTCCTGGCGAACTTATCTACCGAATCTTCCAGGTTGAGTTCAGCCTCTTCAGCAGGAGGCGGCGAAGCCAGATCGGAGATAGCATCTTCCTCCGCAGCGGGGGGTGTGTTTTTGGCGGCGGCTCCTTCTTCTATTATTTCTTCTTTATTTATATTAATACGCGCGCCCGCGCGAGTCTTATCTAAGACCATATCGTCTCCATCGGCAATTCTACCGGCAAAATTGCCGATGGGAATCTCGTTTTTCTCATCGGCAAAATTGCCGATGGAAATACGATTACTTATAAGATGATTAAGTAATTTAACATCAATGCGGTACAGGCACTTTTTGCCGATACCTGGGCTGTGAACGTAGATTAGCTTGTGGAAAGCCAGCCAATCGATCCTGGGCTGGATAGTTCGGATGCCAAAAAGAGACACCATCCAGTAGTGGATCTTCTCCATATCGGCCTCGATCCATAGATCGTCTGGCCACTCTTCGGGGGCCATCCCTGATCGGTCAAGTATCCCCCTCGACAAATGCTCTAGAAGTTGCAGGAACGCAGAAGCGCAGTGGTCTCCTCCAACTACTTCCGTGGTGTCGGAGTGAATTTGGATGTGGCGGCTCCCGTTTCTATGCTTGATGTACGACGTGAGTGCCATTAGATTTCTCCTGCTCCCTTCCCGGTGTTACAATCAGAACAGCTAGTTGCTAGATTTTCAATGTCGGACGAACCCCCCTTACTGGTGGGATTTATATGATCGATGTGAAGTTCTACATCGGGTGGCTTCCTTCCGCAATACCGACAAGCAAAACTGTCTCGCGAGAGAACTTTAAATCTTTTTCTATTAGAGATTTTGCTTTTGTGTTTACGGCGCTTAGGGAATGCCTGTGTTTCCTTTGTAGGCATAGGCGAATATTCCAGCATCTCGTATACTCCGTCTCCATCGAAAAGCCTGAATGGGTTAAAGCGAGTTCCGATTGGTACGTAATTTATGAGATGAGGGGGAATTTCCTTTCGCCTAACGAATCCCCTATTAGGGCCTACTGTTGGTTCCCATTCCGACCATGGTATGCGGCTTATTTGATTAGCCTTATCTAGCCAGGGAGGTGGCTCGAAACCTTCAAACTCTGGTTCAGCCACACTTCGAGCTTCTTCGTTCATTATGGTTCTCCTCTTGCCCGTAACAACGGGGGCCGGTTGGTTTAGGACGGCAAGAGGATTGGCGTACCCTCCGGCCCCTAACCGCTGTGTCCTGCTATCGAGGGGCGACCTCGACTCCGCAATGCTACACCCAGCCGCAGGCGAAGGTCAAGAGGAAAGTGTCGCGGCAAATTTTTCTTGCATTTCCACGAAAACCTTGCTATCGTGAAATTGTCGAAATTCCCTGGGGGCGAAAGCCGGAAGGTGAGTAGCCTCCACCAAACTTAAATTCACAGGAGATAAGCGAATGGCCGAGAAGAAGAACCCAAAACTGCATGAACTATTGGCAGTGAAGAAGGACCTCCAGCAGCAGGCGGCAAAGACCAGGGCGGACCTGGAGAACACGTTCGAAAAGAAGCAGCACCACTTCACCGGAAAGCTCAAGACCTTCACTCCGAACGGAGAGGATGCCGTCGAGAAAACTGAGGACAAGTTGGAGATCCAGACCACCGTGAACAAGGAACTGGGATGGCTGAAGCCGTATCTCGCCAAGTCTCTCGATGCCCACTACCACGTGGCTGCGGGAAACATGAAGGCTTCCAGCAATGTTGTGCTGGAGGACGGCACGGTATTGCTAGTTTCAGTCCCGGCTTCCACGCTGCTGGAGCTAGAGGACTACCTAGAGGGGCTGCGTGGATTCATCATGAAGATCCCTACGCTGGACCCTTCAAAGGGATACCACCCGGATTCCAGCCAGGGGGATGGTGTGTACCAAGCTCGCGCGGTAGAAAAGATTAGGACGATGGCGCAGAAGAAGGTGTACGTCCTCTACCCGGCTACCGAAAAACATCCGGCACAAGTCCAGTTGGTAGATGAGCAGGTTCCGGTCGGGACGATTCGGGAGCAGGAGTGGAGTTCAATGCTGACGCCGACCGATAAGGGGCACCTGCTCGACCGCTGTGAGGTCCTGCTGCGTGCCGTGAAGAAGGCGCGGGCTCGGGCCAACGAGGCTGAAGTGGATGTAAGCGCCAAGATTGGAGACTCCCTGATCGGCTACGTCTTTGGAGTTTAAACAAGTTCCGCAAATTTAAGCTGAAACTTAGACTCAAGCTTAATGCCTATCACCGATAGGATCAAACTTTTACGGAACAAACTAATCCTGGCTCAAGATGGCGGATAAGAGACGCTGAACACACTCGGAGACGAGCTTTCGATATGCTCCCGGCCCCCCAAAAAACTATGGGCCGGTCGTCTAGTGGTAGGACGCCGAGATCAAATTGAAGCTGCGTCGGCGATGCCGTCAAAATTCTAGGCCAGAACCAAGATATTGCAAAAATATCTACAACTGGGGTCGGGGGACGTGGAAGTCTCCCGGCCCTTTCAAATTCATCCCGCCCATAATTTTCCTTGCGTAAATCCAATTGAAAGTGCAACAATAATCCCTATGAACACAGTGCTGAAAATCGCCGTTCTACCGGCCATTCTTGCCATCGGAGCACTCTATTGGCTGTTCTTCGTGGAAGACTCCCATAAATACGGGAGAGAGCTAAGCCAGGAGGGGCGAAGGGCTGAAGCCGTGGGAGCTAAGCCTTTGCCGAAGTCAGAGATCAAGATTACCATCAAGAGAAACTCTAGGACTTGTTTAGTCGTAGATTTGGCGCAGGTGGATGGAGATCAGGTATATGTCATCGTGCGAAACACCTGCCCTGGATTCATGCGCTATGCAGAGCTGCACTGGAAGTCTAAGTCCCCGGACGGGACTGTGATCGCGCATGATTACACCAACCAATTCGGTTCTGGATTAGAGAGTGGGGAGAGATGTGAAGTGCGGGCGAGGATGGTGCAGGACCCTCGGGTTTCAGAAGTGATTTTCGAAATCAGCGAGCCTTATTACCATTAATTTCTCTTGTGTTCCCGCCTCCCGTCATGCTACCATCGAATTCCGTGGGCGTCCGACGTGGATACCTCCTACCAAAACGCGCGGGCAGATGGGTTTCGGTGTTCTGACATTTTTCCCAAGGCTGCCCGCCGCCCACGAAAAGTTTAGATCTGGACTGAGGGGTATTGCGATGACGGTAAATATCGGTAAGCAGGAAGATGGGGATGGGACAATCTCCCCTAACAACCTGGAGACGACCGCTAATCTGACTGTTTCTTTTTCGGATCTGACTGAACTGTCGGCCAAGGCCAGACTTGCAGAGCAGCAGGCAGATGTTGGGGAGGTGGCCTACATCCACTGGCATGAGAGATACATTCAAGGTTTGGCTATACCACATAGCGCGTATTACTGGAAGCCTCCGGCCTGGGAGAAGCTTACCGATCTGGAGCGCTCCTGCTGGAACCAATCGGCCTACGCGGCGCGGGCGCAGGCGTATGGGGAAATCAACCTGCGGGAGTTGCAGGAGGAGCGAGACAGGCTGATATCTGCCATCAGGTCTTCTTTGGCTGCCTTAGCCTCGGAAGACAGTATTTCAGCTATAAAGTATCTCAAGGAGTCTCTATATCTATGACTGTAAATCTTCAACCATCACTTGAGGTTATTCAAGAGTCCGATAAGGATGATGTGGCCAGCACCCTAAGAGAGGATTCCAGGCTCACCGCAGATGACCAGGAAAAACTGGATTTAGCTTTGCAGGGCCAGGACAAGGCGGTAGAGTGGATGGCTTCTACTTGGACCAAGGGGAGCTGGGAACAGGTAGTTGTCTCGGTCACGCTGGGATGGTGATTGAGGAGTGGAGAAAGAGGGCGCGGGATGTGTAACTGCGAATCCTGCCTGCGGCACAGGCGGTACCAACAGGTGATTGAGAGTGGGAGCTTTCAGGCTCTACAGGGGTTCGCGCATGAGCTGATGGGTCTCTTATGTGATACAGAGCAGGAGTTGCATTTTAAGGAGTGCATCCTGGATGGTTCCTGGCCGAGCGCGAAGGAGCAGTTACTGGCGGGACTGGCCAAGTGCGCGGTTAAAGAGCGGCATTGCGCCTCTGATGAGGAATTTGAGAATCGACTAGAGCGGGCCGCTGAGGAATCTACTGCCAAGATCCGTCCTACGGAGGTAGGGGATGTCCTAAAGACTGGAATCGACATGCTGCTGAATGCAGCTAGACGTAAGAAAAATGCCTAAGCTTTTGAGCGTAAAAGGAGGCGGGGTGCGTGGGGTAATCCCCGCCATCGTCCTCCGCTCCCTGGAGCAGCACGCAGGGAAGATCTGCCGAGAGATATTCTCCTATGTGGCCGGTACAAGCACGGGCAGCCTCATCGCCGCCTGTGTTGCCGCTGGTGTCCCCGCAGAGAAGATAGTGGAGGTTTACCAGAAGCGGGCGGCGGAGATTTTTCCGGATACCGGGCTAGGCCCAGCTTGGGCCGACTTCCGTCTGACTACCGCAGGGCACCGCTACGAGCTAGCCCCATTGCGCAAGGTAATCTCGGATACGCTGGGGACGGCGGTATCCTGGAGCCTGAACGATTCTCCAGTAGACCTGCTAATAACGGCAAAGGGGCAGGATCAGCACGCCTACTACTTCGTTAAGGCCAACCCCAAGAACAGTGGTAAGTATGGGGAGGTAAGCCTACTGGACGCCTGCGTGGCTTCGTCAGCAGCGATCACCTACTTCCCGTTCGTTAGTATCCAGGGGGTAAACTCGGCCCTTACGGATGGAGGTTTAGGAGTTTCAGGCGATCCAATACTGGTAGCTTTGGTTGAGGCTTTTTACTACAACTCCTACAAACAAGAGGAGTTGTCAGTAATATCTCTAGGTACAGGAGTGGCCCCGGCCTGGGGGCCTAGTGGGAATTTAGTTTCGGAAGTTAGTTGGCTGGTGGACACGGTGCTGGATTCAATTGAGGCAGAGCAGCCAAAAATCGCCCGCCGTTGGTTTAAGGATTTGAAAAAGTTCACCGAGATAGACACCAACCTGCCGTCCAGGATCTCCATGTCGGACGCCAAGATGGTACCCACGCTTTCCCGGATCGGGGAAGATCTAGTGAAGACGTTGGATTGGGACCAGATTCTATCCGATCCAGCCCCTGTGGTTCCCACCTTATAGTCCAGATCTGGACTGCAAATTTAAGATAACAAAAAACATAACGAAAGTTTTACTCGCAATCTAACTGTATTTCCAGTAGAATGGCGGCAGCGGGTGCGAAGCTATGCCTGCTTTCAGGGGGAAGAGAAAACCTGGAAGTGGGGATGGAAAGAGAACTGGTCTTTAGTTATGATTGTCAACGCAGGATGCTGGCTGCGGGGTTGATGGAGTGGCCCCATGGCTTTCTATTGTAGACCGGTATGGAATGCCAGCGGCGATGTTGGGGCTGCTGGTCTGGGCAGTTTACAAGCTGCTGTGGCCGTTAATGCTGCGGCAGATCGAACAGAACCGGGACCTGCTGGTGAAACAGCTAGATGAGGCAAACCGGAGGATCGAGCGGAGCAGCCAGGAATTCTTAGTTGCATTGAAAAGGAGAGATGAGATTATGCAGTCAGAATTCAAGCGGTTGCACGATCATCTAGACCGAGGGCCAAGAAAGTCGCCGCGCCTGGACCGGAGGAAGCCGTGATCCCCCATTCTATCCGTACCGTCTACTTCGCGCTAGCCATCCTGGATATCGGGATTCTGGCAATTGGGGCAATCCGTCTCTGGGCTTTTCGTAAGCAGATTTCGATAGCCAACTACACGGGCATTCTGCTCTCGGCAATGGCGTTTGACCAGATCTGCCAGATTGTGGCGTCTCTGCATCGCACCAACCGGGGAGGGGCGGGAGTCTGGTTCCTCTCCTGGTGGATGGGAGGGAGACTGGTGCGGATCGCCAGTAGCGCCCTGATGGTGTTCTATATCTTGGGGATTACGAAGGGGAAAAATGGCGAGGGAGGTGCAGTGTGAAGTTATCGGTTGGGTGGTTTGGCGAGGTTGGGGGCCAGCCAAGAGTATAACATAGAATTGAGCGGTGTCTTATGAGGATTTCGGCTGGATGGTTTGGAGATGTAGACACTATAGATTGGGTCCGTGGCCTAGTCTCCGCCTTTATTACTGGTGGGTCGTCGGCTGGATCGGCGGCTTTGGTAGCCCTCGCCCAGGACCCGCAGCACTATGCGATTGGGTCTGCAAATTCTTTTCGAATGGCGGGAGGAACGTTTTTGGTTAGCGGGGTGCTAGCTATGTTGAATTTTCTTCGCACTAGACCTCTTCCGGAGTTGAAAACTGTTGAAACAACGGTTAAGACCATTGAACAGCCAAGTCAGGCTCCGGTTACAGTAACGACCGTGAAAGAGACACAGCAGGTGCCGATAGCTCCTCCAGGGGGAGAAAAGGAGAGTTGAAATGGACGCGCTAATTTCGCTGGCAATTGTTGTTATCCTGTTTGCTGTGGCAGCCTACGGGCTGTGGTGGGTCTGTACGCAATTTGGATTGCCGGTTGTTGTTAAGTGGATATGCGGCGGGATACTTCTCATATTAATCTTGATGTATATGGCTGGTCAGGTCCATGTTGGAGCATTTCATCTCATTCATTAATCCATGGGGATGAAATCGTTTCGGTTGTAAGGCCTGTTCTATCGGCACCCCATGGTAGATACGCCAGGACAACGTAGCAGCCGGTATCCCTAGTCTAGCAGCCCAATCGCTCATACATAAAGTTACTCCATTGTGGGTTATAAACCTAGTTGATCGGCGATTCTGGCACTGCTCTTTAGGGGTAGCCCAGCGCACGTTTCCAGGTTCGTAGTTGCCGTCGTTGTTGGGGTAGCGATCCAGTGTGTACCTAGGTCCAGGTTTCCTCCCCACGTCAGATAGAAAATCGGCGTATGAATCCAGCCAACGCTGGCATACTACGATCCCCCTACCACCGTACCGGATAAAATTTTGATACGAGGGGTCGTAGCATCGCTTCCGCATCCCCTGCCAAGCTCTCCATTCTGGGGTGGAACCTCGGCCATTACCAACGAAATCACCGTGTTTTCTATTGGCGTGATGGCCACATGATATTCCACAATAGAATTTTTCTTGGCATGGATAGGCCAAGAACCCCTTGCCACACGTAAGGCAATGGTAGACTTGTTTTGGCATCTGAGAATACCTCCTATTTTCAGGTGTCGGCTGGCCCTGCTGATAACGGGGCCAGCCAAGAGTATAACACGGCGGATGTCCTTTGACGCTCAATAAATAACACTTGCAACCTCACGTGCCTACGTGTTAGCATATCCCTATGACACAGAAACTGGCGAAGAGGTTGCCTTCCCTACCAAAAACAACCAAGACAGCAGTACAGAGAATCACCTATCAGCCATGCGGGTGCGAAGCCATCGGGCCAGCCCCTATGCCTAAGGAATGCCCGACGCACGGCACCAGCACGGGCGGCGGTATAGAGGCTGACAAGGTGGAAGTGTTGGTGGTTGCGGTACTGGACCGGTCCTATTCGATGAACCCGGTTCGGGCACAGACTATCAGCGGCTACAACACATATCTGGATAATCTCCAGCAGGATGGTAAGCCCTATCTGGTTACCCTTTCTCAGTTCGACCGTTCTATCGGCAGCCCGGTCTGCCAGCTTTCCTACAAGAACTCTCCGATCCGGCAGGCGGGGCGGCTGGATCTGAACACCTATGTACCGCGCGGCGATACCCCGCTGTGGGATGCGGTAGGGATTACGATCAATGAAGTCAGCCCAGAGGTAAAAGGGAGGCCGGTGTTATTTATCGTGTGGACGGATGGCGAAAACAACGCATCTGAACAATTCACCGCAGGGCAGGTGAAGGAGATGGTGAAGGCTAAAGAGCAGGAGGGTTGGACCTTCATTTTTATGGGTTCCGGGATTGACGCCTGGGCTGCTGGATCTGCTATTGGGTTCCAGGCTGCGAATGCCGCCACCTACACCGTTTCCAATATCGGCCAGACTATGAGTCGGATGGCAGGGGCGACGGTAAAGTACGCCTCGTCACGTCGGGCAATGTTCTCTAATGGATCGCGGGGCCAGTCTCTGAATTCCAGCGCTATGTTCTCTGAGACTGGTACTACCTTAGCGGACCTGGGAGGCAGAACCTATGATGAAATGCAGACCATCTCAGAGGTGGCTTCTAACGCAGGCAAGGCGAGCGCAAATAAGCTAACGCCAGCGGAGAGGAAAGCGAAGGCATCCAAGGCGGCGAAAACTCGCTGGGCGAACGCGGCAAAAGGGAAGGTAACGTAAATTTTCCTTGCGTTTCTCGCGGCGACGTGAGAAAATTGAATCAAGCAGTACCTTTGTCACGATACCCCGGCTGGTTTTGCAAGGCGAGGGAGCCAGCCGGGTTTTTCGATTTACGAGCTATGATACTTAGCAGGGAACTTAACCCGGAAGAAATGGTAGCTGAGATGGAGAATCTCGCCCGTCTACGCCAGATCTTGTTGGATCTAGCGATTCAGTACCGGGATGAAATTGAAAAACTGAGGGATGGGCTGATTCGGCTGAAGCGACCAGGAGAATAAATGGCTAGTATTGAAGAAACGTTGGGGGGCAAGTTAGGAGATCTGAAGCGGCTGTCCGATGCGGCGCGGGCGCAGACGGCAGGTGACGCTGCATCTCGATTCGTAGGGCAGTACGGACCGATCCACCAGCAGCTAACTGCGCTGGTCGATGCGATTGAAGTGAGCAACCCCAAGATGCTGCATGTGTTTGGGGATGTTCGCAAGTATTTTGATCCGCTCGAAGGCGACCCGTTGCGTGGGTTAATCGACCTGGATGACCTGGAGGTAGTCGGGTTTATCGATGCACTGGGGCGCGGCCTATCCGACTTGTTGGGCGGCTCTTATCTTGCCCTGAACGCCTTGGAACAGGCGTATGAGAGCGGCGTGCGGGAGACTCTGGAATGCGGCACGGCTACCCCCACCTACACCGTGCAGCGGGCCGGTGACCAGATGCCGGTTATCCTCCAGGCCGCAATGAAGGAGTATAGCGAGACGGTGCTGGGGTACGAAAAGTCCATATCTGGACTCTACCTGCTGGTGCGTAAGCAGTACAAGAAGTTGCGCCGCAAGTATTTAGGTGACGTGTCGGGGAAGGAACCGGAAAAGGACGACATGGAAGATCAGATCCTGTCTCACTTCTTCGGTAATCGCCCTAAGCAGCCAGAAAAGGGGCTGGGTCCAGCCATTGCGCTGGTGGACGACAATGCCTTCCTGACCGAGGCGCTGATGGGCATCTCTAAATCCTTGCCTAAGCGCTACGAGAAAACCGTACCGGTCCTGCGTAATGGTAAGGTTACCTCTAACACCAAGACGGTGAAGTACTTGGACGATGATGAAGTGGAGACTGCGGCCCAGTCTCTGTTGCTGTTCGCCACTTCTGGCTATCTCCAGACGGTACGGCAGCCGAACGAGATCCTGGAGAAAGCAGCGAGTGTAGTAGCTCGTTTCGCCAGCATCTACTCGCAGGTGGAGCCTAAGCTGCGGGAATTCCTGAAGGCGTGCGTAAAGTATGGCTTCATCCGGTTGCAGTCCGATATGAAGCTGGACCAAAAGTTGCCGGACCCGGCAATTATTGTGCGTCACATGCGTAAGGTCAACTTCTCCAATATCCGCCCAATCAAGGAAGAAATCGCGCCGCGCACTAAAGTTGAGAAGGACTACGGCAATGCCCGCATGAACCTGCTCAAGTTCCTGCTCGATGCGGTCGCCCAACTGGAGGGGATGGACCGGGACGACGAAAAGACGCTGGAATTTGCCACACTCAAGGTGAAAGAGGCAATCAAGCTCCGAGACACGATGGATGATGTTACCCGGACGGAGCGCGAGAAGCGCCTGAAGAAAGATATCGAGGGGGAGAACGAGTTTTACGTAGGGAAGGGAGGGCAGCTCGGCTCCTTGGAAATCGAGCGTGAGCCAGCGCCTAAGATTACTTATTCTGACGTAGCTGGTGCCAGCTTTATCAAGGCGAAGGAAAACGTGGACGAAGTAGTTAAGGTGGCTAGCCATGGCCATACCATGCGCCTGAGCGCTCCGCGTGGGGACGTGCGCAGTAACCTGCTTTTGATCGGGCCATATGGATGCGGTAAATCCGAGATGGCCAAGGCGGTGGGAGCTGACCCGCGCATCATTGGGTTGGTGGTCTCGGCGGCTGATTTATTGACTGCCTATATGCACGAATCGGTGAAGAACATCAAGCGCATGTATGAGCACGCTAAGGATTTGCGCCGTCAGAGCCGCTATACAAAGCCAGTTGGTATCATCTTGGACGAATTCGACCGGCTGTTCAGTTACGGAGAGGGCGTCCATGCGGCTTACGACGGTAAGCGGATGGAGGGGGTCCTCCAGGAGACGATGGATGGGGTAGTCGGATACGAGGGGGTATTTATCCTGGCCCTGACCAATGTTCCGAACGGAGTGCCGCAGCCGATCCTCCGTCGTTTTAAATATGTGGATGTGGTGGGGCAGCTAACCAAGGATGAACGGGCTGAATTGTTCCGCAAGTTCCTAGTGCGTGGCCTGCCTATCTCTGACGGAGTTACACAGGAAGACTACCTGCGCTGGGCCGAACAGATGGTGGATGCCCCCGGTGACGTACTAGGTAAGGTGGCGGATGAAGTACACTTCAAGTTTGTACGGGAGTTGACGGATAACCATCCATCCAAAATAGCTGGTATCGAGCGGTCTTTGGCGCGGCGTCTTAGGGAAAGAGAGGCCAACGCTAAAGACTACGAGTTTACCCGAAAAGCGCTAGGATCTTATCGGGAGATCGGAGCCGTGGAGATCACTAATGCGCTCGACTCGGTGCTCCACCAGCCGCAGGTGCAGATGCAAATCGATGCCGCGCGGCAGGTTTACCGTGATGCAGAGGATGTGCTAAAAGGTTTGGCGGTGGCTAAGTCGGTGACTGGGCTTGGCTTTACTGGAGATGTGGCTCGTAAGAGTAAGGTATGGACCAGGGAGGCGTAGGGTGGCGATGTACCCTGTATGGGCTGGGGTCCCAGCGAGAAACAAGGAAGTAGAACGCGCTCGGCGCTCCTATGAGGAGTTAGGACAGGCGGCACGGTATATGCAGAATAGACTAGAAGACACGGAACAGATGTTAAAAGGTGCCGTGGCTATGCTGAATGCTGCTATCCGTATCGTGCGTCCGGACCACCCAGAGCTGGCCGATCTCTGGGCCGAGCAGGTGAAGGCATCGATGGCGCTGCTGGCGGGAGCACCAAGCCCAGAGGAATAGCTTTATGCGTTACGACATGGGCAAGGTGGTGATCGAACGTCCACGCAGTAACTCCTCCGCACGTAGTGCTAAGGCCCGCTGGTACGGCAAGGTAACGGAAGATGAAGAGGGGTTAGATTACGATGGCCCTACTCGCCTGCCCGCCACTAGTAAGCAGGAGGGATTATTCCCTAAGATCGGAGAAAAGGATCAGACTGACGTGCTGGGACCAATCGAAGGCTTCCTGCGGTCCAACTGCGGGCGTCCCTGGGATAAGGTCTACTCTGAGCTAGCGAATGGGTTGGGGCGATCCACCTGGGGTGTACGTCACATCTTGCACGCGCACGTCAACGTCGCGGCTCACACCTACTGCGGGTCGGACGGGCAGATCTGGGAGATGGGGGATCGTGGTCCAGAAGTGGTTGGAAAACCCTGCCGTAGCTCCGAGTTCTACGTTGATCCCAAGACCGGAATCCTGAAAGAAAGTAAGCACCAGAGTCGGAAGGAGCGGAGAAAAGATCCGACCGAGCTAGATCTCTGGCGCGTGGATGCAGGTGACGGGAAGTGGTACGTCAATATCGGCGGGGTCTGGTTCCTGGGGGAGTACTCCGCAGCGGTTTCGCCAGTGGACCCTACCTTCATCCCGCGCTACCGCTGGCAGAATCCGCGCTACATCAGCCCGATATTCCCGGATTATCGCGTAGGTTATGGTGGTGATATGATGGTATTCCGTAAGCTCAAGTCCTGCAATAAGAAAGAGATCAAGAGGCTGCTGGCGGCGAGGGATGAATACTTTAAGAAGCACTTCCCCTGGTACGGGCACCCAGCGACGGTGAGATGAGTGGATTACAAGTATCCAGAGTGTTTCGGTAACGGTGGGTTACGCCTTTCAACCTGGAGGAAACTGGTGCGCGCCTCGACTAGGATTAACGCGGCCAGTGATGAATTGCGGGCTGCTGTTTCTCGGGTAGCGGGGTGTAATTTAGATGAGGTGTCGCGGGATGGTTTAGTGAGGTATGTTGATCTTGGCCTCCAGAAGGTTTTAAGTGGACAAATCCAAAACCAGAAGCCAGCGAATCCGGGAGATCCTGCTGGAGGGTCCAGCGACCTCCAGGGAGATAGCAGACAGCCTGGAGATCCCACGCCGTAGCGCGGTAGTTGGCATCCGCGTGCTCCGGCTCCAGGGACAGGTAAAGGAGATTGGCTTGGTTTACCCGGTTGGTATGGGGAGGCCGCATCGGATCTACGAGTTGACAGCCAGGGGGAAGCGGGAAGTATGGAAATGGAGCACTGGCGAACCAGCGACGGCCACATTGTCCGCGAGTGGCGGTGCCATGGAAAGATCTGGCAAATCATCCTGAGCAGGCTGTACCCGGAGCGGGCTAGGATACAGGTTTTTTGCCCGCTCTGCGGCGAGCGTAGATAGAGGGAAGGCGCAGGTTACTGCGAATCGCCTTCGCGGCTGCAATGATCGTGAATCCGTCTTCGTTCTCGTACCTCTTCCACAAGCCAATTGATTTCAAGTAGATAACTGCTTCCTGGTATTCCATAAATTAGTAATCTTTCACCGTATCTCCTGGAGACCCCCAATCTTCGTCCCGCCACTCATCGTATTCCGGCTCATCTGGGTCATAGGCAGGGCTAGCTCCGTGATCCCACCCGATGACCGCGATCTTTGCTTTTTGTCCAGCAGGGCGGAGATTCGTAGGGAGAGTCCCTTGCGGGTATAGTCCTGGTCGCCAGCACGGTACTGCTTACGGCAGAATTTATCGTAGGCGGCGTCATCCTGGTAAATCTGCTGGATGCCACGATCCAGCTTCCAGATCAGGCTAGTTTGCTTGTGGGTGGGAGATTTCCCGGTCCACTCCCGGTCCATCCGTAGGGTGGGTTGGCTGGAAGCCGGGACTTCCAGCTCGGCGCGGCGGAGGGCATCGGCCAGGGAAGGTTCTTTCCCAGTCCAGATCTGTACTCCGGCCACGTCGCGGTAGATATCGTACTCTCCCAGGTGGTTGATCTGGACGTGGAGGGAGTAGTTGGACGCCACGCGCAGGCGGTAGCCACCTTCGCCAGCGGCCACCCAGGAGAACTGGGAGACGGCCCGCACTTCGGGCGGAACTCGCGGAGCCTTCAAAATCTCAATCCGTTCGGTATGTTCCTTGAGGATACGCCGGACATCTGCTCCACTGGTGGCGGAGTCTAGATCCGCCTCAGGATACTCCAGGCGAAGCTCGCCCAGGCGCTTCGCGACTTTTTTGGCGCTCTTACCGTTCAGATCGAAATCTTTGTTCAGACCGAACAGGGAGGGGACAGAAGCTATCTTCTTCCCCTTACAGACATCGCAGATATCAATCAGGACGCAGTGGGACTTCACCCAGGCTGGCCTGCGGCCTTGGCGCAGAGTATCAAGATAGTCCTCTGGAGACGGGTAGGGACGCAGGGTGCGCCCGATCATCTGCTCTAACAGCAGAACACTCTGTGTGGGCCTGCAAAGGATGCCGACGCCAGCGGATGGCAGGTCGGTTCCGACCGAAATCAGCATACAACTGGTCATCACGTCAATCTGGCCTTCTCGGTAAGCGGCGAATGCGGCGCGGCGTTCCTCTTTCGGCATTTCGCCGTACATGGCAACTGCCTTCACCCCCTGCCGGTTGAACTCAGCGGCCAGATTTTTGGAATGAGCTACGTCTACCGTGAAGGCAATCCCTTGCATCTGTTCGCCCAGCTCCAGGTACTTACGGACGGCCAACTCATTGCGTTCGGGGGTGTCAATTTTAGTGGACAATTCCTCGGTTACGAAATCCCCACTGCGGGTAGTTACGTCGGAAAGGTCTACCTCAGTGGTCACGCGATAGGCGGCGACATCGGAAAGGTAAGGGTAGAATCCGATTCCTGGTATATCGATGCCGTCTTCCATTAAATCCAGCATCGTCTTCTGGAAGGGGATGGAAGAGAAAATCTTATTCAGACCCTTACCATCGGTCCTCTTAGGCGTGCCAGTCCAGCCGATGTGAATCTTTCTCGGATCGAATCCTGGCTTGCCAGGGAGGACGTGGAAGTGCTCGTAGATTCGCAGCCAACTGGGGGCGGCGGCTAAGTGGCTTTCGTCCGTAAGGATTAGACTGAATTCATCTGGCTTATATTTTTCAAGCCTAGTCTTTCGGGCTAGGCTCTGGACGGAAGCCACCACGATAGGTTCATCGACGCATTTACTTCCGGCCATTTCGAGGCCCACATGCAGATCTGGATTGGCGCGGCGCAATTTATCTATGGCCTGCTGGGCCAGCTCCTCGCGGTGAACCAATACCAGAGTGCGGCCCTTAATACGCAGCGCCCGTGGAAGCCGGGAGAACATAACGGTCTTGCCGCTGCCCACGGGCGATGGTATCAGTAGGCGGCGCTCCCCCTTCTCCACCGCCTGCTGGATAGCCAGCTCGCACTGTTGTTGGTAGGGCCTTAGCATTGTTCGGGTTTGCGGGAATCCCAGACAGCCCTGGCTTCAGCTAGCGTAAAATCTAGCATCCCCCTTATCCTGGCGATAACCTCTATTGGAAAATAATCGTATTCTAGCTTGCGGGAAAGGATGCGGGCGATTAGAATCCCGTCAAGGCGGAACTCGGTGGAGTTACCGTCAATGCTCCAAGTGAGATTGTGGTCAAGCGGTTGGTGCATATTTATGGTTTCCTTTTAACTTCCCCTCCCTGGACAAGCACTAGCTCGTATCCGCGCTCCTGAATCGCCGTGGCAATGTATTCTAAGGTGGCGGAGATTATCAGCTCATCCGTATCGTACTCGTGGAGTTCTGCATACACCTGAGATGGGGTTAAGCGCTTATGGGTTTTACTGTTCTGGCTAACGGATGATAAGTAAACTCTCTTCATGCTAGTTCTCCCGCTTGTCGCTGGTGATACCACCAGCCTGCTGGTTTGGGTTCCAGTGGTTCTAGCTCCGGCTCCTGCGGCTTATCGAGGGATGGTATCCCTAAGTTATGGCAGATCTCATCGTTCAGTTGCCAGTCGTGGAGCGCGGCGTAGTAGTTGCGCAAGCGTTCCAGGTTGATGTGAACCAGCACCTTGAGCAGGTGTTGGTTCATCCGGTCCTCGTGGTACTGCCACCAAGTTAAATCTTCGGTCATTTATCCTCCGGGAACATAGCGTCAAAGCAGGTGTTGCAGACGCCGGAAATGAGTAGCTCACGCTCAGCGGCGGGCACATTGGGCATAGCCCGCTGGATCAACTCGCCAGCTTTCCAGCGCTCGATCTGCTCTGGCGTGGCCCTTACCCAGCAATCCTTCTTGCAGATAGAGCAGGTGACAATCATTTCTTTTTCCTCCGCTTGTCAAACTTCGCTGCTTTCTCGGACAGATAGCGCTTGCGTAGCGCCATCTCGTAAATGCAGATACTGCTTCCAAGCTTCAAAGTCGGATTCGTCTTTGCCAAACTTGAATGGCATAAGTTATTCTCCTGAAGCCGCAGCCGCCCTCCTCTGGGCGGCTTGCTGGCTTCGGTCTGTTCCGACGTGGAAACCGGAGCAGAACACACATTGGTAGGCGACGTACTTCGCCTTGTGCTTCTTGTGCATCCGCTTGGCCTCCACCTGGGCATTCTCCAGGTTGATGTGGATTTGCTTTCTCCGGCAGACGCGCTGTTCGGAGTCTGGTCGCATAGCTGGTCACCTACTCCTGGGCAGCATATTAGACGCGATTGTTACCCATGATTCCATCCATCCATCGTCGGCCAGATAGGGTTTGAACTTTCGCTTTAGGATGCCGGATTCCTTCCTTTCGTCCGCGCTGATCTGTGGCCAGATGTCAAAGTAGATGGTGTCGTACTTAGTACCCGATGGCGGTTTCCAGGTTTTGATGTCTCCCTGGGTTATATTGCACCAGGGGAAATGTGGGGCCACTAGAGTAATTACGTCAGGGTTTAGCTCCACCACCGTCACCGAATCGCACAGAGTTTGCAATGGGGATAGTACCAGACCGATGCCCAAGCCAGCGATAAGGGCATTCCCGCTGGCATTTTGGAGCAGTGGCTTATTACTCCTCCTCTCGAACTCAGCATCAGTCATCACCGTGCTCCCGTTTACCAGAAGGCGAACATAGGTGTCCCGGTAGAGCGGCATCCCATGTAGAAGCCCGTGTAGCCGCTCGAATTGGCTGGGGGAATCATGGGCAATCTCGGCTTTGCCGATTTTGCCTGGAGGAATAACCCTCAATACGTCAGTGTATTCCAGCATCCTACGCCCCCCTGTACAGGCCGTTGCCGATCTTCTTCAACAGCCCCTCTCTATGGAGTAGGGACAGCGTGGGGTAGAGGCCGTGTTTGATGTAGCTATCCGGGATACCATGCCTGGAAAGCTCGGCTATGGCTTGCTTGGCCGCGAATTGTTTCTTAAACTCTGGCATGTGCCGCAATTGTTCCAGCACCCACTCCTTTTTCAGGCCACGCGCTTTACCTTTCTGATTACGTGAGATTGCCTCTTCTGGCGCATGGCGTAGAATACCGAGAGCGGCCACACTGGAGGCGTTGGGAGTCTTCTTAGGCTTGGGGGGCAGTTCGGGATTAGCTGACTCTTCAGGGCGCTCCTGCTCGATCCGCAGAAAACCGCCTCCTGTATGAGTTGCGATCAGCTTCTGTGCCTTCGCTTCCCTGGCCTTACGCAGATTCTCGGCACGGGCCGCATGAGCGGGGTTGTGGCCGTTGGTGGGCAGCAAGCTGCCGGTAGAAGATAGCAGCTTCAGCGTGCGCTGGACTGCGGTGATATTCTCATGCACCTCAGCGTCATGCTCCAGTAGGGTGGAGAGCAGAGTATTCAGCCGCTCGTAACTCTTCTGCTCGGTTAGGGTTGCGGCTGGTGTATAGTTCCTTCTTGGCATAATTGTCCTCTCTGGTTATGGGAAAGTAGTGGGGCCAGCAGATGCCGACCCCAAGGTAATGGTTACGCCGCCTTGAGTTTTCGCTTTAGGCTGGCCGAAAGCAGGTGGTTGACGGAAGTAGTGACCTCTCCGTACTCCAGACGCAGCGGGATGCTGGCATCCTCAAACTCATGGAGCGCTTTTACCCCATGAGTCGTTAAAACGATCCCGCCCTTGTGATCCGAAGCCACCCAACGGTTGAGCAGGGCGGAGCGCAGGGTGGTCATGTTTAAATTGCCGAGGTCGTGCTTGAGCCCGGTTTGCATGGTCTTCAGGAAACCATATTGACGACTGGACATCCTCGTAGTGAGTCTCACGTGTTCTCCTATCTGGTTTTGACCCGGAAGGTGTTCTTTACTGTGACCTTGATTCCGGGGAAATCCAGGTCGCGGCCCGCCTTTCGTGCTTCGCGGGCGTAATGTTTAACAACCGATTCTCTGACTTCAATGATGGGCATCTCCTTCTGGAGTACGATGCCGGTCAGGGGTATAGTGCCTAGCGCTAAACCTTGGGCGAAAGCCTTCAGGTCGGTTACCTCTACTTCGTAATCCTCCACCTGCGCGGTCCCCTCCAGCTCCACCTTCCCCGATTGCTGGTAAGGAACGGGAAGCGCATCCGCCACTGCCGATAGCGCTTGAGCGGCTTCGGTCTCCCCCTTCTGGCGCAGCGCCTCGGCTTTAGCCTGGAAGCTCGCCTGCTGTTTAGCGTAGGATTCGAGCGCGGACTTGTTCTGCTTACGCTCAGCTTCCTTACGCGCGTCCAGGTAAGCACTCATCTTAACCTGAAGTCTCTCCCGTAGGCGATCCAGAGGTGCCACTACGGCGGATATTTGTTCCTGAGCGTGCTCCAGGCTCTGCTTCAGGCCGGAGTACCCAGTTACCCGCTTCATGGTCTCCTGGTTCTTCTTGCGCTGCCGCGCAATGGAAACCAGTAGGTCGTTAGCCTGCTGGAGATCCAGGTCCGTGCGGATTACTAAAGAGTCTACCGACCAGTTGATGGCGTCAATGGCCCGTTGTAGGGCTACTTCTTGCTGGTTTTCTTCTTGGGTGGGCATAGGTATCGCTTCTCGATCAGGCTAGCAATCCGGGGGAAGCCGTAAGGCTTGCGAACTTCTATCTCTCCGTCATTTAACTCGGAGGCGGCGAGATCTTCGTCCTTTTGTTCTTTCAGAACTGGGTCTTTGCTGTCAATTCCCAGCCACCGCTGGACTGCTTTGGGGAGAAAATTAGGTTCTCTTTGGCCAGCGCTGGAGAATACTGTATTTCCCCAATCTCCCTTCCCAGTCTTGAGCCGGAAAACTTCGCAGGCTACGCCAAGACAGCAGTAGCCGAATCCCCCGTCTTCTATCTGCCTGCGCAAGCCTCCCTGCGCTTGTTTGTACTTCTTACTGCGCAGGGCCTTAACCCAGGCGCGGATGTGAACTCGATTCGGTTTCATTTTAAGTTGTCCTTCCTCCAATGGTAGATTTGTACTGCACTTAACCCGACTTGCAGGTCGGTTGGGTACGTCGCGGCGTGGCGTACAACGGGGATATATTCGCCGCTAGGCTTCAGCCAGAGGATGATGCGTTCGTCCACTGGCCACTCTTCTCCTGTCTCCAGTAGGCTGGTTTCGCCCAGCATAAACTGGTAAAGCGCGGTCTGTATCCCGGCTGCCGGTGAAGGCTGGCCGGACTTAATATCCACAATCACCCTGGTCCCATCCTGTAGGTAGCCGTAGCGGTCCAGCCTGCCCGCTAAAGAATAGGAGATGGACGCCACAATCTTTTCATCAGCTAAGGCCTGGAAGCCAACGGCCTGTTTCCATTCCCAGTAGGCGTTACCGTAGTTACGCAGTTCGTCATCGCACTGCCGATAGTCCCAATCTCCCCGGTCGATAGCCGAAGTAATCTGGTGGACTGCCGTGCCCCGCTCCCGGTGGACATCTCTGGCCCATGGGTTAGAGTATAAACCGACCTCCTCCAGCACTGTAGTTACCCCGGCTAGCTGGCGGTGCCCGACCCAGTAGCGATGGTGGCCATCGCAGGTGACGCCTAGGCTGCGGACAGAGGGGGGAAGGGAGATTAAACTTCCGTCCATTGTCCAATCCAGCGCCGGTGCTCTATCTTCTCCTTCTGGGTATCGACCTCTTCTAGTGGCCCGTCTTCCTGCACTTCCACAGCCTCATCTACCGAATTGGCTTCCACCTCGTAGGTCACGAAGTAGCGGCGGGTTTCGATAGCCTCCCGCTGGAATTTCACAAGGCCCCCTTTTTGAGCTTGATGAGCGGATGATGCTCCAAGGCGTACTCCAGTAAGGCTCGGATAGCCTTGGCGTTAGTTGAAAATCGGTTGCTGAACCGAAAGTCCTCCAGGCGCTCGACTAGGCGCGGCTCAGCAGCCACGTAGACTAAGCGCTGGGTAGGCTTCCCAGATTTCTGGATGATCTTACTTCTGTCTGCACTCATGCGCGTCTCTCCCGTCCCATAGCTTCCTGCAACCCGGTGACGTAGCTCTCGATGGTCGCCTCGTCGGAGCTAAGATCCCCTAATGCGTCCCGCATCGTCTTGACGATATACTCGATGCTTTGCCCGCTGCTATCGGCTAAGTTCTTAACTTTGTAGGCGTTGTGATAGTGCTGGGCCAGCTCGAATAGCGCTTGTGCATCGCGGGAGTCCAAGGAGCCAGCCTTGATGGTCTCGACAAAGGTACGGAACTCAGCCGCGCCATCAAAACCGCGCAGCTTGTAGAAGGCGGTCGCCGCATCTTGGGCTGGTTTATCCCACCCCCATACTTCAAAATCTGCGGCCAGCACACCATCTCCCTGGCCCCGGCCCGAGAGAGCAAATCCCAGGCCCTGCGGATCGACCAAAAACTTGGACTTACCTTCTGGGTTCTCCAGGATGGGCAGCAGCAGGAGCAGGGCCTGAGAGTAGTTCACCGGTTCAGCTTCGATGCGGGGCGGCGGCTTTACCCCGAAGAACCCGACAAAGAAGCTGGTTAGGGCTAAACCGGCGCTACGGTCGGTGCCTCCGATCAGCTTTTTAGCCTCCGTGACTCGTATCTTAGCATCGGCCAGGACTTTAGCTGGGTCGTCGCTTTGATCTGGCGGTTTCAGGAAGCTGGGCAGAGCCTCGGTCGGTGGTTCCGCTTCGAATTTAGACACTCCCTGCGAATCGGTGACGTAGACTTTGCGGTTCAACTCCAGGGCCATCTCCTTAGCCCGTTTTTCTGCGGCTTTCAGTCCAGATCTGTACTCCGGCTCCCGCCACTTACCGGCGTCATCGCAGTAGCGCAGGCCGAATCTCTCTTCGCCTGGATTCGCCTGTCTCTCGCCGGTATTCTGATAAGGCTTAGACCGAGCCTGTTCTGCTGCCTGACGGGAGGCTTCTCCATCATCATCATCTCCAGCCGTGACCCCCACCATAGACGCAAGCCCGTACTTGCGCAGGTAAGTAACGGTCAGCCCCATTCCCTGCGGAGTGTAGGGGTTGATAGACATAGACAGTGTGCTTTGAACCGATCCTCCGCTTTCATGGCAGAGGATGGTGGTTAGCGACAATTCTGGTCCTTCCGATTCTACGAGTTGGATCACGGATAGCCCGTTCTTGGTAAGCGGAGCGCGACAGGCTTCCCAGATGCTATCCAAGGTCGCATACTTCGATTTGAAGTACGGGTTGATAGCGTCTTTACCTGCGCTCTGGATTTCCGCCTGTGCTTTAGCCAGAGCAGCGGCCAGTTCTGGCCGGATGGCTACCGGCGTGTTTCCTGTTTCTTCCATTATCAGCCCTCCACACAAACTTCAGCCGTCAGAGGCTGGAGTGGCAATTGGTTGGTTCCGCAGCACTTAAACCAAGTCGGAGATGGATTGTTCATGTAGTACCACTTATCATCCGCTACGCGGTATACGTAAACCCACTCCGTCCAGGACTCGCTCAGCATCCGGTCTAGGGATGCACGATCCTGAAAGTGCTTAGCCTCCATCCCAGATTCACCCCTATCGCGTCCAAAGGCGTTGCACTGCCCGTCTGGGGCATTGTCGAAGTCGTGCTGCTCCCCAATTGTTTCTCCTAAGACTGAGATCCCGCCTAGGTCCAGGAGAGCTTGGACTTTCTCTGGCGTGCTGTAGTTCTCCAGCAGGATCGGACCGTGGTGCGATGGGTATCCATCCCAATGGGAGTAGATCTCATCGAAAGACCCGTCCAAGTTTTCTCGTATGATATTAGATCTGGTTGACATTCCTTCTCTTCTCCTTCCAATCTCTGAACTCCATATACGCGCGGGTTGCTTCCGCATAAGCCTTCATCACAGCAAAAGCCACACTACCCAGGTCCGTCACTACCAGTAAGGCGATAGATGCCCAGATGATACGGGATTGTACCGCAGGGCTGAGGCTAGTGAGCCAGTGCTTGAAGATCTCGCCCATTAGTCGGCCACGCTCACTGGCACCTGCTTTCCATACGCCGCGATAGACTCGGACCATTCCCTGACCTTACCCTTGGCCCTAGGGCGCAAGTTACAGCTTCCGAATAGATAAGACAGCCAAAAGCAGAGAAAGGCTAAGGTCGCGAAGTTGTATATGGGCTGGATTGCGGCGCATACAACCCACCACCAGCGGTTGAAAATCCAGGTGCGATCCTGAATCCTAAAGTTGGCTAAGCCGCGCTCGGCATCGGTAGCAATCCACTCTTCCTCTAGCGGCCATCCAAAGCGTATCTCCAGCTCCCAGATAGAGGCACATAAGCCTAATCCCAGGGTCAAGAAAGTAGCTAGAATCCGATGGTGGCCTGCATCCTTGGCGAATGCCGGTCCTAGAAGGTAGCAAATTAGCCCCAGACGGCGGATCGTGCGGCTGGCCGGGAACGCCAAATTACGCCCGAACAGGTAGTGGAAGCCGTCGTTTAGGGATTGGGCCGGAAAGCGGTTCAGACTATCCAGCGCCCATAACACTTTCATAGAATTCTCATTCCTCCTTGTACCACCAGCTCGCCTACTTGCCGAAATAAACCTACTAAGATACGGGCGTAATCCCCGGAATCGTCCCAGGCGAAGTCAATGGAGCGGGACATTAGCGCCCCTTGCTTTCGAATCTCGCGGATTAGCATGGCATCGGATAGCGATTGGACTTCGGCATCCCAGGACTTCTTATCCCTGCCCACGTCAGAAAAGTGGACGGTCACGTTGATCCTCCTCTCGATCCTGCATCTTGTAGAGCATAGATTCCAGCTCAGTCGGTTCCTGCCCGCGTAGCTCCTGCCAAAATCGTTTTAAGCCCTGGATCGCTCTCGTAAAGGATTGACGCAGTAGACGCTTGGCGTATCTCCAAACTAGAGAGGGACGGGATACCTCGCGGCACATCTTTTGGTGTGCTAGTTCCGCCTCTTCCCAGGTCCCGCTGCGTGTCTGCTCATAACTGTCTTCTCCGTCCCAGAACGCCATAGTCTCAAAGAGAAGCGGGCGTCCCTGGCCGAAGCTATAGTCTAGCCCAAGGAAAACCGTGCTGACATGGCATAAGCCACCGAATACATCGGTTTGAGCTACGCTCCGGTCGCCAGTCTCGAACCACTGAGCCCAGGCCATCATCAGGTCGTCTTCAGGTACGGCGGAGTGGCCAACCAGGATGTACTTATCACTCATTTTCTTCCTCTCCAGGCATCAGTAGGATGGCATCTCCCACAACGTAATCCCCCCTATACTTCATAAGCCGGGTAGCAGATGGGTTGAAGGCTAAATTCTGGAGTTTGCCCTCCTCGTTGACGTACATATGGTTGCCGATCTTTGTAGGGACCAGCTCAATATACCCGCCAACGACTTTCTGTAGCTCCTCCAGCGTAAAGGTGGAGCCGTTCTTCGGTTTTATTTCGATCTCGGCACCGTTGGCCTTAATCAGTCGAGCCATGTGTTATCCTTGCCTTTCTATGTCCAACTCGCGCGGCGTTATGGAAGAAATCCGCAGGCTCACCAGGGAGGGATGCAGCCCGAAAGACATCATCCAGAGGGGGTTTAATCCAGGGACCGTGTACGACGTACGATACCGAGAACGCAAGAAGCGCCGCAAGCCGAATATCGGGTTAGACATCATGCACATTAAGGACGGAATCGAGGAAATCATTCGGCTACTCCGCCACTTGCCGGAGATCCAGGCTGCGGAGGATAGTCTTCCTCCCGCACCAGAGTTTCGACCGTCTGGTAAACCTTAACCACTATCGATTTAGGATCACGTTGCGATGGGTAAGTGGAATCATGGGTGCAGCCATAGGTGCATAGGCCGCTTTCGTGAATCCTATAACCACACTCGCGGCAGACCAGGACTTTATATTCATTCCGAAAAGTCTCTCCCACTACGCTAGGATTTGGATTCTTATTCATGCGGATTTTTCCTCCGCTTCCCCGCTCAGCAGGGAATCAATACGGCGAGTCCACTCCTTTTGGTTGGTAACCTGCCTGTGGACCATTGTCCCGATGTAATCGGCAACGTCGCGGATCTGTTCAGCGTTCACTTCCCCGTCTTTGTACCGATCCATGAGTTTGCGGTATAGAGAGGCCACTACCTGCGAGTTGGACTTAAACTTCTGAGATAGCCCAGATTTGATTTCACGGGCCCCGAATTCCTTAGATTTCTTCTTCTTGCCACGGATCTCATCCCGTAGTTTTTCTCGGTCCACGGCATACTTGATCGCCGCCTGCTCGACGGTTAATCCTCCATCCACCACAGCAAGAACAGCGCGGCGCATGGCCCGGTGGAAGATGTTGGACTGGACCTTCCCGACGTAGGTCCGCATCAAGGATGCGGGTATCCCGGCTTTATTCTTAGCCGAGGCAGAGAGCAGGTCTACGATCTCCTTGCGGTTCTTTCCCTGGTCCATCAACAGCTCGATAGTGTGTTCGATGTCGTCTCTGGTGGGAGGTAGGGAGCCTCCCAAGTTGGCAGTGAAGGCGGCGGCGATCAGCTCATCGCTGGTCATTTCTGGGACGATTTCCACCTCTGCTTCCTTGCGCAGCGCCAGCTCCATAGCTGTCAGCCGGTGGCGTCCATCCACCAAGGTTAGGGTATCGGCAGTCACGGTGATCGGCGGCACGGCGACCCCGCTTTCGTAGAGTTCGGCCAGAAACAGAGCATGGGCCTCGTTGATGGTGGTCCGGACAAAGTAAGAGCGCTGGATTTCAGATAGCTTGATAGTCTTGAGTTTCATAGGGCGTAAGCCTCACGTTCCATACGCACAATCTTGGCGTCATCCTCGGCGGCATTTTTAGCCATGGCCCTAGCCTCCTCGCGGGCATAATCCAGGCCATAGAAACCCCAGCAGGAGTCGATATGCTCGCCAGCGGAGTCTTCCACGACCACGCCGTAGACATCGCCGGACAGGTATTGGTTCCAGGTTTCGACGTGGTTAGAAGCAGCTTTCCAGGCACTGTTTCGTTTCTTGGTATTACGCCTCTCGTACTTCCACTCGGATTTGGCGGCGAAGACAAAACCAATCTGGCCAGAGTCCCAAGGATCGGAGAACTGGCCTCCGCTGGTTAGGGATAGCGCTACGCCGCTGTGGATATAGGCCCGCAGGGGGAATACCCAGTAGCGATCCTTCACCCCATCTTGGGCCAAGAATTTAGCGGCATCCAGGCCGTGATGCAGGACCTCGAAGTAGCGGTTACGAGTGGTAACGATAAACAGGCCGTCGTCTGCTTCATCTTCCGGCGACTGCGCCTCGCAGCCCTGGATTATCTTGATGGTAAGATCGCCTTGCTGAATGGTTTCGACCACGTTGTCGCTCATTCGGCTTTTCCTCCCGAGTTCAGATCTGTACTGGGCCAGGGAACGGCTGGCCCGGATCGGTTGGCAAAAAACTGATCGAGCTGGCCAAAGACTACCCCCTCAATAGGCGGGCGGACTTCTGGCGGAATATCGGCCAACAGCACGTCTCGCATCCGCTGCTTCAGGCCGGGGATGTTATCGGCCTCGATCAGCCCATGGCAGACATCGCAAGCCGCCCAGTCTCCCCTAGAATAGTGGGTGTGGTGGATCTTGGCTTCCGGCGTTACTTCGGTAGTCTCTGAGCCAACGAAATCCGAAGTCGGATAGCTCCAGGTTGGATGCGGGTCATTGCAGAAATCGCAGACCTCAGACCCAGCCACTGGCTTTAGGTTAGCGTCTACGCTCTCGCCAGAGTAGAGGATATCGAAAATTTCCTCTAACGCATCGATCTTGTCTTGCTCAGAGTTAACGCTGTAATCCTTACGGATCATTCGGTTTCTCCAGTTTTTCTTGCGATTGCGGAAATTACAGCATCGCAGTTTTTTGAAGACTTGTCAAGCGGAACTTTCAAAATTTTTTCGGTCTGTACGTCGCGGCGCGGCGTGCGCTAGCGTAACCATCCCCGCTGGTTCCAATCCTTGAACCAAATTACCCACCGGGGCAGCACTGGGAATCTCCGCGTACGAGCTAACCAGCGCTGCTTGCCAGTGATGCGCAGTCTCACTCGGCCCCGTCCGTCTTGATAAAGCGGGAGATCCGCTTGGATACAACCCGAGCATAGGCGCGGCTGCCGTACTTGTGCTTGTCCAGTTCGAGCTTCAGATCGGCGGGCCATTCCAGCGGGTAAAACAGCCGTCTCGCCTGAAAATCAGTCAGCCCCAGGCCGAGGCGGGCGTATGCTTCATACTCAAAACCCCAGCCTTCCTGCTCTTGCACAAACTTGTCTCTGGCCCTCTGGCGAGCTTTCTCGCTCTTGGGCAGGTTTAGCTCGGCGTACCATCCGGCGATGCAGCCAGCCGTCCCACAGGGCGGCAGGGTTAGTTCCTGTTCTATAGGGTCGTCCCCGACAAGGCCGAGAGGTCGGCCCTGCCTAAGTTTCGATCCAGGCTTACCCTGCCTAACCCAGAAATCCATATTGACCCGACCCGGTACTTCCAGGATCTGGTGTTGAATCTGTTTTAGCGCTTTAACGTTCATCTCAAAAGCCTCCATCCTAGGCCAGAAATCTGGTTCTGGCCTAGGTCGAAGCTCTCAGAATGGAGTCGGCTCGGAATCGACTACACCGTCCTTCCCATCGGTTTGGATGAAGTAATCGATCCGGTCTGAGACGACTTGGGCATACTTCTTGGTTCCGATCTTGGCCTTGGCCAGCTTGGACTTGTAGGGCTCCGGCCAATCTGAAGGTAGGAAGAGGCGGCTCCCCTGGTAGTAATCCAGGCCCAGTTTCTCTTGAGCGGAGTGGGCCGCGTTTCCCACATTAATGATATAGCTGCGCTCCTCCGGTTTCATGGGCGTAAGCATCATCACCCATCCGGCGATGCAGCCCGCTGTCCCGCAGGGCGGAGTGGCGGGATTCTCTGCCCGGTTTACGCCGAAACCGCGAAATGCAAAGTAGCGCTTACCCTGTATCCTGGTTCTCAGCCAAGTTTCCATATTCATGCGCCGGGGCTCCTCCAGGATGTGCTTTTGGACCTTGCGCAGTAGGCGAATTGCTGGTTTAGATAGCATTGTTTCTCCTTTGTTCTCAAAGATTTAGGTAGACCTGTTTTAGCTCCGGCAAAGGTGCGGTACCGGAACGCAGCAGCTCAACCGCGACCCACAGAATCGCGGCCAGGATCAACCAAGGCAAGAGCTGCCGTAGGATACCGGTCAGGCAGAAGGCCCGCCTAACCGGAGAATCCGACTGTAGGTGGGCGGGTGGGAGTGGGTGCCATCCGCTACTTTGAGGAGTGCGGCGAGATCTTCGCCGTATTCATGGTCCAGGGCGAACTGGTCCGCGCGATACTCCATTTCCCAGTTGTCCAAGCGGGAGCGCTCTGGATACCTCCCGATATCCTGATGGTAGATGTGGCCCATCTCATGGGCGATCATACCGCGCTGCTCCTGTTCACTCCAGGCTTGGGAGAATCCCAGCCCGTAAATCAGCCCATTGCTGCCTACCGGATCAGGCTGAGTTAGTAGGTTAGTTTCCTCGATCTGTTTCAGCAGCGATTTTGCGGTCTTCAGGTTTTTAGGGCCGATCTGGGATGTCTTTGAGACCAGCGTTAAAGCAGCCTTGATTTTCTCGTAAAGCCGCTGCTTTTCTCTATCCTGCTCCGCATCTTCCTCTTGCGCTAGAGCTAAGGCGCGGCTCGTTCTAGCTTGGCACTCCGGGAAACCGGAGGACGGGTGCATAAAGGCCAGAACCGGATAGGGCATCTGGCAGCGTGTAGCGATCTGGTCGGTAAGCGCTTGTAGCTGTTCCCATTCCGGGCCGACTCGTGCCCCGCTATCGTACATCTGCTTGGCTAGGATAGCCTGTATCCCTAGCTGATTGGTGGCCTCTGTGCCGTATTCATAATCCGGGTTCATTCCGCCTCCGGCGTGAAGTCCAGGTCGGCCTGATCGGTATAACACCAACCCCAGTCCTCTCCCGGCTCAATCGAGCGCATGATCGGGTGTTGGGTGGAGTGGTAGTGGGCGGTGGCGTGCTTATTCTTGGACGAATCGCAGCAGCCTACATGGCCACATTCCAGGCAGAGGCGCAAGTGGACCCAGGTATCACCCACGGCCAAGCAGTCCGGGCAGCCTCCGGTATAGAGCGTCTCCAGTTCGGCGGCGCTCGGAGCTTTACGGATTTGGTTTAAATGAGTGCAGGCGCTAGCCTGATTCTCATTCCTTTCGTGTTGCAAGCGTTTGGTTTCGGTGTGTGTCATAGCCCCCTCCAAGTAAAACTTTATTCGCTGGCTAATGCCTCTGCATCCAGCTCATCCCCCACGGCCTCAAAGGCAGCCAGGAGCTTGATCTTGACTTCCTGGTAACTCTTGGCGTCTTCGCAGCCGAACATCTGGCACATACGGTGGAATGCGGCCAGATCCGCATCGGCCATTTCCCGTCCCGTGCTCACCTTGTAGCCAGCACGGATTTCGTCGTCAGCCATCATGGTTCATCTCCTCCCAGACCTTGCGGACTGCCGCTAGGTCTTTGTGGTCAATATCCCGCTGGTTCACCTGCTCCAGCAGGGCTAGTAATTGGCTGGGCAGCCACGTGTGGGTTAGCTCCAGCCAAGCCAGCGGTATTTCGCCCCATCTAGGCATGGATCTGTAACTCCAGGTACTGGATCAGGTACTTAGCGAAGCCCTTAACGTACTGCTGCCCGTCAAAGGTGAAAACCGAGTTTAGGTCGCCAGGAGCCCGAGCGTAAGCCCGCTTCAGACGTTGGAGCTTCAGCCAGTCGAAACTAACTTTACGCATGGATCACTCCTGATGGATGTAGCCTTCTTTCAATCGAGACTCCAGGCAAGCCCCAGATTCGAGTGCAGATCCGGTGGCAGAAGGCAGCCCGTGCTCCGAGCATTCCGCAGAAGGCTTCACAGGCATTCTGGGCTAGCAGCTCGCAGGAAACGGTCACCGGCTGTTCGCGCAGGCTGCGGAAGTAGTTTTCAAAATCCATGTTGTCCAGCAGAAAGCCTTTCTCATCCAAGGCCCCAGCCGAATACTCGATCTCGACCGAGTAGGAAAATTCCGCTGGCAGCGGATTAGGCGAAGTCTGCGGGCCGCAATGGGCCGTTCCAGGAGCAAGAATCACATCGAAGGTGCCTTGAGCCCGCTGGATAAAGCCATCGTCAATAGCGACGGCGGTTTCCTGGAAATTGCTGGCTTCGATCATGGCAGTCCTATCCCCAGATCCTTCTGGACGGCAAGCAAAGCTTTCCGTACTGACTCGGCGTTCAGGTCATTCGGGTGTTCACGGAGCCAAGAGTTAGCTGCGTGCCATAGATGGTAGAGATGCAAGAGCTGGTCGGTCACGATCATAGATCCTCCCCCGGCAGCATTCGCAGCTCGGCGGATTGGATCGCTTCGCTGGCGGCGTTGAGATAAGCGGAGATCTCCTGGTAGCGGTCAGCTAGGTTGCGATCCAGGTGTTCTCCGGTTAAGAGCTTGCTGGTCAGGCGATTAGCGGAGCGCTGGATCTCCTGCCGCAGTTGGCGGGTGCGCTGAGTAGTCATAGTTGATACTCCGATGTTTGCCAGTGTCGCTCTACGGCTTGGGCTAGCAACTTCCACTGTACAGAGAAAGCGCTCAGATCTAAGGCCGTGCAGGCAGTAGCCAAATCCTGATAGAGGGCCAGTCTAAGTTTCCTCTCGTCGGGCCAGCCGGACCGGTAATCTTGCGGACCCATGACGGCGTAGAAGCTGGCTTCGGCATCGTACATGGCGGATATCGCTGCCTGTAAAGCGGATACCTCGGCAGATGTTAGGGTGGTGGTTAGGCGTTTCATCTTGGACCCCAGAGGCGAAATAGCTCCACGATGGCAAGTAGTAGAATACCGATGAATAAGAACCAGATCAGGAGCATGGCCGCTTCTTGCCTTTCAGGTAGGTGTCGGCGAAGCCTTGAGCGATCTCGGCGAAAGTCTTGCCTTCATCGTTAAAAGTGGCCGCGTATGCTTTGTAGCCGTTGATAACGATTTCCGGGTTGTTGTCCCCAAACCCGAAGTAGTTCTGGACTTCTGGCGGGAGCAGGAAGTCGTTCCCTATGAATCTCATCCCGAGCGGCGGACTTTTGCCCCACGCACCTTTCCCGGTCTCCAGGCGGTAGAGATCGCAGGCTACGCCCAGGCAGCAGTAGCGGTTATCGGTGGTACGCAGGAGGCCCTTGCCCTGCTTGTATTTGCCGCTGGCTAGCGCCTGAACCAGACGCCGGATTCGGGACTTAACTGGCTTGATAGGTTTCATATCGACCTCGACCTCGACCCCGACCTCGACCCCGACCCCGACCCCGACCTCGGCCTCGACCTCGACCTCGACCTCGACCTCGACCTCGACCCCGACG
>Ga0070735_10000113_pt1 | contig 102588 bp, 84 predicted proteins | sample Coa_R1_FD_66443 | JGI IMG/M metagenome (GOLD analysis project Ga0070735, IMG submission 66443) | Surface soil microbial communities from Centralia Pennsylvania, which are recovering from an underground coalmine fire - Coalmine... | ecosystem: Environmental > Terrestrial > Soil > Unclassified ...
GGCGATCAACGAGGCGATTCAGAATGGCATTCCTGTGATCTGCGTCGACTCGGATTCGCCGCAGTCGAAGCGCATATTGTTCATCGGCACAGACAATTACAATGCCGGCATCACCAGCGGCAAGCTGATCGCCCGGCTTCTCCACGGTCAGGGTCGCATCGTTCTGTTGACAATTCCCGGCCAATTCAATCTGGAAGAGCGGCTGCGCGGGGTGGAAGACGCGCTTAAAGCATATCCTTATATAAGCTTTTATGAGGTTTACAATGACAAAGGCGACCCGCAGGTTGCAAACAGCGAGGTTTCTGAAGTCCTGCAAAAAAACGTGGATATCAAAGGAATTTTGTGCCTCGAAGCCTCCGGCGGTCCGGGCGCTGCGCAAGCCGTGGACCACTTCGGAGACGACGGGAAAATCACGATCGTGGCAATGGATGCCAATCCGGAGACGCTGGATTGGATTTCAAAGGGAGTGATCGCGGCGACCGTCGCTCAAAAGCCCTATACCATGGCCTTCTACGGCCTGAGATTTCTGGACGACCTGCATCACAACAGCGTGCACGAGTTTAAAAGCTGGCAGGATGCGCCGGCCTCGCCTATCCCTGCCCGGGTGGATACCGGCACGGCGGTGATCAATTCCGAAAATGTCGATGATTTCAAGGCTGCGCTCGCGCTTGGCCGATAATCCTGCTTTGAGGGCTCGAATGGCGCGAACCTGGCGCGTGGTGTGCCACGCGGAAACCGAATCGGAGACACTGCAAGCTCCGCCGTTTCTCGCTCGTCCTGCTTTCATCGAGTTTATAATCTCAGATTTAAATGAGGAGGAAAATTCATGCGACGGCGTATTGTGGTGATGACCCTCATTCTAGCCCTGGCCGGAACGGTCTTTCTACCTTCCTGTGAGAAGTCCTATCACCAGGTGGGTGAACGCTACGTATTGGTGGCAGCGAATATCAAACTGCCTTATTGGCGGGAAGCGATTGCCGGATTCATGGACGCTGCTGGAGTACTGGGAGTGAAGGCGGAAGTCATGGGTCCAGACGCGTACAACCCCCAGGAAGAAGTGCAGGATTTTGAAAAAGCTGCTTCCGGCCATCCCGCCGGAATTCTGGTCTCACCCGCTCAACCACAGATCTTCACTTCCGCCATCAATGCCGCCATCCAACAGGGCATTCCCGTCATCACGATGGATTCTGACGCCCCCGACTCCCGGCGTATTCTTTTCATTGGCACGGATAATCTGCAGGCGGGGCTTGAAAGCGGAAGGCACATGGCGGAGGTTCTTCACGGCCAGGGGAATGTAGTGATCATCGCCATTCCCGGGCAGTTCAATCAGGAGCAGCGGCTCCGCGGCGCAAAACAGGCGCTGAGCGGATACGCCAAGATCAAAGTGATCGACACCTTGAATGACCAGGGCAAACCGGAGATCGCAAACGACGAAGTCTCAAGACTGTTGGCTCAAAAAAAACTCGTTGACGGCATCTTGTGCCTCGAAGCTTCGGGCGGTCCTGGGGCAGCGGAAGTTCTGCATCGTCTGGACATGGCGGGAAAAATCCAGATCGTCGCTTTCGACAAGAACCCCGAAACGCTGGACTGGATTTCAGAAGGAGTGATCGCGGGCACAGTGGCCCAGAAGCCTTACACGATGAGTTACTACGGCCTGACATTTCTGGATGACCTTCATCATAACGCCGTGCACGAATTCAAGAATTGGAGAACCGCTCCCGCCTCGCCGCTGCCGTCCTTCGTGGATACCGGCACGGCGTGGGTAGACAAGAGCAACGTTGGGGCGTTTAAAAGCGCGCTTGCAAGCTACGAACGACCATTCGGCCCGCAGTAGGGAAATGGCCTGACTTTCGCCGCGAGCGCCGTTCTTCATTGACATTCTTTCGCCCCTATTGTAGATTCTTGCCTTTCCGACTTGAATTCCTGGAATCAGGTTAGAATTGAATGGGCTGGCAAATCCCCGGGGGCCATGACCGCTGAATCCGAAGTCATCGAATTAACGCTTGCAAGCACGCTGAAAAGCGTGGAAATGGCGGAGGAACTCACCACGGAGGTTTGCTCAAAGGCCGGATTTGATGAAGAGGAACAGCATCGGATCGGGATGGCCGTTCACGAATCCATGATCAACGCCGTGCATCACGGCAACAAGAACGACGCCAGCAAGCAAGTGCGGCTGCGTTTTCAGATCTATCCTGACCGGTTGGAAATTCACATCCGCGATCAGGGAACAGGCTTTGATCTGAACCGTATCCCGAACCCTCTGGAGGCGGAAAACCTGTTGAAGGTGTCGGGCCGCGGTATTTTTTTGATCCGCTCTTTTGTGGATGAATTTCGCGTGGAAAACCTCGAAGGGCGGGGGACAGAAGTAACCCTGGTAAAACACAAGAATTCCAGAAGGAAACTTGCTTAAGGAGGAAGCATCGTGAGCATGAAGGCGAAAACGCGCCGCGTGGACTCCGTCACCGTCGTGGATATCAGCGGAAGGATCACTCTGGGAGAGGATTTAACCGAGTTGCGCCAATTGATCCGCAACCTCTTGGCCCAAGGACAAAAAAACATTCTGTTGAACCTGGCAGATGTCACCTACATCGACAGTTCCGGGATCGGCGAACTCGTGAGCGGCTTCACAGCAGCCTCAAATCAGGGAGGCCAATTGAAGCTTCTGAACCTCACCAAGAAGGTGCACGACCTGTTGCAAATTACGAAGCTTCTCACCGTCTTCGAAGTCTACGATGACGAGGCAACAGCCATTGCCAGTTTTCAGAAGGCCACCCGGGTTTAGGCACTGGTCGTGCCAGGCGGGATCGAGCGCAAGGGCAGGTCAGCTTTTAGACTGAATCCTGATGGGTATGAATGGATACGTTCTGACCGGTGGCCTCAAGGGCTTTCGCGCGAGCCCGTAGACGCATCTCCGAGAGGATCATGGGGATTAAGCGATGGCGGCGAATCTCGTCGCTCGACCGAAGCGAGCGCGACTCTCCTAAATATCCCAGCTCCCAGTAGGCTTGCTCGGCCTCCCGCGCGCCCATGTATCGCTTGGCCAGATGATAATGCGCTGCCGAAGGTTGATTGACGTCTGCTTTACCCTCCAAGGGATGATCTGCCGTCGCAACACCAATCAGGCAGCAGCATGATTGATAAGTGAGCTTGCCGCCTCTAGCATGGGCAAGCAGCCAGGCCAACCGTTCATCCGTATAAGCAGTTCGCAAATATTGGCGAATTGCGCGCTTGCGCTCCCTCAGTTTCAAATCCATTGCTTCCCCCTCCTGTTCACTCTTCGAAGTTAACCCGATTCTGAATTCATCTCCTTCTTATAGCAATCTTCAAACCAAAGTTCGATTTCATACGTGTCGATTGGATCCCCCGAACGAAAATGCCGTAATACACTCATTCAGAAGTGGTTAAATCTGATACGCGAAAAGGGAAATTTGCTCTATGAATTTACGCATTGAATGATATCAGATAAGTACAGGTGAAAATTTATTCCGTGATTGGATAAAATGATGACCTTTCACCAAAGCGGCTGATTAATCGAATGCGTGCGTTGACACTGCGTGGCGCGCGATGCTACAAAAGAATTGCTACAAACAAAACACCTCGCGCGGTGAGCGTAGCTCAGCTTGGTAGAGCGCCAGACTGTGGATCTGGACGTCGCGGGTTCGAATCCCGTCGCTCACCCCACTTTTCATTGTGTTTACACGCGAAGATGCGAAGATTGCCCGCCTCAACCTCTTGTCCTTAGGTGAGCCGATAACCGGTTTGCTCGCGTCGTTTAAAGGTCATTCAGATCAACTGAAGAAGCCCGGACAACTCTAAGGCTGAGGGTGGGTGCCGCTGCTGGATTGTTCGCTGGCTTGGAATACACGCCATTCGAAGATCAGAGCATACTGCATATATTTCTGCAAATAGTCCCAGCCGTGGTTTCCAGGACGGAGGACAAAGGTATGAGGAAAATCATGCTGGCTCAGGATTTTATCAAGAAGTTCTGCACCGTTTTCAAAACCATAACGGTCCTCGGTCCCACAATCGAAATATATTTTGAGGTTCCGAAAGCGCTCAGGATGTTCCGCCATTGTAAGAGGATTATTGGTGTCCCAATAGGCTTCATTGAGGGGATTGCCGAAAGAGCGTTCGAGAATCCGGGCGTAAAAGCCCCAGCGGCCCTCGGTAGGAATCGGGTGAGGGAACTTCGGCAACAAGGCTGCTCCCTGTGCGCTGACGGACCCGAAAACGTTCGGATACTTCATAGCCAGGTGCAATGCGCCGTAGCCTCCCATTGAAGTACCGCTGATGCCGCGCATCTGCGGCGTCGGGACGGTTCGATAAGTATGGTCGATGAAAGGCACAAGCTCCTGAATGAAAAAATCCTCGTAGCGCTCATGGCCATCGTAGGAATTAACGTAAAAGGTGTTATCCGCGTCCGGTAGCACCAGCAGAAAAGGTCCGATCTTTCCCGCTTCCAACAACCTGTCCAGAATTTCCTTGCCCCCATGCTCGTCCCAGGCATGATAATTTTCAAACAGCCCGTGCAGAAAGTAGAGCGTGGGATAGCGCTTGGCGGACGAGTGGTAATCGGCGGGCAGGTCAATGCAATAATCCACCGGGCGACCTAAAATTTTACTGGGAACTGACGCACACTCCAGCTGAGTCGGGGGGCTCTGCTCTGGAACGGCCAGAATTCCTGAGACGCTCCCCGAGAGGAGAATCGTGCTGAGAAATAGGAGGATGAACCTCATAGGCTGCTGAAAAAGTTCCTGTGCCGCTTCATTCCGAGCGCAGTGAGGAATCTTACTTTGAAAGTAAGCGGCTTGCAAGACTGCCTGCTGCGTTAGGTCTCTTGGAATGACAGGTCGGCTGAGTTTTCCAGTAACGTGCTAAACTCCGTGCTGAGGCAAAAAGAAAATGGCAAGGATGCTCATCTAAGGGACTTCTCACCGGTGAGAGAGTTGTCTAACACCAGGAATGCTGGCTGCCTATTAATGCTGGTGGTTTATGGGTTATGAGCATGAGACCCCTCCACGTAGATGTACGTTTTGCCGTTCTTCGAGCCGGCTCCAACCGCGCCGCCTGCGGCCTGCGGGCCCGCGGTCCCGGAGCCGGCCTCGCCGTAGGCTTCTCCATGAATATTCTTCAAAATGGACTTCTTGGAATCTTTTGACGGAAGCCCTTTGACGCTCAGTGAAGAAGCCGTGTCGGAAATCTGAAATTCCTGCACGGCTGAGTCTTTGATCACCCCCGATGAGTTCTCCTTGGCTGTCTTTCTCATTGAATCCTGTCGGTTGGGATGCAATGTTCTCGCCAAGGCTTCAGGACTGTCTGGGGCGCTATCGAGGAGCTTTAATTTTTGAACGGATTGTGAGGTGGGGTGGTCTGAAGCGGAGGTTTGGCTTTTTTGCGCAGAATTTTGTGCGGGCAAGCTTGCAGAGAAAATTCCCAAGACGAGTAAAATCGCAACCTGAGTTATTCCCCTCGATCCCATACCGACGATCTCCCTTTCCCCGCATGGTCCATTCAACAGAGATTTTGCTTTCCGCATCTTTTTCGTCACCATTCTGAACCGACGGCAGGCGCAGGTCAAGAACCGTCGGATCGGTCTTTCAGCATACACAAAATACGGATGCTGGCACACCACCATGAGGGTGTCTTTCAGCAATCATCATGACCGGAAAATCTCCTGTCGCGCAATCTCGCAAATGGTCACCACCGCGGGATTTTTAATTTTTTTCTCAATGGAAATGGCATAAAAACGTGCCCGAACCTCTTCCACCGTTCCGATTCGCCGAAAGCCATATTCCCGTCGCATCTCGCCGTCTAAAATGCTGGGTGCTGCCAGGATGCCTCGGTCGACGGCGGCAAACATTCGCAGCAGTGAAAAATCGTCAAACTCTCCCACGATGGAGGGTCTGATGCCTTGCGATTCAAACCATTGATCGAGGCCAGAGCGAAGCGATGCACTTTCAGTGGGCACCAGGAAAGGAGCGCCATCCAAAGACATGGGGAAATTCTTGTGATACACTTTTGCCAGTTTCGGTTTGGCATAAAAGCTAACCGCACAATCCCCGAGGGGATGGTTGAACGCGCGGACACTCGTTCCCGGTCCCATCGGACTGTCAGAGAGGACTAAATCCAATTGCTGCACTGCCAGCAGAGCCAGCATCCGGTCAGGAGGATCTTCGCGGCAGACGACTCGAACTGGAGTGGGCAAATGAAAAGCCGGCTCGATCAGGCGGTAGACGATCATCTTGGGCAGCACATCTGCCACCCCCACCTGTAAGCGCAGCGGACGGCCTGTGGGTCGCCCTTTCAGGGTATCGGTCAACTCTCGGCCTAGTGAGAAAATCTCCTCAGCATAGCGATAAACGAGCTGTCCCGCATCCGTCAGCACCAGCCGCCGGCCGGAACGCGAAAAGAGCTTCTCTCCCAGATTCTCTTCCAGCCGCCGGATTTGGGCGCTGATGGTGGGCGGTGCCAGAAGCAACTCCCCCGAGGCTTTCGCAATGCTTCCCAGGCGCGCTACGGTCCAGAAATAAAGCAGATGGTGGTAATTTAGCCATTCCATAGGCCTATCTTAACCTAGAAAAAATAAATCTGTAACGTTTAAACTTTCTACTTTTCTAATGGGGGCCTTCCCCGGTATTTATGAAATGACGCGGAGAGATTGTTGCTCTCATCCAAACAGGCAGGTGGACTATGCAACGAAGAATGTTGTCCCAACAAATGAACGAAGAGTTTGCTCTGGTTCCCCGCAGCAGAATCCTGCTGATCGATGAGGATCTTGAGGACCTGGAGTATCACGCCCGGGTTCTGGAGGGTCAGGGTCACGACGTCTTTGCTACAGGTTCATATGGCCGAGGGGCAGAGCTTGCGGAAAGCGGAGATTATGATTTTGTGATGGTGGGCCAGGGGAGCCCGGCTTTTGAAGGTAAAATCGTCCTTGAGCGGATCAAGGATATTCGGCAACAAAGCCGTTTGCTTTCTCCCACTCCATGGGATACCCCGGTGCTTGTCCTGGCACATACTCTGGATATGGGCTGCTACCTCGAAGCGATGCAGTTAGGGGCGGCGGATTATGTGGAAAAGCCCGTGCGGCCCACGGAGATGAGGCGGATTCTAAAGGCTCATCTTCAACCACGCCCGGTGCGGTAAGCGTCCGTGTCAGGGAGCAGAAGGTAGCCCCTCACAGAACCGAGCGTCAGTGTCGGGGTGCGCCGTCTTAAGCTCCTGCCAGCCTTGTCAGCACTTTCCATTGGGTTTCCGAGACCGGCATTACCGAAAGCCGTGGCAGTCGCACCAAATCAAAATCACGCAATGAGGCCTGTTGCTTGATTTCCTCCAAGGTTACCGGATGCGGCAAAGCCTCATGCGCCCTGACGTCCACCACTACCCGTCGGGGGTCCTTCTGCTTCGGGTCGGGATAAGGATCGCTCGTGACCTCGGCAATGCCAACAATTGCCTTCTCATCACCCGTATGATAGATCAGCGCCAAGTCGCCGCGCCGGACAGTCCGCAGGTGTTTTAAGGCCAGGTTGTTGGAGACCCCATCCCACACCGTGCGTCCTTCCCGTTGAAGATCGGAAAAAGAATAGTGGTCAGGATCACTCTTGAAAAGCCACTTCGCCACCATCTGTCCTCTTGGTATTCGTGAGAATTCCCTCGAAGCCCTCTGCCCGATCGAAATTGCAGTGATTCGCCTTCCCTGAGCAGGCGATCATGATGAAATTTTCAGATCGTCAGGCATTTGGGCGCGCCTCGAGGACATTCGGAGCGTTGCGGATGAAACCCTTCGGGGCGCTCACATAACCTGAGATCGAATTCTTCCCCAGCTTATTAACCACCAGTTCCAGCGCGCTTGGCGCTCCCTGCATATAGAAATAAACCGGCTCATCAATCGCCTCATTGCGGCGCTGGGAAACTTTATCATCGAAATAGAGATTAACCGTAAACAGATTGTGCTTGGTGTTGGTCTTCAAAAGCTGCACTTGTAAGGAGCCAATTTTCTGCCTGGCTCCTTTACTTGCCAGATGGAATTCAAAATAGTCACGGTCAGTCCTGTGAGCCAGTTCCACCAGTTCGGCATGAGTGCGCGCAATAGCACCGGAAAGCTCACCCTTGGCGCCCGTCAGGGCCTCTTTGGTGGCTTCGAGGTCCTTCTGAGTCCCTGCCAAGCTGCCGGAGAGGCTGCCAAACTTGGCGTTGGCTTCCGACTGAAGTTGATTCACCTGCTGGGCGCTGGCTTTTTGGGCGATCGCAGCATTCAACTGCTGCACTGATTCCTGCTGTTGCTTTTCAATGCTGGCTGCCAACTGTCGTGCTCGGGCGAGCTCTTTTTGGGTCAACCCCAGACGCTCGGCGGTCACTTGGAACCGGGCGCTCAATTGGGCGTAGCGATCATCCGTCGAATCTGCTCGGCGGGTAAGAAGGTTGATTTGATCGGATTGGGTCGCGATGGTCTTTGCGAGTTGGTGACGGGCCATGAGGACGAGATAGAGATTTACGCCTGAAAGGATCAGCAGGATGATGACGAGCCATCGCAGCCCGCCGCCGCGCGAGGAGGGAGAAGATCCCGGAGGTGTTTGGACATAAATATATTGCGGTGATCCGCCCGTGGGTGGGGAGGCATTCTCCGGTTGCGCCGCCCGGTAGCTTGCGCTCGGGCTGGTCGCCGAAGAGGGCACCCTTTCAGGTTCTGGCATGCGTGGCGCCTGCGGGCCAAAACTTACTCCAGGCAACGCATAGCCTGACGATCCCTGGCTTGTTTGTGATGGAGGAGTCGTCGCCTCCGCGGTCTTGGGTGCGGGGCGTCCAGGTTGGCGGCCGGTGTCAATAGGCTCGTCGTCCAGGCCAAACATGGCCTTGGCGGGATTATAGGGTTTCTTGGGATCAGCCATACGGTCCTCACTTGATCCAGGACTGAGAAAATTGTCGCAAGTCCAGGAAAGTATAACCAATCAGATGCCGGATTTCCGTAAAAAGTTCGATGAAAACTTGCCTACTCCACCACCGAAAACAAGAGCTTATTGCCGGAGCGGTCGATGCGATCGAGACGCACCTTCACGTTGTCACCCAAGTGATATGCCCGTCCCGAATCGCGATGCACCAGGGCGCGCAGCCTCTCGCGGTAAATCCAGCGGGGATCACCGAAGCTCTCAAGGGGGACAAAGCCCTCCACAAACAGGTCCGTTAATTCAATAAAGAATCCGTGCTTGCTGAGGGTGATAATGAGGGCTTCAAATTCCTCTCCCAGCCGCTCCGCCATAAAAGCGATTTTCTTCCAATCCAACAACTCCCTCTCGGCGTCCGCTGCTCGCCGCTCGCAATCCGAGGTCTCAAGGCCCAGAGCGTGAAGTTCTTCCGGCAAAATAAACGTGCCCCCTCGAAGCGCGCTGTTTGTGTTCGAAACCATGTCGTGGCGCCTGAGCGCCTTCAAAGATTCCTCGCGCATTGGGGCTATTCGGACCTTCCCGGGCCTGAACCGCGCGCTGCCACCCTCCATCTGAAGAGCAGCTTTCAGGATACGGTGGACGATGAGGTCAGGGTAGCGGCGGATAGGTGACGTGAAATGAGTATAATGGGGGGCAGCAAGAGCAAAATGCCCTGCGTTTTCCTCTGAGTAGCGCGCTTGCTTCAGCGATCGCAGCATGAGATACGAAAGGATACGCTCTTCCGGCTTCCCGGCAATGCGCTGGGTCAGGCGCTGATAATGACGGGAAGTGATCTTCAGTTCTTCGCCGCCGGGAAGCTCCTGAAAGCGTGGGTATCGTTCTCGTCCATCACGGCCATGCAAGCGTAAGCGGTGCGTAGCCGGAATTTCAATTCCCAGGGAATAACCAAAACGAGCCGCGATCTCCTCAAACTCAATCACCTTTTTCGGGTCGGGCTTTTCGTGAATTCGATAAAGCGAAGGGATGTTGCGGCCTTCCAGATACTCTGCCACGGCCTCATTGGCCGCCAGCATGAATTCTTCAATGATGCGATGCGCCATCGTCCTTTCCGTGCGTGTAACCCCCATCATCTGTCCACGTTCATCGAATTCGATGGCCGGCTCAGGAAGGTCAAAATCAATCGAGCCGCGCGCCTGGCGCTTGCGGGTTAGAATCCTGGCAAGCTCTTCCATCAGCTTGAAATTTTGAATCAAAGCAGGATACTGGCGCGAGACTTCACGGTCCCCGGAGAGAATGCCCTGAACGGCAGTGTAGGTCATGCGCTCGGCGCTGTGAATGATGCCCGGCGTCAAAAAGCATTCGAGAAGATGCCCGGCCTCATCAAACTCCAGCAACACGGACATTACCAGCCGGTCCACTCGCGGGTTAAGGCTGCAAATCCCATTGGAAAGCTCCAGCGGTAACATCGGGACGGCGCGGTCCGGAAAATAAACCGAAGTGCCTCGCAGCCTCGCTTCGCGATCAAGAGCCGTGTGCGGGCGGACGTAATGCGCAACATCAGCAATATGAACCTGGAGAAGATAATGGCCTGAGGGCTGGCGTTCCACATAGACTGCGTCATCAAAATCCTTGGCGCTTTCGCCATCAATCGTAACGATAGGCAACGCGCGAAAGTCACGGCGACCCTCCAATTCAGTTGCAGAAATGAATTGAGGTGCTTCCTCAGCCTCACGGAGGACCTCTGGAGGAAAGCGATGTGGAAGATGAAACTTTCGGATCATGATCTCCACATCCACTCCGAAATCGCTCCGCTCACCAAGAATTTCAATAACGCGTGCGCGTGGCAAGGACGCGCGGCCAGAGAAGCGGGTGATTTCGACATCCACGATGAGGCCCTCAAGATCTCTCTTTCCCAGGTCAGACTTTCCTGCAGGAACACCGCCTTGCAGACTCCGCCCCCCAGACTCACCGCCGAATTGCCGATGTCGGCTGCGCGTTTTTTTCTTCAGGTCTTTCGGCCACTCTTCTCCCCGCGGGATCATAATTTCGCGCGCGATCCGCTCGTCAAGGGGGATTACATAGTTATAGCGGGAGCCGAAATGGAATTCTCCCACCACCGTTTTCTGTGCGCGATCTGTAACGCGCAAAATCACCCCCTCCAGCCGCTTGCGTCCGGGCTCGCGAGGGTCCGGCTTGGTGCGGAAAATCTGTGCTTCCACGCGGTCTCCGTGCATGGCATCCTTCATGGCATCGGGAGGAATAAAAACGTCCTGATCGATGCCCTGAACCGGCTCGTCCGGAACGACGAAGCCGTAACCATCTCGGTGGCCTATGAGCCGTCCGGAAATAATGTTGGGAGCTCGATGCCCGGGTTGGTCCTTCTGATTGAAAACAGGAGGGGAACCGCGTGGCAACATGCAGGAAGCCGGACCGGAATCGCCCAAGGCATCAGCAACATTGGTTATTCTTGCGCGTCCCTTCACGGAGTCGTGGCGATCTGCCAGAACAAAATGGTTCTTCTTGAGGTAAAGAATTTTGCGTCTTTTGGAGAGTTCCTTGAGCGCTGATTTCAATTGTCGAGCCTGGCTGCTGCGCAGACCAAGCTCCTGGACCAGTTCCCGCAAGCGGAAGGTCTTTTCGGGGTGGCCTTCAAAGACCTGGAGGATTTCCTCAGCGGATGGAAAAGACTGCATAAAAATAGCCTACAACAACTGAGAGTCTGTGGGAGCTTTTCAGCCAACCTGCTGAGCCTTGCATCCCCGCGCGCAGCCCAAAACCGGACTTTGCGTTGACTTCATCAGGTCTTACAGTTTACGATGAGACTGCGGTTCTTGTCGGTGCAGCCGTACGAAAATCCATGCGCTTTCGCAAAGTGGGTGAAGAGATACATATCGAATCAGAAATCTCCGAGATTTGGAGAATCTGAATATCTTTTCACGCACTGACATCCGCCTAAAACCATGATGATTGAAGAGAATGTCGAGCCCGGGCAAGGGACTAGTGAAATGCGAGGCACGTTGTTGCTTCTTGGCCCTCGCGGCTTTTGCGCAGGCGTTGTGCGCGCGATTGATATTGTGCGGCTGGCCCTGGAAAAACTGGGTCGCCCGGTGTACGTCCGCAAAGAAATTGTCCACAACCGCTATGTGGTTGACGAACTTGCTGAGCAAGGCGCCATATTCATCGAGGAACTGGATGAAGCTCCAGAGGGGGCAGTTGTCATTTTCAGCGCGCATGGCGTTTCTCCGGCTGTGCGTCAGCTCGCCCGGGAGCGTAAGCTCCGCGTAATTGACGCCACCTGCCCACTCGTCACCAAGGTACATCTCGAGCTCATCCGCTACGTGCGCGAAAACTATTCTGTGGTGCTCATTGGCCATCGCGATCATGACGAGGTGATCGGAACGCTCGGCGAGGCGCCACCAGGCTGCGTGCAACTCATCACGTCGGTTGAGGATGTGGAAAAGCTCCAGGTTCCCGATCCTGAGCGCCTGGTCTATCTCACCCAGACCACCTTGAGCGTAGACGATACTGCCGAAATTGTCGCCAGGCTCAAGGAGCGCTTTCCTACCATCACAGCCCCTCCCGCAGAGGATATCTGCTATGCTACCCAGAATCGCCAGACGGCCGTGAAAACTGTGGCCTCGCAGATTGATTTGCTCCTCGTGGTTGGAGCGCGAAACAGTTCCAATTCCAATCGGCTGGTCGAAGTGGCCGAGCACGCCGGCACCAGGGCCTATCTGGTGAACAACTCCCATGAGATTCAACCCCAGTGGCTAAGCGGTTGCCGGCGGATTGGCATTACCGCTGGCGCTTCCACTCCCGAAGTCCTGGTGGAAGAAGTGGTCGCGCACCTCAAGAGAAAGGGCTACACCCACATCGAGGACGCGAACATCATTCAAGAGGATGTCCGCTTTGCCCTGCCGGCTGAACTGCGAGCCTGAGCCCCCCTCTCAACCCTCTTCACCACACAACTCCCGGAGGCCCATGGCACAAGAAGCGACCAAAACTCAACGGCTGCAACCGGTACTCGAGAGCTCATCCAAGCCAGGTCTGAAAGAGCGGCTCCGGCAGGCCATTGATCGAACAACCCATTATCTTCTTTCCATTCAAAAGGAGCCGGGCTACTGGGTAGCCGAGCTTGAAGCCGACACCACGCTGGAATCCGACTATATTTTTTATCTTCACATTCTGGGCAAGGCTGAGCGCGACCGCATTGCAAAGCTGGCCAATACGATCCGCCACGAGCAGCTTCCGGATGGAGGCTGGAAAATCTATGCTGGCGGCCCCTCAGAACTGAATGCCACGGTTAAGGCCTATTTTGCGCTGAAGCTGGCGGGCGACTCTCCCGAAGCGCCTCATATGGTCGCTGCCCGCAAGCGCGCCCTGGAACTGGGAGGCCTGGAGGCAACGAATTCCTATACGCGCTTCTACTTTGCTCTTTGCGGCAAAATCAGTTGGGACCTGGTTCCCGCCATGCCTCCTGAATTGATTCTTCTTCCGAACTGGTTTCCAATTAACCTTTACGAAATGTCTTCCTGGACGCGCGGCATTGTTGTGCCTTTGACCATTCTGTACGCCCTTAAGCCAGAGTGGCGGCTTCCTGAGTGCGCAAGTGTCCATGAGCTCTTCAAAGATCCGCAACGGAGAATCCCCTCACTTCAATGGGATCATCATCCCCTTACCTGGCATAATTTTTTCCTCGTGGCTGATCGAGTTTTCAGACTCTACGAATCGCTGCCGTGGAAACCCTTTCGCTCCTGGGCGCTTCGTCGCGCCAGCCGTTGGCTGTTGGAACATCTGGAGCGCAGCGAAGGATTAGGCGCCATCTATCCGGCGATGGTCAACGCCATCTTTGCGCTGCTGGCGTTGGGTTATCCGGCGGATGACCCTCTGACGGCACGTGAACGTGGGTTTTTGCAGGACTTTGAGATCGAAGAGGGAGACACGATTCGCCTTCAGCCCTGCCTGCCCCCGGTATGGGACACGGCGCTGACGATGGTCTCCCTGATTGAAGCGGGCGTCGCGCCTCATCACCCCGCGCTTGTCCGCTCCGCGCAATGGCTTCTGTCCAAGCAGGTGCTCGGGCCCGGAGACTGGCAGGTGAAGAACCCGGGGACCGATCCGGCAGGATGGGCTTTTGAGTTCCGGAACGATTTCTATCCTGACGTGGATGACTCGGCGTTTGTCCTCATGGCCCTTCAGCCGGTGGCCCATCCTGATCCGGCACGCCTGAAAGGCGCAATGAAAAGAGGTCTCGAATGGATTATCAGTATGCAGAATGGCGACGGGGGCTGGGGCGCTTTTGATAAGGATAATGACTGCGCCGTGCTCACTCGCGTGCCCTTTGCCGACCATAACGCCATGATTGATCCCTCCACGCCGGACCTCACGGCACGTGCTCTTGAATGTCTGGGGCGCTTTGGATATTCCGCCTCGCACCCTGCTGTCCGCCGCGCCATCGAATATCTCAAAAAAGAGCAGACTCCCGAAGGTGCCTGGTATGGACGCTGGGGGGTGAATTATATCTACGGCACCAGCGGAGTGCTCCGCGCGCTCGAAACGGTCGGATTCCAGAACACTGAATTCGCCCAGCGTGCTCTGGCTTGGCTACGCTCAGTGCAGAATCCTGATGGCGGCTTTGGCGAGTCCATCGCTTCTTATGATGATCCTTCACTGAAAGGTAAGGGGCAGAGCACCGCCTCACAGACCGCCTGGGGGCTGATCGGTTTGCTCGCAGCCGGATCGCCTTCTGACCCTGCTGCTTTGCGCGCCGTGAACTATCTGCTGGATCACCAGAACGAGGACGGTACCTGGGATGAGACCCTTTGGACGGGAACCGGCTTCCCCCGCGTTTTCTACCTGAAATATCACCTCTATCGGATCAATTTCCCTCTCTACGCTCTCGCACGCTTCCGGAATTTGCTGGACTAGTTTTTGCTCATGGACCTCATGAGCGTCAGAAAATCAGCTTCAGTCCGAACTGGAAGATTCGTCCCAGTCCTGCTGCGCCAGGGTGCAGGAAACTATTGCTCCCGACGCAACCGGGGTCTCCGGCGGAATTGTTGGATCCGCCGTAGCAACTGATACCTGAATTGATGGAAGTCCAACGAACATCATTGAGGATGTTGAACGCCTCAGCGCGGAATTGGAGAGAGGCTTTCTCTCCGTGAAGCGGAATATTCTTAAACAAGCCGGTGTCCCAATCCCATTGGCTGGGCATATAAAGGATGTTACGCCCGGCGTCCCCAAACGTCAGCCCGCGAGGTGCACAAAACGCACTGGGGTTATAGAGCAAAGGGGCAAAGATGCCGGCAATGTTGGTTTGGCCAGGGGCTTGGTTGATGTTGCCGCAAATATCCGGGTACGACCCAGTCCCCACGCCGTTTGCCACGCCGGCATTATCACCGAAAACGCCGTTAGTGACACTGAAGGGCGTTCCCGTATGGAAACTAACAATGCCTGAAAGCTCCCACCCTCCCAGCGTACCCCGCAGCACAGGGCTGGCATGCTGGAAGAATGGCAAGTCATAGACATAGCTGCCGGCAAGAATGTGACGCTCATCGAAGTTGGAACTGGCGCGCGTCCGCTCCAGGTTGTAAGAATCTATAAAAGTCCCATCGTATCGATCCGATGAGTTGTCAATGGAGTGCCCGTAAGTGTAAGCGAGGCTGAACTGGGCGCGGCCTACCGTGCGGCGCAAATAGATTTGCAGAGCATTATAGGTGGAGTTCGCCTGGGTTTCGAGGAAGGTGATATTGCCATAGCCTGTGATGGGTCGGTAAGGGTCGGGCGTGGTGACGTTGCCGCAGGCGACGTTCAGATTGACTGCTGCCTGCCCCGTTACGGGCGTTCCATTCACGGCGAGTGGGCTTGAGCCGCAAATGTCTGAGGTGATGGGCTGGCCCGGAGCAAACGGATTCTGGGACGCAGGAAGTGGGAAGATCTGATTGAGGTCGCGCTGGTCAGTCAGGTGCGTCCCCTTGCTGCCGACGTAAGCAACGCTCAGCACCGTGTTCGAGCCGATGTTGTGTTGAATGTCCAAATTCCACTGCTGCATGTAAGGCCAGAAGATTTGAGGCTCAATCGCCGTTAACGCGAGGGGAAAAAGCAGTGCCTGAGGGCCGCTTGCGCTCGGGATGCTCGTGTAACCATTGATATTGAAGACCGTCGGGGTGAGAGCGAAGGGGGGTGTCCCTTCAAGTGACTCCGAGTTGGCTTCATTCCCATTGGTGTGATCATAGAAAATGGCGTAGCCGCCGCGGATGGCCGTGGTTCCATGGCCGAAGGGGTCCCAGGCAAAGCCAATGCGCGGCGAAGGATTAAAGAGATGGCCTTTCATACAGCCCGGCGGCGCACCACCCACCCCGCACTGGACCAAACCGTCAAACGGACTACCTACCCCGGGGACCAAAGCGCCCGCCTGCCCCGTAATGCTTCCGTCGACGTCGATCTGAGGAGCGTGCGCGGGGTCGTAAGCCTGCCGCTCAAAGTTGTACTCGTTGTGGTATCGGTCCCAAAAAGTGCCAAAAAGCTCCGCCCGAAAACCCAGGTTTAACGTCAGATTCCGGCTCACATGCCAGTCGTCCTGGATATAAGGGGAAAAAGTCTTGTATCGGTTATAGTACTTGGCCTGAAGGTTCGTCTGCGAAAAGTTGGCAATTCGGCCCAGCAGGAAATCTGCCCAACCATTGCCCGTGGTGATAGCCGAATCGGTGCTATCGAACGTCAGAAATCCCTGGACATCCGGCGTGCCCTGTTCATTCTTCTGATAGGCAATGAAGTCACCGCCAAAAGTCAGGTTGTGATTGCCGGTGATTTTCGTGACCATGTCGCGGAAGGTATAGATGGGGTTGGAATTGTAGATGGGACTGGCCGGATTGATGAATCCCGGGTCTTCGCCAAAACCTCCACCATATGCTGCGTTGCAGCAGATGCTGACTCCGGTCAGCTTGCCGCCGAAGCCATTATTGAACAGCCCCGTCATGCTCATCGAGGAAGGCCGCTGCCACGTGCCCTTGTTTTTGAGGATGATATGGTCCGCGGTGTAGCCGAAAATGAATTCGTTCAGCAGAGTAGGCGAAGCGCTTGCCGCAAGTTGAGTGACAAAGCTGGTCCCCGGGCCGTTGAAGTCGGTGTTGATGGTCGGAAAACTTCCGGTGCTCCAGAGTGTGGTGGGAGTTACTGTGAACCAGGAGTCATGGATGTAATGGACCATCATGCGCACTTTGGGCGTGATGTTCTGATCGACGCGGATCAACTCCTGGCGCCAGGAGGTCGGGAAAGACTCGGAAGCGCGGTAGAAAGAAAGGGCACCGCTGCCTGAATTGGGCGCGGGAATCATCGCCATTTCTGCTGAGGCATTGGGATCGATAGCGACCTGGTTGCCGGGAAAAGGAGCCCCGGTTACGGGATCAATGGGGCAATCCGTCCCCGGGCAAACGTCTGAAAAGTCGCCCTGCCGTTCCAGATTAGAAGGAACCTGAACATCGAATGACGTGGGATTCGTTTCCTTGCGCCACTCCTCGGACCAGAAGAAAAATGTTTTCGTTTTGTCGGTGTTGTAATGTCCGGGGATATAGAACGGGCCGCCCAAAGTATATCCGTAATCATTTTTCTTGTAAGCGGGCCGCCCGACATCGAAAAAACTGCGGGCGTTGAAAATTTCGTTTCGGTTGAATTCGTAGGCGTCGCCGTGAAATTGGCTGGTTCCGGATTTGATGACGGCCACAACGGTGCCTGAGGCATTCTGGCCATATTGCGCGCCATAATTGGATGTCAGAACCCGCGTCTCGCCGATCGCGTCGACGCTGGGGTAAACATTAATGGTTCCATTGCTGCCTGTGTCGAGGATGCTGACGCCGTCCACTTCCCAGTTGTTGTATTCGGTACGACCGCCATTCACGCTGTAGGCTACGCTTCCGTAGACACCGACTGTGCCTTCCTCCTGGCCCGTCTGGTTATTCACCCCGGGCACGAGCGTGATCAACTGCGTGAAATTGCGGCCATTCAACTCCAGTTGCGTAATCTGTCTGCCGGTAACCGTCCCGCCCAGTTGGGATGTCTGAGTCTGCACCTGGCCGATGTTTGTTCCCTGAATGGTCACCTCGGTCGAAACAGCGCCCACCTGCAGGGTGACATCAGCCCGAATTTTCCGAGCTGCCTGCACGACAATGGCGCTGGCACGGTAGGTTTTGAAGCCGTTGGCAGATACGGTGAGGTTATAGGTTCCGGCAGGCAGGGCAGACACCAGATAGCTTCCTGCGCCATTCGTCACTGTTCGGCGGGTAACACCCAAGGAAGGATCGCTTACCGTCACGGAAGCGCCAGGAACCACAGCCCCCGAAGGGTCTGTTACCGTCCCTGTAATTGAGCTGGTGATCGCCTGTCCCCAGAGCAGGCTGCTAGCGCACAAGATGGCTAGCCCCATACTGAAACGCAGAATGAATGATCTCATTGTGTCCCTCCCGATAAGATTCCCTCTCTTCACACCATCCTTCAAAGGCTCACGCGAACTCTTTGTAAAGGCTCCTTACAAAGCTTACAGCGGTATATACCTCTGAAGGGGTGCAATGTCAATAGAGTTTCTTCCAAATTGTCAAAGCTCTTTAGAAATGTCCTTGTCCTGCCTCACTTGGAATGGAATGCAGGATGGTTATCGGAGGGGAGGGAGCGTTCCATGGAGAACCAGGACAAGAAGCAATACACGGCAGAGGAAAAAGTCGCGATCTTACGGCGGCCTCGGATCGAAAGGGTGACGGGGCCAGACCTGTGCGACGAATACCATTTACATCCGACGGTGTTCTACCGCTGGTTGAAGCAGTTTTTTGAAAACGGGGCGGTAAGCTTCGCTCCGAGCGAGCGTCCGAGCCGGCAGGAGGAAGCGCAGCGGCAGCGGATTGAAGCTCTGGAAGCCAAGCTGCAGTGGAAGGACGAGGTGATGGCGGAGCTGATGGAAGAGCATGTGGCCCTAAAAAAGTCTTGGGGAGATTTGGAAGGCCAATGGGTACCGCACGACCCACGCGACCAAGTGATCGATTTTGTGCGCCGCTGGAGTTCGGCGTCAGAGATTGCGGTGCGAACGTTCGTCGTCTGGCTGGGGGTGGCGACGAGCCAGTTTTACGACTGGCGCGGGCGCTACGGGCGAGCGAACGAGCACAATGGCTGGGTGCCGCGCGATTTCGGGTTGGAGGCCTGGGAGAAGCGAGCGATCCTGGATTTCTACGACCGGTATCCCTTGGAAGGCTATCGGCGGCTGACCTTCATGATGCTGGATGCGAACGTGGTGGCAGCGAGTGTCTGGCGGGTGCTGCACGCGGCGGGACGGCTTTTGCGCTGGAATCGGAAAGCGTCTTCGAAGGGCCAAGGCTTCCAGCCGCCGCTCGGACCGCACAAGCACTGGCACGTGGACATTTCCTACGTGAACCTGGCGGGCAGCGTGCTGGATAGCTACAGCCGCTATCTGGTGCCTGGGAGCTGCGGGAATCGATGAAGGAAGTGGACGTCGAGATCATTCTGGAGCGGGCGTGGGAGAAATTTCCCCAGGCGCGGCCGCGGATCATCTCCGACAACGGGCACGGGGGCACCAAGCAAGCGACGACCATAGCTGCCGAGTCTGGCTCCAGGCAGTGTGCCGCTGATCCTCGGCTCGCGCAAAGTTTCCGGCACTATGGACCCGCCCACGGGCGGGCTGGAAACGCTGCGGCTGGAATCCGTGGGCGCCGCCCCGACAGCAGGAGTTGCTGGGGCTTGTCGATGTTCTGAACCGGTCGATTGCGGTGCTGGAACACGCCATGACGCGTAAAGCCGAGGGCGAGCTCAGCGAGACTCCCTAGGCTCCCCTGTGAAGTAACCTTCTCCATCCGCCGAGAGTGGCTGTGCCAAGGAAATTGGAAGTCGAAAACCAGAGAAACACCCAGGCCCGCTACAGTAGTGGAATCATGCCTGGCCTGTCGTAAGTCACCAATATACTTTCAACCCAAATTGGACATCGCGAGGATCGAGCGCCGCCGAGATCGTTCCAAACCCCGGACTACCGAAAGTCTGGTTAGGCGCGTAAAAGTTGACTTGGTTGAAGGCATTATACATCTCGCCGCGGAACTGAACCTGCACCCTCTCCCGCACTTGCCACCATTTTTCTATGGCAAGATCCCAGTCTTTGTAACCCGGTGCCCGCAGGTTGGGCATATAACGAGGAACGTTGCCGAACGTGAAAGGCGCCGGCTGTGCGAACGCATTCACGTTAAACCATTCGTTGATATTGGGGTTGGAGAGGTGAGGATTTCCAATGAGATTCGGACGCTGACCTCCACCGAAGGAATTGCTGTTGTTCGTCGCGGGGACGATGCTGAGTGGAAAGCCGCTCTTGTAGGTGGTGATACCGGATATCTGCCATCCGCCGAGTATCGCATTGCCGACTCCATTCATGTTTGAACCAAAGCGCTTACCTCGACCGACCGGCAACTGATAGATGTAGTTTACGACTAGGCTTTGCGGAATGTCATCGCCATCGAGCGACTTTTCTGCGGAGAGGTTGTAGTTGTTACGAACCGCTGCCGAACCCACGTTTGCCCATTCGCCCGGCCCCGCGCTATTGTCAATGTACTTCGAGACCGTGTACGACACGCCGATCTGCAAGGTCTGAGCCCAGCGATGCTGGAATGTCAATTCGGCCGCATTGTAGCTGGAAAACGCGCCTGGCAACTGAGTGTCGTTAACTCCGCAGTACTCGGGGAATGGCCGTAACAACTGACCCGCCGGTAGAGTCGGATTGTTGAGGCCGCATCCGCTCGAAGCGATGTGGCCGTAGAAGGGATTCGTAACCGGTGTGAGCAATGCGTTCCCCATGGATAGGTCCTGGATTGGCAACTGGTCCATTTGGACCCCACCGAACGTTAGTTTCACGCCGTGATTCCCAAGATAGGTTACGTCGACCATATTGTTGGGCGAAATCGCATACTGAAGGCCGTACGTCCACTGCTCAACGTATGGAGTTGGCCGATAGTTCTCGACGGCGGTCGGACTAATGCCCACGTCGGTCAGCCCTCCCAGCGATCTTCCAGGAGGCTGAACCACGCCGTTAGGAAAGGGATTGCTTACCAGATTCACGGGATTGATACCGTTCACCGTGCCAACATAGGGGGTGGTTTGCGAGAAGCCGTCATTCGGAGGACTGAGCTGGAAAGCTTGAGTGTAGAACATGCCGAAGCCAGCCCGCATCACGAGCTTATCAGTTGGAGAGTAAGCCAATCCGATGCGTGGCGCGAAGTTGGTATATTGTGCGTTGTAGACGCTGTGCCGGCCATTACCCGTAAAAACCAGCTCACCTGGAACCGTGAAACCGACCTTGGTACTTATGGGATTAGCCGCAGTGAAGTCGAACCATTGCGTCTCGTTATGTCGCTCCGTGGGCCCAGGCTGGATGTCGTAGCGCAAGCCCAGATTTAAACTGAGTTTTCGAGTTGCTTTCCAATCATCCTGGAAATACCATCCATACATCGTTCGCTCAAAGGCCCCAAAGGCATTAATTCCTGTGCTTCCACTATCACCGGTCCCAAGTAAGAACGAAGCGAACCCGTAACCGGTTGACGGGATGGCGGTAGTCGGATTGGGACCCTGGGTCATGCTCTGCGGAAAGTCAAAGTTGGTTACAAAAAGCCTGCCGCCATTTGACTGCTGGACGACGCCCATAAATCCCATCGTCATTGTGTGTGGGCCAACGACCTTGGTGAAGTCCACTGAGTAGCTTCCAACGTTGCGAGGGAAAAGACCTTGTCCTGCGCCCGGGGACAACGATCCGGGTCCCAAGCCAGCCATTCCGCTGACCGTAATATCGGGGAACTCGTTGGATATAGAGTCCAGAAATGTCGGCAGACCGAGAGAGGAGGGATTGAACGGGTATGCTTGCATTTCGTTGCCCTCCATCCATCTCGCCAGGCCAGCGTTCGCACTCATGACAAGTGTGGGAGTGAATGTCCGGGTGTAGTTGACCGCCGCATCCCAACGATTGTCCGTGGCGAGTCCTCCCCCGCCGCCGGGATCGTTTGTCCCGAAAGCATCTGCCGCAATCGTTTTGAATTCTTTCTTATAGGACCAGCGTACAAACATTCGCGATTTTTGACTTATATTCTGATCGACGCGAATTGAATACTCGTCGGAATCCGCTGGGGCGCCGGCAGAAAACGTATAATTGTTCACTAAGGCCGTCGATGTGGGGCTGGGCCAGTACCGTAACATGTTTTTAGAGACGGAATTTAACATGGGAAGCGGAATCAAGTTCCCAGCGAACGGATCGCGGATGAAGCCACTGCAAACTGCCATCAGGCCAGTCATTGGATCAACTTGGCCTGCCGTAATCGTCCGCGTCGTGAAAGGGTTATAAATCTGACCCGAATGGATAGGTCGGCCTAGACAGTCTGTGCCCGTTGCTGACCCAAGCAAAGCCGAAAAGTCTCCCGTGCGCATGCTCGACGTCGGTACGGTCGTCGTGTAGGTGATCGGTGTGCTTTGGCGAAGACCTTCGTAATCACCGAATACGAACGTCTTATCCCGTTGTTTGTAAAGCTTCGGAATGTAGATTGGTCCGCCAGCCGTAACACCAAACTGATTGCGTCGGAATTGCGGCCGGGCTAAGCCCGCTGAGTTGTTGAAAAAATTGTTCGCATCGAAGGCGGAGTTTCGGAGAAACTCCCAGGCGTCGCCGTGGAAATCCCGCGTCCCTGATTTCGTAACCGCATTAATGACATTTCCGGTGCTCCAACCATACTGGGCACTGAAGCTATTGGTCTGAATGGCGAATTCCTGGGTATTGTCCACGGAAGGAACGTACATGTAGCCACCCCAGTCACCGCCCACGTCCCAGTCACCATCCAGCAGAACTGCGGTGGTCCCGAAACGCCCGCCTCCAAAGTTCATGAAATATTGATCCTGATCCGCCGTATCTTGTTGACCCGGGCCGTTTACCACTTGAAACTGCGAGCTGTGGTTCACGCTGGAATTGAGGTAAACCAACACGAACGGATTCCGGTAATTGAGCGGAAGGTCAACAACCTGCCTCTGCGTGACGGTCGTCCCCACATTAGCAGTGGTCGTGTTTAACATGGCTGCCCCTGCCGTCACAGTGACTGTTTCGTGAGTTGCTCCAACCTCCAAAGTCACGTCTTGCGTAGCGGTTTGTCCTACTGTTAACACGATTTCTGATTGGACGTAAGGTCGAAAGCCGGTCTTCTCGACTCGTAGGGTGTAAGTCCCTGGCGGCAATAAGCTGAAGACGTACCTGCCGTCTTGTTGAGAAGCAGCAACCTGCGTTAATCCTCTTTCCGGATTGGACAACGTAACTTTTGCACCCGGCACGACACTCCCCGACGTGTCACGGACGGAACCGCTTAATGTGGCGGTAAATGCCTGCGCCTGCCCGTCGAGTGAAATACACCCACAAAAGGTGAAAAAGCACACTAATGCTACTAATTTCGCCATCTTTACAAAATATCCCTCAACCATAAGGTATCCCTCCTCAGCGATAACGTGTTTGTTAATTCAGTTCCAAGCCTTTGTCAAGCAATTTTTTCGATTTAATTCTTATTTAAAACACTTGACAGAAGCAAACAGGCCGGATGCTATTAATAAATCTATGATTTGTAAGATGATATTCCAATTCAAAACTGGCCGTCAGAGCGATTAAGTTGGGTCTAAAAAGTTGATTTATTCGATTTAAAGATTGCTTGACACGGACATGGGGTTTTTAAGCAAGCTGTGACTGTGATATCGTTAATGTCTTTTGCGGGCCCTCCGCCTTGGAGTAACTGTGGTTAATACCCTTGACCGCCGCCGTTTTCTGTCGACTGTCGCCGTCGCCAGCGCAGTGACCTTGCTGCCATCCGTCGGGCTCGAAGGTGAACAGCCGCAAATTTATCCGGAGAAGACGCCGATGACGCTTGAGAAGGCTGCTTCCGCGGTCGTGCTGCGACGAGGGGCCGAAACCGTGCGCATCACCGTTTGCGCTCCCGATGTGATTCATGTCGTGGCGGGGCTCGGAGACGCGACTGGCGCTTCCCCGGAAACACCGTGGTTTGTCACATCTTGTACGCCACAGCAACCTGAGCTTACTAATAGAGGCGATCAAGCCGTGGTGAGCACGCCCCGGCTCTCTGTCGCGATCGATTTGAGACACGGATTGCTGCGCATTCTCGATCCGAGTGGGAAGACGTTACTTGCGGAATCCGAGCGGGTGCCGCGGCGCTATGTTCCCGTTGTGGTTAACGGAGAAAAGCTCTACCGCGTCGATCAACGATTTTTCCCTGATGCTTTGGAAGGAATTTATGGTCTAGGGCAGCACCAAAGCGGTGTCTTCGACTATCGCGGGGCCGTGATCGAACTGGCGCAGGCCAACACAAACGTTTCCATTCCGTTGTTTGTCTCGACGCGTGGCTACGGCGTGCTGTGGAACACCGCTTCGAAGTCCTGGTTCGATAACCGCTTTCCGACGGAACTCAAGCTGACGGCCGAGGCGGCCGACGCGATCGACTATTACGTCCTTTACGGGCCGTCCATGGACAGGATCATTCAGATCTACCGCAACATGACCGGTCATGCTCCACTCTTTGGCCGCTGGGCGTACGGCTTTGTTCAGTCAAAAGACAGATACCGGTCCGCCAAGGAGCTGCTCGACGTTGCCGCCGAATACCGCGACCGGCAGGTGCCTCTCGATGTTATAGTGCAGGACTGGTTCTGGTGGAAGCTTCAGGGCGATCCCGAATATTCCGAGAGTTATCTTAAGCCCTGGCCGGACGTTCCGGCGGCCTTGAGCAAGCTGCACGCGGAGCATGTGCATGCCATGATCTCAGTCTGGGCCAAGTTTGACCCGAGGTCGCACAATTACCAGGAGATGAAGGCCCGCGGATTTATCGTCCCTGGAACCGACATCTATGACGCCACCAATCCCGCCGCTCGAGATTACTACTGGAAGCATCTGATCGGCGTCAAGTTTTCCGAAGGCTGGGACGCTTTCTGGCTTGACAGCAGTGAACCGGAGATCTGGAACGGGCAGAGCGACGCTGTTCTAGATTCCGTGCGTCTGTCAATTGGCAATGGCGCACGCTACACCAACATATTCCCGCTGATGCATAGTGGCGGCGTGTACGAGCACTGGCGCAAAACTACGGAACGTAAGCGCGTCTTCATTCTCACCCGGTCCGCCTTTCTCGGTCAGCAGCGATATGCGACCGCAGTCTGGTCCGGTGATGTGATCGGCAGCTGGATGAGCTTCCGCCGCCAGATTGCGGCAGGCTTGAATTACCAGATGTCCGGACTCCCTTACTGGACTACCGACATCGCCGGCTACGGCTGGCCTTATGTGCGTGATACGCGCGATCCTGCCTACCAGGAGCTCTACGTACGCTGGTATCAATACGGCGTCTTCTGCCCCATCCTGCGAACGCATGGACACCGCTCGAACAACACGAACGAACTCTTCAGTTACGGGCCGCAAACCCCTACGCTCATCTCCTACGATAAGCTCCGTTACCGCTTGCTTCCTTACATTTATTCGCTGGCTTGGCGGATCACGAGCGAGGATTACACTCTGCAACGCGGATTACCGATGGATTGGCCGGAGGACCGCAGGGTGCGTGATATCGGCGATGAGTTCATGTTCGGTCCTGCTTTCTTGGTAGCTCCGGTCACGGAGCCGGGTGCCACCAGCCGCACGGTCTATCTTCCCTCAGCTCCCGCCTGGTACGATTTCTGGACGGGGACCCGTCTTCCGGGAGATCAGACCGTTCAGGCTTCGGCACCGCTCGAACGCATTCCGCTCTATATCCGGGCAGGCTCCGTCGTGCCTCTGGGACCTGAGATCGAATACGCTGAGCAGGACCAGGAAGGGCCTATTGAGCTTCGCATTTATGGCGGAGCCAGCGGCCGCTTCGACCTTTATCAAGACTCCGGTGACACATACGACTACGAGAAAGGCGAGCGGGCGACGATTCCTATCCATTGGGAAGAAAAGTCTGGCTTACTGACCATCGGTGCGCGCCAGGGTGCGTTTCCAGGCATGCCTGAAAAGATGAGGTTTGACATCATCTGGGTACAAGAAAATCATGGAGTCGGCACCGCAGTTATTCAATCGCCTGATCAGACCCTAACCTATAGAGGGCAATCCGTCAGCGTGCAGAAAGGGTAACAGAGGTTCCTCAGGGGGTGCGGATGTTACCCTAGCGAGAAGGAGCGCGCCCGACTGACTGGGGGATTCTAAGCTCGCATTTCAACCGCACGATTCGCCTGTTTACGACGTAGGTCAAACTGGGGATGTTCGACCCACCCTCGATGGTCCCCTACGCCTGTGTCATTGCTGCGCAACTCGCAGCATAAAACTTGGCTTATTTACACCAAGTTCTCTACTTCAGGATTTCTAGGGGGGCCGTTCCGTTGCCCAAACTTATAACAGCGGCTCCACGATGGCATGGGTCTATCTGGACAAAGGGCAGCCGGAGAAGCTGGAGGTCATTTATGCGGAAACGACCTGTGGTCAGCCGCAGGTCCAACTTATTTGGGCGCCCGTAAATAACAAGCCTGAGCCGGCAGCCATCACCGCTGTGAAAAATGCGGACGGGGTCATTGCCGTGGCCGGCATCACGAGCCGACTCGAAAGTGAGGAGTCAACGGTTGAACAGCCCGGGTTTTTCCATGGAGACAGGACCAATCTCAAAATGCCCGAACGCCAAGAAGCCCTGGTTCGCGCTGTGGCCGCAACCGGGAAGCCGCTCGTCGTCGTGCTCATGAACGGGGGCGCGCTGGGCGTCGACTGGGAAAAGGCGCATGTCAGCGCGATTCTTCAGGCATGGTACCCGGGGGAAGAAGGCGACACTGCCATTGCTGAAACGCTCAGCGGCAAGAACAATCCTGCCGGACGTTTGCCCGTCACGTTCTACAGGGATGTCCACCAGTTGCCACTTTTCCCGACCATTCGATGCAAGGTCGCACCTAACGCTATTTTAAAGGGCAGCCGCTTCTGGCCGTTTGGATGCGGTCTCAGTTATACCACGTTCAAGTACAGCAATCTTACATTGCCGAGCGCGCCGATTGATGCAGGCGATCCACTGAACGTTTCGGTCACGGTGACGAATACGGGGAAGATTGCGGGCGATGAGGTCGCTGAGCCTTACCTGAAGTTTCCTGATGTACCGGGTACACCCATCCATGCGCTGCGCGGATTTCAACGCATCCATCGTGCGGCAGGCGCCAGCCAGATCGTTAAATTTGACTTGAAACGCCACGACCTCAGCATGGTCTCTAAGGCTCACGACATCATCATCACCCAGGGCAAGTACACTGTGTCAGTCGGTGGCGGTCAACCCGGAGCTCCGTTCGTCAGTGGCCATTTCGAAATGAACGGCCCGATCATGCTGCCAGAATGAGCGATGCTGGCCACCCTTTTAGCGACAATTCTTCGAGCACAAGTTCCGGCTGAAGAATGGGATCACGTGGTTCTGAAAGCGGTAGGCAACGTGACTGGTATGGGTACCGTGGTAAATTTCAAAGCCGTTTTTGATGCCGTAGTTATCGAGGATCTGGTGCAGCTTGATCATGTCGAACCGCAACCCATCCTGGTCGCCTACGTCGAGCGCGATCGCGCGGTATCGCCGCAGGTTGTCAATATATTGATCGATGAACGCGAAAGGGGCGTTGGCCGTCCATTTCGCGATGATGTCGGGCTGCGGGACGCCGTTCTTCATCGGGAGATCGAGATAAAGCGGCGGGTTTTGGGGGTCGGGCGACCATGCGGCTGCAGAAGCGAGCCGGGCACGAGCAAAGAAGGACAAGCTAGCCGCATCGGCGGGCGTTTTCACCGATTCCAGTTGTTTTTCTCCCGACTCCATGGCCTTCTGCATAGCCGGATTCGCCGGTCTCGAGCCCATCGGCGAGAGACAGCACGCACTCATGACGTAGAGGCTCCCAAACATGTCGGGATGCTTCATTCCAATACGAACAGCGCCGTAACCGCCCATGGAGTGGCCCACCAGACCCCGGCTCACGCGCTTGGGAATCGTCCGGTAGTGAGCGTCAATATAGGTGACGACGTCGTGCGCGATGTATCGCTCAAAATCGCCTGTGGTAACCGAGCTTGAATACATCGAGCCGCCGTACACCGTTTTCGAGTCCGGCAGCACCACGATCATCTCCTGGCTGCCTTGGGCGAAAGCGCCCTCGATCGTCTGGGGGACATGAATCTCATGCGTCCACTGCTCGGCGCCGATGGAATAGCCGTGCAGCGCATAAATTACGGGATAATGGCGCGTTTTGCTCCTGAAATAGCTCGGCGGGAGGAATACAAATGCGTCGCGATCAACCGCATCGCCCTCCAGATTTCCCTCCAGCGCTTCGCCGTGAATCTTAATGTCTTCGACGGTTACCAACTTGGCACCAGGCACAACGGGAGGAACTTCCGTTTTCACCTGTGAGAGGCTTGGCTGCGCTGCCAGAATTAGTATCGCGGTGATGCTTGAGACGCTCCATTTCGCTAGGCGCCATTTGCCCCAAAAGCTGTCCATCGTGCTGATCCCCGTTCTCTTACCAAGAGTATTTTGTTGCCCGAAGTCCCTCACCGAGTCGCCTAAACTACAGGGAACCGATAGATGTTAACGCTGATCGGCGCCACCGAAAGCGTCCCCGGAGCTTCACCGATCGGAATCTTCTTCACCTCAACTTGCGGTGGCTGGCCGACACGGTTAGCGGCATCCAAACTCTCTCCGGTCATCTGCCACAACGTCGATGGCCCTGCCAGCCGTGCGCCGCTCACATTCAGATTGAACTTCTGTTCCGACTCCGTCGCATTCACAACGGCGAGAGTAAGGAACTTGCGATCCGGCGTGAGCGCCGCAAACATGTCGAGCGGATAGGTTGGGCTACCAGCGTTTGTCCTTGGTTGGTCACCGCCGATGGGATAGCATGGCGCCGGTTGAGGTGAATTCCCTGAAAGCTCCACCGGGATAGAACCCACAAAGTGCTCCCCGTACAGCTTAAACAGTAGTCCGGTGGTGTTGAAGGTCGCCGCAGTGCTGTTATAGTCGAGCGTCGAGACGCCCATGGTGTGCGCGGACATCGTGAGGAAATCGGTGTGTCTCATCATCTCATTGAAGATCATTGCGTAGGCGAGGGCCAGTTTCAGGTTCACGCCTTGACCAAATCCTCCGCCAAAGTAGGCGTACTCGTCGAGCGAAAGGAAGATCTTCCTCCGGATCATTTCCGGGAACCGTCGCTGATAGCCCTCCCATTCTTCGGCGTTCCGACGTATACCATTGGCGGCGTAGCGCGCCCATTCAAGCGGCGTCTGCTCAACGGGCACATAGGCGTCATCCGTGGGAGCATTGGGCGGCAGAGTCTTAGCAAGCGCAAGATCAAAGTGCCTGCCTCCCTGTGCGTACCAGTGTTGAGCGATGCCGTCAAAGTTCCCCCAACAGTGCGCCAGGAGGCCGCCGGTCCAGTCGTATTCGGAGCCGAACAGAGGTTGAAGATTCCCCGTGTACTCGATGCGTGTCTCGCCCGTCAGGAACATATCATCCAGCATTTTCCCTGATGCAATCAGCGTGATTGACGGATCCACTTTGCGCATGGCTTTCGCGAATTTATTGTGTTTGAGTACATAGTATTTCAACGGCGTATAGCCGAGCTGAAATGTCCCCCAAGGCTCATTGCCGATGTTCCAGAACTTCACGTGATACGGCTCCGGATGGCCGTTGCGAGCCCGCTCCGCGCCTAGCCGCGTATGGATGGAACCGTTGATATACTCGACCTCTTCCGCCGCCGAATGGGCATCGCCGAAACCTGCATTCACGCTGATGTAAGGCTCAACACCTATCAGTCTGCAAAGCGTCATGAATTCGTCCAGGCCTACATCGTTCGTCTGCATTGCGTTCCAGGCATAGTCGAACGTAGGCGGACGCTTGTCGATGTCCCCCACACCGTCGTACCAGCTCCAGCCGGAAAGGAAGTTGCCGCCCGGAAGGCGCCAAAATCCTGAACGAAGCTGGCGCAGAAGTGCAATGACTTCAGGCCGAAAGCCCTCGACGTTATCCTCCGGCATCAGCGACACAGTGCCGATATGAATGTTCCCGCTGCCGACGCCCTTGATCTCGAAAGCCCCTTTCGTCGTATCCGCCTGCGAGGTGAAGCTCAGTAAAAACTTCTGGTACGCGTCCGTGAGTGAGGTAAAGGAAACAGTCTGGCGGTCGCCCTTACCTTGTCCCCAGATTAATGAGGCCTTTACTTGGGCGCCCGGGGTACCGCGAAGGTAGATTCGGCCGGTATACTTCCTGCCCTTGACCAGAGCAAGACCGGATTGACGGATGCCATGCGGCACCGAAGCATTAAGTTCAATGCGCGGGCTCTGGTCGCCCACAAACGGCAGTTCTTTATCCATTACGACGGCTTCATCGGGCCCGACGGGAAGCCATTTGCGAAGCGACATACGGCCGGGTCCGCCTCCCTGCCGCCGCACAGCAGTCGTGGGCTTCTTGGAGGAGATCGGAAAGTAGAACTTCCGGTCATCGAGCATTTCGGACCACAGACTACGATAAATGAGGGGGCCAATATGCTCGATAAACATGCCGAACTCGTACTTCGAGACAGGCTCCGCAGTGTGTCCCGTGTCGATGGTTACCATCAGCCGATCCGTAGCTACCCGCCCGCCATGGCAACCTCCGCTTGTATCTTGAGGATCCCTTGCAGCAGCCCCTAATCCTCTCGCTCCTGTTTTCAAAACGGTAGTTCCTGCTGCGGTTGCAATCAAGAATTCACGTCGATTCACTGGCATGTTTTACCTTCCTGGGCCTTAAGTGGTTTTTAGATCCTCATGAGATCGATCACGGACCGGAGCACATCGTTCCAATAATCTTGCCATATTCTCGATCGTCATCCTCCTCGCCATGCTGCCAGATGGAACCCATTGTATAAGGCAAAGGATTGCTGTCACAAGAATTGCGGCATTCGCGGCAATCGGAGCCTTCGCCCGGCGGCCAGGTCCTATGCTGCCGGATGAGTGGCGCTCTATTTGAAAAGCCTGGGTGCGAAGTCGTTCAGATCTCTCCGCCACGTCAGCCATTCATGCGCGGTGCCGGGCGACTGATAGAAGACGTGCTCGATATGCGCTTGTTCCAGCGCTTCGTGAAACGTTATAAGGCCGCGATGGATCCTCTCCATTTCATGCGTCCCCACGCCGAGCCAGAGCAGGTGCATTCGCCTGGCAAATCCGGCGGGATCTGCAAAACACTCCGTTAGAGGCGGTTTTGGGATCGAACCTGTTGTTGCCCAGGAAGAAGGGAGCACCGCTAAAGCCGCCGAGATAAGAGAACATGTCCAGGTGATCCAGCGCCACCTGAAATGCCTGCATTCCGCCCATCGACAGCCCAGCCATGGCCCGATGATCGCTGTCAGGGATGGTGCGAATAGTCGAATCCACCAGCGGAACGAGGACCTTCATTAAGTCGTCTTCGAAGCCCACCGGCACGCTGTCAAACGGCACGAAAGGAAGACGGCGTTGCACGAGTGCGCGAAGGTTTAAGACGGGATCTGCGGGAGCCAGAAGCAGACCATCCACCTGCCCGGTAAGTAACGCTCGCACCTGGCGAGATTCCTCGGCCGCATCGGCGCTCGAATCCCCAATCAACGTGCAATAATCCCGGGCCCGCGCCGCGTCCTCGAGGCCACGCAACACCTCGGTAAAGAACGGACTGGCAATCTGGGGCATGATAAGGGCAATCACCCGCGTGCGGCGCATACGCAGACTGCGCGCCAGTTCATTTGGGTGGTAGTCCAAGGCCTCGATGGCCTTTCGGACCCGGTCGGCCAGTTGGGGGCGGACGCTCCCTTTCCGGTTGATTACCGCTGAAACCGTGGGCACCGAAACCCCTGCCAGCCTAGCCACATCGCGCATAGTGCATTTCACAGTTTATCCTCTTTTTTTAGCATATTCCTCTCAGATTGCATCGTGGGCTCCCTCCGGGATTGACCGCGCACGATCGCCAGGAAGGAACAATCTTAATTGTGTTGTCGGCATATTAATATAAAATAAGCAGTCGCCACAATTCCTTAATGTATTTAATCGATATAGATAACTGCAGATTTCGGTTTGGTTTTCTGAAAATATTTCATATAAGCTTATGAAAATAATAGTTTTATTATAGGTTATTCGAGAGAATGGTGGAGTAAGTGATTTTTTCTAATTAAAAAACGAAAAAATATTGACAATATTTCACCACGAAGCTTATGATGCCCTCAACGATTACTGAAGAGCATAGTGCCCAGCCCCTTGGAGAGTACGAAAGATTTCGGTTCCGGGGTGGGGCTGGCGAATTCAATAGTGCAGGAGGATGATTGCCATGAACACTCTGGTGAACATCAGCGAGATCATCACGGATCAGCGTCGGCTTACCAGGTTACTGTTGAATGCAGTACTTGTGGTGGCCCTGTCTCCTGCTCTGCCGACGTGTCTCCGGGCGCAGGTTGTGACAGCCACGGTCAACGGCGTCGTAAGAGACAGCAGCGGGGCTGTGATACCGGGGGCGAGCGTCACCTTGCAGAACTTAGATACGGGTTTCAGGCAGACGACGGTGACCAATGGCGTCGGGATTTATGTTATCGAACGAATCCCGCCAGGCCAATACTCTCTGACGGTCAGCAAACCGGGCTTTAAGGCTGCAGTAAGGCGCCCTATAACCCTGACCGTGAATCAGAGCAGCACTTTCGACTTTACGCTCACAGTCGGTTCGCCAGAGCAAATCGTAACTGTCCATGCCCCGGCCGTGGCGCTTCAGACCTCGAGTTCGGAACTGGGAACCGTGATGAACAGCCAGGAAATCGATAACCTGCCCCTGAACGGAAGGAACTTTACTCAATTACTCACGCTAACGCCGGGTGCAAGCCCGGTGAACACCGGCCAGGGCGCCAGTGGTTGGCGAACCAACGCGTCGGGTGCATTCACCTTTCCATCCATTAACGGACAGACGAATCGCAGTAATATGTGGCTCTTGGACGGCGTGACGGACAGTGAGAATATCACACAGACTCCATCCATCACGCCTATAGTGGACGACATTAAGGAATTCAAAATCGATTCTCACAATGACCAAGCTCAGTTCGGAGGGGTGACGGGTGGCGTGATTAATGTTGTAACTAAATCAGGTACAAACGAGTTTCATGGCGCGGGGTGGGAATTTCTGCGCAACTCCGGCATGGACGCGCGAAATCCCTTCTTTGCGAACGTTAATCCATTAAGACAGAATCAGTTCGGGGCCAACATTGGAGGACCCGTTCTGCTTCCCCATTATAACGGCCGAAACCGCACTTTCTTTTTCGGTAGTTACGAGGGCCTCCGCCAACACTCCGCCAGCCAGAGACTCTACGCGGTGCCCACCCCCGCAGAGCTGAACGGGGACTTGAGCGGTTTGGGGGTGCCCATTTACAATCCGTTCAGCACCGTTCCCGATCCTGCTAACCCAGGGAAACTGCTCCGGCAGCAATTCGCAGGCGACGTGATCCCGCCCAATCTGTTGGATCCCAACATGGTGAAATACGCAAATTTGGTATTTCCCAAGCCTGTCGCAACGGGTGTTCCTGGGCTGAATGGACTAGACAATACTCCCCACGTTCAAGATTACGACGAATACAATATCCGCGCCGACGAACAATTGAACCCCTCAAACTCTTTTTGGTTCCGCTTTAGCCACGATAGCGCGCCGGTGACCGGTTCCGGAGGGTTTGTCGGTCTGCTGAGTGACACGTATTACCTTGCATACAATGCGGCTGGATCGTGGACGCACACGTTCGGACCGACGGCAGTCATGCAGCTTCAGTTTGGCCGCAACATTAGCACGGTAGGGCCTCAAACTATATTTGTGGGCGGGAACCCGGCGCAGATCATTAGCCAGACAGGTTTTGCACAGGGTTTTGCTTGTGGCTTCAAATACAGTTTCAGAAGTTGCATGCTTCCGGGCATGGGAATATCCGGGTTTGTGGGCGGAGGTGAAAGCAACGGAGCCCCAAACAATAATTCCAACACGTATGAGTTAACCGGGAATTTCACGAAGGTCTACAACAAGCACACTTTTTCCCTGGGAGCTAATTTCGACACAAACAATCAGTCCCCTACTCATTCGGCAGGTGAAGGGGTTAGTTTTAGCGCCTTCCAGACCTCGAATCTAGAGACCGGTCAAGGCGGGAGTGCGCTGGCTTCGTTTCTGTTGGGCGTTCCCGACAGCGGAAACCGCAATGACATTCAAGGGACAGAACATGGAGGCTGGACGGACGGATTTTACTTTCAGGATCAATGGAAGGCCACAAATCGCCTCACCGTGAATATGGGCATTCGGTATGATTTCACTCTGATGCCCATTTACGGAACCGCTGCGGATGGGACTGACAAAGTGGGCATCACTGATCTCAATAACGGAACGTACGTCCTGGAACATGCCTCTCCGCCCTGCAGCGCAACTCAGGTGGCGCCTTGCATTCCGGGCGGGATCCTGCCAGCCCATGTCGTCGTGTCCCCGAACGGAAAATTGTTCAACAATGACTACAAAAACATCCAACCTCGTGTAGGTCTAGCATATCGGTTGACAAATAACAATGTGATCCGTGCTGCCTACGGGAGGTTTTATGACAACTGGGCTGCTATCGACCAGACAGCTCGAAACATCCAAGCTTGGCCCACGGTCACTTACGTTCTGGCTCAGAATCTCAATCCAGCGGTGCCGAGCGTCTTCGCGGAAAATCCCTTCCAGGGATTTACTGGACCTTATCCGCCACCAACGCCTTTCAACCAAGTGGGGTGGAACTCCAATCCCCTCTTTAAGAACCCCTATTCGGATCAATGGAACTTTGGTATCCAGCACCTGTTCGGATCAAGCACCGTGATGACTTTGAATTACGTGGGCTCCCATTCTGGGAACACGGATATTGCTATTATGGGGAACTCGGCAACCGTGCCCGGTCCGGGCCCCATTACCGCCCGGGAGCCTTATCCTTACATCACTCCCACCTTCTACGACAACAGTATCGGGAGAGGGTCTTACAATGCGTTTCAATTCTCTCTGAACCGAGAAACCAGCCATGGACTAACGTACCTTATCTCGTATACTTGGTCCAAAGCTATTGACATCGGGTCGGACGGATGGTATTGCGCGGAGGGCTGCAGCATTGAAAACCCATATGACATCAACGCCAATAAGAGCGTCGCAGGCTTTGATCTGACTCACGTTCTCACGGCAAGTTACGTTTACCAGTTGCCGTTTGGAAAGGGGAATTTCAGAACCGGCAGCCGGGTAGTGAACTCCATTATCGGAAACTGGCAAACGAATGGCATCCTGACGCTCAGTTCAGGCATCCCTTACACGATTAACGTCTGCGGCGACATCGCAAACACCGGCAATGGAGGGTGCTACGAGCGGCCCAACGTGGTCGGGAACCCGAATCTTTCAAATCCGAGCCCTGCGTTGTGGATCAATCCGGCCGCCTTCGCTTCTCCCTCACCCTACACATTTGGAAATATGGGCCGTAATGTGCTCCGTAGCGACTGGTACAAAGACATCGACTTGTCACTCTTCAGAGAATTTCCCATTTCAGAAAGCAAGCGCTTTGAGTTCCGATTTGACGCGTTCAACGCGACGAACACGCCCACGTGGGGGACGCCACAGAGCACGCTTAACAACATTAATTTCGGCGAGATTACTGGAACGCGCAGTACCGAACGGCAGCTTCAACTTGCATTGAAGTTTTACTTCTAGATCCCGTTCACGACAGATTCGCTAAATGTGAGTGAATGCGTGGTGCGAGCGGTGCTTTCGCTCGCCAGTCGCCGCTGCCTTTTTGTGGGAATGAAAAGCGTGCGAGTATAGAGCCCACAAGAAGATTTCGGTATGTCCAGCGAACAAAGACACCCCTTCACAGTCAACTGGGTCGGGACATTCTCGGTGAACAGTGTTCTTCTGCTGGTGCTGGCAAAGGGCATTTTTGGTGTTGGCCCCTCTCCTAATTCATGGGAGGCGAGGCGTCAAGCTGCTTTGAAGCTGGCCCAGAAAGGAGACTTAGTCCAGGCTGAAAGACAACTGGAGTCGTTGGTTAAAGAGCGACCGAGTTCGTTCCGTGCTCGCCTGGCGTTGGGTATTGTCGCGCAGGATGCGGGGCACGCAGCGACGGCTGAAGAAGAGGTAAGAGCCGCGATCAAACTCAATCCAGATTCACCCGCGGCATGGTACCAGCTTGGGTCAATTTCAAGTGGCCAGGGGCTCTACAGGAGCGCAATTTATTATTTTCGAAGGGCTCTCTCCCTAAACCCTTCGAAAGAGGTTTCGTACCATATCCGCCTTGCGATGGGAACCGCATACGGAATGGCTGGCGATGCGAAACAAGCATCTGAAATCCTGACCAGATTGGCTTCAGAGGATCCGCAATCCGGCCCGGTTCACTTCGAACTCGCTAACCTGTATGCACACCAACACCGTTTTCATTCGGCTGTGCGGGAATATCAAGAGGCCGTGCGCTGCAATCCATCTGATGAAATCGCAAGATTAGCTCTGGCTAAGGCGTTTAATACAACTTACCAGTTCCAGTCAGCCATACCCTACGTCCAGGAATACATTGGTAGCCGCCCTGAGGATCCTGAAGGGTATTATGTGCTCGGCCGGGCCTGGATGGGACTGGCCAAGTTCGATAAGGCGCGGGAATGCTTCGCTCGCGCGGTTCAGTTGGATCCGGATAACTTCGATTTTCGTTACAGCTTAGGATTTGCCCTATCTCACCTTGGGAAGATCTCCGACGCGTTAGGTCAGATGGAAGCTGCTGAAAAATTAAAGCCCAGAGACGCTCAGGTACATTATCAGTTGTACCGTCTTTGGCTGCTGGAACATGAGAAAGCGCGTGCAAACAGAGAACTTCGCGAATTTTATGCCTTAAATAAGGCAGGTGAGCAAAGGGACCTGGCTGCTGTGATGGTCGCAAAGGGCAACCAGCTTTTGGCAGCCGGAAATTCGTTAGGAGCCGCCAGCGCCTTTAAAAAGGCACTTCGCCTTTGGCCCGATGACCCTGAAATTCATTACGATTTGTCGCTCGCAATGTCCAAACTTGGCAGGCAGGACGAGGCATCGCGTGAGCTTCGGAAGACGATTGCGATCGATCCAAAGTTTGCGCCTGCTCACAACCGGCTAGGACTGATTTTGATGGCCGATGGGAAAAATTCGGATGCAGAAAGAGAATTCAAGAGTGCATCAGTAATTGATCCGCAATTTGCAGAGGCACGGAATAATTTAGGCGTTCTTTTGGGTCGCGAGGGGAAATACGCCGAGGCTATCGAGTGTTTCCGCCTGGCGATAGAAGCTAATCCCGAATTCGCTGAGGCGTACGTGAATTGGGCATTAGTCATGGCGCAGGAAGGAGATTACTCAAGCGCACAAACGAAATTGTTTGAGGCACTCAAGCTCCGGCCTCACTTTCCCGATGCAGAGAGGGCGTTGCAGGCTCTGAGCGACAGAGTAGCGCATTGATACGCTTTGCGATTCTCGCTATCCGTATTAGTCGCAAGCTTCATGGATGTCTGGGTGCGGGCGGAGACCGTCGAGATTGAAACCGAGGGACTGTCTCGAGGAGGGTTATACTTATTTTTAATCGAGGCACCGTGGGTCGAGTACGACAAGCAAGATCCAGAAGGGCCCGTTGAGCTGCACGTTTACGGCGGAGACGACGCGAGCCTGGACCTTTACCAAGGCGCCGGTGACATTTACGACTACGAAGGAGGTCACCACTCAGCCGTTCTCATCCGCTGGACGACAAGCGCGGCGTGCTGACCTCGGGTAGTTGTCAGCGTGTGTTTTCTGACATTGCTGACAAGACGATGTTCCGCATTGTGTGAATGCATGAAGATCACGGGGTTGGCACCCCACCGGTTGAGCAACCCGATGAGACACTGACGCACAGGGCATCGTTCGTTACCGTGAAGGAGTGATCCGACCCTCCAAGGCAAGTAGAAAACAAGCCTCGAGCCTCTTTCCGCCAATCTGCTCGATGTCATTGAAGAATAGATAAGGAGCATTCTTTAAATGATCCGAAGAGAATTTCTTCACGTGTTGGGTGGCATCGGCGCCGCCTCTCCGTTTTGGCCTTTGACCGGTGCTGCGATGCCTGGTCATCCTTCTCCCGCGCAATCCCCGGCTTTGGACTTTGGCCGCTACACTCAGGATTACGCTCAATTCTGCGCGACTCCAGCAGCAGAACGTGTCTTTTACACTTTGCGCGACGGCAGAATCGTCTCCGAGCGTCTGGATAATAATAGTTGGAGGCCCTCGCCCGAATACAGCCCTGAGGTGTTGGTGGGCCAGTATGCTTCTAACGACCCGCGCTACACATTGCCCGTGGCTGGCGGCTCGTGGGGCAGCGTACCGTTGCTTTCGCCGATTCCAAATCTGGCTGGCGAAGGGCCATACAAGCCAACGTGGGAATCGCTGCTTCAGTACGAATGTCCGGAATGGTATCGAGACGCGAAGTTTGGGATCTGGAACCACTGGAGTCCGCAATGTGTTCCCGAAGACGGCGATTGGTACGCACGCAATATGTACCTGCAGGAGTTGGAGTTCGGGAATCGCCGATTTCCGAGTCGGCAGAATCGCTTTCAGCTTGCTCACTACGGGCCTCCTTCCCGTTTCGGCTACAAAGACCTCTGCGCCCAATGGACGCTATTGAATTGGGACCCTTCGGAGTTGATGGACTTGTACGTGCGCGCGGGCGCCAAGCTTTTCGTGGCGCTGGCCAATCATCACGATGGTTTTGACACCTGGAATTCGAAACATCATCCGTGGAATGCGGTCAACCTCGGCCCTCATCGGGATGTGATCGGGACGTGGGCGGCCGAGGCACGCAAGCGTAATCTTCGCTTCGGCGTAACCGTGCACCAGGCTCGCAACTGGTGGTGGTTTCAGACGAGCCACGGCGCTGATGCTACCGGTCCATTGGCCGGTGTTCCTTACGACGGCTGCCTCACGGAATCCGACGGGCACAATCAGTGGTGGCAAGGTCTCGACCCGCAGCAGCTCTACGGGCCAAAGCATCCCCCCGACGCGCTTCCGGACGTTTCCTACGTTAAGAACTTCTACGACCGCACGCGCGACCTCATCGACCAGCACAATCCGGATCTGCTCTACTTCGATGATGCTCTTCTTCCGCTCGGTTGGGGCGGAATGAATATCGGAGCCTATTATTACAACCACAATCTTCAGGTCAACGGCGGCAAGATGGAAGGCGTCATTAACATTAAGAACGTCCCGCCTCATCTAGCTAAGGCGGTCGTAGCGGACATTGAGCGCGGTTTGACGGACGGCATTCTTCCCTATCCTTGGCAGTCGGAAACCTGCATTGGCGAATGGCATTACCAGCGACTCCTGTATGAAATGCCGGGTGAATACGGCGGGTATATGCACCCGCGCGAAGTGATCCATTGGCTCTGCGATACGGTCAGTAAGAATGGCACCTTCATCCTGAATATCCCGGGCAAACCCGACGGCACAATTGACAGTAAGGAGCGCCAGATCCTGGAGGAGATCGGCGCATGGTTCAAGATCAACGGCGAAGCCATCTATGCCACGTGTCCGTGGACCATCTACGGCGAGGGACCGCACACGATCAAGGCAGGCTCGTTTCAGGGCCATACAATCCGCGAGATGAACGCCAGCGATATCCGCTATACGCGCAGCAAGAACAACAAGCTCGTTTACGCGATCGTGCTAGGCTGGCCCCACCGTGAATTCGGTCGGCCTGAAGGTGAACAAGGCCTGCTCCTGAAATCGTTCGGTTCATCAGCCGTCAAGACCCCGAAAGTCGCGAACGTCGAACTGCTGGGTTCACCGCAGAAGATGAGCTTCACGCAGACGTCGGCAGGTCTGCGGATTCAGTGGCCGCCGTTCGGCGTGATACCACCTTCGAATATTGCCGTGGTCTTCAAGCTGAGCCTTGCCTAACCTTCCTTCCGTTTGGGGTGTGGCAGCAAGCGGCCTACTCCAAGCGGAGTCGCGTCCACGGATCGGTGAGGTGACCGTTACCGATTGTGTCGTTTCGTCTATGGCCAGCGTGAAGTCAAGACGTAACGATTGCTGCACCAACAATTGCACGCGCGGGGTCGTGGTGGTTTTGAAACCCGCGTGGTTAGCTTCAACGTCATAGACTCCCGGAGGAACCCAAAGCAAAGGTGTGAGCAAATTGAGTGATTTCAGAACCATCTGTGCAGGACGGAGCGACTCCTCCGTGACCTGGGAATTAGAAGGGAGAAATGGCGCAATGTGCCGATTTCCTGACGCCACACTGGCATGATCGTTTGACATGGTGATTTTCCCTCCCTTGCTGAGAACCGTCTGTCAAGCAATATCCTTCGCGTATCAGCTCAAAGGCTGAGAAGCAATCGAGCGATCTGGGGCGTGACATTCTTTCTTTGCAATACACGTTCCTCGCCTCGATCAGCATGAATGGCGCGATGACTCACCAGGTACCCTTGCTGACGGACCGCGGAATGGCCGTCGGCCCCCCAGTCCTGACAGTGTCGATGCGAGGTGCAGCACAAGTGTCGCCGGGCGCGCCGTGGCTGGCTGCTCGACCGTCTCCCAGGTGCCTGGGTTGCATTCGCGTTTCTGAGGTTTGCATCCAGTGATATCCTGTTGCTCGCGTGTTTGGCTTCTTTTTCCTTGAGCTGTATCGCAGCCGTCCTGATGGGGCTCGGCGCGGGAGGTACTTCTAGCACCACTCCCTACCTTCTTGCGCGCTATTTTGGCCTTCGATCATTTTCAGCCCTCTACGGATTGACTTGGACTTTTTACGCCATTGCGGGTGGCACCGGTCCGGTGCTTTTGGGCCCCGTATTCGACCGTACCGGTTCATACACTTCGGCGATGACAATGCTTGGATTCGCAAGTTCTGTTGGCGCTGCACTGATGCTTCTGCTGCCTACATATAGTGCACGTCAAACAGCCACTGCGGAGTAATGCCGCGTGCTGACGGCCATCAAAACCGCTTATTCTAATTTCGAGCACAATATCAATGTTAAGGTGGGAATCCGCCTATGAACCCTAACCCAGCGTAGCCGGAACCAAACAGGTTCTGGATGCCGAGTGTTATGATGCATCTGAGGAAGTGAAGTCTCGGATGGGACTATCAATGTTGACCGAGCACCGGAATGAACAAATCCCCGGCGTATTTTCCTGTTACGACCGTCTTTTGATCCAGGGCGCCAGGCCAGGGCTTTGCTATGCCGAAGGGATGACAGGCTATCTGAAGGCTCGTCAGATTCGCATTTTCGACTACACAAGGCGGGCACAGCCACTGTGCGAGGTACTGCAGGAGAAAGCTGAACGGTTGGCGGACACCAACGCCCCACGAGGCTGCGGAAAAAGTGCGCAAAAAAGGTTTGATGGTATATCGTACTGTGATATATTGACCTCCTGAGTCTCTCCCTTTCCCAGGAGGCTTTCCGATGCGCGGTGAAGACGCACAACAACATGCGATGTTCAGTTATGTTTCGCCTGAGGAGGGGGTGCCGGCAAATCATCCCCTGCGGACGATCCGGCAGATCACAGATCGGATTCTGAAGGGGTTGTCGAGCTTTCAGAAGATCGACGAGGCCGGAGAGTCGGCCGGGAGGGGTGAGGACGACGATCCGAGCAATCCGACTGTGGACTTTTATGGGGAGAAGCGGAGGAACGAGACGCACGGTGCGACGACCGACCCGGGGGCGCGGCGGGGGTGGAAGGGCCCGGGCAAGGCAGCGAAGTTGAGCTCCAGCGGGCATGTGCTGAGGAAGAAGCGCAGCGGGCGGGTGGCCGACGTGGAGGTACTGCCGGCCGATGGCGCCGCGGAGCGGGATGCAGCGCTGATCATGGTGGCTTCGATTGCTGGGGATCCGCCGCTGACGGTGGGAGCCGACAAGGTCGAGGATACGAAAGAGTTCGTGACCGCCATTCGGCGCCTGAAGGCCACACTGCACGTCGCCCAGAACCAGAAGCGGCGAAAGAGCGCGATCGACAGCCGGGGGACCCGAGAGCCGGGTTATGTCATCAGCCAGCAGAAGCGGAAGCGGGGGGAGGAGATTTTGGGCTGGATGCAGACGGTGGGCGGGAGGAGGAAGCTCCGGCACCGGGGGATTCGGTTGGTGGGCTGGATGTTCACTTTGGCTGCGGCGGCTCACAATCTGGTGCGCATCCGCAACCTGACAGGAGCGATGACGTGACTGCAGGAGAGAAGTGTGTCTGCCAGCGCAAAAAGCTCCGCAGCCTGCTAGCGCAATCTCATGACCAGGCCTCGGAAGCAAGCAACTGAGACCGGATATCCGCTTCTTGAAATGTTTCCTCTCATCCTCAGCCTCATCCTGGGAATCATCGCCGGAGTCGCCAACATTTTCGGCGGCGTCATCGTCTATGCGCGCCCATGGAGCCGAACCTTTCTCGCGTATTTCATCGCCCTGGGCTCGGGCTTTATGCTGGCAACGGCACTTACAGAGATGATCCCCGAAAGCATTCGCCTCGCTCCGCTTCAAGCATCCTTGCTGATTCTTGCCGGCTACTTCATCGTGCACTTCTTCGAACACTCCTGGCCCGCGCATTTTCACTTCGGGGAAGAGACTCATGCCGACGAATTCGTCAACTCGCGCGTGGCATTCACCGCGCTCACGGGCCTGCTGATCCACACATTCTTCGACGGTGTAGCGATCGCCTCGGGATTCTTGATCTCCACCTGGCTTGGCATGGTGATTTTTGGAGCGGTGATTTTACACAATATTCCAGAAGGCTTTACGATGGCGTCCATCATGCTGGCGGCCAAGAAAAGCCGTCCACAAGGTCTGCTGGCGGTCTCGGCATTAGGGGTTTCGCGCATCATCGGCATACTGGCGATGGCCGCGGCCGAACGCCGAGTGAGTTACGGCCTGGCAATCTCAGGAGGAGTGACTCTTTACGTGGCCGCTTCTGACTTGATCCCGGAAGTCAACAAGATGCCCGGCTTACGGATCGCTCTGGTGGTTGCGGCGGGAGTGCTGATGGTCATTGTGCTGCGCTTGCTCTTTGCAACAGCCTGAAGTGTGCTGGTGAAAGATCATGATTTATTCCGAAAAAGTTCTCGACCATTTTCATCATCCGCGCCATCTGGGAGAACTTGCGGAGCCCAGCGCGGTTGTGGAGGTCACGAACCCGGTCTGTGGCGATGTGTTGAAGTTATGGGTGGCCTTGCAGAAGGGTAAATTGATCCAGGTGAAATTCAAAGTGGAAGGCTGCATTCCGGCGATTGCCTGCGGCTCCTGGCTGGCTGAATGGATGGAAGGAAAGCTGCTCGATGAACTGAAATCTCTTACTCCTGCCCAAATCGAGCAGGACCTTCAAGGCCTGCCCGCGGCGTCCAGACATGCCTGCGTCCTAGCTGCCGATGCGGCGAAGGAAATCTGGAAGAAGCTGAGCTAAGGGCCTCCGGGAGGAAGACAGCACCCAGCTTTGCAAACATCAGGCTCGGGTCCTAACCGGCCAAGAGCCTTGCGGGATGCATTCTCTTCAATTCTCTCGAGGATCAGATCGCGGATCATGCGAACGAACTCCGGGTGTGTGCCTACGGTTGCCGCGCGGATCATGTGCAGACCCAGTTGACTGCAAAGCCGCCGGGCTTCGGTGTCGAGATCGTAAAGCACTTCCATGTGGTCGGAAATGAATCCGATGGGAACTACGACCACGTCGCGGATCCGAGCTCCGTTTGCCAGTTGGTGAAGATAGTCTATGATATCCGGACCGAGCCAGGGTTGCGTGGGCGGCCCGCTCCGGCTCTGGTAGACCAGTTGATCGTTCTCGCCCCTGCGACCCAACTGCTGTGATACCAAGCGGCAGGCTTCTTCAAGTTGCTCCACATATCTGCAATTTTGTGCCATGGAAAGAGGGATACTGTGGGCGGTATAGAGAAGATGCGCGGCCTCACGTCTCTCAGCGGGAATTTCTGCCAGCGCTTCTCGGGCCCGCTCCTTCGCGGCTGCGATGAAACCAGGATGGTTATAAAATACGCGTAGCTTGTCAATGACGGGTGCACCCTCTCCCACCAGCGCCTGCGCTCGTGCAATATCTTCCAGATATTGTCGGCAGCTCGAATAGGAACTGTAAGCGGAGGTCACGAACGCAAGCGCCCGGCGCACGCCGTCTCGTTGCATTACGCGCAGGGTTTCTCGGAGCAGAGGATGCCAGTTGCGATTTCCCCAGTAGATGGGCAAACGGAGACCGCTTTTTTCTAGCTCGCAATGAAGGGCGGCAATGAGCGCTCGGTTCTGATCGTTCAGAGGACTCTTGCCGCCCAAGTGATAGTAATGCTCTGCAACCTGAAGCATTCGCTCTCGAGGAACGTTCTTACCTTTGAGCACGTTTTCCAGAAAAGGAATAACGTCCTCTCTTTTTTCAGGCCCCCCGAAAGAGACCAGCAGGATAGCATCGTAATCCATCAATCGCCCTTGATTTAAGAATACTTCAATTCACTGTTGCCTTCGCTTGCCGATGAGTGCAAACGGTATTGGCGACCCCTGCGGTAATGGCCCCGTTTCCACCGGCGTTTTGGCCACTGGGAGAGCGCTACCCCACAGCTTAGTCCCCTTCCTGTTCAGGAGGGAGCAGAAAGCGGGGTGGTTGAGGCAAGCGTTGCCGGGTGCCGCACATGGCATGAGTTGCGCGGGGTGAGCCACCCTGATTTCATCCGCATTTGATATCAACCTCATGTGGCTCATCCTACGCCCAGGACGATTCTTGACTCCTACATAAGCCGAGGCTAGCATTTTCCCATGGAGTCATTGGAAGTCCGGACGCCCGCTGTTGCAGGAAAGTTTTATCCTTCCAATCGTGAAGCCCTCACCAAGGCGTTAGAGAGCTATCTGGGGCCGGAAGTTTCTCCAACGGAAATTGTGTCTGACGCAATCGCCTGTATTGTTCCGCACGCCGGCTATATGTATTCCGGCCACGTTGCGGGAGCCGTCTATCGAAGACTTCCGCTCTCTTCATCCTACCTCATTCTCTGCCCCAACCATTTCGGAAACGGCCAACCGCTCGCCATCATGTCTCGCGGCTATTGGCAAACCCCGCTCGGCCTTGTGCCCCTTGACGAGGCTCTCGCAGAAACTCTCCGGCAGAATTGCTCAGGGATCACTGAGGATGCCGAAGCGCACTCGGAAGAACATTCCCTGGAGGTACAGATCCCATTTCTCCAGCAGCGAGTGAGGAATTTTTCATTTGTCCCCCTGGCCATCGGCGCTGTCGGCTACGAAGGGCTGATGGAACTGGGGCAAGGCATCGCCAAGACGCTCAAGAACTTTCCTAAACCGGTGTTTGTCATTGCTTCGAGCGATATGAATCATTATGAGCCGGATCGCATGACTCGCGGCAAGGATCGAAAAGCCATTGAGCGCATTCTGGCCTTCGATCCCGCTGGACTCTACGAGGTGCTGCGCCGAGAAAAGATCACGATGTGTGGCTACGGTCCCGCCATTGCCATGCTGACGGCTGCAAAGGAACTGGGTGCGCGCGAGGCGCTTCTGGAAAAATATGCCACTTCCGCTGATGCCGGCGGCAGCGCGAGTTCTGTGGTGGGATACGCGGGAATTATCATCCGGGGCCCAGGCTCAGTCGTCTGAATCTTTGGCATGCGCCCCTCAGAGTATGAAGGGTTTGCGCACCTCGCTCATCTGGCAGGTGAAGACCTTCTACGAGCCCACATAGCGAGCATAAAGGGAGCGGGCCAGGGCGGGATCCTGCGTTCCCTTAATGATCGTCCGGCCATCCTGAAACACAGTGAATTCGTAGGAATCAAGATGGCACCGGACCAGGTAGGCGTTGCCATGGACGGGGCCGAACTGAGCAAGACGTTTTTTGAGATCCTCCAAATTGAGCTGGCGCGATTCGCGCGGATGGATCTGCACTGAATTGCGGCCGCACATCGAAATGTGGGTCGGCGCTTCACCTTCAAGATAATGGAATTCGCGCCTGCCACAAGTGGTGCAGATGGGATCACGCGGATAAGTGAATTGCTGAAAGCGATTTTGCCAGATATCAAAGCTGAGGAGTTTTCCATGGAGACTCTCCTCATGGCCAGTCAGTATTTTGAGCGCCTCGCTCACCTGCAGAGTACTAACCCAACTCACCGCCGGCCCGATGACGCCCATGGTGTCGCATGTTTCCTGAAGACCTGTTGGAGATAAAGGCAGGAAGCAGGAAAGGCACGCTGTGCGAGCCGGGATAACGGTGAAGGTAAGGCCATAGCTCGCAACCACAGCACCATAAATCCAGGGAATGTGGTGTTTGACAGCCGCATCATTTAATAAAAATCGAGTCTCAAAGTTATCCGTGCCGTCTAAGATCAGGTCAAAACCCTCGATCAGGCCCTCAATATTTTGGGCTTCCACATCAGCAATGACCCCTTCCACCTGGACATCCATGTTGATCTGCCTCAGTTTTTGCTCTGCGGCGATCGCTTTGGGGAGCTTTTGTGCCGCGTCCGATTCATCAAAGAGGAATTGGCGCTGCAAATTGCTTTCTTCAACGTAGTCGCGGTCGATGATGCGCAACTTTCCTACTCCGGCGCGGACGAGCATACTGGCCTGAGTCGTTCCAAGGGCCCCACAACCTACAATCACGACGTTGGCTTGGCGCAACCGCTCCTGCCCTTGCGGGCCAATTGGCGCGAAGAGGACTTGGCGCGAATATTTCTCGGGAATAATGAACTTTTCGGCGTTCGAGTCCATCGGCATTACCATCAGGGCAAGGGCTTTCAGCTCAGCAGGAAGGAGTTGGTTGCGGGGGCTGGATTTGAACCAGCGACCTTTGGGTTATGAGCCCAACGAGCTACCTGACTGCTCCACCCCGCAGACTGATTATATGCGAGGAGCCGCCGGTTGACAATCACCATCTGCAAGCCATCAACGACACTGATGAGTGCAACAGGGCCGGGAGAAACTTACTGGACTCTCCCTCTTGCCAGAAGTTCAGGGCAGGGCAGAAACCATGTTTTCCTTTTAAAGCCACACAGGAAAACTATAGTGAAGAGGCTGTTTTACTCCGGGGAAGCCCTGTCGTTGCTGGTAGCGGGGATATTGCGGAACAATACGTAGGCATCTTCATGCGGATGATGATAGTAATCGGAACGGATGGAGTTCAGAACGAAACCTTCGGAATGATAAAGCTTCAGGGCCGCATGATTCGAGGGACGAACTTCCAGATAGAGGGTTCTTACGTCAAGACTCTGAAGCCTGAGAAGAACTTCGCGCAGCAAGGCCCTGCCGATCCCTAAACGGCGGTAACCAGAAGCGACCGCCAAGCTTAGGAGCTCCGCTTGATCATCAATTCGACGCAGAGCGGCAAATCCCACCACCTGAGAGGGCATCACCTCTCGCAACTCGGCAATGATCAATAAACCTTCAGGTTCCCGAGCCAAGCGAAGATAGTCGGTCGCTGTCCAGCCGCCGCTTGGGAAGGCCCCATTCTGTATCTCGACGATGGAAGGTAAATCTTCAGGGGTAGAGGATCGAATCCTGATGCGATCTCGTTGCGCCTGCGAACTCGCCATCAACAGGTATTTTAATCTCAATGAGCATCAACGGGTTGATTTGTCGCCAGCGTCCTCAACAAGATTATTCATGATCAGGGTCCGTTGGATCAATCGAGTCTGAAAGACAAAAGTTGCCTCGTTGAGGCATGGCGTGAAATGCCGTGCCTTCATTTCGGTGCCTTGATTGGGGCCATCGTCAGTTAGCAGTGCTTGCTGGCAGGCTTTCGCTCGCAGATGAAGATCCACCTAACCGGTATCCTGCGCCACGCACCGTGCAGATGAGTTTCCGCGAGAAGCCCCGGTCAATCTTGTTTCGCAGATAATTGATGTAGACGTCGACGACGTTCGTTGCGTCCGTGAAGGAGGTTTTCCAGACATGTTCCATGATCATGGCGCGGGTCAGGCAGCGGCCGGGATTCATCATCAGATATTCGAGCAGCGCGAACTCTTTGGGCGTCAGATTGATTTGCCGGTCGGCGCGCCGCACGGTGCGATCCATGCGATTCAGCTCCAGGTCCTCAAAGTGGGTGACGGCTTCTTCGGAATGCTGCGCGCGGCGGAGTAATGCCCGCACTCGCGCCGCCAGTTCAGGATATTCAAATGGTTTGGTGAGGTAATCGTCCGCGCCCAGATCGAGCGCCTTGACACGGTCATCCACCTGGCTGCGCCCTGTCAGAACAAGAACAGGCAAAGCGCGGTCACGCGAGCGAATCCGCCTTAACAGGTCGAGGCCATCAACGCGAGGCAATCCCAAATCCAGGATCACGAGATCGCATTCGTGCGCATCAATCTGCGCAAGAACCCCGGCACCCTCCGCGGAAATGGTCACAGGGTAACGTTCCGACTCAAATCTCTCTTTCAAGAGCGCCGACACTGACGCATCATCCTCCACCAACAAAAGGCGCGCCCGTCGTGCCACCGCTGGCTCTCGGGAGCTTGTCTCTTGAAAACTGTTCAGTTCCGTTTGTCCGCTCACTTTCGGGATACCTGCCTGTTGGAAGCGTTATATTTAAGATATTACATTATCAATAAAGAACAAATCAAGAGGAAAACGTAGATTCAGCACAGCCAAAGGTTCGCAAGACTTTACCGATCGCCACGTGAGCAAGCCGCAAGTTGCGAGGGAGAATCCATTTCGCCTGTCAGCGTTGAAGACTTGGTGTGAAAGGATGGAAAGAGGTCCTAAGAAGGCAATGTTTCCCACAGTAGAGCCTGCCTTGAGCAGGTCAAGCGATACGACCTCTGCGGGAGCAATCTTCGCATAAGTGCTGGAGGAGTATTTAGCCTCGGTGGTTGTGCGTGAACTCCCGCAGGGCCAGGAGGGTTCTGCGGGCGGCGCCCGAATCGATCGCCTGACGCGCCATTTCGACTCCTTCCTGAAGGTTGGCAGCTAACCCCGCAACCCTCAGAGCCGCCGAAGTGTTCGCCAGTACCATATCGCGGTGCGGTCCCTGTTCACCCTCCAGAATTCGAACGATGATCTGCGCATTCGTTTGGACATCACCGCCGATCAGCGCTTCGGGCTTTGCCCGTGAAAGTCCAAACTCTTCAGGAGCCAGATGACGAGTCTCAATTCGTCCCTCGTAAGCTTCAGAAACCTGAGTTAATCCCGCAATAGAAATCTCATCCACGCCGTCGTGCCCTGTCACCACGAGGGCGTGGCGCGCGCCGAAAACGGCAAGGGCACGAGCCATTGTTTCCGTGCGATGCTGGTCGTAAACTCCCGCCAAATGAGCGCTTGCGCCCAGAGGATTTGTCAGCGGCCCGAGCAGATTGAACACCGTCTTGCTCTTCAAGATTCGGCGGGCATTCATGACATGCCGCATTGCCAGATGAAGATGAGGTGCGAAAAGAAACACCATGCCCACCTTGGCAAGGCATTCTGGAATGCGCTCGAGGGGAAGCTCCAGCGCGATGCCGAGCTCTTCGAGCACGTCGGCGCTGCCGCAGCGGCTGGAAATCGACCGGTTTCCGTGCTTAGCCACTCGGGCTCCGGCTGCCGCGGCCACCAGCGCCGTAGCCGTCGAGACGTTGAAGGTTCCTTTCCCGTCCCCGCCTGTGCCGCAAGTATCGAGCAAGGGACTGTCGGCAGCGAGTGCCTCCGCCGTAACGCCCGCAGTTCGCAGAACCTCGGCAGCGCGCTCGCGCATCACTGCAGCAAAGCCCACCAACTCCTCCGCCGTCTCACCCTTATCCCGTAAGGCAACCAGCAGCGCCACGATCTGCTCGTCCGGGACGCTGCCGGAAAGAAGCTCTCCCATCACCTCGCGCGCTTCTTCGCGGGTGAGACTCTGGTCCTCCCTGAGCTTCTCGATGAATGAATGAATAGCCATCAGTTCACTTTGGAGCGCGCTGGGTTGCAAATCCGCCAGCGCTTCCCTATACTGTGTAGTTTCGTTTTGTGCTACTCCTTCTGATTGTAGCTTAATTCCGTGTGTCGTCTCACCGAATTGGCTCGCAGGCAGGAATCCTAAACATCACGCTGCGATGAAAATACACGAATTCCAAGCGAAGCAGATCCTGGCGCGCTACGGCGTGAAGGTCCCCCGCGGCGAAGTGATCGATCAGGCCGAGAAAGCCCGCACCGTGGCGGAGAAGCTGGGAGGCACGGTCGTGGTGAAGGCCCAGATCCATGCCGGTGGGCGCGGCAAAGGGGGCGGCGTGAAGCTGGCACACAGCCCCGCGGAAGCAGTGAAGGTAGCTGGCGAAATCCTGGGGATGAACCTGGTCACGCACCAAACCGGCCCGGAAGGGCGCATCGTGAGGCAGGTGCTGATTGAGGAAGGACTGGATATTGCTCGCGAGCTTTATCTCGGACTGGTCATTGATCGCGTCACCGGAAGGCCGGTGATGATGGCTTCGAGCGAAGGCGGAATGGAGATTGAGGTCGTCGCTGCCGAGCGCCCGGAGAAGATCTTGAAGGAACCGATTCATCCCGGCACGGGTTTCCAGCCCTTTCAGGCCAGAAAGCTGGCCTACGGATTGGGCCTGGACGCCGGGCTTGCTCACCAGGCCTCTGATTTCCTCTCCGCCCTTTATCGCGCCTTTGAAGCCACAGACGCCTCGCTCGCCGAGATTAACCCTTTTGTGGTCACGCGCGATGGGCGCCTGCTGGCATTGGACGCCAAAATGAATTTTGACGACAACGCCCTTTACCGCCATCCGGAAATCGTGGAATTACGCGATTTGAACGAGGAAGATCCGCTGGAAGTGAAAGCCTCCGAATACAAGCTGAACTACATTCGTCTGGATGGAAACGTCGGCTGCATGGTGAACGGGGCAGGACTGGCCATGGCCACGATGGATATCATCCAGTACGCCGGAGGCCGCCCGGCAAACTTTCTGGATGTGGGCGGCGGAGCCAACGAAGAACAGGTGCGCCGGGGGTTTGAAATCATCCTGGGTGATCCGAATGTCCGAGCTGTGCTCATCAACATCTTTGGCGGCATCATGCGCTGCGACATTGTGGCAAACGGCGTTGTCACAGCCGCGCGGAGCCTCGGAATCAAAGTTCCCGTCGTGGTGCGATTGGAAGGAACGAACGTGGAACTGGGTCAGAAAATCCTGCGCGAATCCGGACTGAACTTCACCGTGGCCAACGGCATGAAAGACGCGGCAGAGAAAGTGGTGCAACTCGCGAAAGCACGTTGATGCTTTTATGAATGGATTCCCTCTGATGAATGATGGGTGGTCGCTTTGACAGCCTGCGCTGAAAATAACAAGCGTCATTCAAGGAGTCGGTGATTCAACGAACCGATGACCAAATCTCATGGCCATTCTTGTTGACGAAAATACGAAGCTGCTTGTTCAAGGCATCACGGGGCGTGAAGGGACGTTCCACACCCGTCAAGCTGTGGAGTACGGCACAAAAGTGGTCGCCGGTGTCACGCCCGGCAAGGGCGGCTCGACCGTGGACGGCATCCCGGTGTTTAACACCGTCGCCGAGGCCAAGGAAAAGACAGGCGCCAACGCGTCCGTCATCTTCGTTCCTCCGCCTTTTGCCGCCGACGCGATTATGGAAGCGGCGGATGCCGGAATTCCGCTGGTTATTGCCATCACCGAGGGTATTCCCACGCTGGACATGATCCGCGTCAAACAATTCCTGGCCGCAACCCCGACGCGACTGATCGGTCCCAATTGCCCTGGCGTCATCTCCCCTGGAAAATGCAAAGTGGGCATTATGCCCGGCAGAATTCATCTGCCAGGTCATGTCGGAGTGATTTCCCGCAGCGGGACGCTCACCTACGAGGCCGTGGGTCAATTAACTGCGCTGGGCATCGGGCAATCCACCTGTGTCGGTATTGGGGGCGACCCGATCATCGGAACAAATTTTATTGATGTGCTTCGGTTGATGGCGGATGACCCCGAAACACGGGGCATTGTCCTGATTGGCGAAATCGGCGGCTCAGCGGAAGAGGAAGCCGCTGCCTTCATCAAGGCGCACGTCAAGAAGCCTGTTGTCAGCTTCATTGCCGGGCGCACTGCTCCTCCGGGACGCCGTATGGGACATGCCGGCGCAATCATTGCCGGGGGCAGGGGCACGGCGGCGGAGAAGATTGCGGCTCTTGAGGCGGCCGGGGTTACCGTGGCCCCGAGCCCGGCATTAATTGGAGAAACGATGGCTCATGCGCTGGGCGTCAGAGCCTCATCAAAACCTTAGCGCGCTTCATCTCGGACTTGCCGGGCTTACGTTCCACATCGCTTTTTCCCGATGACGGGATGGGGAAAGGACCGCAAATCCGCTCTTGCCATCCGGCAGAGATGGGTTAGCGTGAAAGGAGAGACGTTTTACACCCAAGATTCACAATCGGACCCGCACTTATGCCACTCGAACGCACACTCACTATCATCAAACCGGATGCCATCAGCGCCGGACATTTGGGAGACATCATCAAGATTTTCGATTCCCATCACTTTAAGGTCGTCGCGGCCCGCCTGGTAAAACTCAGCAAAGCGGAAGCAGAAGGCTTTTATGCGGTTCATCGCGGCAAGCCATTCTTTGAAAGCCTGACGCATTTTATGAGCTCTGGTCCGGCGATGGTGATGGTGCTCGAAGGAGAGAATGCAATCACCCGATTGCGCGAAGTGATGGGTGCCACTGATCCCGCCAAGGCGGCTTCCGGAACAATACGTAAACTCTATGCCGAGAGCATTGAACGCAATGCGATCCACGGCTCAGATGGGCCGGAAACGGCGGCATTTGAGATCAGCTACTTTTTCCCAGGAATTGAACTGCGCTAGCCGCAGAGGTCGCCTGCGGCTTGGTGACTTCCGGCAGGTCCTGGCTCCCGACCAGGCCCACAATCTCGCCCAACTGTCGATCCTGACTCCCGCGTAAAAATTGAAAGGAAACCTTAAGAATCTCGGCATCGCCAGGCGGTTCCTCCCGATAACGCAGGTAGCGCTTGAAATGCTCCTGAAAAATGCCCAGGAGATTAAAATCAGGCTCCATGGCAGCGGTCATCGATCCGTTTTCGAAAGTTATTTTTTCCATCCTTGAACTTCACAAGGCAGAAAGCTAAGCCTAAGTGGTTCTTTTTATAAGCAATTGCGAAGCCAGAGAGGGAGGCTCCTGAAAGCAAAAGGGTCTCGCTCACGTCTCATTCCGTTTAGCCGGAAAAATCTACGCACCTACTAGCAATATTTTCTCAGTGTTAATGGGTAAGCGAAATGAACGGGCCTGGATTAGAAATATGGGATCATCGCAGCATTGAAGCGGCACGAACGGATATGTTAGGATGCGTGTTCTTAATCTCCTCTGTTTTCCTGAAAGGGAGCGCACACTTTGAATCCGTAACCGCAACATTTCCGTAACCTGAGGGAAAAAGGAGTTTGTGGTGAAAATCTACGAAAGCTCAAACATCCGCAATGTAGCCCTGATCGGTCATGGACACACCGGCAAAACCCAGCTTGTGTCCGCGTTGCTTTATACAGCGGGAATGGTGAACCGGCTTGGCAAGGTCGATGAGGGAACCTCCGTCACCGATTACGACGAGGAGGAAATTCAGCGAAAATTTTCAATCAGTGCCGCGTTGGCCTACGTGGAATGGGAAAAAACCAAACTGAATCTCATCGATACGCCGGGGTTCAACATTTTCCTTCACGAAACTGAGGCTGCGCTGACGGCGGCAGACGCGGCGTTTCTGCTGGTGCACGCGGTCGCCGGCGTCGAGGTGCAGACAGAAAAGACGTGGGGATTCTGCGAGAAATATCGGTTGCCCCGAGCCTTTCTAATCAACCAAATGGATCGCGACCGGGCCAGCTTTGAGCGCACGCTCCAGGCGCTGCGGGATGCCTTTGGACGTTCCGTCGTCCCCGTGCAGTTGCCGTGGGGAGAGGAAAAAAATTTTCGTGGCTGCATCGATTTGGTCAGCATGAAGGCATATTCCTATAACTCCAATGGCAGCGGCAAAGCACAGGAATCTGATATCCCTCCGGAATTATCAGAAGCGGCATCCAAGGCTCACGAAGCTCTGGTGGAGATGGTTGCGGAGGGCAACGACAAGCTGATGGAGGAATTTTTCGATAAGGGCACGATTCCGCCTGAGGATCTGGCGCCGGGTCTGAGGGAGGCCATTCAGGATAGGCGGCTGTTTCCAGTTCTTGCCAGCGCGGCCCTTCCCAACATTGGTACCGAAAATATTCTCCGCTTCGCCTCGACTTACTTTCCTTCTCCAGCCGACCGGGGCGAATGGGAAGGGACCGACCTGGAGGGAAAGCCCGTTAAACGCAAGACTGCCGATGACCAGCCCCTGGCCGTTTACGTTTTCAAGACCCTGGCAGATCCTTTCGCGGGACGGGTAAGCTACTACAAGGTGCTCTCCGGCATTCTCAAAAACGAAGCCACTCTCAGCAATTTCAATCGTGGCGGCTCGGAGAAGTTTTCCCACATTGCGGTTGTGCAGGGGAAATTACAAAGCCCCATCGGCGAACTGCGCGCCGGCGATCTGGGCGCTGTCGCCAAGCTCAAGGATACGTTAACCGGCGACACTCTGGGTGACAAGGCCGCACCCATTCTTTATCCCAAGCTCAAGCTGCCTGAGCCCGCTATCTCCTTTGCCATCGAACCCAAATCGCGTGGCGATGAAGACAAGCTCTCAACGGCTATTCATCGCATGCTTGAGGAGGACCTGCTGCTGCGCTTTTCGCGCGATCCGCAAACCAATGAATTTCTGCTGGCCGGCTCGGGCCAGCAGCACGTGGAAGTCGCCGTCTCCAAACTCAAGCGGCGCTTCAATGTGGAAGTCACCTTGAAAGCCCCCAAAATCCCTTATCGTGAGACCATCCGCGCCAAGGCTGAAGCGCAGGGGAAACACAAAAAGCAGACCGGCGGGCACGGCCAATACGGTGATTGTTGGATCCGGATGGAACCTCTCCCGCGCGGCGCGGGGTTTGAATTTGTCAATGATATTTTCGGCGGCGCGATCCCGCGGAATTTCATTCCTGCCGTGGAAAAAGGGATTGTTGAAGCGGCATCAAAAGGGTTTCTGGCCGGGTATCCGGTGGTCGATTTCCGCGTGATCCTCTACGACGGGTCGTATCATGAAGTGGATTCCTCGGAAATCGCCTTCAAGCTTGCAGGTTCCAAGGCGTTCAAGGCCTGCATGGAACAAGCCAAGCCGTGCCTGCTCGAGCCTATCATGAACGTCGAGATCACTGTGCCTGAAGCCTATTCCGGCGATATTATGGGAAACCTGAACGGCCGGCGAGGACGCATTCAGGGCATGGACTCCAAAAGCGGTTCGACGATCATCAAAGCCCAGGTTCCTCTGGCCGAGATGCTCACCTACGCTTCCGACCTCACCTCCATGACCCAGGGACGCGGAACTTACTCCATGGAATACTCGCACTACGACTATGTGCCGCCACAAATTGCGGAGAAGATTATCGCCGCCGCCAAAGCGGCCGGCCATGGGAAAGAAGCGGAAGAAGAGTGACTCTGAACTCTGTGAACTTGTGAGGGGCCGGTGTGAAGAAGGTGATATGCCACCGACTCCCGCTTTGGAGAATTCCGGTGACGGGCTGAAGTTGAGTTACTCTTCCTGGGCGAAGTCCTGGGTCACGTAAAGCAGGCCATCCGCGCCACGCGCCACGCCGATGCCCACGCGATTGAATTGGGGGTTCAGAATGTTTCCCCGGTGGTTGGGCTGGAAGCGGGGCTCATTCATGAAAGCAGACTCCGCGCGTACGATCGTTTCGTTCTTGGCGATATTCTCCCCCATCGATCGCCATTGAATTCCCACTTTATAGAAGCGCTCGACCGGAGATTCACCGTTCGGGTCCACGTGACTGAAATAGTGATGCATCGCCATATCCCGGGAATGAGCCAGGGCGACTTGAGCCAGCTTGGGGTCCCATTGCAGCGGGAGCGCATGGCCACCGGTTTCCGCCCGATTGGCTGGATTGAGCCGGTCCAGGTTCAGCAGCTCCAGCATCTGCTTTTCCAGCACGTCAAACCCCTGGCAGGGGCTTTGTCCAAGGCAGCCGGGCGTTCCCAAGAGGGGAAAATGGGGAATAGAGGCTGCGACCATCAGCACCTGCCCATCCTTCACCTCCGCCGTTTGGCTATCCTGCTTGGGACCCGGGGCAGCCACCAGACATGCACACGTTAAAAGACCCACCAGAGCGATCAGGATTCCCCAGCGTGCATTTCTCAGATTCCTGCTGATCTCCAGCATTCTCTCCTCCCATTCGCATCTCGTCAAAGCCATTTCGGAATCCATGACTGACCCCTCCGTCGGAACTGCGTCCTTAATTCTTATCGGCAGCCGACAAATAAAAATGAGCTTCTAAAATTGAACGGCGAGCGAGGGAAGAAGGCGCGGTGGGCGCGGATTAAGCTTCGATGGAGATAAAGGATTTCAGCCGCGGGAGGAGATGCCGGTGCATATTTTCTGGCCCATAGAAAAGCGAGTAAACGTAGGCCAGCATTGCCGGTTGCGAAAAGCGTTCTGGCGGATGCATGCGAAAGGGATAGTAGCAGAGCGTCCCTTTTATAACCTTGTGAGGGTCCTGATAGGAAGGAATGGGCCAGGGAGCACTGAAGAAGCGGAAACCCGCTTGAGATAAGGTTCGTCGCCACCCGGGGCCGGAGTTCTCCGTAATTTCAGCATACATTCTCCAGGGCCGTTCCGGGGCCTGCTTTTCCTGCCGCAGAACCCGGCGCAATATCAAGGCTCCGAATCCCTGCCCGCGCCAGCGTGCAGCCACAAATATATAACTGCCAAAGGTCACGTCGAAAGTTCGCAGGAGGACGATCAAGGCTCCGCCGATAAGCTCACGGCAATAGTAAGCTGCAAAGAGGTGAATTGGATTCAGTCGCTGGCGCGGAGACCGCAGGACGCGGCGAATCACGGCTGAGCTTACCCGCTCGTCAGGATTAAAGCAACTCTCATACAACCGGAGCCAGCGCCCGATGGCCGCAGCCGCTGAGGGATGGAGGAGCTCAACGCGCAGTTTGTTTTCACGGAAGGTCATCTTTTTGCCTGAAATATTCTTTGAGTTCTCCGAAGAACTTCTGATTTCCTGTATGATGGGAGTTTGTAAAGACGCAGGAGGTTCAAATTGTATCGAGGTTCCCGATCAAACGAGGGTGGAATGGGCAAGGCAAGCCTCGTCACGCTCGTGATCATTATACTGATCATCGCCGGATTGAGCTTTAAACTCTTCAGTAATCCGGCCCCTACGATTAAGCCTTCCGAGAATCTGCGCGGAATCGGGCTGAGCCGCACTATCCAGTTTACGGTTCATGATCCATCTTATCGCATCACGACGGTTCGCGTTGAGCTTCAGCAGAACGGCCAGACCTTTCGTGTTCCCGTGACAGTCAGAGAAGTCTCCAATGGGCCAAAAAACTCCGGACACACCGTCGAGGTTTCCGCCCAGATCGGCCGCCGCGAGATTCCACAGTTGCGGCCTGGCCGCGCCACATTGATTCTGACGGCGCTCAATAATTCCTGGGGACGTTTCTTTCGCGGGGGGAAAGCTGTGCTCGCGCTGAGTCTTCCCGTGCGATTTATGCCTCCGCAGTTGGAGGTTCTCACTATCCAGCACTACATCAATCTGGGTGGCTGCGACATGGCGGTTTTTAACGTCTCACCCGGCACCGTCCGCTCGGGCATTGAGGTAGGGAAATACTATTTCCCAAGCTGGCCAATCTCGGAATCCGAATCTCAGCGGCGTCTGTGTATTTTCGCTTTCCCCTACGATGTGGACCCCAATACACCGGCGCGGATCGTCGCGGAGGATGACGCCGGGAACCAGACTCTTGCCAATTTTGATTACAAGGTGTTTCCCAAGAAATTTCATACCAGCACTCTGGAGATCACGGATTCCTTCATGCAGCGCGTCGTGCCACCCATTCTGAGCCAGACAACCGACATTCAGGACCAGGGAAGCCTCTTAAAAAATTACGTCGAAATCAATCGCAATTTGCGGTTGATCGACAAGCAGCGCCTCCTTCAGTTTTCCAGGCAGACCAATCCGAAATTCCTGTGGAGCCAGCCGTTCATCCAACTTAGAAACTCCAAAGTAGAATCTTCCTTCGCTGATTTCCGCACCTACACTTATAACGGGCAGGTCATCGATCACGAAGTCCACCTGGGTTTTGACCTGGCGGTTGTGGCCCACACGCCGGTGGTTGCGGCCAATGACGGCCAGGTGCTTTTCGCTGGCTGGTTCGATATTTTCGGAAACGCGGTCATCATCGACCATGGCTGCGGCCTTCAGAGCCTTTACGGTCATTTGGCATCCTCAATCGTCAAACCCGGCGAACTGGTCAAGCGCGGGCAGCTAATCGGTTACAGCGATTCAACGGGCCTCGCGGGCGGCGACCACTTGCATTTCGCGATTCTTTTGGATGGCGTTCCTGTAAATCCTGAAGAATGGTGGGATCCTCATTGGATTCATGACCGTATTACGGCCAAACTGCAGGAATACCAGAAATAGGGACGTGCTTCCGCTCGTTCATGGACCCAAGAAATGCCTGTCACTCTCCCTTACAATCCGGCCAACCATCATCTTGGTGCTAAAACCTAGCGTATTGTCTGATGCAGAGAAGTCTCGAAAGCAATGACAACAACATACTACCCCTCACGGAACACCGATTCCCAAACTTCGGAATAGAAACGAAATCCGAATCGTGGACATATTCAGTGGCTTTTGGGTTGCGATAACAAAATTGCAGCCGCTCTAATGCTCACCTTCTCGGTGGATAGATAAAAAGCCCATTTCGCGATATAACTCATTTAAAACAATAAACTTATTTTTAGGTCCGCCCGGGTTCGTCCAAGGGCTCTCATCGATGTCAAAATTTTCGGGTTCTTATCAAATCCGTAATACGGTTTATGTTTCAAAAAAACACTTGACAAGATTTTATGGGTGGGATATATACAGAACCAACCCCGGGTAGTCTTAAAGTAATTTTGGATCACAGTTCAGGTTAAATAAAGGAGGGATTATGTCCCGTCTGATCCGCCGAACACAAATAATCATGGGAGTGCTCTTTCTCATTTCTGCCGGCACCGTTTCGGCGCAGAGCAATCGCGGCACCATTACAGGAACGGTTACGGATCCGTCGGGAGCGGCGATCCCGAGCGCAACGATAACGGCCACCAATCTGGCCACCGGCATCAGCACCGGAACAGCAAGCAGCTCGAGCGGCAACTACACCATTCCATTGCTGCAAATGGGGACATATCAAGTTACAGCCGAGCGGTCCGGCTTTAAGAAATTCGTCGCGCCGCATGTTGTTCTGGAAGTCGGACAGACAGTAACGGTCAATATTCATATGGAGGTTGGAGCTGTCACTCAGACCATAGAAGTCAGCGGCGCTGCAAGTCTGCTGCAAAGGGATACCTCCGACCGCGCAACAGTAGTAACCAGCCGTGACGTCGAAGAACTGCCAATCGTTTCGCAAGGGGAGCAGCGAAACCCTGGTTTCTATATGACGCTCGCTCCCGGCGTCACTGGGCGGGGAACAGCGACGCCTACGGCCAGCGGTTCAGGCCGGCAGTTGAATACTACAGTCAATGGCAGCCAGAGCGGCAGCACGGAATTTCAGCTCGATGGCGCCCCGATCGGCCAGGGATACATGTTGGCCGGAGATTTTCGGGATCTTCCTTTCCCTCCCGACGCGGTCGGCGAGTTTCGAGTCATGACGCTGAATCCCCCGGCGGAGTTCGGACAGACCGGCCTGGGCATCACCAGTTTTTCACTGAAGTCCGGCACCAATCAGTTTCACGGCTCGATCTATGAATACCTGCGGAACGATGCTCTGGATGCACGCGGCTTTTTTGCTCCCACGACTCCCGTCAATAAGCAAAATGAATTCGGGGCAACCGTGGGTGGCCCCATCCGCAGGGATAAGACTTTCTTCTTTGGCTGGTATCACGGCTTCCGCCTGGCCAAGCAGGTGAGCAACTCGCTTGATACGCTGCCTACAGCGGCGATGAAGCAGGGCGACTTCAGCAACATTCTCGGCCCGCAGATTTCAACCTGCGGCGCCAGCGGCAATCAGCCCTGCTTCGATGCGCTTGGCCGGCCCGTGTATGAGGGGGAAATTTATGACCCCGCAACCCAAAGGACGGTTGCAGCAGGGGCCATCGACCCCGTCACAGGGTTAGTGAACAATAGCGGCAGTAGCGCCATCATTCGTGACGCCTTTGGTTTCAATCCGATGACCGGCGCGCCAATTCCAGGCGCAGCGAATGTCATCCCGTCAAACCGCATTGACCCGGTGGCTGCGAAGATGTTTTCCTATTTCCCCAACCCACCGGCCTGTTCGACCTGCGAGTTTGGCTATCGTCTCAATTGGCTGGCTCAATTCCCGGTGGACACAACCATCAACCAGTGGGGGAGTAAAGTGGACCATGCGTTTTCCGATCGGAATCGCATCATGGGAGAAATGCTCTGGTGGAAAAGCTACGCACCGACCGGCTCGAAATGGCCCAAGCCTATCGGGGAAGGTTCCCTGAATTATATTCAGCAGGATATTGCCCGCTTTGCCCATGATTTCATCATCGGGCCTAACCTCGTTAATCATTGGGTCGTTGGTTTCAATCGGCTGCGGAACGACAGTTACCCTGAGGCTGGAACCGGTTGGCCCGCAAAACTTGGATACAATGGCGTGCCCCAGAGCGGCCCTGGGTCGGTCTGGCCGGAACTGGATATCGGTGGCTTGGGAAATGCCTACGCGCGGCAGGGTCAAAGCTACAGCGCCAACAATGATTTTACATTTGACGAGAGCCTGACGTGGACGAAAGGCAAGCACACGGTCAAAACAGGCTTCAGTTACATCAAGATGCAGGCGAACGCCTTCTCAAATACCTATCAGTCCAGCAAGTTAAGCTTCAATGCCGGAACGACTTCGCTGCCGGGGCCCTGGTATAACGACGGATGCACTCCAGGCGGCGCATGCCCAGGGATAGGAGCCGCCGGATTCCTCCTGGGAGATGTCAGCACGGGTCTGGCGGGCGTCACAACGGCCGAGGTTGCAGACCGCATGGCACGGTATGCAGGATATGTCCAGGACGATTTCAAGGCGACTCCCAAGCTCACATTCAATCTTGGCCTCCGCTATGACCTGATGCTTCCCACCGTGGACGCACACAACGTGAAGTCATGGATGGATCCAACGGTGACAAATCCAGGCGCGGGGAACCTCAAAGGTGCTTTGGTCTTTGCAACACCTGGGCGGCGCGCGCCAGCCAAGGCGGATACCAAGGCTTTCGGTCCCCGAATTGGACTGGCCTACGCGCTCAACGACAAAACTGTGATCCGCACGGGCTACGGAATCCTCTATACCGCTGGGGGCGCTGAGCGGTCACTGGGAAGCCCCTGGGAACAATTGGGATTTAATGCCTCCAATGCAGTCCCCGAGGATGTGAGCACGGGGTTCACCGGATTGCTGCCAGGTTTTACACTTCAAGGCGGCTGGCCGTCTTCGCTATTTACGCCTCCGCCCTTCATCAATCCGGCCTACCAGAACGGGCAAGGGCCGCCTTCCTTTGGCGCCTTTGCGGGAGACGGCAACCTTCCCTATATTCAGAACTGGACCTTTGACATTCAGCGGCAAATCCCCGGACAGGTGGTTCTGGATGTCGCTTATGTCGGCACGAAGGGGACACACCTGCCCAGCCGCCTGATGAACTCGAATGCCATGCCGACCAGCGACCTTAAATATCAAAACCTGATTTTTGCCAACATCGCTGACCCTGCGGTGCAGGCTCTCTCCGTTGTGCAGGCCATGCCGATTGATCCCGCAACGGGTGTCCACTCACCCTTTGCAGGATTTCAGTCCCTCTGGGGAGGCAGCGCTACATTAGGACAGGCCTTGCGCCCGTTCCCACAATACCAGGTGGATACGGTGGAAGGTCTCTCCCAATTGCGGGATTTTGGGGAAGCGGTTGGGGTGTCAGACTATAATGCCCTTCAGATTCAGGCAAGGAAACGTTTCTCTCAGGGTCTGAGCTTTTTGGTTTCTTATACTTGGTCCAAGACCCTTACGGACGCGGAGAGCATCTTCAATGAGTTCTCCGGATTCACCCAGGATTTCTATAACCGCAAGCCGGAGAAGGCTCTCAGCATTAACGATTATCCGAACAATCTCGTCCTTTCCTATGAATACGAATTGCCCTTTGGCCCAGGCAAGAAATTTGCCAATGTCGGGGGGGCAGCGGGCAAGGCGATCGGAGGCTGGAGCGTTGCCGGAGTTCAGCAATACCAGAGCGGCGCCCCGCAGGTGATTGTGACCGGGGAAAATCCCTTTTTCCCCTATGTTGGGCCTAACAGCTTCCTGATGCGTCCGAATGTTGTGCCGGGCGTTCCGAAAAAGTCTACTGCGATCTTGAACGGCTCCTGGGACCCCAATGCGTCGGGAGCGGCAGGCTCTGTGCTCAACATCAATGCATGGGCCGACCCTGCCACCAATCCCGCGACAAAGTGGACGCTGGGCGATGCGCCCCGCACCGACGGCGCCATTCGCCGGTTCCCGTATTACAACGAGGATATTTCGCTCCTAAAGCGGACCAACATTACCGAACGGGTGAATGTTGAATTTCGCGCGGAGTTTCTGAATATCTTTAACCGCACGCTTTTTGGTTTCGATCAGGGCGGCGACCAGTATGGTTCAATCCTTCAAGGTAATAACCTTGGAGCGGGCGTGGGCGGCTTTGGCCACATCACCAGCCAGAGCAACTTCCCGCGGGAAATTCAGTTCGGCTTGAAGATCAACTACTGATCTTCAACCAAGAAGAGGATGAGGATAACAAACACTCCCTCCTCCCTCCCCCCTCATCCTCTTCTCTTTCCTCCCGCCGCGGATTGGTTCACCAGCCGGATTGGGAACAAAAGCGCCTTTCTCGCCGCTGCACTCGCCCCAGTGCACAGTGGGTTTCGGTGCTCCAGATCAACCCTTAGGATTTCGGGAAGACGGGCCGGATCGACTGCGGAACACTTGCGCGCAGAAATCTTGCGCGGACAACACGATGCGTTTGCTTGAATTGTTCCCTGGAAGAAATGGATAAGAAAGAACTACTGTGGCGTCGTTGCCGCTCTTTCGTAACTCCTGGCTTTCTCCTTCAACGAAAGCTCCTGAAACTCCTTCACCTCCCGGGCGCTCGATTCGCGGTCACCTTGCTCGCGGTAGACCTGCGCCAGCAGAAAGTGCGCTTGCGGATCAGAAGAATCCGCTGCCGCTGCGGCGAGGAGTTCAGTTTTGGCCTTCGTCAGGTCCTTTAAAGCGAGATAACACTCCCCGAGAAGTAAGTGTGGGCGAGCCAAACCGGGCCGCGCCCCCGAAACGATGCGCAGATAGTCAAGCGCCTCAGCATAGTGTCGCCGACCGACGGCGAATTCCCCCAGATAAAGATTGACGTCGGGATCGTTCGGATCCTCACGCCGAGCCTTCAGAAATTCCTGCTCAGCCGCATCGATCTGTTTCAGGTTACGGAGAGCGCTCCCCAGCGCATAATGAATGCCAGGAGCATCCGGGCGCTTAGCCAGGGCGGCGCGGTATTCCTTGAGGGATTCTTCATAGCGTCCATTATTGGCATAGATCTCGCCCATGAGCGCATGAATCTGGAAGGAATCTGGATCAAGGTTCATGAGCTGCTGCGAGGTCTGGATTGAGGCATTCATGTAAAGCCGCGCAAGCTGATAGAGCGCGTCGAGGTCGTTGGGATTCTGGGCCAAGGATTGATGGAATTGAGCGGCTGCATCGTCGATCCGGCCCAGCGATTGAAGAGCGACGGCATCATAGTAATGGCAGCGCGGATGCGGATGAGGTGTCACGAGTTCACGCTGAAAGCTCTCGACAGCCTCCTGGAATTGATTAAGCCCAAGATAAGAAACTCCCAGATAAAAATTAATTTCCGGATATTGTGGCGAACCGGAAAGAATCTGTTGGAAATGTCGGATGGAGTCGTTGAACTTCAGTTCAGTTTGTTCGAGGATGCCCAGTCGCTTGAGGACTTCGGGATTATCAGGCGCAATTCGTAAGCCTTGCCGGTAAACGCGCTCCGCACCGGGGTAGTCTCCTGCCTTCTCGTAAATACGTGCCTGCTCCAAAAGCGCCTTCAGGTCAACCGGCGTGGCGCCGAGACGAACGGGCACAGCCATGAAAAAAGCCCCAAAGATCAAGAAACTTCGTCTTAAAGCTGATCGAACGCCCATTGCATGAATCCTGACGGACTTCTTCTGAAGGATTGCTCCGATCTTTACTTCTGAACCGCCGCCTCACTCTGTTTCTGAGAGTTCTCTTGCAAAAGCGCCTTATCCCTTTCCTGGCCCTGCTGGGTTAGCTTCTGGAAAATACGGAACTCCGCCCGACTGTTGTCTTGATCGCCGAGGCGCGCGTAAAGCTCAGAAAGCTGGTAGTGAACTTCCTTGTAATTGGGGTCTTGTTGCAGGGCTTTTCTGAAAATCTCGAGGGCGTGCGAAAAATCCCCTGTTCCCACGTAGCATTTCCCGAGCAGAAAGTAAGCCTGAGTCAGCGTGGGATAAACAGAAATGGCAAGCCGGAGGTGAGGGATAGCCTTTCTAAATTCCTTATGACTGGTGAGGATATCTCCCAGATAATAATTTGCAAGAGGTTGTCGAGGATCTTCAACCAAAGCTGTTCGCAATTCTCCCTGCGCGTTTTCATAGTCTTTTTCCAGCCAGTAAACTTGCCCCAGGGCGAAATGTATTCCCGGGAAATTGGGATTCTTCCTCAAGACCTCTCTAAATTCCAGTATGGCTTCCTGGTGCCGCTGTGCATCGGCGAGGATTTCACCCTGTAAGGCATGAGTCCACACCGAATCGGGGCTTACCGTCGCAAGTTGCTGCTCCATCTGCTTCGCAGCGCCCTTGTAATACAGGGCCAGTTGGTAAAGAAGTGCCGGGTCTTGAGGATGGTCAGCCCGCAGGCGTTCCAATTGCTCGATAGCTTCCGCCTTGCGATCCAACGCATTCAGGGCGAGAGCAAGGTAATACCGCGCCTGCCGGTTTGTGGGATCCCCCACCAGCTCTTGCTTCTCAGCCTCCACGGCCTTGCCGAACTCGTTTTCAGAATAGTAGGAAATCCCCAGAAGCATGTTGACGCCCGGATACCGTGGCGCTCGCTTGAGAATTTCTTGAAAAACTTTAATGGATTCCTCGTATTGAAGCTGCTTCTGGCAAACAACTCCCAAGGCCTTCAGGATATCCGGGTTTTCGGGTGAGGCCATCAAAGCCTGCCGATAAACCTTCTCAGCGCCCGCGTAATCCTTGCTTTTCTGCAACCTGTCTGCCTGGGATAGCAGGTCCCCCAGACTCGGTGAGGTGGTTTGAGCACCAATCGGGGTTGGTGTGAAAACCGTCGTCGCGCATGGGCTGACGAATAGGAAAAAAACAAGGGTGAATGAGGCAGCAAAACGGTCCCACCCGCGGCTTGAAGTTTGGGCTCGTTCAGCGGGTGAGGCCAGCGCATAGGTGTGCAATGCACCCTTTGCAGAGTAATTGACCGATGAAAGTGGACGCGAGTTTACCGGCAAATAGACCCGCCTCATTCTTAATCCTTAATCTACAACCTTCCGTCAATTACTGCTTTGGGAACCGGCTTCCATACTTTCAACAGACTTGTGCTCCTGCTTGGCCTTCTTTTCTCTCTCTTGCGCGTACAACTTCCTGAAAATCTCCATGTGGTACTGCTCTTTATCCGGCTGCTTAAGCCGCGCATAAACTTGAGCAAGCTGGTAGTGCGTTGACTTCTCGTTGGGATCCAACTCAGCCGCTCTGAGCAAAACTTTAAGTGCGTCTTCAAGCATTCCCTCAGTGACGTAGCATTTGCCCAATTCGTAATAGGCTGCCGCGATCGGAGGGTTAGACGTCACGGCAATTTTCAGCAACGGGATCGCTTCTTCGGCCTTCTGGCTTTTCAGCAGAATGTCCCCGAGATAGTAATTCGCCAGGGGATGGTTAGGATCTTCCTGCAAGGCGAGGCGAAGTTCCTTTTCCGCGGCCGGGTAGTCAACGTTCTTCCACAAGGTTTCACCCAGGGCGAAATGGAGGCCGGGGAAATTGGGATTCTGCTTCAAGGCGGCTCGGTAGTTTGCAATCGCTTCAGGATATTTACGCTCGTCGGCATAGCCTTCAGCTTTCAGGACGTGCACGTAAATGGAATCCGGGTTCAGATTGCCGAGCCGGTCAATGGTTTGAATCGCGCCGTTTTTGTAGAATCGGATCAGTTGATAGAGGACTTCAGCGTCATTAGGGTTTTCCTGAAGCAGAATTTCGTATTGTCGTAATGCATCGGCATTGCGATTCAGAGATCGATAAGCCTGGGCCAGATAGTATCGAGCGCGACGATGCCTGGGGTTGGCTTGCAGTTCCCTGTTAAAAGCGTCGACGGCCTCCTCGTACTGATTCAGGCCGAAGTAGGAGAGTCCTTCGTAAAAGTTGACATCAGGGTATTGAGGGGCCTGACGCAACACTTTCTGAAAAGCGTCGAGCGACTCCTGGAATTTCAGTTCAGTCTGGTACACGATGCCCAGTCGCTTGAGAATCTCAGGCTGATTCGGAAAATTCCGGGCGGCCTCCTGATAGACTCTCTCCGCGCCCGCATAGTCCTCTCGTTTTTCCAATTCTCTGGCGTGGCGGAAATCATCGTCAAGGCTTGGCGTCTTCGCCTGACCTGAAGCGGGGAAGCCGTGTGGGGGGAGGGAGAAGAAAAGGAAAAGTGTTGCTCCGATACTCCATACCGACGGTAAGCCCCTGGCGCTGCGCATGCTGAAGATTAGCATACCGTGGTTCCCATCTGCAAAGTGCAAGCCGGCTTATCACGATCAAGGAACATCCGGCGAGAGGAAAGGCCGTTCGCGGGTAGGTTTATCGTGCGCTCCATGTCATGGAAAATCAGTGAGATGATTGAGTGAGGCCAGTTTGAGAAAGACATTTCATAACCATGCCATCCCGAGCGGAGCGATGAACCTCGCTTTCACAATCCAATACGGACAAGGCTCCTCATCAACTGCGGCTCCCGGGAATGACAGACCGCAGGAACTTTTCATCAACCTTGTGGCCACTGCTTCACGTCCCCTTGCGCAACGGGCTTCGATTGACCGGCTGTAGGCGGGATAATATAAAATTTTTTTGTTGAAAGCCTTGGAGGTTTTCAGCCGTTATGCTGCAGAAACTGACCCTTGGAGGTAGACACTCTCTGCGCGAATTCCTGGGCCAGCACGTCTGGCGCCACTTTTTCCGCGACGTTCATGTGGAAGACCCGCAAGTCGCGAGCTACGTGGCCGACGTGCTCGTTGACTTCGCTTGGATCGATAACCTCTATCGCATCCGAAACGCACTTGGAAAACGCTTGGAAGATGTGGGAGAAATGCTCCTGGAGTCAAATCCCTTGCTCGCGGCCGGTTCTTTCGACCGGGAACGCGCCGTCCGTAAGCATGTTGGCGACTATACTCTCTTTATGACCGGCTTGTTTCCCGAGACGGTGGCAAGAATCCGTAAAGCAAGTCCACCTCGGCTGGAAAGCTTTGTGGATTTTGTGAAGGCGGGCAAGGAGTCCTACGCAATCGTCTCGTCGTTTGACCAGTTTGAGTATCGCCACGAGGCTCCGCTGTTTCGCAAGCTCTCAGAAAACTTTGAACTCTGCGTTTACGCGCTCAACCTGGTCAAGCAGGACCTTGAGCGGTATCAGGCTCAGTACTATAACGGGTTGAAGGAAGTCGTGGGAGAGAGCGGGCTCACTTGAGGGGATTGGGCATGTTCTGCGTGTGCTGGATCACGCTCATGAGCCTGAGAATTCCAGAAGCTGCACTGTCTGGCTTTTGCAGCAACGATTATCGTGACCCCGGCCCGGAGTTTGTTGCTGAATAGCCTCTGCATATTGTTCCGGAGACCCCAGGCGGCGAACATCCTCGCCGGTTCGTTGTTTGCAGAATAAGGTACAAAGCGAAGTTTATCCGGACCGCACCGAAGGGCTTGGGAACGCACTCACTTATGATCGTTCTCTTAACCGCCTGTCAAATCTCAGCACGACGAGCTGCAGCCCGGAAATCATTCCAGTTCCACGCCGTCGCCAACCGCAATTTCGCGCAGGTTCTTCACTACAATTCCCACGGAAGATTTCTCCTGAACGCGCAGAATCACCAATTCTCCTAATGTTTCCCGGGGTGTCGGTGGCATGTGAACGATGCCCTCCAAACCCATGGTTACGTTATCGCGCGAGATGGCATAGATACGGTATTTCTGGCCCGGAACAACCCCTTGATTCTGCCCAATATTCAGAAAAGCGATGCTGCCTTGGGCCAGATAGGATGTTGCATGAGATGCGGCAATAATCGTACCCGTGAGTCTGCCGTTGGGCAGAGCAAATCGCTTGAGATCAACGGTGGGAATGTAATTGGGGATGGGCTCCGGTTGGTAGGGCACGGCAAGATCCTGGGGATTGATTCCGTTGCAGGTGAAAAGGACTTTTGCAATCGCGCCCTGAGGCGTGACTTTCACCACTCTGACCAGTCCGGTGTTGTCATAGGGGTGGCCCAAGCTCTCAATCTTAAAGCGCTGTAATCGGTAACGGGAGGATGGGGGGAGAATCTCGTTCTCAATTTTCCCTGCCACCCAGGAAGGGTCCGGCCAGAAGCCGTTTTCAGGGCGAACAATCGAATACGCCTCCCCCACGTGAAAGGGCTGTCGGTCGGATCTTCGCAGATAAACGTAATCTCCTTCTGAGAAGTTGTGCAAAATTTCGTAAAGGTCATTATCTGCCCCATTGAAAACGCGGATGGCCCTTGACACGGAATGTGTCGAAATAAAACCGGTGCATTCAAACTGGGCGAATGTGGCGGCCGGGACCGGCTGAGACTGTGGAACGGAGGCTGCACGCGCCCACGAGATTGTTGCTGTGAAACTGAGGGTCAGACCTAGCATAAGCCGAAGCGAACGATTCATTTAAAGCCCTCCTTCTGCGGTTCCGATTGAAAGCGGAAGCCCAGTCGCTTGGTTTACTATTCAGTAAACAATTAGAGACTAGAGATAATTTAGGCCAAAGTCAAGCCAAGGAACGAGGCTGGCGCGGAAAATTGATTGGGAAAAGGATTGACGATTGCAGGCAAGCGGGACGAACCGTAGCCAATCTGGAATGCCGAAGCCGAGAGGAGTCAGGCGCCGGCGCTTCCAGCCCTGAGGGCCAGGCGGGTCAACTTCGAAGACTGCAGGCGGGAGGCAATCTCCGGCCCGCGCTTGGCAAAGGTGGCAAGGCCGGCGCCGAGGATAACGTATTGGCGGGCGCCGCGGTCCGCGTATCTTTCATGGAACGATGACATCATGATTCAATTTTCATGTTGCTCTTTTCGCTCTTTCTTGCGCAGTTTTTCCTCCTCTTTGATCCGCTTCTTTTCTTCCTTGATCGCGGCGTTTGAGGCCTTTTCTGCCGCTTTCCCCTCTTTCTTCAGTTCGCCCAGTTTCTTGATTTGTCCATTTAAAGCCGCAGTCGCGCCGTCCAGCGTGTCTTCCAGGTCCGCAACGGCATCCTGGAGTCTGTCGGCATAGCGGGAAGTGTAAGGATCTGGCGTCTGGCGGATGTGCTGCAACTGCGCAAGTTGACGCGGCCCTTCCTCCAGCAGAACATGCAACCCCTTGCGCATATCGCCATCACGATTGTACTGATATTGAATCCAGTCTTTGAGCTCGTCGTCCAGGTCGATATATTGTCCGAGCACCTCGTCGAGGAACTTCCCGGTCCGATATCGCGGGTCAACGGGGCGGTTTCTGAATTCGTCGAATTGGGTGAGGCGTTCCTGCATGAACTGCAGATAAAGTTTGATCCGCTCCCCCGGGTCCTGCGTGTCGCGCAGCTTTTCGACTTCAGCTTCCGAGAGCGAGGCGCGCTGCTCGGCTTGCGCGGCTGCGGTTGAAATCAACGCAAGTGCTGAAAAGACGGCAACGAGGCGGAGCGCTCTCATGGTTTTGCGCTCCTCTGGGTCAGCCGGCTTGCCTCCATCCTGGAATTCCGGGTGTGAGCGGCAGGAGGAGCCGCACCGGGGAAGAGCGCGATCAGCACTTCAGAATGAAGTTGATTGAGCTGGTGAATCGTCTGATCGATGGGAGCACGATTGAAATACGCCACCCGCTCCCGCAGATCGTTCAAGGAGCGCGCATCCTCCCGCAGTGCGATCTCCAACTGCATGAAGCCGTCGGGCTTGCTGGCAGCGTTGCGGCCGCTGCTCTTCAGGATCGCCCACGCATCCTGCACTCGGCCGAGAAACGCGGCGAGTTGCTGTTTCCCCGAGTCAAATTGATGGTGGTCGTAGGAGCCAACCGCCTGCTCGAGTTCCAGCTTGCTCAGGCGGATTTCCAGTTTGGCTTTCTTGATCGGATTTTTTTCCCGCTGAATATGCGCAGTGAGGCTTGCTGCGTCATCATGATGACGCGCCCAGAGCCTGACCGGAACCGCCGCGCCGGCCAGCATCAGAAGCAACGCGGCAAACGGACGACGCTTGGAGGTCATATGACTTGCGCCTATTATATCAAGTCGCGGCGCAGAATGATGTCCTGGCAGATCGCCGGGGATGGAAAAGCTGATGACCTGCCCTGGAATTCTTTTTCCTTGACTTGAGGACAGGCGATCCTTATGATCACTTCAACGCTAGAAAGGAGGTGATCCATGCCAACGGACTGTAAACTTAGCGAGGGTGCTGAGGCTTAGGCGCTTGCTAGCGCTGGCTTTTGGAATCCTCTTCGAAGGCCGCCTTTACCGGCGGTACAGCGTTGGGTGCTAAACCTGGCGCTATATGGAGCGTGGAGAGGCTCGCGGCGCTGGTCAGCGCCCGCTATCGCAAATCTAGCGAGGAAGCCAATCCCATCAGCATCCGGGCCCCCGGATGACTCGAGTCGGTCGAGTTCCGGGGGCTTTTTATTTTTGCGGGAGATCGCAATGTGGCGCTTCAATCCTGAGTGGTTTCAAGGTGGCGGGCAATCACAGGATAAACATCTGTTGCGGCGTTTTTCCCAAGAATGGAATCTGCGTGACCGTAATGTGGAATGACGTGGCGAGTGTAGAGATTCCTGCCGTTAACCTCGCGCAGAAGGTTATAAGTGCGTTCAGTGCTTTCGGGAAGGAAGCATCGGTTCTCTCCGCCATGAATGAAGGCGATGGGGATCTTCAGCTTTTCGAGATGCCGCAGATAGACGTCCTCCCCGTGCGCGTTCACCAGCTGCCCCGCGCGAACCATCCGCGCCAGATGCTCAAAGGCACTGATGTTCGTTGCGCCGAACATCTCATGCAGCGCGTCGTGAGTGGATTCGTTCAGCTGCTGATGTTCAAAGACCTGAGAGTACATGAAGGTAATTCGGTGGCAAACCGGGCTTGTACAGAGCTGATCGGGAGGCAGCGGATAAAGCCTCATGGCGGCCTCGTAGAGCCGGCCTTCCCAGCCCGTCTGATCGTTGACATAGGCGTTCAGCGATTTAACGCCCAGAAAATCCAGAAACTCCGGAAGGTAAAGACCGCATTTAATGTGTGTCATCGGGGCCGTCGCCATGTGCGCGGCGACCTGGGAGCACACCGCCGAGCGGACTCCTTTCAAGCCTTTCAGCATGGCCATGAAGAAGCTGACTGAGCCGAAGCAGTGCACGACCATCTGAACGCTTGGAGCGCCGGTAAGCTCCAGAACCGCTCTCACTGCCGCGGGATAATCAAAGGCGGCTACGTCATCGGCGGTGAATTGACGGCCGGCTGCCGCCAGCTCGATGCTGCCGCGGTAGTCCAGAGCCCAGACGTCAAATCCGCGCGCTACGAGGAATTCCACCAGGTTCGTGTGGATAGTGTCGGTGCGAAAAATAAGGCTGGAAACGCCAATGCCGTGGGTGAGGATGACCGGCCCTTTCTGTCCGCCACGATAGCGCAGCAACCGCAGTTGCACTCCGTCTTCTGTGTTGAAGAAGTGAACTTCCGGCGCGGGCGCCCGCAAGGGGCGCTTCTTGCGCGGCGGCGCATCAGCACGCAGGTAATGCGGAGGAGCCACGATGCCTCCGTAGATTTCCCACAACGTGCCGGCAAAGAATCGCCCGAAGCGTGTCATGGCGTCGAGTCGTTCAGTACTATTGCGGGCGCCCGTCACCTGGAAGGTGTTCATCTGGCGCAGAAAGTCTTCAGGCGAAATTTTCAGAATGCCTTTGCCCAGAAGATTACCCTGCGAGTTTTTGCCTTCATAAATAGTGATATAGAGCGTGGTCGTCTCCGCCCAGAGTCGGTCGATCAACCCTGGATGCATCACTTTGAATCCGTCCAGGTAATAAGCCCGTCCTTCCGCCGAAGTCATCCTCACCTCATATCGCATCCGGCGCGTATCGATGTTTAGCGGATCTTCCGTGAGCAGGTGAAACTCACCAGTCGCCATGAGCGCCTGGGAAGAGAGCGTTGGGGCGAGAACTGTGCCCATGAGACTGAACGGATGAGAGGGATCAGAAAGCGTCTGTTTCAAGTCATCCGTCGCCAGGGTGAGCGTGAACTCACAAGTGGAATGCTCCAGCCGGCCTTGCTCTGCGGCCTGGGGATAGTCATCCTTGACCTGGGTTGAAAAATAGCCGCGCATGGTCTCGGTAAACTCGAGTCCCAGACGCGGCGGCTCAGGCGATGTTCCGGGTGAGGATGGCAGGCGATAGTCGATGGCCCATCCACGCTCTGAAGCCAGCAGTGCCACCGCGCGCTCGGCCAGCGCGGAAATCGTCAACAAGGGGTTGACACCCAGGGGGCAGGGAATGACGGAACCATCCATGACGTAAAGATTTTCATAAACCGCGTCGCTGCTCTTCCCACTGAACACCTGTTCCTTATGATTCACTGCGCCGGAGTTTGAGTCTTCTCCCATAACGCACCCGCCCAGGGGATGAACGGTGATCAGTGAAGAACGCAGCAACATTTTGGGCAGCGACTTTCCGACACATTCGCCGCCCAGCGGGCGCGTCACCCGCTCCAGAAGCTGCTGAATTTTCCCAAAAACGGGTTGCTCGATCAGGCCTGGCCACTCAATCCGCAGCCGGTCGTCATGTAGAACCATGCGGCCCTGTCCATCGTCATGCCCCATCGCGAGGTAAGTCAGCGTGTTGCGGAGGGCGCCGTGGTGAGGTCCAAGCGCCAGGCTCTCCAACTCGCGCTCTTTGGCCTTGAGGATTGCTGCCGGACTGCGTCCGTCATGATTTCCTGCTTCGGCTGCAGCAGCCAGGATTTCAGGAAATAAATTGGAGATTGCGCCGGGGACGGTGCCTTCCTCGACCAGCAGGCTATCTTCCAATTCAGGCTGGTAACGGCTGTCGATAACGCTGGTGATGCAGGGGCCGACAGGCCCGATTTCTTTCAAAGAATGGCAGCCCGCGCCGATGCCGTTCACGGTTTCCTCAGTGTTATAGGCAAAAGCCAGCGCATCGCCGTTGGCGGTCAGTCGGCTGCCCACGCAGTCGGATAAGGGAAGGCCGCGCGCTTTGGAGCGAAGCAGGATTTCCGTTGAACCCAGCGACCCTGCCGCCAGAACCACGATGTCTGCGGTGAGTGAGAGGGTGGGGGCATCAAACAGCTCACGACCTGAGTTGAGTATCTGAAAATGAATTCTCCATTGATTCTGCTCAAGTTCGAGATAATCAACGGAAACCTGAGTGAAAATTTCGGCGCCGTGGTTTCTGGCGTCGGGGAGATAGTTCATCAACAGCGTGTTCTTTGAGCCATAATTGCAGCCGGTCACACAGTCGCCGCAGAGCGTGCAAGCCGGTTGCTCCACGCCCACGTGGTTCACTCCACCGCGAAATGTCACGTTGATGGGAGCGCGGTAAAAGGGCGCGCGGGTGACGGCCGAGGCTCTCTTGAATGCCTGGAGTTTGGCGAGCCGGGGGAGTTCATCAGGGTAGGGAACCGGTTTCAGCATTTCCTCCGCGCGGCGATAGTAGGTTTCCAAGGCGGAGGGGACATTGGCGCGAATCGCCTTGGGCCAGCGCGAGTCCTTGAAAACCCGGGGCTCGGGGCGCAACGAAACATTGGCGTTGACGAGGGAACCGCCCCCCAGGCCGCAGCCGCTGAAAACGCTCAGGTCGGGACTGACATGGAAGTGGTAAAGCCCTGACCGAGAGCCCAGGGTCGTCGCGGGAGTATCCACTTGAAATTCGCGCAGGGCTTCCGCCGGAGTGTCCGGATACTCGCCGGGCAGCAGTTCCTTCCCGCGCTCCAGGAGGCAGACTTTCTGCCCCGCGCGCGCAAGACGCGAGGCGGCAATCGCGCCTCCATAGCCCGAGCCAATCACGACAACGGGATAATGGGGCTGAATTTTCTCAATGGAGGATGAAAGGCGATTCATGCGCTTGCCTCTTGGCGTTGTCTTCAATGGGTTGAGGGTCGAGGGATTGGGAGATAAGCTACTATTCTAGCCTATCGTTGCGGGAATTGCAAGTCTGATTTGGATCGATTCTGAATCCCGGCAGCAGGCGGCGAGGAGGGGTGAACGCCATGAGTTCTGCGGTTCCAGAGAAGATAAATGGGGATTCCGATCAGGATCAGCAGCAGGCCGATCAATGACTCACCCGGCTCGCGGACCAGGGTGTTGCCGACCACAGCCAGGGCGGCAAGAGTAAAGGCGATGGGCAGAGCCGGATAGCCCCACACGTGATAGGGCCGTTCAAGACACGGGGCGCGACGGCGGAGGATGAGAACAGCTAGCACGGCAGCGGCATAGAAAATCCAGCCACTGAAAATCACGTAGGTATAGAGCTGCTGAAAGCTGCCGCTTAAGGTGAGCGCCATCGACCATAGTCCCTGAATGATGATGGCCGCGACGGGCGTTTGAAAGCGCGGATGAACCCGGCCCACGAAGGAAAAAAAGACGCCATCGCGCGCCATGGCGAAGTAAGCTCGCGGCCCGGCCAGCATGTTGCCATTGATGGCGCCAAAGATGGAGCACAGGATGAGCGCGGAAACGAACGTCGCTCCTCCCGGCCCGGCAAGAATTAGCATGGCGCGGGCCGCGACGCGCTGGTGTTGAGCTAATCCAGCGAGGGGCAGAACCTGCAAGTACGCAAGATTGGCGCCGAGGTAAACGGCCACGACGATTAACATGCCTGCGAGATAGCTTCGGGGCAGGGTTCGTCCTGGATCGCGCACTTCTCCCGCTGAAAACGAGAGCATGTGCCAGCCTTCGTAAGCCCAAAGAACGCCTACCAGAGCGATTCCGAAGGAACTCAGAGAGGTGTGTGGGCTGGGGAGCGGCGGTGGAACGGAAGCATGATGCGTGCCCGGGTGGAACAGGGCGAATCCCATGATCGCCGCAAGACCCAGCAGCTTGGCCAGGGTGAAGATCGTCTGTACGATGGAGCCTTCGCGCGCGCCGAGGATATTCACCAGTGTTAACAGGGCGATGACGGCGCAGCCTGCCCCTTTCTCCCCCGCTGGGCTGAGCGGGAAAAGGCTTGCGCTGTAGATTCCGAACGCCACCGCCAGCGTGGCGACCGAGCCGGATTCAATCACCAGCAGCATCCCCCAGCCGTAGAGGAATGCCGGCAGTTTCCCGTAGGCCTCGCGCAAATAAACGTAAACGCCGCCTGCTTCCGGCAGCGCCGCTCCCAGTTCTGCCAGCGATAAGGCCCCGGCCAGTGCAAGCGCGCCTCCCAGCACCCAGACCGCAAGCAGACTCTGAACGCTCCCGACCTGCTGCGCGACGTTGTGGGGAACCAGGAAGATGCCTGACCCGATCACGGTGCCGACCACGAGCGCCGTGGAACCGATCGTTCCGATAACGCGGGGAAGGGCTGACGATTTGGAGGCGTCGTGCTGAAGAGTCACAGGTGTTCCGCCATCACAACATTCTGCGCTGAATCAAGCGTGATCGAACGTAAAGGCCGCGCTTCGTCTTTTGGAGAGGCGGGTGCTTTACCGGGACAGGAGCCTTTCATTATACTGAGAGGCCGTCTCGATTTCTGCTGGATCAAAAATTCCCGAGCGGTGATCTACAAAGGAGCTTTGCATGCGAAAGATCGTCCGAACGCAGGATGCGCCGAAACCCCGAGGCGTCTATTCACCCGCAATTGTGGCAGACGGATTTGTCTTTGTTTCCGGCCAGGTTTCCGTGAACCCCAAGACCAATGAGCTTGAACTGGGCGATATCAGGTCCGAGACGCGGCGAACGCTGAGGAATATCGAGGCGCTTTTGGAAGCCGCTGGAAGTTCCCTGAGGGATATCGTCCGCATTGGCGTGTTCCTTGCCGACCTCAACGATTTTGACGCGATGAACGAAGTCTTTCGGGAGTTCTTTCCGGAAGATCCTCCGGCCCGTACGACAGTGGGCGCGCAATTACCGAAGATTAAGATCGAGATTGACTGTATCGCTCGAGTGCGCGAAAGCCACCTGAAACGCCGATAGGAGCAGGCATGCGAGTTGACGAACTTCCGACTCCCGCTTTGGTGGTGGACCTGGAAGCGCTCGAGCGCAACCTGGACCGCATGGCGAGCTATTGCCGCGAGCATGGCCTGCGATTGCGGCCCCATACCAAAACGCACAAAATGCCAGAGCTTGCGCGGATGCAGCTTGAGCGCGGCGCTGTCGGGTTAACGGTGGCCAAGGTAGGCGAGGCGGAAGTGATGGCCAGCGCTGATCCGGAGGAGATTCTTGTGGCCTATCCGATTTATGGCGCTGAGAAGCTTCGCCGATTGGCGGCGCTGGCCCGAGAGCGCCGGATATTGATGGCGCTTGATTCGGAGATCACCGCGCGAGAGCTTTCCGCAGCGGCCCAGGAGCAAGGAGTGACCTTCGGCGTGCTGGTCGAATTCGACGCCGGCCTCCACCGCTGCGGCCTTCAGTCGGGCCCGGCCTGCGTTGAATTGGCGCAGAACATAAGCCGCCTGGCGGGGTTGAAGTTTCGCGGCCTCATGACCTATCCGGGAAATATCTGGGGAACCGAGGAGGAACGCACCAAAGAAGTTCAACGTGTTGCCGAAGCAGTGCAAAGAGTCCTGGCGGCCTTTGAACGCGCGGGCATTCCCGTCGAGATCGTATCCGCTGGATCGACTCCTTCAGCGTTCTTATCGCATCAAATTCCGGGGATCACGGAGATTCGCCCGGGGACGTATGTTTACAACGATCTGAACACCTACTACCAGGGGTTGTGCCGATTGGAGGATTGCGCGGCGCGCGTGGTGGCCACCGTGGTCTCAACGGCGGTGCCCGGTCGTGCCATGATCGACGCCGGCTCGAAGACGCTCTCTTCGGATCTGCTTGGCTCCGGGCCGAAACAAGGGTATGGTCTGGTGGTGGAGGCCCCGGAGGTGAAACTTTTCAAGCTGAACGAAGAGCATGGTCATCTGGATGTCTCTGGAACTGACAGACAGTTTCGAGTGGGCGACCGGCTGACCCTCATTCCTAACCACGTTTGCGTGTGTGTCAATCTCCAGGACGAAGTTTTTCTGGTTCGCAATCAGGAAGTGATTGGCTCCTGGCGCGTTGCGGCCCGGGGGAAGATCCGGTAGGCCGCGCGTGGCCGGAGTATACTGGAACGAAGGCCTGATGTTCCAAGAGCCCGGACTTGGATAGCGCCTGAATTTTCATTCACTTCTCCCCGAGAGGGTCCTCCTTGCCTCGCCCACGACTCCAGTCGCAAATCAACACCCAATCCGAGGAATTCAAGAAGAATACCCGCCGCATGGTGGACCTGCTGACCGAAATCAAAAATGAAGAGAACAAGATTCGGGAGGGCGGAGGAAGGAAAGCCATCGAATCGCAGCATCGAAAAGGGCGGTTGACGGCCCGCGAACGAATCGCCCGGCTGGTGGATTCTGAGGCCCAATTCTTCGAGCTTGGAATTTACGCCGCTCACGAGATGTACGAGGAATGGGGAGGCGCACCGGCGGCGGGTGTGATCACGGGACTGGGCCGCGTTCAAGACCGCCTGGTGATGATCATTGCCAATGACGCCACCGTGAAAGCGGGTGCATTTTTCCCGCTGACCTCCAAGAAAGTGATTCGCGCTCAGAATATAGCTCTGGAAAATCGGATCCCCACGATTTACCTGGTGGACTCTTCAGGAATTTTCTTACCTCTGCAGGAGGATGTCTTTCCCGACACCGACGATTTTGGGCGGGTCTTTCGCAACAATGCGGTAATGAGCGCGCGGGGAATTCCGCAGATCACCGCCATTATGGGCATGTGCGTGGCGGGCGGAGCTTACTTGCCGGTGATGTGCGACCATATCCTGATGACGGAAGGCAGCGGACTGTTTCTGGCCGGGCCTGCCCTGGTGCAGGCAGCGATCGGGCAGCGCGTTTCAGCGGAGGAATTGGGCGGTGCGGAGGTGCATGCCCGCATCAGCGGGACGGTCGATTTCAGGGAGCCGGATGATCCTTCATGCCTTGAACGCATTCGCGCCCTGGTGGACAAGATGGGTGCCCGTCCTTTGGCGGCTTTCAATCATCAGCCGCCGCAACCCCCAGCTTATTCCGCGGAAGAGATTTACGGTATCTATTCCGCCGATCCGGCTCAGCAATACGACATGCGGGAAATCATCGCACGCATCGTCGATGAATCGGTGTTTGAGGAATACCGCGCCGAATATGGCGAGACTTTGCTTTGTGGCTATGCGCGGATCGGCGGCTGGGCGGTGGGGATTGTCGCCAACCAGAAAAAGCATGCGCAGACGACGGCGCCCGGAACCGGGCAGAAGCGGATCGAATTCGGCGGGGTCATCTACACGGAATCGGCAGAAAAAGCCGCGCGCTTCATCATGGATTGCAATCAAAACCTAGTTCCGCTCATTTTCATCCATGACGTGAATGGATTTATGGTGGGCAAGGAAGCAGAATGGAGCGGCATTATTCGTGCGGGAGCCAAGATGGTGAATGCGGTGTCAAACAGCGTGGTTCCAAAGATTACGGTCATCTGCGGCGGCAGTTTCGGTGCGGGTCATTATGCGATGTGCGGCAAGGCTTATGATCCGCGCTTCATCTTTGCCTGGCCGACGGCGCGATACGCCGTGATGAGCGGCGAGTCGGCGGCTTCAACGCTGGTTGAAATTCGCATCCGGCAACTTGAGCGAAAGGGACAGAAACTGAGTGAGGCAGAAAAGAAGGAGCTTTATGAGACTGTCCGTCAGACTTATGAGCGCCAGACGGACCCGCGCTACGCGGCCGCCCGGCTGTGGGTGGATGCGATTATCGACCCGATTGAAACACGCGACGCACTGATTTGGGCTTTGGAGGCGGCGGTGCTCAATCCCGAAGTCCCGGAGTTTAAGACCGGTGTGCTGCAAACGTAGAGCTTTTGCAGCTCAAGATACATTGATCGCACTAGCCCTTGATGACGCCGATGGGTTTCAAGCGCGCCACGCGCCGGGAGATGCCGGCATTGTGCACCACGTTCACCACCGCATCCACGTCTTTATAAGCCTCGGGAATCTCTTCGCTGATTCCGTCCTTGGTTTCAGCGCGCACCAGGATGCCTTGCTCTTCTAATCTCTGCCTGGCGTTCTGGGCGTAAGAAGATTTTTTGGCGGCCGTGCGGCTCATCAGACGGCCTGCACCGTGGCAGGTGGTCCCGAAGGTCTCTTTCATGGCTCCTTCAGTTCCGACCAGAACATAAGAGGCTGTACCCATCGAGCCGGGAATCAGCACCGGCTGGCCTGCCGCCCGGTAAGGTGCAGGAACCTCCGGCCGCGCTGGAGCAAAGGCGCGAGTGGCTCCCTTGCGATGCACCAGCAGTAACCGCTCGTGGCCATTCACTGGGTGACGTTCCAGCTTGGCGATGTTGTGGCACACGTCATAGACCACGCGAAGTTCCGTCGATGGGCCGAAGATGCGCCGGAACGCCTGCCGAGCAAAGTGGGTGATCCCCTGGCGATTGGCCCACGCGAAGTTTGCTGAAGCACGCATCGCGGCGAGATACCGCTGGCCTTCGCGGGAGTGTACCGGCACACAGGCCAACTGCCGATCGGGAAGATGGTAATCGTAGCGTTTCGCGCTCTCATCCAACTCGCGGAGATAGTCTGTGCAGACCTGGTGGCCCAGACCTCGCGACCCGCAATGGATCAGAACCACGATCTGTTCAAGGCGAAGCCCCAGCATCTGCGCCACGCCTTCGTCATCGATGCGCTCCACGTACTGCACTTCCAGGAAATGGTTTCCTGAACCCAGCGTTCCGAGCTGGGTCAAGCCGCGCTTTTTGGCGCGATCGCTTACGGCTTCCGGATCCGCGCCCTCCATGGCCCCGGTTTCCTCACAATGGACGAGGTCATCCGGATCGCCGTAATGGTGTTCCACCATCCAGGCTGCGCCGTGGTTCAGCACCTGGTCAAGGTCAGAATAAGAAATTTGGATTTCTCCCTCGCGCCCTGCGCCGCAGGGGACATCGCGGAAGAGCTGATTCACAAGGTCTCGGATTCGAGGCCGTGTTTCGTTTAGATGCAAGGAGCTTGCGAGAAGCCGCACACCGCAGTTGATGTCAAAGCCAACGCCACCCGGTGAGATCACCCCCCCTTCAGCGGGATCGGTGGCTGCAACGCCTCCGATGGGAAAGCCGTAACCTTGATGAATGTCAGGCATCGCCATGGAGCGCCCCACAATCCCCGGCAGCATCGCCACGTTGACAGCCTGTTCGAGCGAAAGATCCTTCGCCAGGTCGCGCAGCATGCTCTCATCCGTGTAAATCAGAGCATCGGTCAGCATGCCGGGCTTGGTCGTGCGTGGAATCATCCAGCGGTAATTATCGATTTTCTCCAGTTTTTCAAAGGGAATAGCCATGATGTTGTGTTAAGGGCTTGTTGAGGAGGATTTTGGGTTCCTGAACCCATTATAGCAAACAGGTTGCGTGGGCCTGTTGCGGAGTTATAGTTATGATGCCGGTCCTCGATATTAGGATAGAATAATCCGTGATGCCAAACCGGTTTACCCGAAAGCAAGGCCAGTATCTCACTTTTATCCATTACTACACCAAGATTCACGGGTGTCCGCCTGCCGAGGCTGATATGCAGCGTTACTTTAATGTATCTCCGCCTTCCGTTCATCAAATGATCCTCGGACTTGAAGCTCGGGGGCTCATCGCGCGCACCCCTGGCCAGCCGCGCAGCATTCGCGTTCTGATTCCTTCTGATATTCTTCCGGAACTGGAATGACCTAGAACGGAAGTGGTATAGGGAGCCGAGACTCAAAACTTTCATTAGGTCAGAAATCTTGCCTTGCTCCTGCATTCTGGTGGTATTACCATAACCGGTTAACTCTATTTGCTAAGGGAGACTTTCTATGTCGAAGAACGGGATTTCTCGCCGGGATTTTATGCGCACCACCGCGAGTGGGGCGCTGGCTGGCTCGATTCTTCTTGAACCCCGGCCGATCGAGGCATCGCCTCGGCCTGTGCCGCCCAGCGATACGGTGCGTTTTGGCATCATCGGCGTGGGCATGCGGGGCTCGGGGCTGCTCTCAACCGCGATCCAGCTGCCGGGGGTTGAATGTGTCGCTGCCTGTGAACTCTATGACGGGCGCGTGACTCTGGCCAAGGAAATTGTGGGGAAACCTATTACCGTGACGCGCCGCTACCAAGATCTGCTTGACCGGAAGGATATCGACTGCATTATCGCGCCCGTGCCTGACCACTGGCATCACCGAATCGTGACTGATTGCTGCAAAGCGGGCAAGGATGTTTATGTGGAAAAGCCCATGACGCATACCGTGGAGGAAGGCTTTGAAATCATTGATGCGGCCAATCGTTATAACCGAATCGTCCAGGTTGGCAGCCAGGAGCCGAGTTCGGTGGTCTATCAAAAGATGAAAGAGTTGTTTGCTGAGAATGTACTCGGAGATTTATGTCTGGTCGAAGCGCAGATGGGGCGCAATGACTATTGCGGCGCGTGGGGTTACACGGTGCCGCCCAATCTTTCGCCGCAGACGCTCGACTGGGAGACCTGGCAGGCTCCGGCCAGGAGGCACGTCTCATTTGACAAAATCCGCTGGACGCGCTGGCGCTGCTTTAATGATTACGGAGAGGGTATTCCCGGCGACCTGTTCGTTCATCATCTGACCGGCATTCATTATGCTTTAAACATTACGTCGCCGCCTCAAAGGGCATTCACACAAGGTGGCCTTTATCGCTGGAAGGATGGCCGGGACGCCCCGGACGTGATGACCACGGTCTACGAGTACCCGGGCTTCAGTCTGACCCTGCGAGTGACGCTCAACACGGATACCGGGGAAGGATTCAATTTCATGGGCAGTCACGGCATCATGTCCGTTCAGGGCGTCGAGAATCCGGATGGGTTTTCCATCACCCCGCAGGATGGCCTGGACCACAGCCCTTGCACTCCGGGCTGGCCGAATCCCATGCGCCAGATCTATGCCAGGAAATGGCACGAAGAACACGATGCGAGGCCCAGAACCGCTAAACTGATTCCGACCACCAATTATCAGGTTCCGCCCCATTACGACTCCACGCGTGAGCACTTGTGGAATTTCTTCCAGTCGGTTAAAACACGGCAGCCTTCGATTGAAGGGCCGGAGTTCGGCAACGCCTGTGCCATCGCCTGCCACATGGCAAATTATTCTTATTTCAACAAAACGGTGGCGATCTGGGATGCAGAAGCGAAAAAAATCAAAGGCTGACGTCCCAGTGAGCTATTGAGGACAATCCTGCACCGTGGATGAGGTCGCTCTTGTTCCTCTTCGACAGATTGAGGTCAGAAAGGCCGCGTGGCAGAAGACGAACATTGCACGCGTCCTTGAAAAAGGGCGGGGCTTTTATTCCTCCACACCCAAAAGAATGGAAGCGGCCAATACCGTAGTCCACAAACCGCGCTTATCGCCCACGGCAGACTGGGTGATGTGCATGGTGCGAACGATCTTGTTCGAGATGCGGTAGATTTCCTTTTTCTCATCCCAGCTTCGGTCGGGATCAAATTCCACGCCCAGGGTGGTGGCGAGCATTTCCGCAGCCAGTTCCTCGGCATAGTCCCCTGCCACCTCCTCGGTCTCCCCGAAAGAGTGGTGCTCGGAAAGATAGCCAAACATGTTTCGGTCCGTGGGGATCGCCACGCCTACCGAAGCTGCGATCAAGCGGTGAGGTTCGCGGGTGGAGTTTTCGCTCATCACCACGAAGGTGACCTGGCCCGGTTTGAGCTGCTTAAAACCTTCACTGCGGGGAATCAGCTTGCACCGAGGAGGGAAAATGCTGGAAACGCGGACCAGGTTGCAGGCCGCAATCCCTGCCGAGCGCAAGGCCAATTCGAAGCTGGTTAGCTTCTCGCGATGCTTTCCTACCCCTTTGGTTAAAAACATGCGTTTGGGAACGAACATGCTTCACTTTCACCCGTTTTTGAGATTCATCCGCCGGTAAAATGACTGTGCCTGACGGGCATTGCAACAGCCGCCGTAGTCATCTTGAGAAACTGAACTTGCGGCTGGCAACTCAAGGCGATTGATACGATGAAATGTAAAAGTACAAGAGACGCATAAGGGTGTCAATGAAAAATCCCACCCTGAAGGTGAGAACATTAGGGTGAGATCCCTAAGCAGCGTCCAAGATTAAAAAAGGGTTTACGACAGTGGGGGCACAGGATCCCGGGATAAAAACCCAATGTTCCCCGTAGACTTTGGGGTGAAAAACCTATTGGGGTACACGACGGCGGGTCACCCTACGCGAGAGATGCAGACTTAAGAAAATCAATGATTTGCGGTTGCCGTTTTATCGTGCTTTGAGAATCCCTCTCAGCTTTTTCGGAAAAGCTAAGAGAAACGCCATGGCGTTTTCTACTGCAAGTGCCTGCCTCCTGTGCGCACAGTCATTGACAGACAAGAGCAGGTTAGCAGGTTCAGGCGGACCGGTGCGCGTATCTTTTGTATGTTTTGTTTCATACGTATGCAACGTTTGTGACCGACTTTATGGGAGTCAACGCTCGAAGCTTCCATATTCGTTCCGCTCGTTTACCGGATGCTGCTTCTCTTGCCCGTCTTTCCACTCAACTCGGCTATCCGGCATCGCAGGGTGAGATGGAGGGGCGCCTTCGCACAATTCTCCGAAATCGAAATCATGCGATTCTGGTGGCCGAGGTGGATGGAAAGGGAATTGTGGGTTGGGCGCACGCCGTTGTGGAAAAAGCGTTGCTGACTGAGCCGCGAGCTGAGGTGCTGGGGCTTATTGTTGATGCGACCGAGCGCGGCAAGGGCATCGGAGGGGCGCTGATGAGTCGGGTGGAGGATTGGGCCCGCGCCCGAGGCCTGAACGCCGTCTCGCTGCGCTCCAACGTCATCCGTGAACAAGCTCACCGCTTCTATGAAGGATTGGGTTACCGGCGGACCAAAACACAACACGCATTCGTGAAAGTTCTGACGCCTCGAGAGTAATGGAAAAGCGGCTCCCTGGGACAAATTTTTTCGAAAGGGGGGTCCTATACATCGGGATTAAAGGATCAGCATACAATCACCGTAGCTATAAAAACGGTAGCGCTCAGCGATGGCGTGCTGATAGGCGCGAAAGATCAATTCGCGACCGGCAAAGGCGCACACCAGCATTAACAGAGTGGAGCGGGGGAGATGAAAGTTCGTAAGCAGCGCCTGAACCACCTGGAATTGAAAACCCGGCTTGATGAATAGATCGGTCTCGCCGCTGGCCGCGACGATTTTTCCGCCATTCCGGCCGGCTACATGCTCAAGGGTTCGGACGCACGTCGTTCCCACAGCGATGATGCGGCGGCCTTCATCCTGCGCTCGTCGGATGGCCAGGGCGGCTTGGGAAGAGATTTCATACCACTCCGCATCCATCCGATGCTCTTCCAGCCGCTCCACCCGCACCGGGCGAAACGTTCCCGGTCCGACGTGAAGAGTGATTTCGACCGTCTCGACGCCGCGCGCCCGAAGAGCTTCAAGGACACGTGTGGAAAAGTGCAGCCCTGCGGTGGGTGCGGCGACGGCACCAGTCACTTTGGCATAGACCGTCTGATAAGCCTCGCGATCAGCGGGGTCATCGGCGCGATGAAGGTAAGGAGGCAGTGGAACGTGGCCAAAGTTCTCAATGGCCTCTTCGACAGTCCCCTCGCAAGCCGTCAGACGGACTCGGCGAAAGCCATATTCGCCTCGATCCAACACCTCTGCCTGCAAAGCGCCCCCGCCGAATAGCAGGATTTCTCCCTCGCGCACTTTCCTTCCCGGGTGGACGAGCCCCTGCCACACCTCGCCATCTTCCCGCCGCGTCAGCAGTAATTCAACCTGGCCGCGCAGAAACTCCCGCGTCTTCGGATTATTCTTCCCGATGGGTTGCGCCCTGGTTCCCTGGCGCGTGCCAAGCAACCGCGCCCGAAAGACACGAGTATTGTTAAAAACCAGAAGGTCGCCGGCCTGAAGGATTTGAGGCAGTTCCCGAAATGCGTGGTCTTCAAAACGGCATGCGGACCGGTTCAGAACCATCATGCGTGAGGCATCGCGCTCGGCCAGAGGTCGCTGCGCAATCAGTTCCGCCGGAAGTTTGTAGTCAAATTCGGAAAGCCTCATAGAAAAAGTTTAGCAGCTTTTCTTGCGGCAACCTTATTCCGCGTGCCCTGAATGCGGCGTTTTACCCCAGAGGAGGCCCGGAAGTGATCCAGCCATGATAAAGTTTCAGCATGAGCTTGCCTGAGGTCCAGATCACGAGCCGCGCCATCGATCGCATTGTTTCCGGCCACCCCTGGATCTATCGCAGCGATATCCGGCAAGCTGATGCCATCGAGCCGGGATCGGTTGTCCGGTTGGTGGATCGCAGGCGGCGATTCTGGGGACAGGCACTCTACAGCAGCCAGTCGCAGATTGCGTTGCGCCTGCTTGCCCGCGAGGAGCGCGAGTTTGACCGCGCGTTTCTCGCCGAGCGCATCCTTGAGGCCGCTCGCTATCGCAGCCGGATTGCTCAGGGAGCCCAGGCGTATCGTGTGGTTTCCTCCGAAGGTGATCTCTTGCCCTCTTTGATTATCGACCGTTATGGAGATTGTTTCGTCATCCAGACGCTCAGCCAGGGGATGGAGCGATGGAAAACGGTTGTGGTTGAGATTCTTCAGGAGTATTTCAGCCCACGGATCATTGTCGAGCGCAATGATGTGGCTGTGCGATCGGTCGAGGGGTTGCCGGAGCAGAAAGGGGTTCTCGCGGGCGACGGTGAATGCCGAGTCAGGATTGAGGAGAACGGTATTCAATTCGAGTTTGATCTTCTCGAGGGCCAGAAAACGGGGGGATTTCTGGACCAGCGGGAAAATCGCGCCGCCGCACGCGAATATGCACGAGGACGGATGCTGGATTGCTTCTGCTATCAGGGGGGATTTGCGCTGACGCTTGCCGCCCGTTGCGATTCCGTGCTGGGAATCGACAGTTCACCGGAGGCTCTGAAAGGTGCACGCCACAATCAGGAACTCAACCAGATCCGCCAGGTGGATTGGCTTGAGGCTAATTGCTTCGATTTTCTCAAATCCGCAGACCACGACGGCCTGCGCTTCGATACAATTGTGCTTGATCCCCCAGCCTTTGCACGGCACCGGTCAAACCAGGAGGCCGCCTTGCGCGCCTATAAAGAATTAAACCTGCGCGCGCTGAAAATTCTGAATCCGGATGGGTTTCTCATCACGTGTTCCTGCTCGTTTCATGTGAGCGAGGCGGATTTGCTTGAAGTGATCGCGAGCGCGGCGCTCGACGCGCACCGCACGGTTGCCGTGGTGGAGCGTCGGACGCAATCGCGCGATCACCCCATTCTGGTTACCGTGCCGGAAACGCATTATCTCAAGTGCCTGATCCTGCGCACTCTCTGAGGTGAGCTGGGCGAGCCGGGCCTCTGCAGGATTCACTATTTTCCAGCAAGCCGTTATGATGAAGTGAGTCTTCTACAACGGATTTGAAAGTTAAGCGAGGGAAAGACCATCCATTTTCATTCTCCATCTCACGCACTCACCCTGGCGGCCATCATGGCGTTAGGGTTCATTTTGGGCATGCGGCACTCAACGGACGCTGACCACGTCGTTGCGATCATGACCATTGTCAGCCGACAGCGCAGCATCAAGCCCGCGACCTGGGTGGGTATCCTTTGGGGCTTGGGACACTCCTTCACGATTTTTGTGGTGGGAGTCGCCATCATTCTGTTCAACGTCGTCATTCCGCCGCGAATCGGCCTGACGATGGAACTGGCGGTGGCCGTGATGCTCATTTTGTTAGGGGTGTTGAATCTCACCGGACTGATGCGTTGGGTGACCGAGCGCGTGACCCCTTCCTCGGTTATCCATTCGCATGTGCACCGCCATGGCGAGTTGATACATGCCCATCCTCATCTTCATCTGGGCGCTCATTACGAGCACCATCATGAAAACGCCCGCCTGAGCCGGTTCAGCCTGATGATGAAACGTCTGGGCCTTTATCATATTGTTCGCCCCTTCGTCATTGGCATTGTTCACGGGCTGGCGGGATCCGCGGCGATTGCCTTGCTCGTCCTTGCGACGATTCACGACGCCTCATGGGGCGTGGTCTATCTGGTTATTTTCGGGGTGGGGACGATTGTCGGGATGATGCTGATCACAACCGCAATGGCGGCTTCCTTCGTTTACACCGGCAGCCGCTTTGCCCGGCTTGATCGACACCTTGCCACCATCGCCGGGATCATCAGCTTTGGGTTTGGCTGCTTCCTGGTGGTGCAGATCGGATTTGTTGAAGGGCTGTTTACCAGCGCCCCGCATTGGGTGCCGCACTGAACTGCGGAGCTGACCGGTTGCTGGCTGTCAAATCTGTGAATAAGGCGCAGGGCTGAGAAAAATATTTGAGATGTTCGTGATAATCTCCGGATCGGTGTAACCCGGGGTCGTGCTGAGTTTCTTCCACTCCGGGTCAGAGACAAAGACCTCCCAGTTTTTCTGGCGTTGTTCCAGATTGTCAAAAGTCAACATATAGGTCAGGCAGGGCATGTGGCTGCCAATCAGGGTGTTGCCGAAGAACACCGGTCGCAGGCCGGTGCGCCGAAAAATGGCGATCTCAGCCGTGTTGAACATTTTGACTTTCGTGAGATTAGCTTTCTCGCTGGGATTTTCATAGGTGCGCAGCTCGAAGATTCGAGGGCGGTTTTCGAGGGTGCCAGGGGGAATTTCGATCTTGGGCACTGTCTCAAACGCTTCAAGCAGCCAGCTTTCAATCCGAACGTAGGCAGGGTGCGAGGCGGGAGCATTGAGATAGTTTGCCGCGCGCGCCTGATACTCTTCATCTTGCGCCAGCCGCTGCCGAACGCTGACCAGGGAGCTCAGCGAGGAGTAAGGGATAAGGACATAAAGCGATGGATTTTCCGGTCCCACCATGCCATGAAAAACGCCTACCGGCCTGACTCCGGCTCGGTTGAGCGCGGGCACCGCCGCTTCGCGCAGGAAATCAGTGACCAGCTTTTGTCCCGGTCCGTTGCGAAGCTGGTAGCGCTTCAGTTCGTAGATTTCGCGGCCGGAGGTGTCCTTTCCTGAGCGAGTCTCGGCCGTGTCACCCAAAGCTGACAAGCCTGCAAAGGTGGAAGCCGCGAGCGAGCCTGCCAGCCAGTCGCGTCTTTTCATCTGTGTCTCCATGGTTCGAATGGGATTTCTGAAGTTCCTCAAAACCTCCAGCGAAGCTCCACATACAACTGCCTTGGATCGACGTAATGCGTGCCGCCAAAGGTGTTGCTATTGTCCAGAAGAAAGCGCGCATTCGTCAAGTTTAGGGCGTTGAAAGTTACTGTCCAGCGTTCGTGAAAGTTTTTCCCCCAGGAAAAGTCCACGGTGGAATGAGATGGCAAATGTTCCGGGCCATCCCCATTCAGAAAGCCGGAACCGTAAGTGTAAACGACGGAGGCCCAACTGGAACAGGGTAAATTGAGGTTGAATACGCTGCTCAGCGTATTCCGCTGATCGTGATCGAGAAAGAAATAGCCCGGCTCGGGTGGTGAAAAATCTGTCAGCCCGCCGGTCACCGTGCCGAGACCCTGCACAATCTGATTGGAGTATGCCAGACGCCAAGTGAGGAATTCGAGAAGCTGAGGCGAGCGGATGGAGACTTCTGTTCCGCGGATGCGCGCCGCCTGAATGGTGAGTGGAAGGAAGATGTTGGAATTACCAAGCTCATCGTGATCGAAAAAGTTCTGAGCATCGGTATGGAAATTATCAACATCCAGGAACCAGCCGTGCACGGGAACCGTGATCCCGAAATCGCGCTGGTGGTCCCGCTCACCAAGCAGTGGCAGGAAGCCGAAGCCCTGGTTGATGGCAAATTGGAGCAAAGGTCCGGCCACAGTGTCGAGGGGGGGAGGCTGATAATAGTGCGCGTAATAGCCCCTCAGAATCCAGCCCAAATGTGGCAGACGAAGCGCAGCGCCCAGGCGGGGATCCGTTGCGTTTTCAGTCTCAAGACCCGAGAAGCGCGTGAAGCGAATGCCGCCGTTCAATGACAGCCAAGGCGTCACCTGGTAACGACCCTCAGCAAAGATTGCTTCCAGATTGCCCCAGGGTCTCAGTTCCTGTGAGAGCAATTCCCCTCCTTCCGAAGGGGCAAGACTGAAGAGTGCATGATCATGCTGACCGAAGATTTCCGATCCTAAAGAGAAATGATGTTTGCTTTTCGAGCCGGCCAGGGTTGCCTGGCCGCCGATATAGTTAGAGGCACGATTTTGATTGAGAACGAAAGGACTGTCATTCGGCCCTCCAAGATAGTCTGCGCTGTTGAAATGATAGAAGGGAGAAACGGTCAGCATCATCCCATCGGAGAAGGCATGAGCCCATGAAAAATTCACAAAGGAATCGCGTTCGCGGTCACGATCGCGAACGCCGGCCTCCTGTTGCTCGATCGTGTTCGGAATTTGATACTGATCCCCGCGCACCGAAGCGACCCATCGGAATTGATCTTTCGCGGAAGCGTTGAAAAGCAGAGAGCCAAGCCCGCCCAGCCCTGCTTCCTGATCATGAATGGGATGGGGCGTTGGAGCGAGGAGGCCCAGGTCCGAACGGTTTCCATCCAGGCTGGCGTAATAGGCAAACCGCATGGTATGGCCGCCGAAATCAATCTGGTCGTCCGTCCGATGGAAGCTGCCGTAAGAGAGCGTCAGTTCACCCTGATTGTTGCGGTCAAAGCCTGAAGGAGTGATGACGTTCAGCAATCCGTAAGTGCGATCGCCGTATTCAGCGGAGTAGCCTCCGCGCTCAACCTCCAGCGATTCGATATTTCTCGGATCGACCAGCGGCGCAACGTTGCTGGCGATATTGGTATTGGGGACCGGCACACCATCCACCAGCCAGCTTACCTGATGCCCGCCGCGGATGTGGAGTTGATCGTGAACGACGGTGGCGCCCGGAACAAAATCCGTGATCATGGCGAGGCTATTGGTAAGGTCGGCGCCGGGCGTGTGTGAAATTTCCTGCGCAGAGACCTGGCTCCGGGTTGTGGCCGATTGCGTGTTCAGCTTTGCCGGCGCTCCGGAAACCTTCACCTGCTGTTGCAGGGTCCTCAACTGCATCTGCAAATGAACCACGGGGCTTAATCCGGAGTTCACCTGAATTGTTTCGGTGAATTTTTGAAAACCCGGCGCGGCCACCGTGATGGTGTATTCACCTGGCGGAATGTTTCCGATTTCAAATTCACCCTGGCCGTTGGATTGCGCCTTCCAGGACCTTTTCTCCCCCTGCCTCGAAAGAACCAGTTGAGTCTTGGGAATGGGGCGATGCTGCGGATCATGAACAATGCCTCGCAGAGTTCCCAGGCTGGCAGCCGCCTGAAGCAAAATGCTCGAAGCCATCAGCAACACCGGCAGCGCCAGAAAGAATCGCCTACCTCTCGATTGCATATTTCCTCCGAAATTTTCTCGCCCGCAGCCGCTGGGCAAACACGCCAGCCGCACTGCTATTGTGTTACACGCGCCTCTCGCGGCATGGTTTTACGGCCTGGAAAAAGGCGCTCGAACGCACAATGGCCAGACTTTGCCGCTAGCTTTGGCGCGGGGGCGTTAGAACTTGATGTGGATGACGGGAAAAGGCCATCAAAGCGAAAATTTGGGAGGATGATCGGCGCCGGGTGGGAAGCCCTCAGCGGTTGAAGGTGCTGGAGAATGAGTCAGGCGTGAACCAGTAGGCAGTTGAGCCGTGACGCCATAATTTTCAGGATCAAAAAATAGATAGCCATGATTCAGGACGGCGGGCATGGAAGGCGCTTGCGACACCGAGCAGGGACAGCACATGGCGCGGCGACCGCGGGAAGATGAACCGTTGCCCATCGGGCAATCTGCCGGCATCCGAGTGCCCGAGCCGCTCATCGGACACTGCCCGTTTCGGCAACAGGAAGCTCGCGCGCAACGAGCAGAAGAGGACCCACTCCAGGTCCATCGTCCGAGCCAGGGAAGACTCGTCAGCGAAAAGGTCAGAAGCAAGACCCAGGCCTGGAGCTTTCTTCGCATCCTTTCGCCATTGTATCATGCCGGATGGAACGCTAACTTACAAAGGATTTTTTCCCTGGCAAAATAAAGAGAGTTTGAGGCACGTGAGTGAAGATGCTGACGTGGAGTTGATTTTCCGGAAGTGGAGGGTGTGATGTCTGAAGAAATGCACGAAATCCACGAGCAGGCGGAAACAGGTCATCACGAACCGGCCATGGCGCCTGTCTCAATCACCATGGCGGTGCTGGCCGTGCTTGTGGCGATTTCGTCCCTACTGGTGCATCGTTCTACCACGCGAGCGATCCTCTTTCAGAGCCAGGCCAGCGATCTCTGGGCTTACTATCAGGCGAAGGACATTCGCCGCCACAGTTACGAGTTATTCTCCAATCTGCTTCCGCTGCTTGATCCCAGAGGGGCGGCGAAAACCCGCGATTTGACCGCACAGTACAATCTTCAGGCGCAGCGTTACAAGGATCAGCAAAACCAGATTTCAGCGCAAGCCAGGGCCTTGGAGACTCAGGTGGAGCATCAGGAACAGCGGGCCGGCCGGTTTGAACTCAGCGAGGTTCTGCTGGAAGTGGCGCTCATTATTTGCTCATTGACCCTGCTGACTCGCCGCCGAAGTTACTGGCTTGCCGGAACCGTTTTTGCCGCTATTGGGCTTGGAACGATGTTGAGCGGCGTCGTGATGCATTTTCACTGAAAATCGTCAGGAAGTAAGCTGGCCGGACCGATGCATCGGATCATTCGGACTCGGGAGGCGGCACGTTGTGAATCAGCCAGAAAAGGCCGAGATCTCTCACGGCGTCCCTGAATTGTGCGGAATCCACGGGCTTGCGCACGTAACTGTTACAGCCGTTCTCGTACGCTCTAAACACCTCTTCCTGCTCGTGAGAGGTCGTCAGAATGATGATGGGGAGGCGTCTTGTGCGGGGATCGGCGCGCAGGCGCTTCAAGACCTCAAATCCGTCAATTTTAGGCAGATTCAGGTCCAGCAGGATCAGGGTGGGCATTGTGCTTAAGTCCCTCCCGGCGTACGCGCCTTCACCGAAGAGATAGTCCAGAGCTTCAGCGCCGTCTCGTACCACAATGATGCGATTTGAAATGTTGTTGGTTTTGAAAGCCCGAAGAGTCAGATCTTCATCATCCTGATTGTCTTCAACAAGCAGGATCGTTTTGTCTTTCATGGGACTCCTCCAAGAAATCTGGGCTGCACTGCCGCCTAAAGAGTGAAGTAGAACGTGGCGCCCTGGCCCACGGAACCTTCAGCCCACACTTCTCCGCCGTGCCGATGAATGATGCGCTGAACCGTTGCAAGGCCAACCCCTGTGCCGGGAAAATCGACAGCGCTGTGCAGGCGCTGAAAAACTCCGAAGAGCTTGCCCGTGTAGGCCATGTCGAATCCGGCTCCATTGTCCTGAACAAAGAAGGCTGGCTTGCCGTTTCTGCCTTCGCAAGTTCCCATAACAATCCGGGCGGCCGGCTGCTTCGAGGTATATTTCCAGGCGTTGCTCAACAGATTTTCCAGAACCTGTCGGAGCAACCGGGGATCTCCTTGGGCGACGAGACCTTCCGCAATGATCGCTTCCACGTTACGCTTGGGATCAAGGTGCCGGAGTTCGGCCACAACCTCTCGGGCGAGAGCGGTCAGGTTGACGGCTTCGCGCCGCATTTCCGTTCGCGTTACTCGCGACAGACTGAGCAAGTCATCGATCAACTGCGCCATCCGCTGGGCGGCGTTTCGGATTCGCTGCAAGTGCCGCTGGCCTTGTTCATCGAGCTTGTCGTGATAGTCCTTCAGAAGCGCATCGCTAAAGCCATCGATGGCGCGAAGCGGAGCGCGCAGATCGTGGGAAACGGAGGAGCAGAAGGCTTCAAGTTCCTTATTGGCTGTCTGGAGCTCCTGGGTGCGCGCCGCCACCCGCTGTTCCAACTCCGCATTAAGCTGAATCACCTCATCCTGGGCGCGCTTCCGCTCGCTGATTTCAGTCATTAACTCCAGGTTCACCGCCTCCACTTGCCGTCTTCGACGCTGCGCGGCTCGCGCAAAGAGAATTGCTGCCGCCAGTAAGATCGTCAGGACAAAAATGATGGTGACTCCCAGCACGCTGAGGCTGAGGCGCAAATGCAGTGTCTGGCCAAACAGCACAATCGTGAGATCGCGAGTCAAGGGTGGAGCGCTGGATTCCAGATGTGCCTCTCGCATGCCCGTCAAGTATCCCAAGGCAAACACTAGTGCGAGGCAAGCCAGGGCGAGTGCGATTTTTAATCCGCTGGTAAGTCTCTTTGTTTGCATGTTCTGGCTACAAGCAGATTGAAGAGTCCTTAAAACTCAATCCGCAGCCCCACCTGTCCTTCACGCCCAGGCAGGACTTGAAGTGGTTTGCCTAAGGGCGTGGACATCGACCGGAACTGTTCCACGGCTGCCGGATTCGCTCGATTAAGCAGATTGAAGAACTCGAAGAGGGCTTGCGCCCGAACTCTTTCTCCAATATCGAACCATTTGGAAAAGCGCATATCCAGATTGATATAGGGGGGAGCTTCGAAGTGGTTCCGGCCCGTCAGGAAATCCACGCCGTTGAAGATGCTGTCTCCATCCACGTCTACCGGCTTGCTGAGAACATCGGTGAAGTGAAAGCCGCTTTGCGCCCGGAAAATGCCGCTGATTTCAACGCCCCCTGGCAGGCTCGCCATCTCATCCAGAAGGAAAGTGTGGTCAAGGGCCAGATCCGACGGGCCGCGGTCAAGGTTTGGCCCGTTATAGAACTTCCCGGCTCGTGGAACAGGGTTGCCATTGCTCGCAATGAACGCACCATTGGCGTTGGTTTTTCCACTTGTGGGATCACTGACCACTGGTGGCACGCCGACAAAGCTGTCGGTAGGCCCAAGCCCGCCCAAGTGTGCGGCTCCAAGGCCCGTTTGAATCTCACTCACCAGGCTGGAATGGAGGGCGTCATCGACAGCGTTGGTCCACGTGTAAAAAATGTCAGTCGCAAAATGCTGGCTCATGCGTTTGCGGACTCCGACACTGATGCCGTCATAGCGTCCTTGAAACCAGGGACCGTAAGCCAGAATGGGTCTCGTGCCCGTTCCGGGCTGGAGTTCTCCAGCGTGGCCGGGCAATCGCGCTTCAAACGCTAGATTCGTGGTCCGAACGCCAAGAATGTTGTGGATATTGCGATGAAAGTAGTCCGCCTGAATGATCATGTTGCTTGTGATTTCTCGCTGCGCACCAATGTGAAAAGCGCTGGTATAAGGTGTCTTGAAGCCTGGGGCCACGGTTATAGGGATCGAGAAGATTTGCGGCACACGAAAGTTCATGGTGAGATTGCCGAACCCTCCCCAAAAGAAATACCCCGGCTGCTGCCCCACTGCAGCGCTGGCTGCGTCCACAAACTGCTCAGGCGTGAAACCTGTCAAGGCCTGAACATTTCCCAGGTTGACGACGCTGTTGGGTGGAATCGGTGCATGACCCGGTGCAACGACCGAGTTCAAATGGTCGATTCCAAATAAAGGCAACCCCGGTGTGGGGCAGACCGCGCCCGTCGCGCGGACCTGGGAATCGGTCAGGACTGGCGAAAGGCACAACCCTTCGAGCTGGGGAAGGCTGGTGGGATCGCCATAGAACAATCGCGGAAACGAGATGGTTTCGTCTGTCAGGAGGTTTGCGCCGCCAAGGCCGGGTACGTCACGCGCCAGGCCGAGCCGGTAGTGGTCATAAAAGATCCCCCAACTGGCGTTGAGAACAGTTTGGGGAGTCGGCGACCAGGCCAGACCCAGCCTCGGGGAGAAGTTAGTGCGATTGGGAAAGCGTGAATCATAGTCCCAGCGCAAACCGAGGTTTACTGTCGCACTCTTCCGCAGCCTCCAATCATCCTGTGCGAACAGCCCGTTGGAGTTGTTGCGTAGCTGGATCTGGTTGTCCTGCGCCGTCAGCCCCCCAACTTTGGTCAGAACGTACACCCCCGAGTTGACGGCGCCGTACCGGGCAAAATCCGAAGCACTTGCGAACAGTTGATTAAAAAGGTTGGTGGCCTCGACGCCATCCACGGCTGTGCGCTGGAAGTCCCAGCCAAACTTCATCTCGTGTTTTCCCGAGACCTTATCCAAGTGAACGCCCGTCGAATTGTATTGCGGCTGAAGAATTAAGGGCGTGAACCCCGCTCCAAACTCGACTTGCCCCAGATTGCCAAAAAGCCCGCCGGTATTCATCCCGCTGAAGACATTGAACAGGGTTGTGGCGGGAGCAGCTTCCGGGTGCGCCGGTCTTTCGGTGGATGGCTCCCCTCGATATTGGAAATAGACATCGAGGAGTAGTGGATTTTTCGGGTCCCCAAGAGTCGCGGTGTCATGAAAACCCGACATGAGAGAGCGCGAGTGGGAGTCGGTACGGGTTGAAGGCAAGTTGATAGCTTCCGACAGCGGCAGAAAATCAGTGACGAAGCTATTCACAAGATTTATTTCTTCAGTGAGATGGTGTCTCCCGGATGCCTCGTTAAGCTTCAGGAAGCCACGCGTCTCAAAGGTTCGCGTGGCTTGGTTGAAGTTTTCCTCATTCTGTTCAAGGAAATCGGGAACTCCCGGAGGGAAGACGAAGTTCAGTTGACGACTCTCTCGGATGCGTTCCAGGGATCCGAAAAGAAACACATGGTCCCCAATGACCGGCCCTCCAAGGTTTGCGTCCGTATCCCAGCGCACCAGAAAAGGAGCGTTCTGCCCTGGGATGTCGGAGGAATCGAATGCGTTGTTGCGATGGAAGGCGGAAACCAACCCGTGCCATTGGTCAGTCCCGCTTCGAGTCACGACGTTCACCACTCCGCCCGAGCCGTGTCCGAATTCCGCTTTGTAACCCGCCGTGAGCGCTTGAAATTCCAAAATCGAATCCTGATCGAAGGGCGCTGCAGGTCCGCCATCAACACCGTTGCTGTTCGGCATGCCGTCAATAAGAAAAAAGGTGTTCCCTCCGCGCTCTCCCAGGATAGGTGTCGCTGCGTCGGTACCCGGATCTTCTTGCCGGTTGACCGTGACGCCGGGAATCAATTGCATGAGGTCGAGATAGTTCCGCCCATTAATGGGCATCTGCTCAATCTGCTGCGGCAGAATGGTGGCGCCGGATGAAGAACTGGAGGAATCAAGCAGTGGAGGCTTGGCCGAAATCGTAATCGCTTCCTTCGCTTTTCCGATAGCGAGAATAACGTCGAAAGTCAGGGAGCAATTTACGGTCACAGCCAGCCCCGGGTAAACCCTGGTCTCAAAACCAGGCTTGGATACAAGCAAGTCATAAGTTCCGGCTTGCAACCCGGCAAAGCGGTACGATCCGGTGACGTCTGTGGCAATGCTGATCGCATGGCCAAGCACCCGACCACTTAGTGTGACTCTGGCGCCCGTGATCGCAAGGCCTTGCGGGTCTGTAACCGTGCCTTGGATTATGGACGTTGTTTGAGCGTTGAGGGGGGTGATGCTGGGTGAGATAAGACCGGCCAGTGAAATGAAAATCAGGGCTTGCCAGAGCGGGGCGGTCAGGTTACTTCTTTTTCGCTGAACAATCTGGCCCCCGATGACTGATGGGAACGATGCGAGGCGCTGCCCTACCTCACATGTATCCGCAGGTTGATAATTTTCCCAGACGGTCCTTTGAGCAAACGACGTGTTCATGAGAAATGCCTTCAATCTGAACTCGTTGAAAAAGCCTTTCCTTTGCCGAGGCGGATAATCAAAGGCCCATGAGTTCAAAAATCTGCTACCCCTGGAATTCAAATGATGGTTCTGAGAGATGTTTTTCACCTACGTTGCAAGGTCGAAGCGAGGGATTCGCCTCTCAGCGGTGAGGTGATTTTTGAAAGTTGAGTCTCTGTTCGAGGGTTGAAAATGCTTCGGTGCGTTGTACAGATTCTAGGCTATCATTCTAGCGTATAATTGTCAACCCCAGACGGATGGCGCCCACCCGATGGGGCTATCTTCAAAAGTTGACCAGTCTCTGAGGTCGTTGCGCGATCTTCGTCCTGCCTTTCCCTTGCCAAGCGCCGGGGCTGACCTCGTGCGCCAGTAAGCTGCAATCTGTGCGATGATGGAGGCTTTGGCTGCATGACGCCATTTCTGTGGCAGAACAAACCATGACCCTTTTCGGCGCTTTACTCCTGTTTGGGGCAGCTGTTTTGGCTGGAGCCTTGAATTCCGTCGCGGGCGGCGGCAGCTTTTTCTCTTTTCCGGCGCTTTTATTCACCGGCGTGCTGCCGATTCCCGCCAATGCCACCTCAACAGTAGCCCTCTGGCCGGGAAGCCTCGCCAGTGCCGGCGCTTATCGCCGGCGATTGCCGAGAAGCGTCCGGATGCTGGTGCCCCTCATCCTCGCCAGTGTGGCGGGGGGAGCAGTCGGAGCCGTGCTGTTACTGCAAACTTCCCAGAGCACCTTCCTTCGGCTGATCCCCTTTTTGTTCCTTGCTGCTACTCTCTTTTTTGCATTTGGAAGGAAACTGCTTAAAGCCGCCAGACCGCTCGGAAAAGAGCCGAGTCAACCCTCATGGCTGGCCGTGGGGGGAGTCTCTTTGCTTCAGTTTGTGGTTGCCATTTATGGTGGCTTTTTCGGAGGCGGGATGGGCATTGTGATGCTTGCCCTCCTCAGTCTTCTGCCTCTCGGTGATATTCACGCCATGAACAGCGTCAAGACGCTTTTGGCTGCGGCAACAAATGGCGTGGCCATCATCACTTTTATCATGGCGCGAATCATCTTGTGGCCTGAAGCTGCGCTCATGCTGGTCGGAGCTATCCTTGGTGGCTATGGTGGCGCGCATTATGCCCAGAAATTGAATCCGGAGCGCGTGCGAGCCTTTGTGGTCGTGGTGGGTTTCACGATGTCGTTCATCTTTTTGTGGAAGTATCGATAAAGAGGACAGGAGGTCAACGATTAAAGAGTTTGGCCGTAATCGGTTCGATCACTGCTGGGATGGGTGCCAAATCTTTGCACGTCAAAGACGGCTTGAGGGATGGACTATTTTTTGCCTTGTGCTTCGGCCTGCGCGATCAGATGGGCGACTTCGGAATCCGGACTTACCGGTTCAATCATGATGATGTGCCGCGCGTTGAAGTAGGTTTCCGTTGGCCCGTGCCATTCCTTGCCACGCTTGACGAGAACGTTTTTGGGCTGCTTCGTTTGCGGATCCGTGGTGCGCACCACGTAGTAAACTTGCGTCATCTCCGGATAATCGGTTCCCAGACGGGAAAGTTTGCCATAAAAGACTTGGCCGTCATCCAGCAGCACAGCCTGATAAGAGGAGGTGAATTTGGGAAGACTCTCGGAGCGCTTTAGAGCCACCACTTCGATGGTTAGCAGCACGACCGCCACAGCCAGGCAGAGAATGATCATTGCTGTGGATTTGCGCAAGGGCCTACCCCTTTTGGGCCTTCAAATGCCCCTCCAAAAGCAGGAAGAGATTAACTCGGCTGGGGGCGAAACTCAAGCGGAAAGTCAGGGGTTCTTTCACGCTGCCCACGCTACCTTGAGGTCCAGCATGCCTCGCCCGCTGAGAGGGGGTGCCACGACTCTCGGCTGTCTTGCATCTCACAGCCTGAGATGAAGTTCAACCTGTTCCTGGCCGGCCTTGTTCTGGTTGTTCACCTTACTTTTATTTTATGGGTGATCTTTGGCTGGCTTTTCACCTGCCACAGTCCGCTGCGGCGCTGGCTGCATATCGGTTGCGTGATCTATGCCATCTTTATTGAAGTGTCTAACCGATCATGCCCGCTGACCTTGCTGGAAAATCTGCTGGAGCAACGCGCTGGCGTCTCGCCTTACCACCAACCATTCATCCTGCATTATCTGGAACTCTTGGTTTATCCGAATATTCCCTTGGATGCCCTCATCACCACGGCCGTTATCGTCTGTCTTGGAATTCTGAGCCTTTATTTCTGGAGATATCGCCACCGAGGTCCCCGAGGCTGGTGAGTTGATGCAACCGGGTGGTTTGCCACCCCCCTAAGACATTCATTAGTAGAGGACGAAGATGGAAACTGAAGGAGTTGGATGGTGAGCCGTGAGGGACTCGAACCCCCAACCTACTGATTAAGAGTCAGGCCAATCCTTTTCCATTCCTTCCATTTATCTCCTTCCATCCTGCGAACTTAAAGGATTTAGGGATATCTGCTTTCGCTCATCCTTCGCAACCCTATGTCCTTCACTTTCTTAGGCGGGAGGAAGGGTTTTGTTACGGTTCTGTTACGTTCCGCGCCTCCAGACTGAACTGCCCTCAGTAGGCACCGAGCAAGATCTAGCGCGGGATGCGATCCCAGTCTCAGCTCTACTCCCCACAATCGGTATCTCCAAGCGCCGGTTCAAACAGCTTAACGCCGTCGTGCTAGTTCGTGAGCAGCGTGAGAACGGAAGGCAAGACCTCGCGTACCATGCGCGACCGTTCGTCCTCTGTGGCATTCCGCTGCGACGACCGCCCGCCCACGAACTCACCCACACGCGGCGCAGCGGTAAATTCTTTCTCAACATTACCGGCCATCCGCAGTTTGGATTACCGTTCGGTCAGGACAGACTCATTCCCATCTGGATCGCCACCTTGGCCTTGCGGCAGAAGAGCCGCACGGTTCGATTCAAAACCGCTTCGCAGATGCTCGACTTCTTTAGCTTGCCTCCGGACGGATATCATTATCAGCGCATCGTGGAGGGATTCAAGCGAATCTTTTCAGCCACGATTTTCTTCGGCACAGAGGATCGGCCGGCCGGGGGCAACGTAATCGACTGGAGCAGATTTCATTTTTTTGATCGGATGAAGCTCTGGTTCAACATGCCCGAGCACTCCATGACCCGTCCCGGCGAACAAGATGGCAACGTCATCACATTGAGCGAATCCTTTTACCAGGAGATTGACCAACACCGCATACCCGTGGAGCGGCAGGTGGTCGCTGCGCTGGCTCATGCGCCAGGGGTTCTCGACTTCTACCTCTGGATCGCATGGAAGAGCTGGACCGTGAACGGCCGGCCGGTTCAGGTCCCACTCACCGGTGCCGCAGGCCTCTCTCAACAATTGGGAACCTGCGAGTACTCCCGCGATCGCCGCTTCCGCGGCAAGCTTGCCTCATGGCTCCGGCAAATAAAGGCCTTCTGGCCAGAATGTCCCGCCACCATCTCCCCATGCGGCCGTTTTCTGATCCTTCGATCCTCAAGGCGCTCGCCTGCGATCAAGTCGTCGTTAGCCAGTTCATCGAGCCAGCTTCCCAGCGCAAGCCATCGAACCGAAGTATCATGACGTCATGAGCCGTGATCCGGCTGAAATCTTGAGAGCAGTGCTGGAACTTCGGCCTGAAGGCAGAGCGGCGTTGGCGGATTCCTTGCTCGCGAGCCTCGATAGCGAGATTGACGAAGACGCCGAGGCCGCCTGGCAGGTCGAAGTTCATCGTCGTCTCCGCGAACTGGATTCGCAAGCCATTGCCCCGGTGCCCTGGGCAGAGGTCCGCTCGTGCCTAATGACGACGTTGCGAAATGACTCCTCAAGCCGTTAAACTTCACCCGGAGGCCGCGAAAGAACTTCAGGCCGTTGCGCATGCGAGCCGAAGGCCCGGCTATTGGCACGGGCGAGCGTGACAGAGTGAAAACGCTCAAGCTTCGAGCCGTTGTCCCCAAATACCCCAACGTTCACGCCCATAGCGATGTTCACGGTAGCGTGAACATGGCCAAATTCGTGAACACCATTCAACCTCAACGGCAAGCCATCGACAAAGCCTCTCTGAAGCAGCCCTCCGGCAACGCGGCAGCCTGTGGATAACCCTGTGAGTTTGAGCCCACTTCTCGGAATGATTCACGGCGTTTTAGGTGCGTCCCCTATCTGAGCTCTTTTACCCCGCCGGAACCCCCAGATTGGCCTGTAATGGAGCCGGTATCAGCACCGCGTTTTCCGCTGTGATCCCGCTTCGATGCGGAATAATGAACGTTGATTTAGGTGCGTCTGGACGTTGTTTTAGGTGCGAAACAACGTTGTTTTAGGTGCGCCTATGACGACTATCGCTTTTGTTTTCAGTAGGTTGTCCCCAGGCTTGTAGTACTTGTAGTAAGAGCTTGTAGAAAGCTACCGGTAGTAGCAAGCCGAAATTTGTGGAAGAGGCAGCGATGCCGCCTACAATGAGGCGCGCCGCTGCGCGGACTGAGATGACGATGGGATCAGTATTCGGAGTTGAGTGCCGGCCCATGGGCGACCAACTTCGATATGATTCGGTCGTCGTTCTTCGAGAACCGATGGATTGCTCTGAAGGTGCTGGAATCGCAATCTTCTGCCGCGAGTATCAAATTTTGCTCGGACTGTTCTTCAACCATTGATTTCCTGCGTTAGGGCCTGTATTTCTTCAAACTGCGTCAAGGCTTCTTCCCTGCCATGACAGAATGGGACGTGGCGTCCCGAATTGAAAACAAGGCCAAGCGTTGCAGAAATTTCGAGAACCTCTGTGTGTAGTGCTTTCATTTGCTGCGAATCAAAATAGGCTGAATGAGGGATAACGAATTCGTGATGCACGCCCTTTGAGCAGGCTGTGTAGGCACGTTCCGCCCGACTCCTCATCTGCGCGGTGAAGGTATCGGGCGAGATCAGCCTAAGGGTTGAGAGCCATTGGCCTCCTCGCTCGTCTGGCAGTCGGTCGAGGAAACTCAGAAGACCTGGGCGCCAAAACACATGGTCGTGATAGTCTCCCAGGAGTGCTCGTGTCATCGCCCTGGGCTTCCGGGATGCTTTCCATAAGCTCTCGACCTTTTCTTCCGCCAAGAAGTCGCCTTTCCACTGGAGCGCACATGTGTTCCGAATGTCTATCTCGTAATCCGGTGGCTGCTGTACTTGGCGAAGGACCAACACCCGAAATGGATCCGGACGAGCCAGCAATATGGCAAAGCCAACCTCGGGGATCCCGCGAGCGAGATATGGGCCAAGGATGACTACGCTGGGATCACCAGCGTCGGTAAAATTCAATTGGGTGACCTGGCCAAGTAAGTCGCTGAGTGTTTTTGCCAGATACCCGACAATCCTCCCGAGGTCAGAACGTTCGTCCCAGTTACCGCCGAGCAATTGCGCCAGCGCATTTCCCCTAGCTGATGGCATTGAGGATTGCCTCGACCTAAACCCCGGCCTTAGTCGCTCGAGCCTGTTCTTATAGCACGGGAGAGCGTCTCAGTAAATGTAATCAATTCGCCCCCGATCTTTCGATAAGAGCAGGTGGCTCGGGGTGCGCTTCGGGGGATGCACTGAGGGGAGCTTAGACCGTGGCCCCGAATCGAGGAGGGAGGAGTGGGGGTGCGGCAAGAGAATTCG
>Ga0070735_10000114_pt1 | contig 101858 bp, 90 predicted proteins | sample Coa_R1_FD_66443 | JGI IMG/M metagenome (GOLD analysis project Ga0070735, IMG submission 66443) | Surface soil microbial communities from Centralia Pennsylvania, which are recovering from an underground coalmine fire - Coalmine... | ecosystem: Environmental > Terrestrial > Soil > Unclassified ...
GCTCGCCACTCTCAGCCGTGGGTGGGGCGAGACGCAACCAGCGATACAACTCCTCCTTGATCATGCCCGTGTTCACAGGCCATACGCGTACGCCCCAATGGATGCGCTCTCCTCGCGGGCCGACGTCAATCGGGGAAGGCTGGCTGATCGGCGCAGCCGCACGCGAGTCCCCCTTAATTACGATGGCCGTCTCTCCACCAAGTTGCCGGACCCAGGCGTATACCTCCTGCGTCGCGTACCCGGAATCGATCGCAAGCCTCAGGATAGGCATCGTAACTCCGTGTTCCGAGGCGAAGTGTGTTCCAACGAGCGCCGTCAACTTCGCCCAAACGGGGGCCTCGGAAGTCCTGCCTTGGAGCACCTGGTAGTCGACGGACCACGATTCCTTCCCGCGGCCCCAGGCAACAATCTCAACCTCAATACGATCCTTCTGGATGTCGACGCCGGCGGTGAGGAACAGCCCTCCAGCCGGAACCGTTCCGAAGCGATAGTCTTCGCGACGGTCATAAAGCCGGCGCCACTCTGGCGCGTCACCTTGCTGAGCCCAGGTCTCACCAAATACAGTGTTGACGCACACCTGCAGCAACGCGGGGTTCTTCTGCGCGTCTGTGAACATCTTCGCTGCGTCCGCCCAACTGAACCAGCCCACCGGGCTGTAGAGGCTGGACAGATGAAAACCGGCCGCCTTGCCGAACCCCGGCGCGGCGGCGCGCCATTCGCCCCGCGGAAGCATCCAATGCTTCTGGTGGTTCTGAATCTCCGACAAGCAATGCTCGCAGATGTACACGGCCTGGCTTGGGTCGCTTTCGGGCCAACGCAACTGGGCGAACTTCAAGGTCTGATGGAGGGTGCAGGATGGGCACGGCACCCAATAGTATCGCTGGTCGCTGTCCTCGAAAGCCGCCTCGATGCGGCTCGATCCGGTAATCTTCGGAGTGGACACCATGAAGATCTTCCGGCGCGCGAAGGTACGCGTCCGCGCCAGAGCGAGTTTGATCGGATCGCCCTCGCCGTCGACGTCTCCCGGATAAGCGTCGATCTCATCGAGGAAGAGATAGCGCGTGGCCATCGAACGTAACCCGACCGCGCTATTTGCCCCGGTCATGACGAGCATGCCGCCGGGAAATTCCTTGGACAGCATGGTGTTCCCGCTGTCGCGAGACCGTGGATCGCTTACGAGTTCCCGAAGCACTGCGCTCTCCTCAATCAGCGGATCGATTCGCTGTCGCGAGTTGCGCTTCGCCATCTCGACAGTGGGCTGGACGGCCAGCATCGGCCCGGGCGCCTGGTGGATCACGTAGCCGATCCAGTTATTGCCGCACTCCGTGCCTCCCAACTGTGCACCTTTCATCAGCACGACGGTCTGGACCGGCGAGGAAGGGGAAAGGCAATCCATGATCTCGCGCAGGTACGGCGTGCGGTCCGTGCGCCATGGGCCGGGTTCCGCTGACGCTCGTTGGGACAGCGTACGGTATTTGTCGGCCCACACCGAAATGGTCAGCAATGGGTCGGGCCGCGCTCCGGCCGCCGCCGCGGCCGCGTAGACCTCCTCAGCCGTTGGCATCGGCAAACTCATCAAGCGCTCGTCGCACCTCGGCGGCGAGGAGATCATAGCACCTGCCCGCGTCCGGTTCGGCCGCCATCACCGCCGCCAGCCGATCCGGAATGTTCAGCATGCGATCCCGGAACTGCCGGAACTTGTTGAACGCAGCGATCCGCACTTCGTCTTGCGAAACCAGCTTCCGGACGCGCTCCTCATAATCAATCTTGGCGAGCCGAGCATGATAGTGTTCCCGCACGGCGCGGGCTTTGGTGTACTGGCTCGCGCCGGAGAATGATCCCTCTTCCTCCTCCAAGTCCGTCCGGCGCGTTACAGCGGGCGCATACGTCATCGTGTTCCGCTCCCACTCCTCGTCCGCCACGGTGGATTCGATCCTTCCGTCCGGCAACGTTGGGATACGCCTGGTTTTGATGGCTTTTTGAACCGCCGCTAATGCCACGCCGCGATGCTTAGCATACTGGCGGAGGCTCATCGCCGCCATGTGCCCGACTCCCGGTAGGTCCAGCAACGACCGTCAGTTTTAACTTGCTTTCCCTGGGCACCGGAGTGATGACTTGTCATGCGCGGAAGAGCGCAGAAGGGATAAGCAAAGACGAACATGACAAACACACAAGTCGATACCACGGACACGACCGCCGCCGTTGGGGAACAGGGCGCCACAGTTGCGCCGGAGAAGACCACCTCGAAGAAGGGTGCCAGCCAGAAGAAGGGCGCGCCCAAGGCCAAGAAGACCGCCAAGGGCGGCAATGCCACGGCGGCCAAGTCGGGCAAGGCCACCAAACAAGGTAAGGCCACCAAGAAAGCCGCCAAGGCCAAGAAAAGCGTCCAACCCCGCCCCGAGAGCAAGGGTGCGAAGGTCCTGGAGATGCTGAAGCGCACCAACGGCGCAAGCCTTGCGGAGATTATGAAGACCACTGGCTGGCAGGCGCACACGGTCCGGGGTTTCATCTCCATCGCCGCCAAGAAGCACAACGTCGACATCGATTCCTCGAAGAGCGAGTCCGGTGAACGCACATACCGCATCGCCAAGTAGAAACTCCCCCACTTGTTTCACTCCATCGCCGCCGGGTTTAAAGGATCCGGCGGCGGTTCTGCTTCCACCCCCTCAAGAATCCCCCACTCCGCGTACCAATCGGCCAATCCCAAACAGAGATCCTCGATATCCGGGTGCCCGGCCAACAGCAGTGCTTCTATGGCTGCGATCTCGGCACGGCATCGTTCCGTCTCACGGTTTCGGAGATCGTTCGCTGCAGATTTCATGGAACGTCCGGCCATCGTTTTCCAGCACCGCTTGCTTGTTGGTGAACTGCTCCCAGCGGCTAACTGCGACGTCACAGTACCTCGCTTCCAACTCGATCAGTCGCGCCAGCCGCCCCGATTTCTCACATGCGATCAGCGTAGTACCGGACCCGCCGAAGACGTCCAAAATCGTGTCGCGCGTTTTACTGCTGTTGCGCAGCGCCCGTTCGACGAGTTCGACCGGTTTCATTGTCGGGTGTTCCAAGTTTGCCGTTGGCCGCTTGATGAACCATATGTCTCCTTGATCGCGTGCACCGCACCAGAAGTGATCCGTGCCGTCCCGCCATCCGTACAGTATGGGTTCGTACTGGCGTTGGTAATCTGAGCGGCCCAATGTGAAGTGATGTTTCGCCCAGATTACGAACGTAGACCAGTGACCGCCCGCGTCTGTGAACGCACGGTACAGCGTATGCAACTCCGATGACGACATGCAGATGTAGATCGCGCCTTTAGTGACCTGCAACACGTTCGCACAGGCATCGCGCAGGAACTCATAAAACTTACCCCCTAGAGTGTCATTGTTGATCTTGAGTTTCTTGGCCGTCTTGCCCTCGTAGTCCACGTTGTAAGGTGGATCCATGAAGACCATGTCGGCCAAGCCCCCGGCGAGAACGATGCCGACCGACTCCGTGCTGGTGGCGTCACCACACAGCAGTCGGTGATCGCCCAGTAACCAGACATCCCCAGGCATTGTGATCGCGATTTCCGGTTCTTCGGGAACGGCATCCTCGTCGGTGAGTCCTGCGTGAGTCTCTTCCGGATCGCGCAGAATCTCCGCCAATTCCTCATCCGAGAAGCCGACCAGATCGAGATCGTAACCTTCTTCCGCAAGCGTGTCCAACTCGACCCGCAGCATCTCCTCATCCCAGCCGGCGTTAAGCGCGAGCTTGTTGTCGGCCAGAACAAGGGCTCGGCGCTGTGTCTCGCTCAAGTGATCCAGCACGATCACAGGGACCTGACTCATCCGGAGCTTTCGCGCCGCGGCAAGTCGCGCATGGCCCGCGATCACAACACCTGCGCCGCTGACCAGGATGGGGTTCGTGAACCCGAACTCAACCATGCTCGCCGCCACTTGCGCGACCTGCTCGTCGGAGTGCGTGCGCGCGTTTCTGGCATAAGGAGTCAGTCGATCAATCGGCCACACCTCGAACTGTGTGGATAAACGGATATCCGCATGCGCCGCTGTGTTCATCGGCCGGCCCGCCTACTGCCGTAATACGGAGCGCCATTCGGCTTGTGCTTGATCGCCCGGGAGTCAAGCGCGCGCGGATTCAACCCCTCTTCGGCTCGAACGCAACGCTGCCGCGCTACCTCTTCGAACGACTGACCCGTGCCAGCCAGTACCGGCGCCTCACATTCGAGGTTCAACATGCGGCGGATGATGACGTCGCAGTATGCCGGTGAAATCTCACAGCCATAGCCGGCGCGATTCAGAAGGTGCGCTGCGGCCATTGTCGTTCCACTTCCCAGGAACGGATCGCAGACTACATCTCCCTCGTCCGTGAACGCCTTTACGAGGAAGTCCACAAGTCTGCGGGGGAACGGAGCGGAATGGGAGCCTTGCGTGCTCTCCGTCGCGGCCTCGATCACATTGCTCGGGCGCGCCAGACCACGGAATCGACCGTCATCATCCGTGGTACTGTTTTCAGCAGCCTTTCCACGCGCTCCTGTGCCCAGCAATCCGCTTCCAGTCGTGGATTCCGGATTATTGGGGGAGTAGCCGAAACAGTCCGAGGAGACATGACCGACGGCCAATGGCCGGAACTTGATGCTTGGCTGGCGGGAGAAGTGGAAGATAGGTTCCCAGGCGTTCTTGAACCGATTGTTCCAACCGCCTGGTACGCCGTTGTCTGTCTTGCGCCAGCACAACTCATCGATGAATCGCCATCCCCATTGCCGCCGATGCGCGATGACGAGATCCTTCACATAGAGGCTTCGCTCACCATCCTCAGCATGCTCTTTGATGTTCAGAAAATAGGAACCATCCGGTGAGAGCATCGTTTCGATATTGATCGCGACCGCGTGGTACCAGTCGACATACTCTTCGGGTCGTACGGGCTTGAAGCCGCTCGACGCATCATATTCGCGTTGCGTTGCGTACGGAGGCGACGTGACCACGAAGTTTGCCTGTTTCCCATTCAGGAGCGTCTCGATGACCCTCGCATCACGGCAATCCCCACAGATCAAACGATGTTTACCGAGCAACCACAGGTCGCCTGATCGCGTAACCGGCTGCGTCGTCGCATCCGGGATCGGCTCCTCGGGGAAAGTATCGCCTTTGTCGTCACTCAGATCGGCGAGCAAGCCTTCCAACTCGACGTCGGAGAATCCAATTAACGCAAGATCCTGCCCATCGCGTTCGAGTTCCGCCAGTTCTGCGGCCAGGATCTTCTCATCCCAGCCTGCATTCTCGGCGAGGCGATTGTCCGTGATGATGTACGCGCGTCGCTGTGTCTCGCTGAGATGATCGAGTACGACCACGGGAACTTCCGCTAGTCCAAGCTTGCGAGCTGCCAGAAGACGGCCATGCCCGGCAACGACACCGTCGTTTGTGTCGACCAAAATGGGCGCGTTGAAACCAAACTCGAGAATCGATGCAGCGATTTGCGCGACCTGTTCCGCGGAATGCGTGCGAGCGTTTCTGACGTACGGCACCAATCGATCAACGGGCCACACTTCGATTCGTCGCGCCAACGCCGGTGTGATTGCCGATGTTTGGCTGGCGATGTTCATCAACTTCTCGATGTGATTATGTTGGCGACCACCGACCACCTCTTTCTTCGATAGACGGTAGCGGGATTGGGCGCACGCGGAACCCGCCCGCCCCAATCGCCCGACAGTACCTTTTGATTCAACAGGTTACGAACATTTTCGCCGATTATGCTCCGCCTTCTTTTGAGAAGCACAGCCGAAAGTAAGTTCACGTCGACTCCCGAGCTCGTTGGCGGGAATCTTTAGGAGGGTGCGCTCTGAGCTGGATACCACACGGCTTGGCTGCATCGAGAGTTCGTTTGCTCAGCGAAGCGCCATCAAGTGCGTAGAACGGAATCTTATCGCCGTGTTTCAAGAAGATGCTCCCGACTCGTCCCTCGAAAGGATAGGGATTAACGAGCGTCCCGTCGTCGCTCGGTGATTCAATTGTGCTTTGTTCACGACTGCATAGCAAGATGCGAACTACTACTCTGCAAGTCCCTTGCGCTCAAGACGTTCAAGGCAGTCCGCTAGATTTATACACACAATTGGCCGAAAAAAGTTTGAAACAAGTTCTAAAGTTTTGTTTGGAGAATCTGCGAACTGGACTTGACGGCCATCGGTAAGCACGAACGCACACGCCTGCCGTCTGGAAACCACTTCATGATCGTCGAGCAATTGATGGAGTGCAATCGAGATCCCCCGAAGCCGTTGCAGTGATAGACCGCGTCGTCGGAATTCGGCCACCACGACTACGAACAGGGCTTGCGATGGGGTGTACAGCCGCACGCGGCCCGAACGCGATGCAATGGCAACCCGGTTCTCCTCCCAGACTTGGAGTTGACGATGGGTAACCTCTGCGAATCTGGCTACTTCTGAGGTTCTGTATCGAACTTCGTTCATACTCGATCCCTTCGTTGGTGTGACGGTGTGACAGCGTGTGACAAGAAAACCGCTAAGAAATGCTTCACGAGGGCGCTCATCAAAAAACTTCCAGGATTCGCTGTCACACCGTGTCACACCGTCACACGGGGCGAGCTAATCGTCCTCTGAAGTCCTGACCCGGATTCCAAGCCAAACTCGAATTTGTCTGGCGTCGCGCCCACCATTCGGTCTTACCCGGTCTCGTTTCCTGCCGAGTCTCTGCAGGCGTTCATCGAAAGACTCCTTGGACAGGGGGTATTTGTTGCCGATAGTCTCGGCCCAGGATGCGTAGGCCGCGTACAGATTCGACACCGGAACCCAGCACCCGTCCTTCTTCCACGAGGTCGCATCACCGGTAGCTGCGAGAGCGCAGCAATCCTCGAAGAACTCCTTGGTCCGATCTGACTCTTGACGATATTGCTCGGTGGCAGCGGCTACGTCGGGTGCGTCACCCAGCCCTTCGAGATGGTAGAGGACGGCGCCTTCCACTATCCACCGCAGAATGCCGGGCAACTCAGTGCGCAGCTTCGCGGGCAGGTTCTTGTCGATCTCGGCGTCCGGTATTTGAATCTTGAACGGGATGCACTTCACGCGGTTCCAGATCGCGTCGTTCGGGTCCGGGATAACCGGCCTGTGATTGCAGTCAAGGAATAGCTTATAGGTCGGCTGAAAAGTGATCATGTTTTCGCGGAGCCGCCGCGCCTTGATCTGCCCGAGGCCAGTCAGGTACTTCACGCGGCTTAACGAAAGACGCTGTCCCTGCTCCACTTCACTTGACGAAACGAACCGGCAGCCTTGCAGATCCGCCAAGTCCGTGTTGACGGCGTTGTTCGAGATCGCCTCTTTTGGGCGAATCATCAGGCTGTCGACTTGAACCTGCCCAGCATATTCCTTGTCACCGAGCGCGTCACGGATGACCTCGAGGAGGGTTGTCTTACCGTTGTTGCCCTCACCGTAGAGAACGAACAGAAGTTTCTCTGGTTTTCCGGTGGCGGCGCAGCCGAAGACCTTCTGGAGATAGGACACGAGCTGCTCGGCACGGTCGTTTTCGCCTTGGGACGCGTCGGGGTGGCGACCCATGATTCGATACAGGAACGCCATGAATTGTGGGCACTCGGCGTGTGGATCATAACGGACGCGAATCAGCCGGCTGAGGAGTTCCTCGGGCCGGTGTTGCCGTAGCGCCCCCGTTCGCAGATCCACTGTTCCGTTTTCGACGTTTAGCGTCCATGGGCCTCGGTCAAAATCGTTGGAACTGACTTGCCGAACCTTCTTCTTGGCGAGATGCATCATGTTGCCTAGCGCAGCGCGCGATAGGGAGCCGTTCACGAATCTCAAGAACGCCTTGCGTTTGTCGGCATCGCTGATGTGCTTCGCCTCCCCGAATGCTTCGAGAATGGTCTTCTCGGCCCGCTTCTCAACCTCCACGAATTCGTCGAACTGCCACTGCCGGCCCGTCCACACGTAGTAGCTCTTCCGCTCGGTGCAATAAACCAACTCGTGCCCACACAAATCCGCCAGTCGATCGGCATTGCCGGTGTCGCTCCAGTGGTAATCGTGGCGTTGTGCGCGCTCAATACCGAGCCACCGTAGGGCAGTGTCGATGACCTTCTTATCGATAACCTCGACCAGCGTCGGGATGCCAGTTACTTCGCCGCCGCCGCCGTGCTTTTCAAACGTGGACTGGACTTCCGAGTCGGCGGCGTCCAGTTCGGGATTCGAAGGCCAGAGACACCTGTAGATGACGCGATGAAGCGTTTTGGCGTCGTCCAGGGTCCATTCGCTGCGCGCAAGCACACCCGCGAGGGCCAAGAACGCACGGTGGCGCGATCCGTGCGTCGGCCAATGACGGGCAAGAACAGCAGCCGCGGCAATCTTGCGGACCGCCGCCACTAGCACATCGGCGTCAACGTTCGCCGGCGTGCCGTCGAAGCCCTGCTCAAACCTCACGGCTTCGCCAGTTTCGTGGATGCTTGGTGGAACGACAGTCTGCAGACCGATCGATCCGTCCGATGACAACCCGCGCAGCTCGATGAGAGTCGCGTGATCTAGCGGGTCGTGAAACTGTTGGGTCCGCACTGGCGGATCGGATCGATACAGGTAATGGGAGAAGGGTTTAGACTGCCGGCCAAATATCAAGCCGGTTTCCGGGAGCAACTCGCGAGCGGCCGTGATCGCTTCCGGGCAATCGCAGTCGACGTCAGTGCTTCCAAATTTGTCGCCCAGAAGCAGACCGATGTTCTGGGCCACGCCATTAAAGTATTGGGCCGCCACGTCGATGGTTATCTCCAGCCGTTCCCAGCCGTTGAGAACGGGTCGCTTGGATCGATGGGGAACAGGCACCGGAGAGAAGCCTTGTCGAATCCACGTCATCGCAGCTTCGAGGGAGGTCATATCGATTCGTGCCTGCAGTGCAAAAAAAAGAGGCACCGCCCCAAGCCAAAGGGCGTGCCTCTTCGTAAATTACCTGGACCGCGATTGGTTATTTGCGGGTTTAGTGGTTGAGCAAAGAGCCCAATGGGTTTGCCTTTAGAACCAACGTGCTAACCTCAAGGGCGGACTGGCCTTCTCCCATTTTTGGGCAGAAGCCAACGCCTTACAAGCCAAGCTCCAAGGGCGTTATGAATGGCTTCAAAGCAGGCCCCCGCAACCAAACTAGATACATCTACTTTGGCTTGCGCCTTCTCCCAATCGAGTACCCCTGCTCCCTTATCGCTTTGAAGTCGGATTCCGCCTCGGCGATCAACGGTTCGGCGAGGTCGGTCCGGCCCAACCTCCGGGCGACGTACCCGATCATTCGCTTCCTGGCTGGTGAGTTCCGGGTGGCGTAGACCTCGGGCAGCTCCTCGTGATCCATCAGAAGGGATAGCACATATTCTAGAGACTCGAAGCGGGCAAACCACGGAAGTCCTTCTTGCACAATTGCCGACCGAGAGTCATCCAAACACTGCAACAGATTGCCGCCGTCCGGTTCCACGTACCACGTGTCACGTCTCTTGAGGATTGGTTGGTCGATGCCCTTCAGAAGCCGATGCCGGAAATGGCAGTGGTACTCCTGCGGCTTTACCGAAGGATCAAAGCCTTTCCTAACCGGGTACTCGACCGGAATGGCATGGAAAAATATCCCCAAGTTGAGGGCAAATGAGAACGTTGTGCAGCCAACGCCTTCAGCGAGATAGTTGTTGAATGATTGATAGTTGACGACGTGAATTTGGTCGGACGTGTGCCGCCAAGCCGTCTTCGGGCTGAACTCCGTGAATCCTTCCTGGCGCAACAGCGGCCAGACTTCACGTTTGATCTCCCTCGCCACTACCTTACTGTCCATGAGTCCCGTTCCTTAGAAAGCATAACGGAGAGCGAACTGTCGGTGGTCGGTGCCGTCAACTTTAGGCGAAATGGAATGATGAGTGCATTCGGAGCATTGCAAACCCCGCAACCAATCTCCTCAATCGGTTGCGCCGGTCATGGGTGATTGCTTCGCAGCCACCCCCATCATTCCAGCTTGAAATTATCGCACTGCGTCATGCACTCGGAGTTTTGCAGCGCTCCTGAAACGTCCCCGGTCTTGCAAAAGAAAAAGGCCGACCTTCCCCGATATTGAGGAAAGTCGGCCGATTTCAGAAACCCGTCACAGCCGAGGAGGCTTGACAAGGTTTTCCATATCAGAACACGAAGTGGGCGAACAGCTGAATCACCCGTGCGTTACTGCTATAAAACATGTCGAAGCGGCCGAACAGCGGGTCGCTTGGAACCAGGGCGTTGCGCGCGCCAGTGAAGCTGCGAGTGGCAACGTCGTCGATGAAACCACCGGTGAACTGAGCGTGGTTGAACAGGTTGTAAGCCCCCGCGCCGATGTCGAACGATATGCGCTCCGTGAAGCTGAACCGCTTCTTGATGCTCGCGTCGATGTTGTTGATCGGGTGCAACGGAAACGTGTTGCGTCCACCGTTCGGCAAAGTGCCGGAGCCGCCCACGATGTACCGGGCGTTCGGGTTGTTGGCCACATAGGCGACGATCTGTGAGGCCACGGTGGTCTTGGCGCCGGTCGAGCTGTATCCTGAGACGCCGCTGCCGACATCCGGTTGACCAGCCGGATTGACGAACACCCGGTCGCCCGCGCTGTCGTTGTTCAGGTTCGAGTCGAGTCCGCTTTGAACCGTCGCGTATTCCGGCGACTCGTACGTGTAAGTACCGGCCAGATTCCAGTTGCCCACCACATTCTTCATCATCCAATTGCCGTTTCTGAACGGGCGAACTTCGTAAATCGGCGTGAACGTAAACCGCTGCCGCCGATCGAGCGCCGAACTCGACCAATCCGCCTTCAGGTTTTGGAAATCCTGCGCGCGCCGCGGTGTCAGATACGTCGAGAAGTTCGTCGCTGTGGCGTCATCCATGTTATGGCTCCACGTGTAGGCCGTGATATACGACAAGCCATTCGTGAATCGCCGGGTCAGTTGCAGCGCCAGACCATGGTAGGTCGAGCTCGCCTGCGGAGCATATCCGGTGATGTTCGCAAGCGATCCATTGGCGGCGAGATTGTTCCACGGCATCGCAGCCGTCCCGCCCGGAACGATATAGGATTTCACTTGCGCCAACGTCGTCGTCAGACCGGCCAACACCGACGCGCTCGGCATCGAGAAAAACGTCGGAATGTAGTTGTTTGGACTCGTGAGGTCGTTAATGTTGATACGGGTCTGGTTCCACAGATGAACGCCGCGAGTGCCTGTATACCGCGCTTCAAACGTGTAGTTGTTCTTGAACACGTGCTGGACGCCCATCGTCCAGGTCAGACCGTACGGGCGCTTCCCGCCGAAGGTGTAGGAGCTCACCAGGCCAAGCGCTCCCTGAGGATTGGTCGGCAACGCCTGAGGCGCGCCATTCAGCCCGCCGTTCTTCAGGAAGTTCGGCGTCTGGTTGTTAAGGTCTACGTCATTGGTCTGTTGGAAGTATGGCGGCGCGGCGTTCGCAGTCAGGTTCGAATAGACCAGATCGTAAGCTTGAGAGAATCCGCCGCGGATCGACCACGTGCCCGAATGACCGGGCGAGTACGCGAACCCGATACGCGGAGCAAAATTCGGATCATAAGTAGGCCGGTCGAACTTCAGATAACTAACCTGGCTCGCGGGCGCGCTAGCAGCCTGGTACCGCGACGCCACCGGCATCGTCACATACTCGTACCTCAGCCCGAGGTTCAGAGTCAGGTTGGGTTGGATGCGGTAGTTGTCATTGATGTAGCCGGCCCATTGCAGGAACCCCAGCGGGTAGCTGGTTGGACCCGCGCTGCGCTCGCCGAGAACGTCGGGCGACTGGTCCGTCAGATACAAATTGAGCGTGGAGTACTCGTAGTTGCCGGTGACGCGTTGAATGAAGTAATTCGTCGCGATCATGTCAATGAAGTCTCCGCCGACCTTGATGGTGTGCTTGCCCCAGACCTTGGTCAGATTGTTGGTGACCTGGAACAAATCCTGGATCGAGCCGGTAGGACCAATAGGACCCCAGTTCAGTCCATTCAGCTCGTCAATCTGCAGGCTCGGATAAGCATCCAGCCCAGGGAAGGTCTGGGAACTCGCTGGAATTGCATTGAAGTTCCGGTTAAACGACGCGCGGAACTCATTCTGCATCGTCGCTGAGAAGTTGTGAAACTCGCTGATATTGTAGCCGTAGTTGTTGTTCGGTTCGTTCGCATTAAACGCCGGAACCGCGCCGGCCGCGAGCGACATCTGCTTGTTGTACACCCAGCGTCCGCGCACCTGGTCTCGGTCGCTGATATTGTAGTCGATCGACACAACCGCATCGTAGTTGTTCGTGTAGACCGGGTTGTTGAAGGCAATGCTCCCAACCGGAATGCTCTTACCGAGCACTGTCACCGAGCCCTGGTCCGCTGTGACAGCCGCCGGAATGTATTTCTGCATCTGGCTCAGATTCGTCTGGCTGATGCCGGGCAGGCTCGCCAGCAGCGAGTAGCCGGCCGCCGTCGGAGCAGCCAAAGGCGAACCAGGCAGCGCTGCCTGACCAATGGGGTTGTACTCGAAATTGCCGAAGTAGAACAACTTGTTCTTGAAAATCGGCCCGCCGATGGTCGCGCCCAAACGGTTGTTGTCGTACCGCGGATTCGACGTCAGACCCTGCGTCCAAACCAGCGAGTCCACCGCGTTCAGATTGCGATTCTGCAGGTACTCGTAAATGCTTCCATGCACTGTATTCGTGCCGCTCTTCATGATCGCTGTGAAGATTCCACCCGATCCGCCGCCGAATTCCGGCGAAAACTGGCCCTGCAAGAGCGTGAATTCGCCAACCACTTCGTTCGAAACGTACATCAGAGGAGCTGGATTGTAGTAGTTGTTGTTGCTGATGCCGTCGAGGAAAAACGAGTTGTTGTCGGGGCGTTGCCCGTTGACCGCGGGGCCGAAGCCCTGTGCGACGCCGCCCGACGTCGATACGCCAGCACCCACCAGCGACAGGTTATAGACACCCGAACCGTTCGCGGTCTGTGGCAGTTCGACAACCTGGTGATCATTGAACGTCGCCTGGAGCTGGGCGGTCGTGGTGTCGATGGTCGCGGCCGCGGCGCTGACCTCGATCGTAGTTCCGACCGTTCCCACTGCCAGCGTCAGGTTGACGGTCTGTGTATTGCCTAGCGTCAGCGCCACGCCCTTCACTGTTTGGCTTGAGAAGCCCGACAACGAAGCGGTCACCGTGTAGCTGCCCACCGGCAGGTTCTTCAATAAGTAGACGCCTGTGGTGTCGCTGACCACGGTTGTTCTCACCCCCGTGCCCTCATTGGCGGCCACAACTATTGCACTGGGGATGGTCGCGCCGCTCGAGTCGTACACTGTTCCCGTTAAGTCACCGCTGACAGCCTGTCCCCAGACAATACTGGTCGAGCAAAGCACGAGCGCGAGGACGAACAACTTTGCCAGGATGGCCGGCATTGATTTGTAAAGCATTTGCGTTCTCCCTTTCCCTTTCCCTTTCGAATCGCTCAAAGCGACAAACCCCAAGTCGGCGCCCGCTCAGCTCTTGCCCAGACTCACCGCCGACGGAAACGTGGAACGCCCACCGAAATAACACTCAATGGATTCCACCCTTTCTCCCCTGGTCCGGACATATTCCACGTTCCGGAATGTTTTGCCATTCGTGGTATGGCAAAGGTATTTCACGAACGCCTCGTCGCCCTGGCTGAAAAGCCGTTCGATATCGAAATGATGGATATAGTCCCTCTGCGTTTCCCAGCAGTTCGATTTGAAAGCGCTCTTGCTGATGTGGTCGTCATCGTTGGCGCTGGTGAAAGTGAAGTCGTCCGCCAGCAGAACGTCGAACGGACCCCAGTCTTTCTGCTCCCACGCCTTGTAGAACCGTCGAGCAAGCTCCTCGGCCGACCCACCATGTGCGGTCCGGGTTGGCGACTTTGGCGGGCCTGAAATACCCAATGCTCCGGCGACGGCAAAACCGCCCGCTCCGAGCAGAGTTCTCCTTGTTGTTGTCGGTATTTTCATGACATCTTCTCCTTTTACAGACCTTTTAAAGATTCCCGGGTATGCTCACCGCTCATCCTGCGCTTTCCGCACTTCTTTTCGGAAAAGCAGCTCGATATAGCGCCGCAAATGATCGATGCTATCGATCGCGACCTGCGTGCCTTCCTTCGCTTTCGCGAGAATGAAGGCCCCCTGCAGGACCACCTGCGTGTAAAGCGCTAAGCTGCTCGCCGTCCAGTCGGCGTCGATGCGATAGTGCTCGATCGCGGCCGCAATATCTTTTTCAACGTTCGCCGCGTGGTCCGTAATCGTTGCCTCGCAGGCTCGCGCGATTTCCGGATGCGATTGGTAAACCTCCTGGATCATCGTGCCCGCGAGGCAACTGATCTCGGAAAGGGTCCCGGCGAGCATGGCCTTTCGGAAGTCGAGGTATCCGAGCACTCGTTCGAGCGGGTCGTTATGTGAGTGGTACGATGCCGCGGCAAAAAAGGCGCTCGTACACTCTCCCCAATAGGCGGCGGACGCCACTGCTAGCGCGTCTTTGCTCTTAAAGTGATGAAAGAACGCACCTTTAGTGACGCCTGCCGCGTCGCAAAGGCTATCCACGGACGTCGCGGCGTAGCCTTTCTCCCGGAGCAGCTTAAGGGAGACGTCGAGCAGCTTCTGGCGTGATCCGGTGGCGGAAGATCGACATCCCTCAGCAGACCCCATGGGTAGCAGAATACCAACCGGTTGGTATGTTGTCAACACCAAAAATGACAGGTCGGGGAGCATGCGGGTCCATCACTCCTATAAGGAGAGCAGCATCGCTGATGGGTTCGGCCGCATTACCCCCATGCAGCCAATGCACTTCTCCAGAAAAGGTCGCTCTTCAGCAGCTCGGGGTGAATACGCGGTGCGCTCCAGTGGCGGAAGTCTTGAAGAGCGGCATGCGCAGGCGAAACCGCCCGCGCCACCTTTATGGTTCACCAGGTTGCGAGCCAAGGTGGGGCAGGCGGGGCAGGCATTCAGCCTGCCCGACTTCTTTGGCGCAATACCACGAGATCCCGTCTGCGCTGTCAAATCCCCCCGAAACCAAGATCCCTCCCGGGAGAATCTGATCTCCAGCGATCGGCCGGTCGAGGGTTGGCAGAAGAACCGGGACGGGCAGTCATCCGTTTCGCATTTGAGAGAACAGGCGCCCGCGCGATTTTCGCCGGGCACCATGCTCAAACGTCGCCTCACGCCGCGTTCTGGAAAAGCTGGGTTTCCAATTCACGCACGAGGAGTTCTATCCGCCGACGGGCCTCTTGCACCCGTCCTATAGCTAAGACCGACCGCCACGGCTCAATAGCCGTAGCGTTGGTCGTGCCGGATGTCGTGCTCCTGACGCCGTAACTGCTCTCGATCGTGCCTCATGTCGCGTGCAATCCGATTCGCCTCGCCGTAACGCCCGCAGCGAACCGCCTCGTTGTATCGATACTGATCCCGGGCCATGTCATCCCGCAGCCGATTTGCATGGGCATAATCGTGCCGCAGATCGCGATTCCGGTATCGATCCCAATCCTGCGCCTGCGCTGCCGTACCCACAAACAGCGCCCCCATCGCAACGAGGGCCGCTGGAAGAATTCTGGAAAAACGCATGTCCGTCGTCTCCTCTCAATGAGTTCAACGTATGCAGCGAGAAAGCCGTTATCGAGGTGAAAGGCAATTCACGTTAAAGGCCTATAATCAGTCGGATCCGGTTCCGGAAACCATGCATTGATTTAAAAGGACCTGCACTCGGCGTAAAAGGGCCGAATCCAGCCAGAGTGCCTGTTTTTGGCCCTATCTAGCCAGTAGATAGTGTGGAGAGGGTATTTCATGGCCAGACATTCCGCCGACTCTCGTGGGGTACTGAACGCAGCCCTCGAAGGTCTTCTGAGTTTCAGAAGACCCTCGTCGAACAACTAAGCCCGCCAAAGGGCGACGCCCTTTCCCGAGAGAGGGCTGGGCTCGCATTGCAGCCGCTCTGAGTGCTCGCTAGCCGCCGCGAAGGGAAAGCTCTGGTTGTCCGGCAACACTGTTACACGCCGGTATTCGAAAATGGTGGAACGCGAGCAAGTGTCATTTCACGCAGGAGGACACAAGCCGAAGTTCGTGCGACAAGCACGGTTCCGTATCAACTCAACGACTTTTTGTGCTCGGTTGCGGAGCGGTGCTCGTTCTTGCCGGCATATTCAACCTAAACCAAGGCCGACTTGAGTGGAGAAACTATCTGGGCGAGCCTGTGCATTCACCCTCGCTGTTTACCTTGGGTGTGATATTGAGTGCTTTGGCGGTCATTCCCCAGTCGTGGTTGAATAGAACCGGTACGTGGCTCAACGAGCCAAGGCACAAAGGTTGAAACGGTACGTGCTCGGTCCGAGAAACTTGCTCCGACACTGGTGGCCTGAAGTGTGCACAGGCCTCCGTCTCCGTAACGGTTCGGCAGCCCCTCGACGCGGTACAAAGCGACAATCAGTGATGACCTCAAAGAGCGATCCTGGATGAGATGTGGGCTGGCCCGCCTCGGGTACTCCTTGACGTCGCACACATACAAAGGCGCCGGATCGAAACGGCTCTCCGCCTCAAGATTGACGCGGTAACGCCGTCCGTTCTCATGAACGAGCGTTACGGTACATGGACGAGGTGCCGTTTTCGTTAGTCGTCCGAATCACTTCCGATTCTCATTTACGGCGACGTATTTTCTGAATACAATGGGTCGGTATTGGAGGGTAGCCTCTATGCGGGCTCATGTTAGACGATTCACATGGTTTTCTTCCGTGTGGGTTCTGCTGCTCTTGTGCAATTCCACTTACGCCCAGAGCACATCTCTGAGCGGCGCATACGGTTTTCTGGTCACCGCAGCTTCTTTCATGCGGCCAAACAATAATGGCACGGCTTTGCTAGGCATGCTTAATTTCGACGGCGCGGGAAATGTGACAGGGTCCTATGCATTTGAATCGGGGTCTCAGAGTGCAAACAAGGCGGCACAGAATATCGCGGGAAGCCTTACTGGGAGCTATGCCATCAATCCAGACGGCACGGGAAACCTAACCCTCAACTTGGATGCCGGTTTGAGTTCAACTCTAGCGATGGTAATCGCGAGCGGCGGCCAGAGCATCCACCTGGTACAGACCAACTGCTTCTTCAATGGCGACGGCTGTAATAATTTCGCGTCCATGACCAGCGGATACGCCAGAGCCGCTCAGGCCGGACCCCTGAACGGCTCTTATGCCCTCGAACTCAACAGTGCGCCGAATCCCAATGGAACAGTCGGTGTACTCAATTTCGACGGCAACGGAAACGTCACATTGTCGTTCACGTCTGTTGCCCCTGGGCGGGACGACACCACCGGTCAGATGCCCGTCACGACGGGAAGCCTCACCGGGACTTATTCCACCAACCCCGACGGCACTGGGTCGATCACGTTCAATGGTTCCCTCGGCCAAGCCACTACATCATCATTCGTATATGCGATCACTGACGGCGGTTCGCGACTGCTATTGTTGATGACCGACGGCACATTGAGCGACGTCTGGTATGGAAGCGCCCGTCAGCAATAGAATCGTTGGCTGGTTGGTCTCCGGCGGAAGCATATTATGGACAAGATAGAAAATGGGTGAACGTCCAATCGAAGTCTACCGTTCAGTGGGTAAGACCGATGTTGACCTGCGGTACCACAAGTTGCAAGATGATAGAGCGAAACGGTTGGCTGAAGCATTCTTCCGAAGGCGTATGAGTAAAGTCAGTATCCAGCCAAACCGGGTCTTAAATGATTGAAAATACAGTCTGTGCAGTTGAAGGCCTATAATAGAACTAATCTTCCATGCCCAAGTTGTTCGTTCTCGCGGCTATTGCATTGAGCTTGCCTCTCGCGGCTTACGCCCAAAAACCGCCCGCCACGCCGGAGCCTGACGACACCCGCATCGTCCTCGAAGTGAACCGTGTTAACGTCCTGTTCACAGTCTCCGACAAGAAGGGGCGCTTCGTCACCGACCTTAACAAGAACGACTTTGAAATCTTCGAAAACAAGAAGCCTCAGAGCATCCTCGAATTCGCCGCCGAGTCCGACCTGCCGCTGCGCCTCGCCATCCTAATCGACACCAGCAATAGCATTCGCGATCGCTTTCGCTTCCAACAGGAGGCTGCGACCCGCTTCGTCGATGGCGTTATCCGCCCCCGCCAGGACAAGGCCACCATCGTGAGTTTCGACACGGCTGCTGAATTGGTCGCCGACCTGACCGACAACGTCGAAGCCCTGGACAAGGCGATCGAGAACCTGCGTCCTGGCGGTGGTACAGCGCTCTACGATGCGATCTTCTTCGCTTGTCGCGACAAACTCATGCAGGACCAGCCCATGCACAAGTTTCGCCGGGCCATGGTCATCATTAGCGATGGCGAGGACAACAACAGCCGCTACACTCGCGATCAGGCACTGGAAATGGCGCAGAAGGCGGACGTAGTCGTCTACACCATCTCGACGAATATTACACGTGTTCCGACCGACGGCGATAAGGTCATGAGGTACTTTGCGTCCGAGACAGGGGGCCTGTCCTTCTTCCCGTTCAAAGCGGAAGACTTGACGCAGTCGTTCGAGAACATCGCGAACGAGTTGCGCCATCAGTACAACGTCCTTTATCGCCCCGAACCCCTGAAGCGCGACGGCCTGTATCACACGGTCGATATCCGCGTCCACGGCCGTAAGGACCTCGTGGTGCGGGCGCGCAAAGGATATTACGCTCCGAAAGGCTAATCCCGCAGGAATGAAACAGAGCAGCACCCTTCCTCTCCAGGAAGTGGTTGAGGCGCAGGGTCACCTGATCGACTCCCACATTATGGAGCAGATCTTCGACACGGTCGTCGAGTATCGCGGCCGCTTCGAAGTGGAACACTTTCACATCGGCCGCACCAACAGCGATCCATCGTCTTTGCGTCTGAAAGTCGAAGCCGAAGACCCCGCTTCGATGGAACTGATCCTCTCGCAACTGCTCGGCCTGGGCTGTTCGATGGTCGATTCCGGCGATGCCGAGTTACGCACCGTTGAATTCGACCGCTGCGCTCCCGAGGATTTCTATTCAACCACCAACCATCGCACGATGATCCGCCACCAGAACCAGTGGATCGAAGTTCAGAACCAACGCATGGACGCGATGATCGTCGTCGGCGACGGGCACGCCTCCTGCCGCCGGCTTCGCGACCTCAAGTCGGGCGATCACGTCGTCGTTGGCATGCGCGGCATTCGTGTTGTGCCGGAAGCCAAGGAGCGCGACCGGCTCGCGTTTGCCTTCATGAGCAATGGCATTTCTTCCGAGCGCCAGGTGGAAACCGCCGTCCGCCAGACCGCCGCCCTGATGGAGCACACGCGATCTAACGGCCAGAAGATCATCGTCGTCGCCGGACCCGTGGTGGTACACACCGGCGGCGTTGCCCCGCTTTCCAACCTGATTCGAACAGGATGGGTGGGCGCGCTGCTGAGCGGTAACGCGCTGGGGGTCCATGATATCGAAAGCGCTCTTTTCGGCACCTCGCTCGGCATCCGGCAGAGCGACGGACGGCAGGAAGAACATGGCCACCGCAACCACATGCGCGCGATCAACGCCATCTATCATGCCGGCAACATCAGCGGCGCGGTGGAAAGCGGACGTCTGCGCTCTGGCGTCATGTACGAATGCGTGAAGGCGAACGTGCCGTTTGTTCTCGCCGGCAGCCTCCGGGACGACGGTCCGCTGCCCGACACGATTACCGACATGAACGAGGCCCAGGATGCCTACGCAGCGCAGTTGCGAGGCGCTGGCCTGGTTTTATGCCTCGGTTCGATGCTTCATTCCATCGCCACCGGCAACATGCTTCCAAGCTGGGTCAAGATCGTCTGCGTTGACATCAACCCGGCGGTCGCAACTAAGGTCAGCGATCGCGGCACGGGCCAGGCGGTCGGCGTCGTCACCGACGTCGGGCTGTTCCTCGACCTTCTCGTTCGAACCCTCGCCCCCGTCAAATGAAACGCCAGTATACAGACGAACATGCCGAGGCCGGCGTGAAGGCGCAGTTGCCTGAAATCGAGACCTGGCCCAATCAATTCCCCGCGTACGAAATCGAGATTTCCATGCCGGAGTTCACTTCGGTATGCCCTAAGACCGGGCTGCCCGACCATGGCACCCTGACCATTCGCTACACGCCGGACAAGCACTGCCTGGAGTTGAAATCGCTTAAGATGTACATGCTGGCGTATCGCAATCTCGGGATCTTTCAGGAGAACGTGGTTAACCGTTTCTTGCGCGACTTGGTGAAGGCGTGTAACCCGGTCTCAGCGACCGTCGTAGGCGAATTCACTCCGCGTGGCGGCGTCTTTTCCAAGATCACCGCGACCTGGAGCAGGAAACGTGGATCAAAAGGCTGAAGAGCTGGCGGCGGTAATCGAAGAGATTCGAGCACGGGTTCGGTCCCGGTTCCCTAACGGCACGCTGTTGGGTGATGTGCCGCTGCCCGATTTAACGCCTCTGCTGCACGCCCGCGATGCCGCCGAGGCCAAAGTGGCGAGCATCGGTTCGGTCAATCCTCGCGCCCCCGGCCTGGTGAATTCCACGATTCAGGCTGTCAAACGGACCGTCGCGCGAGCCCTCGACTGGCACATTCGCGAACAGGTGGAGTTCAACCGTGGAGTCATGTCGTGCGTCCAGGCCACGCTCGAAGCGCTGAACGAGTGCAACCGGACCATGACGTCGCTGGCCGGAAAAATCGAGGCGGTGGCGAAGTACCGCGATGACATTAACCCGCGCATTGACGATATCAACCGGCGGATTGACGAGACCGCAGGCCAGATTACCCAGGTCCATCAGCACGCGGAGCGGCATATCGACGAAGTGCATTCGCACCACGAAGCCTTGCATGCGGCGATTTACAAAGAATTCACCGATGTCCGCTCTCACTGGCATCAGTGGCGCGAAGGCTGGGACCACAAACTGGCCACTCACGAAATGCACTTCCTGCGCAGCATCGCGGAGTTGCAGGCGTCATTTCAGCAGCGCGTGAACCTGCTTGAAGAGAGCTATCGCGACATGCTCACGGCGCAGCACGCCGATTTCGAGGGAGCGCTGGCGCGCGAAAACGTCGAGATCCAGCGCAAGCTTTGGGCAGACCTCGATCGGATTCGAACGGAATACGAGACAATCATCCATGCCGAACTGCGAATCCTGCGGCAGAAGGCGGCGCTCGCTCCGGCGCCTACGGCTACGGCGGCGTCGGGTCCGACGGCTCTCGATCGCATCGATTGGCTCAAATTCGCTGAGAAATTCCGCGGCGCCGAGCAGTATGTGAAGGACCACCAGCATATGTACGCCGAGCGGTTCGCGGGGTTATCGGATGTGCTGGACATCGGATGCGGCCGTGGTGAGCTCCTGGCGGTTTTCCAGCAGTTTGGCATCCAGGCTCGCGGCATCGACACCAATGCCGAGTGTGTTGCCTTATGCCGGTCGAAAGATCTCAATGCGGAACAGGCCGACATGTTCGGGTATCTCGACTCCCTCCCCGATGCTTCGCTCGGCGGCGTCGTGTGTTCCCAGGTTGTCGAGCACCTACCCCCGGAACGCATTCCGGAACTGGTCCACTTGGCCCACGCGAAAATCCGCCGTGACGGGCTGTTCGCGGTGGAGACTCCCAATCCCGAATGCCTCGCGATTTTCGCCACCCATTTCTATCTCGACCCTACCCACAACCGACCGATTCCACCGCCTTTGATGGCCTTTTACTGCGAGGAAGCCGGCTTCGGCCGCATTGAAGTTGAGCGGCTTTATCCGGCAGTCGAGACGATGCCTTCCCTCGGCGAACTCCCGGAAGCATTCCGTAAGGAATTCTTCGGAAGCCTTGATTATGCGCTCTTCGGGCGAAAACTGGGATAGCGTCCCCTTCTCACACGACGCCCGCGATGCTATGATGTAGCCGGTGTGGGTGCGTTCTGCGCCCATGACTGGCCCGACTCGTCTGTCCTCCGGCCGCCTCTCGCACAAAGGTGGGCTCTGTGTATCTGGACAATCTTCTCCGGGCTCAGTTCGGCAGGCCATCCGGACTGATCGGGTCCCTGTTTCTGGGACCTTTTATGAACATCGCAAATTCACGGTTGGTTGCGGCCACTGTGGATTTACTCGCTCCATCCGAAACAGACGCGGTGCTCGACATCGGCTTCGGCGGGGGCAATTCCCTGCTCTCCCTCGCGGAAAAAGTTCCTAATGGCAGGGTCACAGGCATTGACATTTCCAACGACATGGTGGAAGCCGCGAAGCGACTTATCCATTCCAGGAATCTCGAATCCCGCGTCGCACTGCACTGTGCCAGTGTCGAGAAACTCCCCTTCCGTGCCCGTGCCTTCGACAAGGTTCTATCCGTAAACAGCATTTACTATTGGCCCCAGATCGTTGCCAACCTGCGTGAGACGGCGCGAGTCCTGAAGCCGCACGGACGCTTGGGCGTGGGTTTCCGGTCTCGAACCAGCCTGCTTCCTTTCACCGAAACATGGGAGAACTTCTGGCTTTACGAGCCGCAGGAATTCGCCAGTATCATGCGGAAAGCCGGATTCAAATTGTTGCATGTGGAGCATCGCGATCAATGGCAGATTCAGGACACCGTTGTAATTGTAGGCGAGCGACTTCCCCGGGGAGGACTGCATGAATAAGCTCTTCGATTTAACAGGCCGCGTGGCGCTCATCACGGGTGGCTCGCGCGGCTTGGGCAAGGAAATGGCTGAGGGTTTGGCCGAGGCTGGAGCCGCTGTGTACATTCTGGCGCGGCGGCAACAGTGGCTCGACCCCACGCTCGACGAATTGCGGACCCACGGCTTTCATGCCAATGGCATGGTTTGCGATGTCTCCGATCCGGAGCAGGCCCAGGCCGCCGTCTCACGGTGCGCCGATGTCTTCGGCAAAATCGACATCCTGGTGAATAATGCCGGTATCACGTGGGCCGCTAACGCCGAAGACATGCCGCTCGACAAGTGGCGCCGCGTCATCGATACGAATCTGACGGGCGCGTTTCTGTTCTGCCATTATGTGGGGCGCCACATGATTGGCAATCGCTACGGGCGGATCATCAATATCGCATCCATCAACGCCGTACAGGGTGGACTTCCGATGATGGAAATACCGCTGGTGGGTTACGCTGCGTCCAAGGGTGGCCTGATCTCACTGACGCGAGAACTGGCTGCCGAATGGGGCCGCCATAACATCCGGGTAAACGGCATTGCGCCCGGATATTTTCCAACGCGTATGACGGAGCCTTTATGGGCGGCGGCCGAAACATTCGTGCGGGATCGCGTTCCGCTCGGTCGTGCCGGCGCGGCCGGCGAGATCAAAGGTGTCGCGGTTTTTCTGGCAGCAGATGCCTCGAACTACATCACGGGGCAGACGATTATTGTAGACGGCGGCACGACGCTCGTCTAATCCCACACTCTCGGACCAGTGTCAGGAAGGACTACATGGCAGAGGCAGCACTAGGAACCCCGGCCGTTGCTCGCGCTTCGGCCAACGTTGCTCAACTGGAATTCGATTACCTGGACCGCTTTGGCGTCTACCCCCGGCTCCACTTCGAAGATCGCAGCTTCACGAATCTCCAAGAATTGAATTACGCGAGCAGCCTGGCCCGCGTTCTCAAAGATCACGGCGTCGTCGCCGGCGATCGTGTGGTCATCGTAATGCCCAATCTGCCGGAGCTGACCGCGGCGTTCCAAGCCGTTTGGACCATCGGTGCGGTAGTGATGCCGGTGATGCCGCAGTGGACCGCCAAGGAGATCGGTTATCTCCTTCGCAACTCCGAAGCAAAGGCCGTTTTTACCGTGCCGGCTCTTGCTCCGCGCATTGCCGAGGCCGCGGAAGGTATCTCTTCGCTAAAGCACATACTGGTCTTTGGCGCGACCGACATTCCCGCCGCGGAGAACATTCTGCCGCGACTGGCGCGTGCCGATGCACCCGAACCGCCCGTTTTTCGCGCCCCCAACGACATGGCCATGCTCCTCTATACATCGGGGACGATGGCCAAACCCAAGGGTGTAATGATCACGCATGAGAACATCGCCGCCGCCCTCGAATTTGCGGATGCCCGGAACAGGAACATCAAGCCTGCCCCGATGCTGCATGCGCTTCCGCTCACTCATGTGTTCGGCGTGATCATGCTGAACCTGGCAAATCGCTGGGGTTTTCCTTCGGTGCTGCTGCGACAGTTTGATCCCGTCAAAGCTTTCGAATCGATAGAGAAACATCAAATCGGGTATTTGCCCATGGTGCCGACCATGCTGGTCTACATGCTGCATCACCCCGAGCGCGAGCGATTCAACACCTCCAGTCTGTTCCGCATCACCACCGGCGGCGCAGGCCTCCCCGAGCAGTTGCGCGTCAGCTTCCAGAAGGTGTTCCCGAGCTGCCGGGTCGAGAATGCGTACGGCTTGACTGAGTCGTTTGCGGTGACCAGCGGCATCAATCCGGAGATGGAGTATCGGCCTGGTTCGGCCGGTCCGGCGCTTCCTGGCATTGATATTCGCATCGTCGACAACGACGGCCAGGCGCTCCCGCCCCGAACGAGCGGAGAGATTTGGATCAGCGGCCGTCATATTTCCCCGGGGTACTGGCAGGATTCGGAAGCAACCCGCGAGACCTTCGGCGGAGGCTGGCTGCACTCGGGAGACGTCGGTTTCCTCGACGAAGACGGCTACCTTTATATCACCGACCGGAAGAAGGACCTGATCATCAAAGGAGGGGAGAACATATCGCCCCGCGAGATCGAGGAAGCTCTATACCAGCACCCTTCCGTTGCCGAGGCCGCCGTGGTCGGCATACCTGATCCGGACCTGGGCGAGAATATTTGCGCCGTGGTTCAATTGAAGCCGGGCGCTATAGCTGGTGAAGACGACATTAAGGAACATGTGGCGCGCTTTGTGACGAAGTTCAAAGTGCCCGCGAAGGTCGTTTTTGAGCCGGCGCTACCTAAAAACAGCAACGGCAAAATTGCCAAACGCCAGCTTCGCCAGCAACTGGCATCGTCATAACGTCGAAGTGTATTACACAGACTCTGACTCTTCGCATTCCGCGGCGATTTGGAGGAGGTTGGAAGGATGGAGCAGGCATTCAGCCTGCCTTTGGACTTCACCGAGAATGGACAGGCGAAGCCGCCTGCGCCAAACTCTCAGGTTTATCGGCTTTGCGCAACCTGAAAATGGCTCAGCGTCCCAGCGTAAGACGATAGGCCCTTATACAACGCCTCGGCAATCTTCTGCCGGTAATCCGGCCGTCGCATGAGTACCTCATCGTGAGGATTGCTGATAAATCCAATCTCAGCCAGCACCGAAGGCATGGACGCCCCGATCAAAACGATAAAAGGGGCCTTTCTCACGCCGCGATCCCGGGCATGCCCTGCATTATGCACCGTGGATGAGTACAACGAGCTCTGAATTCTGGAAGCAAATTCCCGCGACTCGTCCACCTTGTCCTTCAGCGCAATCTTTTGCACCAGGTCCTGCAGATCGTAAATGGATTTCTCCGACGTTGCATTCTCACGCGCCGCCACTTCGAGAGCCGTCTTGGAAGTCGTGAAGTTCAGGTAATACGTCTCGATACCGGTCGCCGTGCGCAAGCTTGACGAATTCGCGTGAATCGATAAAAACAAGTCCGCTTTATTGCGATTGGCAATCTCGGTCCGCTGCTCCAGAGGAACAAACGTATCGTCCGACCGCGTGTAAATGACCTCGCTGCCCATGCGCTGTTCGATCAGGGCGCCGAGGCGCTTGGCGACGTCCAACACCAGGTCCTTCTCCTGCATTCCACCTGGACCGGAGCTGCCGGCATCGTGCCCCCCATGTCCGGCATCGATGACGATACGTCGAATCTTGAGCCCCAGGGCGCGAATCATCGACTCATCGCGCGCGCTCGTGCGTGCCGGAAGTCCGACCTCCTCATGGGACGTAACAGTAGCAGGAGCGGTAACGGAAGCGGTGAGCGCCGGAACCGGAGCGTTGACCGGCGCCGCGGGAGGTGGCGGCGCGGGACGCATCATGCGAGCCGATGTTCCCGTGCTCCCGAGCTTACTCAACGGATCGACTTTTGGTAACCCCAGGCGTGCTTCGTTGGGCGACGCCGGCTCCAGTACCGCCGCAGTCACACGCGGAACTTCGCGCTGAGGGAGTTCCGTGTTGGTCGGTGGACGAAAAACGCGCGCCGATGAACTGTCCGTACTAACCGGCGTCGCCTCAATCGGCTTGATTCCGGTGCTGCCGGGCCGGCGCAGCTCAATAATGAGCCGGTCCGGATTCTCGAGCTGCGACGTAATGAATTCCGACTGGCCCGCAAGATCGAGCACCACGCGCGTGACCCCGTGTTGCGTCTCCGCGACGCGAATCTGCCGGACAAACTGATCTCCCACGACAAAGGTGTTGATGCCCTTGTGCCCCAGGTCGGGTTTCACGTCGGAAATATCGAAAAACAACCGCTCGGGATTATCGAGGCGGTCGTATTTAAAGTGAAAAGGCCCGGATCCCTCGACGGCGATGCGCGTCACATCGGCGAGCGACCAGAAGCGAACCGCAGTAATCGTCTCCTGGGCTTGCGCACCGGCGAATGTCAACAAGACCCCTCCGATGCTGGAAACCACCCACCGCGCCGCGAGGAGATTCTTCATACCGCTCCGTTTTTACTGCGTCGTCAGATGCAGCCTGCCTTCACTATCCGTGTATTGCCGAACCGGTGCGAATTCCGGCTTCAGAGGAGCCGCCACAGCAGCCTTATTCTTATCGTCGGCGGCGCGCTTCGCCTTGCCATACCGCTTCCCGACTTCCGAGACGTAATTCTTCGTTTCGGTGTAGGGCGGAACATCGTTATATTTGGACACCGCGCCCTCGCCCGCGTTATAAGCAGCGATGGCCAGCCGGTCGTCCTTGAATGTCTCCTGCAGGAACTTCAAATACTTCACGCCACCCTTGATGTTTTCCTTCGGGTCGAACGCATCGTTCACGCCGAACCTCCGCGCCGTTGCCGGCATCAACTGCATCAAGCCGGAGGCGCCTTTCGGCGAAACCGCGTGCGGATTGTAGTTGCTCTCCACTTGAATCACGGAGTCGACGAGCTCCGGACTGACCGCGTATTCCTTCGCCGTCGCTTCCACGAGTTCTTTGACGTTACGATCCGGAACGGAGGTTGCACGCCGTACGGCTCTCGGCACCACCGCGATGGTTTGAATCGCCTGCCCTGTGCGCGGATCCACTCTGGTCACCGGCACAACTTTCGACGGCGGCTCCATCGATGCCGCGGAAGCGATCGACGGTGAGAGCAGCACGGCCATGATCAAACAAGAGCGCATGCGATTGTTTTATCCGATTATAACCGGAAATGCCTTTCGAAAAGTAGCCCGCTGGCGGAGCACATAGGGCCGTCGGTTCCCCCTGCCGGAAAAATTACACCAAAAAGGCGTTTCTGACCGCAATGTTACCATGCTTACATGTCGCGCGCCGGATTCGTGCTCGTGGGCGGCAAAAGCTCCCGCATGGGCCGCGACAAAGCCCTGCTGCCCTTCGGCGGGAAAGTCCTCGCGCAGCACATCGCGACTCTGGTCCAGGCAGCCGCCGGCTCCTCGACCCTGATCGGCGACCCGGAGCGCTACGCCGTGCTCGGCTACCCGGTTCGAGCCGATCTTTACCCCCGCTGCGGCCCGATTGGCGGCATTGCCACCGCTCTCCGAATCACCACCGCCGACTGGAACCTTGTCGTGGCGTGTGACATGCCGGCTTTGACAGCAGCCGTCCTCAACATAATGCTGCAGAAACTCGACCAGACCGACGCGGACTGCATCGTTCCGACCGGCATCAGTGGCCCGGAGCCGGTCTGCGCGGTCTACCATCGCCGCTCACTTCCGCATCTCGAGCAGGCCATGCGCGATGGACGGCTTAAAATGAGAGAGGTGATCCTCGATCTAAAGCCGGAACTCGTTCCCGTTCCAGATCCTACCGTTTTCGCCAACCTCAACACTCCAGACGACTTACTCACCCTTCAAGCCTGATGCCCGAACGCATCTCCCACTACATTGAGTTCCGCCACGTATACAAGACGTTCGATTACCCCGTTTTAGTCGACGTCAACTTCTACTTAGATGCCGGCGAGACGCTGGCGATCATCGGACGCAGCGGCGTCGGCAAATCGGTCAGTCTCGGCCACATTATGGGCTTCATCAAACCCGACGACGGCCGCGTGATCGTTTCCTACCAGGACATCACCGATTTCACGGAAGCCGAGCTGCGCACGATTCGCAAACGCGTCACCATGGTTTTCCAGTCCGGGGCACTCTTCGACTCCATGACCGTGGGCGAGAACATCCTCTTCTCGCTGGAACTTCGTGAAGACTACAACGAGGCGAACAAGGAAGAGGTGGTAGACGGTCTGCTCCGCATGGTGGACCTGAACGAATACAAAGACGTCTACCCCGCCGACCTCTCGACCGGTTACAAGCGCGCCGTGGCGATCGCACGTGCGCTGGCCGCACAGCCCGAATGCATTCTGTACGACGAGCCCACCACGATGGTCGATCCCATTATGTCCGACCATCTCGGAAACCTCATGCTGCGTCTCAAGAAGGAGCTGCGCCTCACCTCTGTCGTCGTGACGCATGACCTCGACCTGATGCGCAAAGTGGCCGACCGCGTGGTGTTCCTACACGAAGGTCATGCCATCTATGCCGGCCCGATTGGCGGACTGGAGCATGACGATCACCCGATCATCAAAGAGTTCCTGGCGATGGATCGCATGGAACTGACTTGAGAAAAATTAAAAGCGCGAAAGTATCTGGAAGGGGTGAAGCAGGCGGTTCCGCCTGCCATGGGAGCTCACCGAGTCGCCAAAAGCGGAATAATGTAAATTGACAACAGCCAATCCCATGTCCCCGCGGATATTTCTGCGCCTTCGCGTGATCCAATTCGCGGCACCGTTCGTGTTGCTCGCGACTTTTCAGGCCCGTTCCCAGCCCGCCACCCCGGCCATCAGCAAAATCTCCAACGCTGCCAGCTTCAACTCTTCCGTCGCACCCGGAAGCATTGCCGCAATCGTCGGCAATCTCACCGGAGCGAGCACCGCGCCCGATCTCGCGGTTCTGTTCAACGGTGCGACATCCGCACCCTTGCTCTTCGTCTCCGACACCCAAATCAACATCCAAATTCCCTGGGAATTATCCGGACAATCGCAAGTTGCTCTGACGGTCACCATCAATGGACAGACCAGCGACGCGCAGCCCGTCGACCTGATCGCATACGCTCCTGGCATCTTCAACACCAACGGCCAGGGCTCCATCGTCGATGAGTCGAACCGGCTTGTCGATTCCACGAATCCAGCAACTCCCGGAAGCACTATCGTCATCATCTACTGCACGGGTCTCGGAAGCGTCTCCAACACGCCCGCAACCGGTCAGGCAACACCGATCCTGGTGCCCTCGCCCACCAGGGCGGTTCCTAGCGTTACGATTGGCGGTGTTCCCGCGCAAATATTCTTCTCCGGACTTGCGCCGGGCTTTACCGGCGAATATAAGATCAGCGCGAGAGTGCCCTCCAACACGCCCCCTGGAACAGCCGTGCCGGTGACCATCGCGATGGCCGGCTTTACCTCCAACGTCGCGACGATAAACGTACAACCACGCGACCCGAAGCTGGATTCCGACGAGCGCGCCACGCAATTGGTAGCGCAGATGACCCAGGATGAGAAGATCCAACTCCTCGAGGGCATCTCGACCACCCCTGATTATTTCGGCGGACCTATCCCGCGGGGCGCTGCAGGGTTCACTCCTGCGATTCCGCGGCTCGGCATTCCGGCCCTCTACCTTGCCGATGGACCGACCGGCGCAGGCGACAGTATCGGACCTGCGACGGCATTACCATCGTCGATGGCAAGCGCCGCGGGGTGGGACCTGAATGGGGCTTACCAATACGGCCGCGTGATCGGCGCGGAACTACGCGCCTACGGCATCAACGTCAATCTCGGCGGTAACGTCAACCTGACCGGCCGCGAACCGCGTGACGGACGCACTTTCGAGACGAAGGGCGAAGATCCCGTCCTCGCGGGCAGAATCGGAGCCGCCCACATTCGCGGCGTGCAGGACCAGCACGTCATCGGCGGCATCAAGCACTTCGCTTTGAACGACCAGGAGAGCGGCCGCACAACCGCCGACGCACAAATCGACGAACGTGGCGCCCGCGAATCGGACCTGCTGGCCTTCGAGATCGGGATCAAAGACTCCAACGTCCAGTCCGTCATGTGCGCGTACAACCAGATCAATGAAGTGTACTCCTGCGAGAATCCACACCTGCTGAATGACGTCCTGAAGCATGATTGGGGCTTTCCCGGCTTCGTTATGTCCGACTGGTGGGCAACCCACAGCCTGACTGCCGCGGTTCTGGCGGGCCTCGACCAGGAAATGCCGAATCAGACCTGGTTCGGCGGCCTCAAGAACGCCGTGCAGAACGGACAGATCCCGCAATCGCGCCTCGACGACATGGCGCATCGCGTAGTGCGCGCCATGAGCGAAGTAGGTTTGCTCGATTATCCCGAAGCCCTCGGTCCCATCGACAAGGCTACCGACCAGGCCATCGCGCAGCAGACCGAAGAGCAGGGCGCAGTGCTCCTGAAAAATGACGGCGGACAACTGCCGCTCGACCCCGCAGCGGTGAAATCAATCGCAATCATCGGCGCCCACGCGGATGTTGCCGTATTGTCAGGCGGCGGCTCGGCGCAGGTCTATCCGACGGGCGCGTATCTGTCCGAAGGGACTCCGTGCCCGCCTTGCTGGGCGCCTCTCATTTGGGATCCTTCCTCGCCGCTCAACGCCATTCAAGCCATCGCTCAAGGCGCCACGGTGAGTTTCGATAACGGTTCAGACCCGTCGAGCGCCGCCGTAGTGGCGGGATCTTCGCAGGTCGCCATCGTCTTCCTCAATCAATGGACCAGCGAAGGAATGGATCTCGACAGCTTAAGCTTCGTCGATCTGCGGAAGTCTCCACCCGCCGGCGAAGATGCGCTGGTCACCGCCGTTGCTGCCGCCAATCCGAATACGATCGTGGTCCTCGAAAATGGCGGTCCGATGGTAATGCCGTGGCTCGCTAACGTCCCCGCAGTCCTTGAAGCCTGGTATCCCGGCCAGAAAGGCGGCGAAGCGATCGCAAACCTCCTCTTTGGCGTCGTGAACCCATCGGGCAAACTGCCAATGACGTTTCCCGCAAGCGTGACCGACCTGCCCCGGCCGGTCATTCCCCAACCTCCCAACGCAACCGATATTTTCCCGGTTAACTACTCGGAAGGCCTTTTGGTCGGCTACAAGTGGTACGACTCGCAGGGCCTCACCCCGCTCTTCCCCTTCGGTTTCGGGCTCTCGTACACAACCTTCTCGATAGCGAATCCGCAGATTACCGGGGGGAACGCCGGTTTCCAGGTGAATTTCGATCTGCAAAACACCGGATCGCGCACGGGGGCCGAGGTGGCCCAGGTCTATCTCGGTTTTCTCCCCGGAACCGGCGAACCGCCGAAACGGCTGCTCGGATGGCAGAAGGTCCAACTCGATCCGGGCGCACTGCAACACGTATCGATTCCAGTCAACCTCGCCGACTCGTCGCATCCCATGGGTTACTGGGACACTTCTGCGAACGACTGGCTTGTTGCACTCGGCGATTATGAGGTCTATCTCGGAACAAGCAGTGGCGCACTCCAGGTGATTGGAGTGATTCGGGCATCTCAAGGGGACATGACGTTTGCACCGCCGTCCAAGCCATCGAGGTAACGGTCCAGGTTAAACGCCGCGCTGATGAGCGCGAGATGTGTAAGAGCCTGAGGAAAATTGCCCAGCGCTCCGCCCTGATAACCAATCTGCTCGGAGTACAGACCGAGATGATTGGCATATCCAAGCATCTGTTCGAAGACCAGCCGCGCATCCAACAGCCGCGCCGGGTCCGACTGGCTCGCCCGCGTCAACGCCTCAACCAGCCAAAACGTGCATAAATTGAAGGTCCCTTCCCGGCCTTTCAACCCGTCCGGACTCTTTTCCAAGTCGTAGCGAAACACCAGGCCGTCGGAAACAAGACCGCCGTCCTTGGGCGAACGATTGATGGCATCGAGCGTCGCCAGCATTCGCGGATCGGTGGGTGAGACAAAAAACACCAGAGGCATCATCAGCGTAGCGGCATCCAGCGAATCGCTACCAAACTGTTGCACGAACGCCTTACGGTTCTCACTCCAGCCGTCTTTCATGATCGTTTCGTAAATCTCGTCGCGCGTGAGAATCCACTGACGCCAGTTCGCCGGAAACGATCGTTTCTGCGCCAACCGCACGGCACGATCCACGGCCACCCAGCACATCAGCTTGGAATAAACAAATTGACGGGAGCCGCCGCGAACCTCCCAGATCGATTCATCCTGACCCTTCCAGTTATCGCAGACCCAGTCGGTAATGCCGCGCAGGTAATGCCACAGATCATAAGAGATCGGAGTCACGTACTTGTTATAGAGATACAGCGAGTCCATAGCCTCGCCGTAAATATCGAGTTGCAGTTGCTGGTAGGCTCCGTTGCCGATTCGCACGGGACGGCACCCCCGGTACCCCTCCAGATGGTCGAGCGTCTCCTCGGGAAGGTCATGCCTCCCGTCGATCCCATACACCACCTGCAGCGGACCGATATGGTTCGTTTCGTGACACCGCGCGTCCAGGAAAGAAACGAACTGGGTCGCTTCCTCCGTCAAGCCGATCCGCAGTAGGGCATAGACCGTGAAGGCGGCATCGCGCACCCACGTGTAGCGGTAATCCCAGTTGCGCGTGCCGCTGAAACTTTCCGGAAGGCTGCACGTCGGCGCAGCGACGATGGCGCCGGTGGGCTGGTATGTGAGAAGCTTCAAAACCAGCGCGGAGCGATGCACCATCTCGCGCCAGCGTCCCCGGTATGTGCTCTTTGAGAGCCATCGGCGCCAATACTCGATCGTGTTATGAAACAACAACTCGCTTTCCTGATCCGATAACCCGAGCCGCTGGTCGTCTTTCGGCGAAGAGAGTTTGTATAACTCGAAACTCGTACGCTGCCCTTCGTCGAGCGTGAACTCCGCCGCCGCGCCATTCTCGAAGGGCTGCAACGGGACTTTGGATGCGAGACCCAACGAAAGACCCGGCGTTATGAACTTCGCTCCTCCCGGCGCGAACTGCGTGGTATGCGGATCTCGTGCGTAATTGAACGCCGGCCGGCACTCGGCCCGGAAACTCATGCTCCCGCGAAGCACACGGACTTGCCGGATCAGCCCGTCGAACACGTCACGTGTGCCGACCGGCATGAAATCGACAATCTCCCCCACACCGTCGGCCGAAAGGAACCGTGTCACGAGAACGTTGGTATCCGGCCAGTAAACCTGCTTGCGAGTCAGGTCTGAAGAGGTGGGTGCGATGCGGAAATATCCGCCCTTGTTCTTATCGAGAATCGCCCCGAAAACACTCGGCGAATCGAAACGCGGAAAACAAAACCAGTCCACCGACCCGTTCTTCCCGACCAGCGCCACAGTATGGAGATTCCCAACTACGCCGTAGTCTTCAATGGGTTGATAATCCATCGTGATTAGATGTTCGCCGCCGGCAAGCCATTTCTCTCCGATCACGAAATGTTATTCCCCGAGGCTCGCCTCCAGCCGCAGCTGGGATATGCTCGTTAACGTGAACGCCCGCCGTCTCCTCGTTATGCTTTCGATGCTGCCACTCGCCGAAGCACAGCCGATCCGCTACCTCGAATCGCAGAAGATCTGGCTCCTGACCACCGCGCACTCCTCCTATGCCATGGGGCTTCTCCCCGACAACCGCCTCGCCCACATCTACTGGGGTGGACCCCTTTGGCGCGCCGAAGATCTCCGCGCCACCGAGTTCCGCCACGACATCTCCTCCTTCGACCCCCATGAGATGCTCGAAAACGAAGAATTCCCCGGCTGGGGAGGTCCACGCTTTTATGAATCGGCTCTCAAAGTCACGCGCGAAAACGGCGACCGAGACCTGGTCTTACACTACGTCTCGCACCACATCGAGGGCGCGCGCCTCGACATCGTCCTCAAAGACATCCGCGACGATATCGAAGCCACGCTGCATTACCGCGTCTACCCCGACACCGGCGTAATCTCCCGCAGCGCCACCATCCGCAATCGAACGCCAGCCCGCCTGACCATCGAAAGCGCACAATCGGCAGCGTGGTGTCTTCCGCCCGGCGAAGGCTATCGTCTCACCTACCTCACCGGCCGCTGGGCCGCCGAAACTCAGATCAATCGCGAACCGATTCACGAAGGCCAGAAGGTTTTCGAAAGCCGGACCGGTCACACCGGCCACAATGCCAACCCCTGGTTTGCGATCGACACCGGCGCCGCCGATGAAGAACACGGCTCCGTCTGGTTCGGAGCGCTCGCCTGGAGTGGAAACTGGCGCTTCACGGTGGAGCAAACGCCCTACCGCCAGGTTCGCGTCACCGGCGGCTTCAACACCTTCGATTTCGCCTATCCGCTAAACCCCGGCGAATCGCTCGATACACCGGAATTCGTGGCCGGCTTCTCGCCCGACGGCTTCGGAGGCGCATCCCGGCTCCTGCATCGTTTCGAACGCCAGGACATCGCGCCCGGCGGCCTGACATCGCGCGTACGCCCGGTTCTCTACAACTCCTGGGAAGCCACTGAATTTCGAGTCAATGAACCCGGCCAGTCGCAACTTGCTGAGAAAGCGGCCCGCCTCGGCGTCGAACTGTTCGTCATGGACGACGGCTGGTTTGGAGCGCGCAATGACGATCACGCCGGCCTCGGCGACTGGGTGGTCAACCCGACGAAATTCCCTAATGGGCTCAAGCCGCTCATCGATCGAGTCAATCAGCTCGGCATGGACTTCGGGCTCTGGGTGGAACCCGAAATGGTGAATCCCGACAGCAATCTCTATCGCGCCCATCCGGATTGGGTCTTGAACTTCCCCGGCCGCCCACGAAGCGAGCTGCGCAACCAGCTTGTCCTGAATCTCGCGCGTAATGATGTCAAGGAATACATCTTCAACGTCCTCGACAAGCTCGCCTCGGAAAACAACATCCGCTACTTCAAGTGGGACATGAACCGCATCTTCGCCGAGCCCGGCTGGCCCGATCAGCCGCCAGCCGGCCAGCGCAAGATGTGGGTACAGTACGTTCTCAATCTCTATGACATCATCGACCGTCTGCGCGCCCGTCATCCCAAGCTTGAAATCGAATCCTGCTCCGGTGGGGGAGGCCGCGTTGACCTGGGCATCCTGAAACGCGTCGAGGAGGTCTGGACCTCGGACAATACCGAAGCCTTCGACCGCATCAAAATCCAGCAAGGCTTCTCCCAGGCCTACGCCGCGAAGTTCATGTCGGCCTGGGTCACCGATGTTCCGAATATGAACGGCCGCAGCACACCCTTGCAGTATCGCTTCCTCGTCGCGATGCAGGGCGCCCTGGGCATTGGCGCGAATCTGAACAAGTGGTCGCCCGATGATGCCGCCTTGGCGACCCGCATGATCGCGCAATACAAACGCATCCGCAACACCGTTCAACTCGGCGATCTTTACCGCCTCGGCGATGCCACCGAGTACGTCTCATCCGACGGCAAGCAAGCCGCGCTCTTCGCCTTCCGCCACTCTCAGCAATACAACACCGCGTTCCCCACAATTCATCTCCAGGCGCTCGATCCGAAAGCCGTCTACACCGTCGAACTGCCCGGCAGTAAACTGACCTTGAGCGGAGCCTACCTGATGCAGAGCGGCCTCAACCTGAAACTGAAAGGCGACTACGACAGCGCCCTGGTGATCCTGGAGCGCCAATGACCCGTCGCGAACTCCTGAAGGGTGTCGGTGGCACAGGCGCTTTCGCCTGTCTTTCCCGGCTACGCGCAGCGTCCGCCCCACCACCCAACGTCGTTATGATTCTCTGCGACGACCTCGGCTACGGAGACCTCGGTTGCTACGGCTCGCGCATTGCAACGCCCAACCTCGATCACCTCGCCTCCGAAGGAGTCCGCTTCACCAACTTCAACTCCGCCGACCCGGTCTGCTCGCCGTCGCGATCGGCCCTCCTGACAGGCCGCTATCCGACCCGTGTCGGGGTGCCGCGCGTCCTCTTCCCCACCGACCCGGAAGGCATGAACCTCGACGAAACGACAATGGCCGACATGCTGAAAGCCCGCAGCTATCGAACCATGTGCATTGGCAAATGGCACCTGGGCCGGCCCGAGCGATACCTGCCCACCAGCCGAGGCTTCGACGAATACTTCGGCATCCCGTACAGCAACGACATGAACCCGCGCGTGCTGATGCACAACACGCAGGTTATCGAAGAACCTGCCAAACTCGAAACCCTTACGCCGCGGTACACAGAGAAGGCCGTCGATTTCATCAATCGCTCCGCGAAGTCCCCGTTCTTCTTGTACTTGCCCCACACCTTCCCTCATATCCCGTTGGCGGCATCCGATCGTTTCCGCGACAAATCCGGCCAAGGCCTCTACGGCGACGTAGTGGAAGAAATAGATTGGAGCGTTGGCGAAGTTCTCGGGGCACTACGCAAAAACAACCTCGACCGAAATACGCTAGTGATGTTCTCGAGCGACAATGGCCCCTGGTATCAGGGCAGCCCCGGCAAGCTCCGCGGACGCAAGAACACGACCTACGAAGGAGGAGTCCGCGAGCCCTTCATCGCGCGATGGCCCGGCCAGATTCCGGCCGGCCGAACTGTCGACGGGCTCGCCTCGATGATGGATATTTTCCCAACGGTCGCCCAACTCTGCGGCGCTTCCCTGCCCTCAAAACCGCTCGACGGAATCGACATCTGGGCGCAGTTGAGCGGCCTTGTCGGCACTATCCGACGCCCGCCGCTGCTGTATTTCGACAACTGGGATCTGCAGTGCGCACGCTGGATGAATTGGAAGCTGCACATAGCGCGGCACAACACGGCCGCCTACACGCCTGCGCCGCCGGGTGGACGGCACAGCTTCCTGCTTCCGCGCCCGGAACTTTACGATCTGGTGACTGATCCTGACGAGAGCTACGACGTCGCGCCGCAAAATCCGCAGATCGTCGCGCAGATTCAGGCCAAGATCGCCGAAATGATTCCGACATTTCCCGAGCCGGTTCGCGCAGCCTATCGCGAGGCCCAGGAGCGCAAAGCCGATCCGGCTGTTCCTACCGCCGCGTATCCGAGACCTGCACCGGCACCCAAACTTCCATAGCCCCGGGTTCGCGGTTCGCCCACGCGTAATAGGGAATGAAGGTCAACTCCGCCGGCTTTGTGCTCACTGCGCCGAAACTTTCATAGAGCGGCTGCTGCGCGCTCGGTTTCCCCAACTCCGCGCCCCCATGCCGCAGCACATCGATGCCGCCGAGCAAGTCGCCCCGCCATTCCGTCTGAAAAGCCGCTCCAGGATTGGCGAACAGAAGATCGGGAATTGCCCCCTTCTGGTCGACGTGCTCGAGACAGTACACCAGCGGACCGCGCCCCACCGCGACCTTGCCGAAATCCTCGGGGATGCGCGGATTGGCCGCCATGAGTTGTGGCGTCATGTCGAACCGCAATTCCACCTGGTCGCCGCTCTTCCAGGTCCGCCGGATCGGGAAATACTCACCCGACCGCGCGGCGCCCGCGGACTTGCCATTCACAGTGATGCTGGTCCGACGCGACCACGCCGGCACTCGAACGTAAAACGCAAAATCCGCCGCCTTCTCAGGCGACACCGTCAGCGCCACGTCGCCGCTCCAGGGGTACGTTGTCTTCTGCACCACTTCGATCGGCGTGCCGTCTTCCAAGCGCCACTTCAACTCTGACGGCCCGTACATATGAACGTAGATCCCGTCTTTCGACGTCGCATAGTAATAGCCGGGCAGCGACGCAAGGACCCGCTCCAGGTTCGGCGGACAACACGTCGTGTCGTACCACTCGTTGCGAATCTTCTCGCCGTCCGACGCCAGCGGATTCCGGTAACAGTACAGCGTGCCGTTCAGCGACATCCCCGAGTTGATGCCGTTGAATAGCGCCCGCTCGATAACATCGGCGTACTGCGCCTTGCCAGAAATCGCCAGCATGCGGAAATTCCACATCATGTTGCCGATCGCCGCGCAGCTTTCGGTATAAGCGGCTCCATTCGGCAGCTCGTAAGCGTCGCCGAACGCCTCGCCGGACGAACGCGATCCTACGCCGCCGGTGATATACATCTTGCGCTGCGTGAGGTCTGCCCACAAGGTATCGAGCGTGCTCCGATAAGCCGGATCGCCGGTTTCGGCATAATAATCTGTCGCGCCGCTTGAAGCGTACATCGCGCGTACGGCATGGCCCTCGAAAACCGTGCGCGAAGTAAATGGAATGCCGCTGAACATGTACCGCACATCCGACGGCTTCAGGTGCAGCCGTTCGGTTTCGACCCCGCTCAGCAGGTACCCGGCGAGATCGAGGTACTTCCGCTCGCCAGTGGTCCGATACAGCTCCACGAGAGCCATCTCGAGCTCGGGATGGCCGGTCAGTAGCGGCCGCTTATCGATCAGGTAGTTCGCATAGCGGATGCCGCCGTCCAGGAGTTTGCGGTCGCCAGTGGCACGATAGTATGCAATCGCGGCCTGCAGCAGGTGCCCGAGACAGTACAGCTCGTGCGACCGCTGCATTTCGGTGAACCGAAGGGCCTTCTTATCGTCCTGGTAATACGTGTTCAGGTAGCCGCTGGGTTCCTGCGCGGCTAGGATATCGTCGATTATCCGGTCCACCGTGGCCCGCAACTCCGGCTGATCCCCCGACTGCAACACAAAAGCCGCCGCCTCAATCCATTTATAGAGGTCGGAATCGGTGTAAAGAGGACCGCGCCGCGGCGCCTGCTTTCGCCCGCTCAGACGCCGGAAATTGTCGACGATTCCGTGCTCTTCGAGCAGTTCCAGCATGGTTGGGATGCTGCGTTCGACATTGGTCTTCCTGCGGTCGGCCCAGAGGCCCGACGGGATCGTAACTGCCCGCACCGGAACGGGATGAAGAACAGCCCGAGGCGTTTGGGTCAGGTAAATTACACCCTGATCGCGCCAGTTTTCTGCCGCTTGAGCCATTCCCAGGCTAACCAGAACGGCCACTCCGAGCGTCCACGAAGTGTGCATGTGTCTAACATATCGAAGTTGGTCCTGATTCTGGCCTGCCTCGCGAGCGGGGCCAGGGCGAATGCGCCGCTGGCTCACGAAGCTCTGATCGATTCGGCTTGGCCCAAGGACATCAAACCCCTGCTTCTCCAGCGCTTCCCAGGCTCAAGCGAAGAAGCTCTGACCACCGCCCGCGGATATGCTTACGGCGGCTCGATCATCCAGGATATGGGCTACTATCCCTTCGGCAGCCGCTTCTTCACGGACCTGGTCCATTACGCCCGCAGCGGCGACTTCGTACTGGCGCTACTCCGCGATGCCCAGGACATAAACGAGCTCGCCTTCGCACTCGGCGCCCTGGCGCACTATACCGCCGACAACATCGGGCATCCCGGGGTCATCAATCGCTCAGTGCCAATGCTGTATCCCAAGCTGCAAGCGAAGTATGGGAACGAGGTCACATACGAGGACAACCCCTCGGCGCATTTGAAAACCGAATTCGGCTTTGACGTCGTTCAGGTAGCGCGGGGCCAGTACGCTTCTAAGAATTATCACGACTTTGTCGGTTTCGATGTCTCGTTGCCCCTGCTCGAACGGGCATTTCACGAGACCTACTACCTTCAACTTCAGGACCTGATTCACAACACCGACCGGGCAATCGGAACCTACCGCTTAACCGTCAGCAAACTGATTCCCACCGCCACCGATGCCGCCTGGAGAGCCAAGAAGAAAGATATCCAGAAGCTTGACGCCAACATGACGCAAAAGAAATTTATCTACCGCCTCTCGCGCCGCGACTTCCGGAAGCAGTGGAAGCAGCCCTATCAGGAACCCAGCTTCGCAGTCCGGTTCCTGGAGGTGGTTTACCACATTATTCCGAAGGTCGGACCATTCCGCGCTCTTGGATTCAAGGTCCCGACACCCGACGCAGAGAAACTATTCCTGGTGGGGTTTGACGGAACACTGCAGCACTACCGCGCGTATATCCACGACTTCGGGGGCAACAGTCTCTCGCTGCCGAACGAAAACTTCGACACGGGACGCCCGACCAAATTGGGCGATTATCGTATGGCCGACAACGCCTATCAGGAGCTTCTCGAGCGTCTGGGAGACCCCAGCCAAATCCCTCCGGACCTGCGTGCAAATATTGTGGATTTCTACCGCGGCTCCGCCGGCCCGACTTCGGAGAAGGCTCTGGTGGCGTACCGTGCCCTGATCAAGTGAATAATGATCGGCGTCAGCGAGATGAAGATGACGAGCAGCACAAACTTTTCGAAATGGTGACGCACCAGGGGGATGCCGCCGAGAAAGTACCCCAGAATCGTCATCGAGAACACCCAGCCGGTCGCGCCAAAAACGTCGAACGCCAGGAATCGCGAATAACGCATCTGGCCTACGCCGGCAACGAACGGCGCAAAGGTGCGAATGATCGGAACAAACTTAGCGTAAATGATGGTCTTCCCGCCGTGCTTCTCATAGAAGGCTCGGGTGCGCTGCAGGTGCTCTTGTTTGAAAAAGCGCGAATCGGGCCGATTGAAAATAGCTGGGCCTGCACGGCGGCCGAGTTGGTATCCACACCAGTCGCCGACGAGGCAGGCGCATGCCAGGATGAACATGATCAGCGCGACATTGAGCTGGCCGGCTCCGGACACCACACCGATCGTGAAAAGCAGGGAATCACCCGGCAGGACGAATCCTACCAGTAATCCCGTTTCGGCGAATACCAGCGCACCGAGAAACGCGTAGCCCCACCATCCGGTGATAACGGTGGAAAGGAACTGTATCAAACGCTCGGGCGTTGTGAGCGTCCGTAGGAAATCGAGGATTGCGTTCACGCCGGAAGGTGGCGCAGGCGCTTTCGCCTGCGCATCTCGCTATAAGGGGTTACTGGCACAGGCTTCTAGCTGTGGCGATACCGCGCTATGAACTGGTTGATCGCGTCCTGGTGATACTTGATTTTGCCTTCCTGCTCCAGCTTCGTCTTGATGGAGTCAGAAAAGAGAGCTTCGCGCTCCTGCTGCTGTTTCGCCTTGAGCTGCTCGATGAGCCTGTCCCGTTCCTTCGCGAGTTGTGTGGGGTCCGGCTCAACCTTGTCAACAATCTTGGCGACCACGACGCTCGACCCGGTGTTAATGGGTCCGATAATCGTGCCAACTGCTTTATCAAATTCCTTTTCAAAGTAGGCGCCGTTTCCAACACCTTCGATCGCGCCATTCCGGGTGAATGGCTCGGAGGTTTTGACTTCGCCGCCCAGGCTCTTGGCCACGGCGTTAAAGTCGCCGCCGTTCTTCTTGAGCATGTCGAGCGCCTGCTGGGCTTTCTCGTTCGCCAGTTGGCTGGATTTCTGCTGTACTAACTGGGTCTTAACCTGGGCCTCGACCTCAGCCATCGCTGGAACGTGAGGCGGATTGACTGCGGTTACGGTCGCCATCGCCAACTTAGTAGGCGCCACCTGTACCACCGCTGTCACATCGCCCTTCTTGCCCGAATTGATAGCATCCGAGAGATCGCGGTTGACACCGATGACCGGCAGCGGTCCGGAAGCCTGCAACGCATTGGCTCTTACGAAATCGAGGCCCAGCTTGGCGGCGATCTGCTCGCCGTTCATCGGAGCTTTCACCAGTTCGGAGTGAGCCTGGTCGGCCACACTCTGGAGCTTATCCACCACCATCTGCTTCTTGAGGCTGTCGGCGATCTGAGCTTTTACGTTGTCAAAGGGCTGCAGCTGCGCCTGCTGCTTCTCCATCACCTGAAGGATGTGGAATCCGTACTCGGTCGTGATGATATCGCTGAGCTGGCCTGGAGGCACGGAGAAACAAGCGGCTTCGAAATTCTTCACCATCTGTCCGCGCGTTACCCAGCCTAAGTCGCCGCCGTTCTGCGCCGAACCGGGATCCTGCGAGAACTTCTTCGCGAGAGCGGCAAAATCGCCGCCGGCCTTAAGCTGCTTCAACAGGTCGTCGGCCTGGGCGCGGATTTTCTTGACCTCATCGGGCGATTTGCCGGTGGTCTGAAGGAGAATATGCCGGACTTTGACCCGCTCCGGCGTGCGGAAATCGTCCTTGTGGGAGTTGTAATAACCCTGCAGCTGTTCTTCCGGAATCTGAACCGTCGCCGCAATCTTGTCCTGGTCGGCAATGAGCAGACTGGCATCGCGGGTCTCGGGAACCTTCAACATGTTCTTGTTGCCGTCGTAATAAGCCTGCAGTTCGGCCGGGGTTGGCGTGATGCCCGCCTTTAATTTGTCCGGAGAAAACGCAATGTAGGTCAGCTTAATCTTTTCGTTCGTCTTGCGGTACATGTCCTCGACCTGCTTGGGCGGGATCACGATGCCGTTCATGACGACGTTGTAGAGCGCCAGTGTGTAGAGGCGCTCGCGCATGTTGTTTTCGAACTCCTGAACCGTGTAGCCCATCTGCGCCAGGGTGGCCTGATACTGGTCCGGCGGCAGGCTGCCGATGTTGGGCGTCGAACGGATGGCGCGGGCCACGTCGGCGTCGGTGACCTGGAAGCCGAGATGTCTGGCCTGATAGGCAATCGCCCGCTCCGAGATGTTCCGCTGAATGAGCTGGGGCACAAAGACCGCGATCACATCGGGCGGAATCTGCTGGCCGCGAGTCTGATCCTGCAGGGCTCGTTCGATGTCGGAGGCGGTGACCTTCTCACCCGCCACTTCGGCGAGAACAGTTTGCGGGGTACCGTACGACGGCATGCCGGCGCCAGGAATCAGGTACACGAGCATCGAAAGAGAAACGATTACGAGGATGCCGCCGAGCATATATCGAACGACTTTATCCCTGCTGCGGAACAGATCAAACATGAGAGTGCGCTCCTACTGGGTAGAGAGGGGGAATGTCTTCTGAATCCTCATTATAGCGAAGTCCATCCGCTTCCGCCTTACCGTAAAAGCATGGTAACCCGCAACAACCTGGGACACAATGCCTTATGGACCTAAGTTACCCGGTAGGGAAGTTCGTGCGGCCGGCCGCGCCCTCCTACTCCGAAACGCAGGCATTGATCGATCAGATCGAGACCGCACCTGCAAAGCTCCGGGCAACCGTCGCCGGTCTCTCGGAAGAACAGCTCGACACTCCGTACCGCCCCGGCGGCTGGACCCCCAGGCAGGTGGTTCATCATGTTTTTGACAGTCACGTGAACAGCTATATCCGTATGAAGCTGGCCCTGACTGAGGACAACCCGGTCATAAAACCATACGATCAGGACCGCTGGGCCGTTCTAGCTGACAACCAGGAGCCGGTAGAGGTTTCGCTTTTGCTGGTCGAGGGGCTTCATCGCCGCTGGGTGGTTCTCCTTCGTTCCCTCGGGGAACCAGAACTGGCCCTGACCTTCCGGCATCCGGAGCTCGGTTCGGTTCGGCTGGATCAAAATATCGCTTTGTATGCATGGCACGGCCGCCACCATGTCGGGCACATAACCGGCCTAAGGGATCGTATGGGGTGGGGAACGTAATTTCGAACCCAACCTTATCGCTCTCCGGCGACTCGTAGGGCTTCGATTTACGCGCCGCCGCTAGCCCGCCGCGACTCATCCCTCGACCCTTCCATGGCGCTGTCTTTTCGCGGCGGACGCGCTACCTGCGACCAGAATCTCGTCGCGGAGCGCAGCAGTGAAATCAGGCTGTCAAAATCGGGCGGTTTGGTCAGACAGCAGTTTGCCCCCAAGGCGTAAGCCTGCTGGATCATCTGCTCTGAATGTACGCCGGTCAACACCACAATCAGCAGGTCGGCGGATTCGACCTGCTTCCGCAGCGCACGAATGACTTCGAAGCCATCGATGCCGGGAAGCACGAGGTCGAGGAAAACCAGGTCATAAGCGTGTTGCCGTGTCTTTTCAATCGCTTCTTCACCCGTTGAAGTGACGGTCAGCTCGCAGGGCCGGTCCAGGATCTCGAATGCTTCCCTGATCAGGCGTACGTCGCCGGGATTGTCTTCAACGACAAGCATTTCCAGAGGATTCACAGAGATTCCTAGCCTCGCCGTTTAAGGTTTCAGACTGTTGGTTAGGACTCAACTCTAGCATTTCCTAGAGAGAATACAATCGGGTAAATCCCTATTTCCCCTTAGGTTGCTTCTTGAGATGCTGCATACAATTGCTATCTGTGTAATTGTGTGTACAATAGATTGCTATGACATATATCGGCTCCGCAATGTTCGACAGGGAACTCAAGAAGGGCAGCGCCGAGTTGCTGATTCTCTCCCTCGTCGAAAGCCGTCCCCGGCATGGCTACGAGATCAGTAAGACCATCGAACAGCGTTCAGACGGAGCACTGCGGTTCCACCTGGCGTCGCTTTATCCACTCCTCTATCGCCTGGAGAAGCGCGGCTGGATTCAAGGCCGTTGGGTGGAGAAAGAAGGCCAGCGGCGCCGAAAGTATTACAGCCTGACGGATGAAGGCCGCCAGGTGCTGGACTCCCAGCGCCGCGGCTGGGACTCGTTTGTCGAGGCTGTCAAACGCATAACGAGGCCGGAACATGCCTGATTGGCGCCGCGAGATCGAGTCGCGACTCGCGGGCCTGCATCTCGCGCCGACGCGGGAGGCGGAGATCGTAGACGAGCTGGCACTTTACCTGGCTGACCGCCACGAGGAATTCATCGCCTTGGGCATTCCCGAGGCCGAGGCCTACCGCCGCGCCTTAGCGGAATTGGAAGAGAAACCGATGGCTGCGATTCTACAGGAGTCCGAGCGGGCGCCCCGCCTGGAACCCGTGATTCTCGGCACTAGACGAAGGAGCAATTGGATGGGAGACATGGTTCAGGACATTCGATACGGGATGCGATCGCTGCTCAGCAATGGCCGCTTCACGATTGTGGCGCTCATTGCGCTGGCACTCGGCATTGGGGCGAACACCGCGGTGTTCAGTGTTTTTAACGGAGTACTGTTAAATCCCCTGCCCTACCCTCAACCTAATCGACTGGTTTGGCTCTGGCCGGCCGATGCCCGGACGGGCGAGGAATTTCATGGCGCCATCTCCCCTCCCGATTTCGTCGATTACCGCAAACAGAACTCGGTGTTCGAGCAGCTGTCCGCATTCACACCGATGGATCTCAATTTGACCGGCGGAGTAGAGCCGGAGCGCATTGCGGCAGTGGGTGTTTCCGCTGGTTTCTTCGAGACCCTGGGCACTCCGCCGGCGCTCGGCCGGACTTTTCGGCCCGACGACGAACAAGTGTCGCTGCCGCAGACTGCAATCCTGAGTGACGGCCTATGGAGACGGCGATTCGGCGCTGATCCGCGAATTGTTGGCCAGAACATCGTTCTCGACGGCAGGAATGTGCAGGTCGTCGGAGTGATGCCGCCGGAATTCACATTTCCGAAGGAAGTGCAGCTATGGCAGACGCTGCCTTTCGGCCGGGACGAATTGAAGGTTCGGCGGTTTCACTTCCTGCGCGTGATTGGGCGGCTGAAATCGGGCGTCACTCTGGAACAAGCACAAGCGCAGATGAAATCGATTTGCGCGGTGCTGGCGAAGACTTATCCGGCGTCGAACTCGGAATACAGCTCGCACGTGGTATCGCTCCAGGAGCAGATCGTCGGAGAGTTGCGGCCCACTCTGACGGTTCTCATGATCGCGGTTGGATTCGTCCTGCTTATCAGTTGCGCCAATGTCGCGCACCTGTTGCTGGCACGCGCCACGGCGCGGCGGCGCGAAATCGCAATCCGGGCCAGCCTGGGGGCGAGCATGGGCCGTGTCATGCGGCAGTTGCTCACCGAAAGCGTCCTGCTGGGAGTGTTCGGGGGCGGGTTGGGCATCATCCTCGCTATCTGGGGCCTGAAGGGCTTGCGTGCATTGCATGCAGTGGGCATTCCGCGCTTGGACGAGGTGCATCTGGACGGCCGCGTTCTGGCGTTCACCGCAGCACTTTCGATTCTTACCGGTGTGCTGTTCGGGATTTTCCCCGCTCTTCGCACTGCCCGGCCGCAGTTGGTCGAGACCCTGAAGGCAGGTGGGCACGGCGCTACTCTCGGACGGGCGCACCATCGTTTCCACAGCGCGCTCGTAATGGCGGAAGTGGCCATAGCGCTGGTGCTGCTTGCGGGAGCGGGTCTGATGGTGCGCAGCTTTCAAACGCTTCAGAACGTCGACCCCGGTTTCCAGCCTAACGAGGTATTGGCGATGCAGATCTCCTTACCGGGTGGTCAGCACTTCCGGTCACAACAAGCGATCAATTTCTACAGGTCACTGTTGGACCGTCTCAAAAATCTCCCAGGAGTCGGCGATGCCGGGCTCGTCTCGGAACTGCCTTTGAGCGGGCAGAATAATGATACCTGGTTCAAGATTGAGGGCCGTAGGATCGCGTCTCCTAACGATCGGTCGAATGCAGACCAGCGCCTGGTGAGCCCCTCCTATTTCAAGGCCATGGGCATTCCGCTCGCGCAGGGGCGTTTCTTTACCGAAGCGGACAACGAAAATGGAGCAAAGGTGGTCATCGTCGACCAGCGTTTTGCCGAAAAATTCTTCCCCCACCAGAACCCGGTGGGTCAGCACCTCACGATCGATATCGGGCAGCCGTTCCAGGGCGAGATTGTCGGCGTGGTGGGAGCGGTCCGTCACCGGGCACTCGCGCAGAGTGCTTACCAGACGATGTACATTCCTGTTGCACAATCAGCGATGGGTCACGCGAATATCGTCATCCGGGGACATGGCGACGTTCTCACACTGGCAAATGCCGTGAAGCAGCAGGTGCAGGCTGTGAACCATGACGTCCCGATATTCGGCGTTCAAACGATGGGTGAGCTGGTTTCCGAGTCCGTAGGCAGGCCGCGCTTCCGCACATTGCTTCTCGGGCTGTTTGCCGCCGTTGCCCTGATGCTCGCGGCAGCAGGGATTTATGGCGTGATGTCATACTCGGTCTCCCTCCGGACGCACGAGCTTGGGATTCGGATGGCGCTCGGAGCGGAACAGCGAGACATCACCACGATGGTGGTGGGGCGCGGCATGCTACTTGTCTTGGGCGGCATCGCGATCGGCCTCGCCGCTTCGTTCGGCCTGGCACGCTTCATCAGCAGCATGCTCTTCCGGATTCGTCCGACCGATCCGGTCAGTTTCATTGCAGTCGCGCTGGTGTTGGCGCTGGTCGCGTTTCTGGCCAATTATCTGCCGGCCCGGCGGGCAACGAAGGTCGATGCAATGGTCGCGCTGCGGTGTGAGTGATTTGAAAGGTAATTCGTAGCCGTGCGCCAGGGACGCTTCAAGCTGGAATCATGGCAGCGATTTCGGAGCCAATGGCCAGCGACGCCGTGGCTGCGGGGCTGGGTGCGTTCAGCACGTGTAGCGCATTAGGGCGAACGATGAGCTGGAAGTCCTGCACAATCTCGCCCGCCGGCGTGATCACTTGCGAGCGCACCCCGCTGCCACCAGCTTCCAGATCGTCTGGGCGGATTTCGGGCACCAGCCGCTGCAATGACCGGCAGAAAATCTCCCGGCTGAACGAGCGCCGCAACTCATACCAGGCCATCGAGGGGTACTTGCGGAGAAAGCGCCACAGGCCAGGGTAGGATAGCGCATCAAATAGATCGCTAGCGTTAAAGTCCGTCTTGCGATAACCCTCGCGCGCGAACGCGAGCACAGCGTTCGGGCCGGCTTCGATGCCGCCGTGGATCAGTCGCGTGAAATGCACGCCTAGAAACGGGAATTGCGGGTCGGGCACCGGGTAAATCAAATGCTTCACCAGGTACTGACGGTCGGCGCGGATCTTGTAGTATTCCCCGCGGAACGGCACGACTCGCATCTCGCGCCGCTCGCCCGCGATTTCCGCCACACGATCGCAGTGCAGGCCCGCGCAGTTGATCAGAAAGCCGGCCCGGAACTCGCCCGCGGTCGTTTCGGCGATCCAGCCGGAGCCATTGCGTCGTGCACGGGTGAGTCGCGCGTTCGTCACCACTTCAATGCCGCGCTGTGCGAGTTTTTCTACCATCACCTCGCAAACACGCGGATAATCGACGATGCCTTCCTGCGGAACCCGCAGACCGGCCACGCCGCCAACGTGCGGCTCGATCTCGCGCATTTCATCGCGCGGAAGCCAACGGAGTCCCTCGAGGCCGTTGGCAGCGCCGCGATCGAGCAGCCCCTTGAGGCGCGGCAGCTCGCTTTCATCGGCTGCGACTACCAGCTTGCCGCAGACCTCGTGTGGAATTTGGTTGTCCCGGCAGAACTCGACCATCTGCCGGATACCGGCGACGGCGAGACGAGCCTTTGTCGAACCCGGCTTGTAGTAGAGCCCGCAGTGTAGGACCCCGCTATTGTGGCTGGTCTGGTGCTGTCCGACCGCCGCTTCTTTTTCCAGCACGCGGATGTGAGCATCGGGAAACCGCTCTTTGAGGCGATAGGCCGTAGCCAGGCCGACAATACCTCCGCCGATAATCGCGAAGTCCTTCAACTCCCGAGTGTAACGTTTGGCTCACCGGAACCAACGCATGCCGTCTGTCATTAACTTCTCTTGACAGCGAACGGCGCCGTCAGGCATACTTGTATCAAAAATCTATGGGAAGGCCGCAGCAACCAGGAACAGACGCAGTTAGCACCCTGGATCTCCTCATCCTTTCCCGCCTGGCTCGCGGTCCGATGCACGGTTTTGGCATCGCTGAATACCTCCACGGAGTTTCGGAGGCTCTGCACGTCGAAGAGGGATCACTCTATCCCGCCCTTCACCGGCTTGAATCACAAGGCCTGATCGAATCGTCCTGGGGCGTTTCCGAAAAGAACCGGCGGGCACGCTTTTACGACCTTACGCCTCGTGGGCGCAAACAGGTCAGCGTCAAAATCTCCGAATGGCGGCGGCTGGTGGAAGCTGTCAGCCGTGTCATAGAGCCGTTGGAGTCCTGATGCTGCGACAGTTCTGGATTGATCTTAAGGTCCGGGTGGCCGCTCTTTTTTCGCGAGGCAGTCTTCATTCGCGGGCCGGGGAAGAACTGCGCTTCCACCTCCGCGAACTGGAGGAGCGCAAGATCGAATCGGGCGTGGCGCCTGAAGATGCACGAATCCAAGCTCGCCGTGAGCTCGGAAATATCGCGCTCCTTTCGGAACAGACGGTTGATTCCTGGAGGTACCCGTTCGTGGACATTCTGGTTCAGGACATCCGCTACGCCCTGCGCGGGCTGCGCCGCGATAAGGCCTTCTCCGCGACCGCATTCCTGCTGCTCGCACTGGCCATTGGCGCGAACACCGCCGTGTTCACTGTTGTGAAGCGCGTGCTGTTGGACCCATTGCCCTACCCTGAGTCCGACCGCCTGGTGCGCATCTGGTCTGCCCACACGCAGACCGGGTCGGCCTACTCTGTCAGCGCTCTGGATTATCAGGATTGGGCAGCCCAGTCGAAGAGCTTCGACGCGATCGCAGCGTTCGGCGGCCGCGGTATGACCATTACGGGCGAAGGCGAACCCGAGCTGGTTATTGGGCTGGGCGTCTCGGCTAATCTTTTCCACACACTCGGCGTCCAGCCGATGCTCGGCCGCGATTTCCGCGCTGCCGAGAACGCAGACGGCACAGATCGAATCCTGATTCTCAGTTACGCATTGTGGCAGCGCAAGTTTGACGGCCGGCCCGAAGTCGTGGGACGCACGATCCACATCGATGGCCAACCCCTCCAGGTGATTGGCGTCATGCCGCCTCACTTCGGTTTCCCGGACGCCAGCTATGCTGCCTGGAGACCTCTCGCGCTCAAAGGCGGTGATCCGAATTGGTTCAACCGCTCCGCGCATTTCCTGCGCGTGGTGGGCCGTCTGAAACCCTCTGTGACCATGGCGTCCGCCACCGCCGAAATGAGCGGCATTGCGCGGCAGCTCGAACGCGCCTATCCGGGCACCAATTCTCAAGTGGGAGTGCAACTGCGGTCGCTAAAAGAGTGGATGGTTGGAGATTCCAAAGCGCTGGTCTTTACTCTGTATGGCGCAGTCACCCTGCTTCTCCTGATTGTGTGTTCCAACCTCGCGGGACTTCTCATTGCGCGTGCCGCGGCGCGTAGGGCCGAGTTTGCCACGCGAGCGGCCCTCGGAGCGACACGGCTACGGTTGATGGGCCAGATGACCGTCGAAGCAGCCCTTCTCAGCTTGACTGGTGGAAGTGCCGGTGTGGCGCTTGCCAATGCACTGCTGAGTCTCGCGAAGGCGCGTGCCGCGGGCGCACTCCCGCGCCTGGACGAACTCGCGCTCGACCCCGGAGTTCTTCTGTTTTCGTTGGCCCTGACGCTGGCGACCAGCATCCTGTTCGGCGTTCTGCCCGCAGCGCAACTCCCGCGACTGGTCCAAACATCGCGTGGGACGGCAGCCCGCGGCTTGCTTCGACGCGTACGCCCGGTGCTCGTGGGAGGCCAGGTGGCTCTCGCTGCGATCCTGCTCGCGGGCGCCGGGCTCTTCCTCCGTTCACTGCACAATCTGAGCCATGTCAATTTGGGATTCGAACCGCGGGACGTGCTGACAGCAAACTTCGTCCTCGCGGAGAACTCGTACCCCACGAGCGCAAAAATGTTCCGGTTCACGCGGGAACTGGACGAATACCTCGCGAGTGCCCCTGCCGTACTCGCCGCGGGGTTCTCCACAACACTGCCGCTGTCCGGACAGGAATGGGGAAACCCGATCCGTGTCAATGGGCACCCGTTTCCGCCGGGCCGGTCGGACATCGCCACCATTCAATGCGTCAGTCCGGGTTTTCTCCCCGCTTTGCAGAGCCCGCTTAAACTCGGGCGCCAACTGACGGACCGCGACAATGCGCATGCGCCGCTGGTTCTATTGGTGGACGACACATTCGTAGCCGCTTTCCTGCCCTCCGGCGAATCGCCCATCGGCAAGATGGTCAGGATCGGCGATTCCGAATCGAATGATCCCTGGCGAACCATCGTCGGCGTAGTCGGTTCGTATCGCCAATCTTCGCTGGATGGTCCGCTGCAGCCCCAAATGTTCCTGCCCTATGCGCAACTGGGCGAGCGGACCGCTACAATGGTCGGCCGCGGCCTGTACCTCGCTCTTCGTACCTCCGCGCCTGCCGCCGCCGCCGGCATGCTGAAAGCGAAAATCGCGTCGCTCGATCAAGCGCTCGCGGTCCGCGATATCCGCCCGCTGACAAGTTCCGTGGACGCGGCGCTGTCATCGCAAAGTCTTCGCTCCTCGTTGATCGCTTCATTCGCCGGCCTCGCGCTTCTGCTCGCCGGCGTGGGCCTTTACGGCGTCATCGCTTTTGCCGTGGCGCAGCGTACCCAGGAGATTGGCGTGCGTATGGCGCTCGGCGCACGACCGTCGCAGATCGCAAAGCTGATTCTGGCGGACGGCGCACGTCTCGGCATGATAGGCATCGCTCTCGGCATCGGTGTCACGCTATCGTTGTCAAAAGTGGCCGAGCACCTGCTGTTCGGAGTAAGCGGCCATGACCTTGCAACACTCTCCACCACGGCGGCCATCCTGGTGATCGTCACTCTCCTGGCCAGCTACGTCCCGGCGCGTCGAGCTGCGGCGATCGACCCTGGCCGGACCATCCGCGAAGAATGATTCACCACCCCATCTGGCGCATCCGCTCCTCGATGGCGGCGCTGTAGTCATTCATGCGCGCGGGCTTCCGCCGAGATGGGGACGGGATGATCGCAGCCAGCCGAGCGGCCTCATCGCGATCCACTCTGGCAGCCGGAACGTGATACCAGAACTCGGAAGCCGCCTCGGCTCCGTAGACGCCGGGTCCCCATTCAATGACATTCAAGTACAACTCGAGAATTCTCTGCTTACCAAGCACAAATTCAGTCGGATAAACAAGCGACGCCTCGATCGCTTTGCGAAGCGTGCTGCGGCTGGTTGTGAGGAACAGATTCTTGACGAGTTGCTGCGTGATGGTCGAGGCGCCCCGGCCCACGGTGCCTGTTTCGAGGTCCTGATCGAGCACTTTGTGCACCTCCACCCAGTCGAATCCGTAGTGCTGGTAGAACCGACCATCTTCCGCGGCAATTACCGCGTGCTGCAGATCGCGGGAAATCTGGCTGAGCGGCACGAACGTATAGCGTTTCTTATAGGCCTGATGCGCCCTTCTCGACTTGACGCGCCGCTCCCCCTGGACCGCTGTCGTAATGGGGTTGATCCACTTCAACCCGACGAGGCACAGCAGGCAGACCACGTAAAAGCCGATGAAAACGGCAATCGCCAGGCCAATAAGACGAAACATCCATAGCCTGAACCCCCGCACCTAGTTCAAACCCAACAGGCGAGCGGGGTTCGACTTGGACATGCGATCGATCTCCGCCGCCGTGATGCCCTGTTTCTTCAGACCGGCGAAAAACGCGGCTAACCCGTCCGGATGAAGCGGATTTCCCACTTGCCCGAGATCGCTCGACAAAATGCAATGTTCGGGGCCCACCTCGCGGATCGCCCTTGCGTATTCCGCCAGATCCTGCGGCCGGTACACAAACTCGATAGACGCCCCCAGTTTCGCCGCCTCCTGCATCTGAGCCACAGACATGAGAACCGGGGCGAGCATCGCATGGGTCACCACAATATTTTGAACGCCCTGCCGCCGCGCTTCGCGGATTAGCATCAGGCCTTCCTCGGGCGAGGAGTGTCCGGTCTCCAGAATGAGCCCATGTTTCGCCACCAGTGCGATCACCTGTTTCACGTCGGGCAACAGCTCGCCATTTCGCGCCACAGCGACAAACGGGCGATTCTCCTTCGAATACCGCACCTGGTTCTCAGCGTCGAACGTCGGCATCCACACCACCCGGCCCCAGCCGCCCTTCATCATCGTCATCCGCTCCACGGCCGCGGGATTGATGCCCCCCACAGTGCGATTTAAATCAATCCCGCCAAAAATCTCGATACCGGGCACTTCCTTCCGGACAACATAGGCCAGCGATGCTGTCGGCTCGTAGTGATTCTTGAGAACCAGCCCGCGCATTCCACGCTTCTTGGCCAGCTTCGCCAGGTCGATCGCATCGATCGATCGCGGCATACTGTCCGGGTCCGAGTGCACGTGAATATCGATTACGCCGTTTAGAGATTGCGCCGCGGCGCAGATAGCGATCAGAAGCGTTCCAGCGAGTATTCTCATACGATCATGTGAACCAGCTTCGGATGCTCGGCCGCGGGGCCGTTAATGCTCCATCTGAAGTCCTCAAAGCCAACCTGGCGTATCATGCGTTGCAGGATCGAACGGTCGAATCGCTGCAAATCCTCCACCGCGGCTTCGAACGACTCGGGTGAGGCGTTCACGCTGCCGAGAACCGCCTGGTTTTTGACGATCAGATCGCGGAAAGGAAATAACACTTCGGCGTTTGGCGCCCCCAATGTAACGAGGACGCCGCCCCTAGCCATGGAAGCCAGCCCTGTCATAGTTGCCTCAGCCGACCCCGTGGCCTCGATCACGATATCCGCCGGACCCCGCTCATATCGCATGCCGGCTTCCTCCAACAGCCGCACCCGCAGGTGCCGGCGATCCTCCTGCGACCAAACGGCGGTATCGAAGCCGCGCGCTCGTAACACCATTGCGCTGAGAATCCCGATCGTTCCCGCACCAAGAACCAGTGCTTTCGGCGGATCGAAGACGTAGTGGTCGTGGTGCGCTCGCCGGGCCAACTCAATCGCCTTCTCCACCACGCTCAGCGGTTCGATCAGAATTCCGACATCCACCAGGTCCCGCGGCACCCGCAAAAGGTAGCGCCTCTCATCTACGGCGAATTCAGTGAAATACCCATGCTCGGCAACGATACCGCGCTCCCGGTATTCACCGCTCAAACACAGATCGGTTCGCCCGCTGGCGCATGCCCCGCAGGGCAACGGGCACGGACGGCGCACGATCGGCGCCACCCAATCGCCCGGCTGCAGGTCGTGAACGCCGGACCCGCATTCGGCCACCTCGGCCAGCGCTTCGTGACCAATTGTCAAAAACGACGACCCCGGCGGCGGATGCACGATCCTGCCTGCGGCGATCTCGCGGTCCGTCCCACAGACCCCTACCTGGCGCACACGCAGCAAAACCTGCTCCGCGCCGTCGATACGCGGCTCCGCGACGTCCCGCAAAGCGAGATCACCGCGCTCGAAATCGACAACCACCGCCCGCATCCGAAGATGTTATTGTCGCAAGAGAATGGGTTTTCTCGACAATCTGGAAAGCAATCTGAAGAGTCTCGAGTCGCGCGACGAGAAGGATTCACAGCGCGAGCAGCAGCGGCGCGATGCGGATGCCAGGGCCGTCCAGGCTTCCGCCCCTTTTGCCGACAAACTCAAGAATTCCGCCTTCACGCAAGGCTTGATGGGACACGCCACGCGGCTTGGTTTCGCCCAGCGTACCAAGGTCCATATCGTCTGGCTCGGCACCACCCTGCGGCTCGAAGCCAAAGATCGCAAATTGGAATTGCGGCCGACCCCACAGGGTGTCATCGCTGCTTTCATTGAAAACGGCGATGAAACAGGAACTCAGGCGGTCGACCTCGATAGTGATCCCGAGGCGTTGGCGCGCCAGTGGCTCGCTGCCTGATTCCGCTACTTACGAGCGCCGCGCCGTCGGCCCTTCAGACGCGACTGCCTTAGTTTCCCGGACTTACGCTTGGGCTTGTGGACGATAAAGGTGCCGCTTCCCAGATACTCCGCTTGATACAGGTTCTCTTTTTTCTCTTCAGCCATTGTTATCCCGATTCTCTATTGTAAGCTGACGGCTGACGGCACGTTTCGCTATAGTTTTCTTGTACCTGTTTGGCCCAACATACGTCATTCCTTAAGATGCGGAGCGGTCGGTTCCTTGCGGTTCTAGCGGGCGGCCTGTTCGTGGCGTGTTCGCTGTACGCGTTCCAGATGCCATTTCGCGAATATCCGGGCTGGGAATACAACGACTTCCCGTTGCCTCCGGACTACCAGGTCCCCGGCGAATGGCTGTTTGCGCGACTCATGTACCCCACTTACAGCGGCCCGGCTTTCGACTGGCAGTTCCGCAGACGGCGCGGCGCCAACGATTGGACTCAGGGCGGTACCAACTGGACCATCGACTATCCCCGCTCCGATCGGCACCTCTCGATGGCTGTACGCCGCTTGACGCGTCTCCAGACCCGGTCCGCCGAGCAGCCGGTCAATCTCGACGATGGCGACGAGGTTTACAACTATCCCTGGCTGTATGCCGTCGAAGTCGGCCATTGGGAGCTTACCGACGCACAGGTTGCCAAGTTCCGCGATTACCTGCTCCGCGGCGGCTTCTTTATGTGTGATGACTTCCACGGCACAATCGAGTGGTCCGTGTTCATCAATACGATGCAGAAGGTGTTCCCCGACCGGCCGATTGTCGATATCCCGGATGCCGATCCCATCTTTCACACCGTCTTCGACCTCGACCATCGCTATCAGGTTCCCGGCGCGCAATTTCTGCACACCGGCCAGATCTGGGAGAAAGACGGCTTCGAGCCGCGCTGGCGAGGGATCTACGATAACAAAGGCCGCCTGATGGTCGCCATCTGCCACAACATGGACCTGGGCGACTCCTGGGAACACGCTGACGAGCCCGAATACCCCGAAAAGTTCTCAGCGCTCGGCATTCGCATCGGGGTGAACTACATCATCTACTCCATGACCCACTAATGTAGACCAAACGTGCTACAAGGGAATCAGCCAATATGGCCTTGGACAATGAAGACAAGGAGTGGCTCAGCGAGCTACTGCGCACCGGGATGCAACAGCTCAGCACGGAGCTACGCACCGAGCGGCGCGGCGACTTGAACCAACTCCGCCTGGATCTCCGCACCGAGTTGCACACCGATATGGACCAACTCCGCACCGAGTGGCGCGGCGACATGAACCAACTCCGCACGGAGTTGAGCGGCGACTTGAACCAATTCCGCCTGGAACTCCGCACCGAGTTGCGCACCGATATGGACCAACTCCGCATCGAGTGGCGCGGCGACATGAACCAACTCCGCACGGAGTTGAGCGGCGACTTGAACCAATTCCGCCTGGAGCTCCGCACCGAGTGGCGCGCCGACATCGAGCGAGTGGAAACGAATCTCCTGACGGCATTTCATAAGTGGGCGTCGCCGACAGAGGCTCGCATGCGCGGCGTGATGTCCACATTGAACGCCCTCGATCTCGAACTGAACGATCTCAAGGATCGCGTCAAGAAGATCGAAGACAGCATTCGCCCATCGCAATAGCGCCGCCCCGAGCCAGGCCGAAGCAAGCGGTCACTTCGTCGTACCTGGCCGCATCCGAGCCTTAATCGTCACCGCCAAATCCCCATTCCGAATATTTGTAAACCGCATTGTCACCCGCCCCTGCGCATCCATGGTAATCACCGCGGGTGTGTTGACTGACGTGAGCATCCATCCTTCCGGCAGCGTCACCCGATTTACGGGCCGCCCCAGAGTCCGCTCCCACACCAACTCGCCATTCTTGACGGTATATCCGACAGGATCAGAGTAAGACTCCTCCACCCGCACGCGCGCCGACTGCCCCTCGCCAATCGCATGTTCCAACTCCCCCTGCACAACATCCGACTCGGGATCGGTTGGATTCGGATAATAGCCCAGCGCGTTCACTTCCTTACCCTTTACCACGGTAGTCTTGAGCTGATTCCCGGTATCCAGGTTGAAAATCTTCGAATCCGGCGACACCTGGCTGCCCTTGCGCACGAAGCTATGAACGTACTTCTGCCCCACCTTATCCACCGTGAAATCGTGCGAAATGCGGAACTGATGCGTCCCAGGATCCAGCAGCCAATAGCTGATCTCGCGATCCTGTTCGGCGCGGTGAAACTGCCCCAGCAGCGTAAAAGGAATCAATCCCAGCCACAGTTTCCTCATGGCAGCCTCCGAGCGGTAATCTTCACGGGAAGTTGGTCGTCGCGGTCATTCAGAAAACTGAGCCGCACACGCCCGTCGGCTTGTGTCGACACAATTGCCGGCGACGCGCTGCCGGTGAGTTCCCAGCCCTTCGGCAGCACGACGACATTGCGCTTAATACCGAGCGGCCGGTCGAACACCAACTGTCCATCTTTCTCGTAATATGACGGAGCGTCGGCGTAGGTCTTGAAGATGCGAATTCGCGTCTCCCCATTCTTTGGAACGGGACCCGGCAGATGGACTTTGATATAAAGCGCATCATCGGCAGCACGCGGCGAAATCAGTCCCGTGGCCTTGGCATCTTTGCCGGTCACGGTCTCGAACTTCAACGGCTTGCCCGTGCTCCGCTCGATCACGCGTTCGTCCGACGCGGTCGAGCCGGGGCGAATCGGATTGAAAAAGAACGGAGCGCCCTCCCGGTTCTGGGTGACGTCATAAGTGATGGCGAACTGATGCGTTTCGGGCGGCAGCAACTCGTAAAGCGTGAACTCATCCGACGCCCGCAAGGAGAAAACTCCGAGGACAACGGCGGCGGCACATGCCGGCAGGGTTCGAGTCATAAAGTTTGTATCCTATCAGTTCGGGGGTCCTCAGTGCGCAAGCTCTCTTTGCTTTTCCTCGCAATGGCAGTCTTCCCGGCGTATTCCCAACCGGCATCTCTCACGGGACACTGGATCATTACCGCCGATTTCTATGGCACACCTCTGTTTTTCGGAATGGAACTATCGCAGCAGGGCGACAACCTCACTGGTAAACTCAACGGCGATAAACTCGAAGGCAAGCTGACCGGAAACAGTTTGCATTTTCTCTCGAAAAGCGAAGACGGCAGCACCGGGGACGGCAATGCCACGTTGAAGGCCGGCGTCATGACCGGCACAGTGGTGTTCACGGATGCCGACAATCCCAACCATCCCACTACACATCATTTCACCGCCACGCTGGCCCCCACGCGTCCCACCAACAGGGCGCCCGAACGGCACGAGTTCACGCCCACCACGTTCTACCGCCAGTTCTCCGCCGCCAACAAGCCGGTGCTGACGGTCTGGCCCGGCGACACCATACACACCACCACGGTGGATGCCGGCGGCACCGACGAAAAAGGCGTCACGCGCGTGTTGGGGGGAAACCCGGAAACCGGTCCTTTCTACATCGAGACGGCCGCGCCCGGCGACACGCTGGTCGTGCATCTCACCCGCCTGCGCCTCAATCGCGATTGGGCCATCAGCGACGACGGCATCGTCGAGCGTGGATTAAATAGCGATCTCGCTGCGAAAACGAAAAACCTGTTCAAGGACGTCCGCTGGCATCTCGACATGCGGCGCGGCGTCGCCACTCCCGAAAAGCCGGCGGAGCACCTGGCGCATTATTCTGTCCCTCTGCGTCCGATGCTCGGCTGCATAGCGACGGCCGTAAATATCGCGCAGGCGGCGCCGCCGACCGGTGATTCCGGACGCTATGGCGGCAATATGGACTTCAACGAGATCGTCGAAGGCGCCACCGTCTATCTACCGGTAAGCGTCCCCGGAGCTCTTCTGTATCTCGGCGACGGTCACGCCGCGCAAGGTGACGGAGAATTGAACGGCAACGCGCTCGAGACCTCCATGGATGTCGAATTTAGCGTCGATGTCATCCCCGGCAAACGCCTTCCCGCTCCACGCGTGGAATCGGCGACCCACATTATGGCGATTGGCATCGGCGGTTCTCTCGACGACTGCTTCCGGGAAGCGACCGAGAACATGGCGCAGTGGCTGACTGATACCTACAAACTCACACCGTCGGAGGTGGCCCAGGTCCTCGGCACCTCCGCCGAGTACAAAGTGAGCGAAGTGGCCGACCGCAATGCCGGCATCGTCCTCAAAATCAATAAGGATCGCTTGCAAGGACTCAAATGAGTACCGGTAACGGTTACAACCGTCCAGGAAATTCTACCGCTCCGTGTGATTTCGTCCGTACCGGCCCTACGGTTGCGTACGGAATCGACCGTAAGTAACAGTCTCGACCCGATCTCCCTCTTCTACTGGCAGGAGGCACATTATGCAACTCTCTCGTGCTCTGTTTCTGACCGCCAGTCTCTCGATGCTGATGTCGATTGGCTTCGCGCAGCAGCAACAGCCCCCCGATACCGAACGAGATCGCATGAAAACAACGAAAGCAGCGACCCTCACCGGTTGCCTGACCAAAGGAGATCTCGCCGATCAATATGTCCTGACGGACACCCAATCCGGATCTAAAATCAACGTCACGGGCGACGTGCCGCTCGAAAAACATGCCAACCACACCGTCCGGCTGACCGGAATGCCCAGTGAAGACGGTTCGAAATTCATGGTTTCCAAGGTAGAGCACATCTCCGACACGTGTACCGGCCAACAATGACGTTCTGATTGAAATCGGTCTTCGTTATCAGCCCATGGTGGCGCAGGCGGTTTCGGCCTGTGCATTCCCGGTGAGTTCCAAAAGCAGGCGGAAACGCCTGCTTCACCCTTCCAGGACCCGCTCAATGGGATCTTCAACCGGGAGCCATTTGGCAATCTTGTTGCTTTCAAAATGAATCGCGAGGTGACCAAATGATGTTTCGAGCAGCTTTTGTGAGTGCTGTCTTCGTTTGTGGCGCGCTGTGCCAGCAACCTATCTATCGGGTGACTGTGGTCCAGCGGACAACCCCGGCCATCAATTACGGCCATCGCAATGCGCCAACCAAGATCGATTTCCGGGGAACCCCTCTAATGCCGTCCGCTCACGGCGACGCCACCATTGAGGACAAGCGCGGCGCCGTAACCATCGATGCAAAGTTCAGCGACGTTCCCGCGCCGTCGCGCTATGGCGCCAACTACCTCACCTACGTGCTGTGGGCCATCAGCCCGGAAGGCCGTGCTCACAATTTGGGCGAGCTCGTTTTAAACGGGTCGGATAAAGGACGTGTGATCGCGTCCACACAGCTTCAGGCTTTCGCACTCATTGTGACCGCGGAGCCTTATTTCTCGGTCTCTCAGCCCAGCGACGCGGTCGTGTTGGAAAATGCGATTCGGCCCGACACCGTGGGATCGGTTGAGCAGGTGAACGCCACTTACGAGTTGCTCCCGCGAAAGGAATTCACGTACACGTTGAACGGACCGCCCACCTCACCGGTTGGCGGACCACCGCTCTCGATGGGTGAGTATGAAGCCGTCCTGGCCATCTACCAGGCACAGAACGCCATTCAGATCGCCCAGGCTGCGGGAGCCGATCGCTATGCGCCGGAACAACTCGGGCGCGCCCAGGATTTATTGAACCGCGCGCGCGGAATGTCGCCCAAATCGCTGAGCTCCGATGTTGTCGCGACGGCGCGCGAGGCAGCGCAGATTGCCGAGGATGCTCGCACGCTGGCCAGCCGCCGTGCCCAACAGGAGCAGACGGCGGCCGAGCAGCAGCAGGTCGTCAATGAACGCCAGCAGGCAGCGCAGGCTCGCCGTGATGCGGAGTTGAGCCGCGAACAGGCGCGCGTTACCACCGAAGAAGCGCGCGCGCAGGCAGAAGCGGCAAAGGCTGAGGCATCGCGCGCGGCGATGGCTGCGGAACAGGCTCGTGCATCCGTCGATGTACAAATCCAGCGGCCCGCGCCACCGCCCCCGGTGGTCGCGAGCGCCGATCGCATGGCAAGTCAACCGCCCGCGACCGAAGAATCCCTGGAACGCGACAATCGTATTCGCTTGATGCGTTACCTGAATTCGGCGTTCCCCACGCTGGACACACCTCGCGGCCTCGTGATGACGATTCCCGATTCGTTGTTGACGACCCAGGCCGGTATACAGGCTGTCAGGAACCGTCTCGCTCCGGTCATCCGGGACTTTGCCGCCATGCCACGCCTGCAAGTCGCGGTGGAGGGACATTCTGACGCCGGCAGTACTGAGGCGGTCCGACTGAACTCCTCGGAGTCGCTCGCGGCGGCCGTGCGCAACGTTCTCGTCGGCTTTGGAATTTCTCCGGACAAGATCGCGATTCGCGGCTACGGCGATACGCGCCCGCTTGGCCCGGTGCGGGAAACCAATCGCCGCGTCGAAGTCGTATTCTCGAGCGACGATATCGGAAAGAACGCGTCGTGGGACCGCGGTTACCCGCTATCAAGGTAGTCGCCTCAGATTCTTTTGAAGGGTGGGAGAGTGTGGAAGGGTGAAGCAGGCGGTTTCGCCCGCCTTTGGAGTCATCGAGAAAGCGCAGGCGAAGCACAAACCGCCTGCGCCAACATTTTTACTACGTTATACAGGCTGATGTGGCTTCCCAGTGAACGATACGCGAGTTGTCCGAAACTTCGAGACTGGTCTGCGCTTCCCAATGCAGGCGGACTCCACCCTTCCACGAAATCCAAACTCCTAGACGCACACAGCCCTTAGGCGAAGCGAAACCTACCGATCGACAGCGGCGCCCCGGAGTGAGAACACAAACTCATTGCAACCCAAGTCGCCGCCCTGAGTCTTCATTCGCTCCAGCACAAACCCGCGCTTGCGATAGAACTCGAAAATCTCCTCGGGTTTAGCGACCTCGAAGGGGTACCCGCCCACCCAGTCCACGACGTCGTACCACGCCGACATCCCACGATAACTTCGCGCCGCGCGCCAGCTTTCAAAAGGACGTCCCCGGAGCAGATCCTTCACCCAGCGGCGCCACCATTGGCCTACGCAGACGGCCACCGCAAGCACGAATCTCATCGGCTTGGAAGAGCCGCAATAGAAGCGCTTGATCCTCGTCCAGCGGCGGCTCCATTTGCCCTGATCATTGTAAATCGATACGAAAAGCGTGCCTCCGGGCTTGACGAGTAACGCAACATGATTCAACGCATCCCACATCGAGCCGGTATGGTGCAACACACCCCAGGAGTAAACTACGTCGAACTGGCCCAGCGACCCAATGTATTCGAGGTCAAGGGCCGAGCCGTGCTCAACCGCCCACTTTGGATCGTTCGGGAAAAAACGCCGCCGCAGTTCGGCGGTGCACGCGACCGAACGCGGATCATAGTCCACGGAACGAACCTGCGCTCCTAAACGCCGGGCCGCCAGGCTGAAGAGTCCACTTCCAGAACCTACATCGATGAAGGTCTTGCCGCCGAGCGGAACTCCCAGCATGCCTTGCAGCGAGGTCTCCGCATTCGCGATTCGCGTCTCGTCAAGGAGTTTGAGGAATCGCGACCAGTTTTCGCCAAATTCAAATCGCTGTCCCGCGGCGACTTCGCGCGCATGCTGGATTTCGGTGGCCAATGTTGTTGCGGTAAAGAAAAATGGTACCGCAGCACGGTGGGGCAGCCGTTTGCCTGCCCATCTCATGTCAGCTACGCCACCGCCCCGCCCGTGTCCGAAGACAACTTAGTGACCGCCCCAGCCTTCTTCCTCTCCCCATCCCGGCAGCGAGCCGCCAACTCTGCCTTCACCTCGAGTAGCCTCGCATTCGAAATATCCAACGAAGCACAAATCCGGCCCGCCGACTCCCCGTCCGCGTAATAACGTGCCAGCGCGACCTTCTCCACATCGTTCAGCTCCGCGAGCGATTGGCGGATCATCTCCACCTTCGCCCTCCCTGGCTTCCGCACAGTAGCGAAAGACATCGGAACCTCCGAACACGCGTTCTGAACCACCGCCCGGATCAGGGCCGGCAGCCGTTCGGCATCGCGAACCGTCCCCGCCCGAATGCAATGGGTGATGTGTGCGAAGACATATTCCAACTCGTCCTCCACATCGCGTATACCTGAATTCCTCCTGAGCAGGAAGCATATTCCATCCTTCAGGAATTCCCGCAGTTCGGTCGCGGACCCCGGTGCGCCGCAATAGACGCGGTTCATCACTTCCTGAAGTTGGCGGATCCCGCCGATCACGCGCCTCCGCGAGCGGCTTGCGTTCGTTGCTGTCCCAGAAGTACAGCGACGGCGGCGCGAACCTGCTCGAACTCTTGTTCTTCTGAGAAGAAGAACCGGGCGCCCAGCCGCAGGCACTTATCGCGCAAGCGACGGTCCGCCCTTTCATTCATCACTATGATCGGAGCATTGTAGGAACCATTTTGTAGCAGTTCCAGAACAGCCAGGCCGGCAACCCCGGCAAGCCGAAGATCAATGACGAGAATGTCCGGCCGCATTTCCACGAGCAACTGCGCGGAATAACACGGATCGGTCACGGAGCCGAGGAGATATAAAGAGACGTCGCTATGAAACCCTCGCTCCGTATCGCGAGCCCCTTGCTTAACCTTGGTGCCTCGATGACGATGCACGACGAACATGCCTCTATAGTGTGACGGGTTAAGTAATTTCTCCAGTGTTCTTTGTCCGATGGGTTCGTCATCTTTGTAAAGTGTTTGCTGTAAGAAGATGGCCTACACCTTCCGTAAGTCCTACTATTCCCGCCGTAGTGCGCTTAATGGTTCGATCGCCGTCACATCCCGCGCCGGAATGTAGCAGGCCAGTCCGGACACTAGGACGAATACCAGCGAAACTGTGGCGAAAGTGACGAGATCCGTCGGACTCGTCGCGTAGAGCAGTGAGGCCAATAGCCGGGTGATTCCGAACGCCCCCGCCAGGCCCACCACTGTTCCGGCAAGCGCCAACACGAGCCCCTGCCGCACGACCATGTACATTACGCCGTCGCGCGAGGCGCCAAGAGCCATACGGATTCCCAATTCCGCGGTCCGTTGCGTCACCGTCAACGCCATCACCGCGGCAATTCCGCACGCGCTGATCAGAAGGGCCAGAGCCGCAAAAAGGCCGAGCAAACCCGTCATGACCCGCGGCGACGAGGTAGCCTCCTCTTCCAGTTGGTCCATCGTGCGCACACGGTCCACGGCGAGTTGCGAGTCCACGTCGTGAAGCGCCGACCGGATGGCCGACGCAGCACTCATCGGCTCCCCGAGCGTACGCACCACAAGGTTACCCGCAAATTGGTTCTGTGCCAGTGGCGTAAAGATCTCATCGCCAGGCGGACGGTCGAAGCCATACGCCCGCACGTCCCCCATGATGCCGACAATCATCGCCCAGTGTTGGCCGTTGTCGAAACTCACGCGCTTTCCGATGGGGTCCTCCGTGGGCCAGCGATTAGCGGCCATGGTCTGATTGATGACTGCGACTTGCAGAGCGTTCCCGTCATCGTGTTCCGTGAACGCGCGGCCGCGAATCAGAGGCTGGCCAACTGTGGCGAAGTAGTCTTCGCTCGCGACCACCAGGTCCACTAAAGGAGCCGCCTGACCCTTGGAAGCCGGTCGCCCTTCGATCTCAAATCCCGTGTTGTTTGGGCCATTCGCGATGCCGCCCGCATTGAACGGAAAGTTGGTCGCCAGCGACACGGACTGCACTCCGCTGACGGCGCGGACACGGCTCAGCACGCTCTTGTACAGCGCCTGGAACTGCTCGTTCGTTCGATACCGTGTGAAGCTCGGAGAAAGGCGCATCGTCAGCAAATGAGTAGAGTTGAAACCCGGGTTTACATTCTGTAGCCGGACGAAACTGCGAATCATCAGCCCCGCTCCAATGAGCAGCACAAAAGACACCCCAACCTGCGCGATCACCAGCGCCGCCCTCAGCCGCTGACGCCCGCGGCTGACCGTATTCCGGCCACCGCCCTGTTTTAACGCATCGCTGAGATTCCGGCCGCCCGAGAGAGCGGGTGCTAACCCAAAAACCAAGCCTGTACCTACTGAAACCAGGAGGGTAAACAGGAGAACCGGCGTGTCGATATGCACCTCCGCCGCGCGCGTAGTAAATCGCGCCGCAAATTTCACGAGAAGGGCCAATGCGTTCGGAGCGAGCGCTAAACCTATGACCCCGCCACCCAGCGCCAACAGCATGCTTTCGGTCAGCAACTGCCGGATGAGACGGCTGCGGTTCGCGCCTAATGCCGCACGCACCGCCAGCTCCCGCTCCACTTTCAACAGGCGTGCCAACATCAGGTTCGCCACATTGGCGCAGGCGATCAGCAGAACAAATCCCGCGGCGCCGAGCAACACGAAAAATGCCGACCGCGCCCGCCGCGTAAGATCCATTTGCAGCGTCGAGGCTTCCAACGCATAGCCATACTGTTCTGGATAATCCTTCGGATGCGCGGTTGCAATCTGGCTGGCCAAGGTCGAGAGATCTGCTTGCGCCTGCTCGATGGTGACGCCCGGTTTCAAGCGCCCGAACGCCGTCATTAACCTCGCCTGCCGATTGGCAATCGCTCTGGCGGACGACCGGAACGGGCACTGCGAAGTCGGCATGTAAACGTCATTCTCCACGGGGTATTGTGGAAACGGCGGCAGAACGCCGATCACCCGGTGCGGCCGGTTATTCATCTGGAAAACCTTGCCGACAATGTTCGGATCGCCCCCGTGCCGTGCCTTCCAATATTCGTTGCTGAGGATCAGCACCGCCTCCGCGCCGTGCGCCTCATCCGCCGCAACGAAGGTACGGCCATACAATGGCTTGATCCCCAGCACATCGAAGAAATTCGCCGAGACCACCGCCGTGTTCACACGCTCGGCGCTGTCTTTGCCTAAGAGGAGAAAGCTCATCGAATGGTGCTCCACCACCGCGTCCAGCGTGTGATTGTGATCGCGGTAGTCGAAGATCTCCTGCGCCGAAAATGGCACGTTCTTGATGTCGGTTTTCGGCGCTTCCTGGTGGAGGACCACCAGCCGGCTGCCGTTCTGATACGGCAGCGGACGTAATAGCACGCCATACACAAGGCTGAAAATGGCGGTGTTTACGCCGATCCCCAGCGCCAGCGTTATCACAGCCACCAGGCTGAAACCCAGGTTCTGCAACAGCACGCGAACGCCGTAACGAATGTCCTGCAATGTGGTCTCGAACATTTTTCCCCTCTGCCGAAATTACGCCAGATATCCTGCCGGATTCTGGTCAAACGTTTCCTTGCAGTTTTTGCTGCAGAAGTAATAAGTCTTTCCGTTGTACGCCGAGCTCGGTGATACCTTCGCGTCGACGGGCATAGTGCAAACCGGGCACGACAGCCCTGGCCTCTTCACCGCATAAGCGGCGTTAACGCTGGGGTCCAGCCAACCCTTGCCCTGGTATTCCATGTAGTCCGCCGTCGCGAGCGCCGCATCCCGGCCGTAATAGCGCTCCACGACACGCAGCGCCAGGTCGATACCGCTCGACAAACCACCCGCCGACGCGAGCTTGCCTTCCTCGACAAATCTCACACCGCGCTTGAGCTGAATGTCGTGAAACTGCATCGCGAATCGGCCGTACGAACCGTGGTGCGTGGTGGCCGACTTTCCAGCCAGCAGCCCCGTTTGCGCCAGAACAAACGCGCCCGTGCAGACCGACATCGTGACATCCGCATTGGTGGAAGCCTTCCGCAGCCATTCGAGTGCTTCTTCCTTGGCGCCGCTTTGCGCCGGAATCACGATCACCTTCGGCTGCGGCGCATTCTCGAAACTGTAATTCGGCACGATCTTTAAACCCGCGGACGCTGTAATCGGATCCAGGCTCTTCGCCACCGTGTAGAGCCGGAATGCGGCCTTATCCTGCGTCAGGCGAGTCACGACGGCATCCTGAAAAACCTCCCAAGGGCCGCCAAAGTCGATCACGACGGCTCCCGGCGAGACCAGAAATGCGACGGGAATCCCGCCATCTTCCGGCGCGTGCAGAGGCTCGGCGTTCGACTCCGCGGCTGCCCCGGCCATCGGAACCGCTGCCAGCCCGCCGAATGCGGCGCCGGCCTTGAGAACATCCCTGCGTGTGAAAGCGAGTTTGGTCATATCCTTTACGCCTCAGTTAACTAATACGCGGCACTCTACTGTCCGTGACGAGACAGAACTGACATCGAAACGACACTTTCTGCCATACTGATCTCACATGCTCAGGGTCGTCTTTGTTGCGGTTCCACCGGTTCAAATCATCGACTTAACGTCGCCTTTCGAGGTTTTTGCCCGCTGTGGAGGTTACCAGGTCGAATTGGTTACGACCGCGCCGGAAGGGTTCGTGACGTCGAGCAGCGGTTTGACGATCTGCCATGCTTCGGCCTATAACGATTTGCGCGGGCCGGTCGACACCCTGATCGTGCCCGGTGGAGACGGCGCCGAAGAGCTGCTATGTGACGCGGAATTCTTAGCCTGGCTGCACAAAATGAGCACCCAAGTCAGGCGAATCGGCTCGGTTTGTACCGGAGCATTTCTGCTGGGCGCCGCCGGTATTCTGAAAAATCGCCACGCCGCCACGCACTGGCGCTATTGCGACCGCCTGGAGCGTGGCAATCCCGACACGCGCGTCGAGCGCGACCCGATCTTCGTCAAAGATGGCCACGTTTACACTTCGGCGGGAGTGACGGCAGGCATCGACCTTGCTCTCGCGCTCGTGGAGGAAGATCATGGGCCGCGCCGGGCGCTCGAAATTGCACGCGACCTGGTGATGTTCCTACGACGGCCAGGCGGCCAAGCGCAGTTCAGCAGCCTGCTCGCCGCGCAGGCGAGCTCCCGCCGGCCCATTGAAGATCTCCAGGCCTGGGTGCTCGGACACTTGAACGAGGATCTCAGCGTGGACGTACTCGCGAGCCGCTGCGGCATGAGCCCCCGGCAATTCGCCCGCGTCTTTGCCGCCGAAAAAGGTGTGACGCCCGCGCGCTTCGTGGAACAAACACGCGTACATGCAGCCCGCGTGATTTTGGAGGAAACAACGAACGGAGTGAAAGAAGTGGCATTGCAGACCGGCTTTGGCAGTGCCGACTCTATGCGCCGGTCGTTTGTACGGATTCTGGGAGTGAGCCCGGGGGAGTACGCCGAACGGTTTCGCCGGCTGAAGGAAGGGAGAGGGCAGACGACGGCGCCTGCCCCCCAAACTTACAGGTCTACTACTGCCTCGCGTGAACCACGTCGACCGAGAAATCGCCATTCTGCCCGTGGCAAGTAGCGCAGCTCTCGCCGAGCGTGGTGGTGTTGGCCAGCGCGTGCGATGCTGTCGACTTGTCATCGTGACAACCCTGGCAAGCCGCCGCTATCGGACCGGTCTGCTGTAGGAACCCGCCGGGGCTCGCGATCATCGCTTTCGCGCCGACGTTCTCCGGACGATACGTTCCGTCCAGGTGGCACGTGCTGCAATCGCGCAGGTCGCCCGGGAACCGGACTTCCTGGTAGTTGGTGGTGCCCAGCACGTACGGATTGGTCAGATTCTCACCGCGATGGATGCTGTGAATCTGCGTCGCAAAGCTCACGCTCTGACCCGAGGTGCCATCGCTTAGCGTCGGATTGTGGCACATCGTGCATTCCTGCGTATTGCCACGAACTCCGCTATGAACGAAGGTCAGGTCCTGGTGGCAGTTGCTGCATTTGTCGGTGGAAACCACCTGCCGCCGCGGCGTCATCTGGCTGTTGTCGACCGCAAAGTAGAACTCCACCGGCTTGGCGTTGTCGCTGGCCGTCTGTTGTTTCTGGGTGCCCGCCATTAACGTGACGTTATTGCGAGCCTCCAGTGAAACCGTGTAAGAGCCCGTGCCGCCGGCCGGAATCTTATTCGTCATGGTGTAGGTGTAAACGCCGTTGCTACCCGGAGCCTTGCTCACGTCTTCGGCGACGCGAATACCGCCCGGTCCCGTTCCGTAATCCGTGTTCGGGCCCGCCAGCACCGCGCGGATCTGCGTCAGAGTGCTGATATTGACCGGGTTGCCCGACTTATCCGTCACTTGGAACGTGATCGTCGGCGCATTGCCCGGCGTGGCGTTGTCGACCTTCAACACTTGCGCAACGATGCCCGGAAGTGCCGCCGAGTTGTTCGGAACCACGTGCGCGCCGGGGATCGAAATGTCGAACTCGCCCGTTGGAACGGATGAGTGGCAAGTGCTGCAAAGGCTATCGTCCTTCTGCGGCAGGTTAACGTGATTTTCGCCAGTCGCAAAGTTGACAGTCTCATGGCACGACCCGCAGGCATCGCGGCTCGGCTTGGTTTTCCAGTTGTTTGCCTGCGTCGGTCCCGCCGCATGGCAGGTGGTGCAATTGCGCGTGTCCTGAGGGAACACAACCGTCGAATAATCCTCGACGGTGCCACGATGCACAACGTAATACTTCCCGCCCGCCTGAACGCTTGCCAGGCTGGAACCCATATGCAGTTTGTGAATGAATACCTTCAGGTCGACGGTGTTCAGCGTGTCCGGGTTGACGCTCTGCGGCGTGTGGCACATGACGCAGAATGCCACCTTCTGCCGGGGCCCGGGCTGGCCGTGCGCGTTCAGCGGATTGTGGCACTTGTTGCAGCTTGCCTCGTTGATGACGTCGCGTACACTCGTGACTGGCGAGCCGTTCGGCACAAAACTGAAAACATCGTCTGATGTGAACATGTCCGCAAAGCCGAAATCGGACAGATCACGCTCCGCCTGCATTCCGATGCTATGAGTTGCCGTGGCATCGAAATTCGCGGCCTTGGTCTTGAACGTGTAATCGTAGGTGCCGCTCAGGGCATCCACGAGCGTGTATGTGCCGCCCGAATCCGTGCTCGCCTGAATCTGCGGCGAATTGTCATTCGTTGTGGACGCATCCGATTTCACGGTATATGCCACGTACTGCGACTTGCCGTTGGGAATATAGGCAGCCACGAAAGCCAGCGACAACGTTCCGGGCGATTGAACGCCCGTAATATCGAGTCCTTTGCCTTTGGAATCCGTGAGGGTGAACCGGGTCGTGATCGTGCCATCGCTCGCGATGCTGGCGCTTTGGATCTTGACCGCAACTCCGGTAGTGACAAATGGGAACGCCGACGCCGCGGTATTAAAAGCCTTGTTCTTCTTCCCGGGACGCTCGGCGGCGGCCGTGGTAATGAGAGCAAGGGTACAGACTAGAGCCACTACAGCTCGAGTGAGTGCAGAGCGCTTCATGGATAAGATAGCTCCTAACGGACTAAGTGAGTCCGGTTAGTCACTACGCCAGAAGCACGCCTCTCACCATCGTAAGCCCTTGGTTGTACAGAGCGTTACACCCCGAAATCTGGGTCGCTACACACAATGAAAACCTAACTGCGCAATTTACCCCATATCGGCCCGTGGCAGAAATCGGGCAGGCTGAATGCCTGCCCCACCTTGCTCGCAACCCATTGAGCCCTGAAGGTGGCGCAGGCGGTTTCGCCTGCGCATGCCGCTCTCAAAGACTTCTGCCACGGCCTGCTAGGGCGATAGTACCGTTGCAGTCCATGCGCGGTTTTCGAGCGAGTTTTCCAGGGTGCAGCGGGTTTGAACCCTTCCCTATTCCGCCGGACCGTAATACCCCCGCCGCCACGACGCACGCATCGGTCCGCTCCCCGCCTTGGGAACCAACTCGACCTTCAGCTTCCGATACTTGCCGTCGTTCGGCCGAACCTCCGGGGAGTAACCCAGCACATACTCGCTGTGGATTTCGGCGCTCACGCTTTCCGCCAAATCCGGTAACTCCTCCAGTTTGCGCACCCGGAATGCCCGCCCGCCCGTCTCCTCCGCCAGTCTCTCCAAAACCGGCGAACGGTCGAGGATCGAGATAGCGAAAATGCGCACATCGGCCTCCCGCACGAGGTTCAGGATTTCACGCTCGCTGTAGCGGCTGTTGTTATCCTCGCCATCCGACAACACGAATAACACCTTGCGCTGATATGCGGCGCGTTTCATGTGGTTTACGCCCAGGTAGATCGCGTCATATAACGCCGTCCAGCCGCGTGCGCGAATGCGCGCCGTAGCGTCTTCAATCTCCTTCACATCCTTGGTGAAAGCACACAGCGACTCCGGACGATCGCTGAATCGCAGCAGGAAAAACTCGTCGCCCGGCAGGCTCATCCGCACGAAGTTGGAAATCGCTTCTCTCGAAGCCTCCATCTTGCGAGTCATGCTCAAGCTCGAATCGAACACGATGCCAATTGAAATCGGCGCCTCCTGGCTGTAAAATTGCGTGATTTCCTGCTGCGATTCATCCTCGAATAAGCGGAAATCGTCCTTACGAAGACCCTTCACGGGACGCTCCTGCGGATCCGTCACGGTCACTGGAACGAGCACCAGGTCGACATTCAGCCGGATCGCTCCCGGACGGCCGTTGCCGGGCTGCGTCGCGTGCGTCATCCGCGGAACGATGGAGACGCGGGGACCGTCATCCTGGGCACTCAGGTTCAGTACAAATGTCGCGGCAATTAATATGGCCGAGCGTGAAGCTCTGATCCCAAGCATAGCCACCACCCGGTGTATGCTATCACGCCGCGCACAGCGCTGGCGTCAGGTCCGCGTACTATGTCGTACTGCCTGAACTTAAGCCGCTGTAACACCAGCGCTATAGTAACTGTCATGCAGCCCTGGCTCGCGCAGAGCAACTACGGTGAATCGTGTATTCGATTGGTAAAGGTCGGCCGCCAGACCGATCATCACGACCTCAAAGACCTCACTATCGGGATCCAGTTCGAGGGTGATTTCGACAGCAGCTACATCGAGGGGGACAATCGCAAAATCCTCCCCACCGACACCATGAAAAACACGGTCTACGCGCTCGCTAAGCTTTATCCCATCGAGCAGATCGAGGACTTCGGCCGTACGCTCGTGGAGCACTTCCTCACCGACAATTCGCAGCTTACGCGTGTCCGCGCCGAAATCTCGCAGCAACTCTGGAATCGCATTCCGTTCGGTGGTAAGTTGCACGCCACGTCGTTTACGCCATCCGGCGATGAGCGGCGCACCGCCGTGATCGCCGGCACGCGCGAAGGCGTCTCCATTCAGGCCGGAATCGACAACCTGATCGTCCTTAAAACAACGGATGCCGCTTTTGTTGGATACATCCGCGACCCCTTCACGACCCTGAAAGAGTCTCGCGATCGCGTTCTCACGACCGCCGTCAAAGCCGCGTGGAATTATACGGACGCCGAACTACCATTCGGCCCCTACTGGCATGGAGTTCGCGAAGCCATTCTGCAGACATTCATCGAGCACAAAAGCAAGTCGATCCAGCACACCCTCTACACCATGGCCGAAGCCGTGCTCGAGCGCTATGAAGAAATCTCGGAAATCGTTGTGTCGCTGCCCAGCCGCCACTGCGAACTGGTCGACTTGAGCCCCCTCGGCCTCGAAAACAAGGACGAAGTCTTCATCCCGTCTTCGGAACCCTACGATTTAGTGGAGGCCCGTGTCCGCCGCGACTCCTTTGGAGCGTAGGCACCTGGAAAGGTGGCGCAGACGGTTTCGCCTGTGTGTTTTCGGGTGAGAATCCACATACACCGCCTGGAACCGGGAGCCTGGCGCTCCGGCGGTCTTACTCCGTAAATCCATTCTCAATCGCGTATCGCAGCAACTCGGCGGTAGTCTTCAAGTCCAGCTTCGACAGAATCCGCGTCCGATACGTGCTGACCGTCTTGACGCTGAGAGATAAATCCGCCGCAATCTGGCTCACGCTCTTGCCCGAAGCCATCTTCCGCATCACGATAAATTCGCGGTTCGACAGCAGCTCGTGCGGTTTATCGTGAGCACGCACCGTGACTTTCTGGGCCAGGCGCTCGGCCAGGATGGGTGAAATGTAACGAGCCCCCGCGAGCAGTCTCTTTACAGCCTTCACTACTTCCGTCGATGGCACATCTTTCGTGACATACCCATCCGCCCCCGCTTTCAGAGCGCGAATCCCAAACTGCTCCTCCGGATACATCGTATAAATGAGCACCGCCAGCCGAGGCTGCTTGTCTTTCATACGCCGGATCAAATCCAGCCCGCTCACCTCGCGTAAGCTGAGGTCGAGGATGGCGAGATCCCATGTCGATCGCTCGATTTCCTCAATGCCCTTCTGGGCAGTCGCGGCTGACCCGAACACAGCAAATGGAAACTCGGAGCCCAGCATCTGTTCCAACCCCTTACGAACTGCCACGTGGTCGTCAATTAGAAGTATCCGTGGATTCATATCGCGGCATCCTGCATTTCCGACGCGATATCGTCCGTCCGGCAAAGACGTACCGTCACGGTAGTCCCTTCGCCCTCAGCCGTCTGCAACTCCATCTCCGCGTTGATCAGCCGAGCTCGCTCCCTCATTCCCGCCAGCCCTATAGACGAGGAGGACCGCTCAGTGAGGCAGAACCCGGCGCCATCGTCGTTAATGCTCAGCGTCAGGCCGCTTTGATTGGACATAACCACCCGAACAGTTTGGGCGTTCGCGTGCCGCGCAACGTTAGTGAACGCTTCCTGCACGATCCGGAACAGACATGTCCTCTCATCCCCGCTTAGCATCGGCTCTGTCTCCGGGAGTGTTAACCGGACAGAAATTCGCGAGCGTGTTTGAAACTCCCTGGCTAGCCAGTCGATTGCTGCCACTAATCCCAGGTGATCCAAAATCGCCGGACGCAACTCGGTAGCGATGCGCTGCAGAGAACGGATGGTCTCATCCACTGCCGTCGACGTCTCACGGATCTGGTCCAGAGCCCCGCTTGCTTCTCCAATTTCGAGGCGGCGATTCAGCAACCCCAAATCCATCTTGATGCCGGTAAGCGCCTGCCCTAATTCATCGTGAATTTCCCGGGCTAAGCGCGCGCGTTCCTCCTCCCGAACCCGCTCCAGACGCTCGACCAGCATACGATACCGTTGCTCGCTCTCAGACAACTCGCTGACCAGGCGCGTCTGCCGGCCGAATGCATCGTTCAGCCGCAATGCCGTTCCAACCAGGATCACGAGAACGCAACAGGTGCCCAAGGAAAATTCGATCAGGCTGGCATGATTCAACTTTTCAATAACTTGCAGTCCGCTCGAGATGGAGGCCAGATACTGGTTCGACATTCGAGCTTCCAGGCTCTGCTGCTGCGTCAGCAGTCCTTCCCGCTCGTCGATCTTTATCGACTGCAGTACCGGGGCTCGATTCTGAGCCTGCAGTTCCCCCAGATCCGAGCGCACCCGCTCGAATCGTTTATTCGACAGTTCCGAAAGATTCTGAATTTCCGCTTGGGAACTGCCCGCGTTTCGGGCTGCTTCCTGAAAAGTCTTCAGGTGTTCGGGATAGCTTTCAATCGCTTCTTGAACTTCGTGCAGATCATTTTTGTCCCCAGTGAGTAGGTACTCACGCTCTTCGATCTCTGCATCCAGCAGCGTTTTCGCGAGTTGTCCTGTGACTCGGAATGCTCTTTCGGCATTCTGAGCCGTCACCCGCGCGCCCGCCACTCGTTTCCATTCCACGACCCGTATCACGCTGAGCCCAGCAAGGATCGTTATCGCTGCAGCCAATAACGCGCTCTCTGAAGTTCGAAGGTGTAGCCCGGTCCGTCCGGTAGCGCGGAAATGCATAGCCCTAAGCTCAGGAACGAGATTGCCGTCGGTCACGCTACTCGCGGCAAGCTGCATCGATTCTCCCTATAAACAACGCTCTCCCGTGGATGCCAGTGCTGCTAACGGCATACACCATTTCCTAATTTTGAGCGTAGCTCTAATCTATAACCCAATATCTTGAGAATATCAATCAGCATACTCCTACAGATTCCATTGCCGTGGCATCTTCCCGATTTTTTGGATCTTCATACCGCTTCCGAACTATCAACGCCTTTTCAGACAGCACTCGCAGCCCATGGCTGAAGTCGTTGAGATCGGCACGTGCAGACGAAACCGCCCTGCGCCACCTTTATGGCTCAAGAGGTTGCGAGCGAGGTAGGGCAGGCATTTCAGACTGCCCGACTTCACCGACTTCAAAGGTAACTCGCTCATTCGACAGATTCCGCACCCTCGTTGCCATGCTTGGCGGCCGCCGCTACACTACGGACGAAGCCACTGGCGGCTGACGAATTGGGTAGCCAGGGATGCCCTTGGGATTGTTCCGCAACCCCTGCAACCTGGACCGACGAGTCGGAACGCGCGCCTCGTTTGCAATGTTCATGAGTCAACTCGCACGTATAAACCGTGTGGAAATTCAGGATTCTGCTCGCTGAAGCCCAAGTTTTGGATGAGATGCCTCCTGCCGCTTCCGATTAATACAGGATCCGCTCAAACTAACCCACCCCCAAGTTTGGGGGGATGCCTCATGAAAAGCTATGATTTACAAGTGGACACGCTGCGAGCCGTCGCGTTCGAGGTTTTCGAGCGGGTTGAGAACGGGGGATATGCGGCCGATCTCCTGGATCTGAAGACCAACCACCTGGACTCGCGCGACGCCGGACTCGCATCGGAAATTGTCTTCGGTTGCCTCCGCTTCCAAGCGCAATTGGACCACCTGATCGCGAGATACACCACCTTAAAGAGGTTGGATGTTGAAATTCGCATCGCCCTCCGCATGGGTATTTATCAAATTCGCTATCTCGAGCGCATACCGAAGCACGCCGCCGTCAACGAAAGCGTCGAACTCGTGAAACGCGCCCGAAAACGATCCGCCGCCGCGCTCGTGAATGCGATTTTGCGCAAAATCGGCCGGGAACCCGTTGAATGGCCCGACCGCGCCACCGCGCTCTCCTGCCCTTCGTGGCTTCTTGAGCGCTGGGATCGTAATTATGGAGAGGAGACCGCCGCCTCTATTGCCGGCACGTTCCTGAAGCCTGCGGAAAAACACGTGGCCAGCACCGGGCGCAGGCAGGACATCGGCTCACAATCCATCGTGCCGCTGCTGGACCTGCAGCCCGGCCAGACCTTCCTCGACCTTTGCGCCGCCCCCGGCAACAAAACAGCCCAAGCGCTCGAACTCGGCGTTCAAGCCGTCGCTTGCGACCGGTACCTCCACCGGATTCGTCATGTACCGGCCCAGAACTGCCGGCGGATCGTACTCGACGCCACCCAACCCCTTCCCTTCTCCACGCAATTCGACCGCGTCCTGGTTGACGCACCCTGCTCCGGAACGGGCACCCTGGGGCGCAATCCGGAGATCAAATGGCGCCTGCAGCCCAGTGATTTGAGCGACTTGCACGGCCGCCAGACCAGGATCCTCGCCAACGCGCTTCGACACGTAAAACCTGGCGGCAAACTAGTGTATTCCACCTGCTCGCTGGAGCCCGAAGAGAACGAAGAGGTGATCCGCCAGTTCCCCGGGGAGTGGCGATCGATGCGGCGTATTCCGGGGGTCGATGCCGGGGATGGCTTCTTTGCCGCTGTGGTAGGATTGGATCTAGCCCCGCCAAATGATTGAGATACTTCCATCTATCCTGGCAGCGGACTTTGCGCGGTTGGGGGATCAGATCGCGGCGGTGGAACACGGCGGCGCCTCAATGATCCATGTGGATATCATGGACGGCCATTTTGTGCCGAACCTCACAATCGGTCCGCCGGTTGTGCAGTCCATCCGCAAGATCACCAAGGCGAAGCTGGACGTTCACCTTATGATTGAGGATCCCGATCGTTACGCCCCCGTCTTCATCGAGGCCGGCGCCGATCAGGTCCTGGTTCATCAGGAAGTTTGCGCTCATCTGGATCGGACAGTAAGAATGATCCAAAGCGAGGGTGCGCGCGCTGGCGTGGTGATAAACCCGGCAACGCCGGTCGGGACATTGGAAGACGTCCTGGGCGTGGTCGACTATGTGCTTGTGATGAGCGTGAACCCCGGCTTCGGAGGCCAGAAATTCATCCCGAACGCCCTCAAGAAGGTTCGGGCATTGGCGTGGCAACGAAGAGAGTTAGGCTTGGATTTCGCGATCGAAATTGACGGCGGCATCACACTCGACAACGTGGGTGATGCGGTGCGCGCCGGGTGTGATTGGATTGTCACAGGGTCGTCGATTTTTCACAGTCCCGACCCCAAGGCTGCTCTCCAACAAATGCAGCGGGCCGCCCGCGAGTCCAGCATGGTTAAAGTTTGATGCAACGGAAGTAAACCAGGGAATTGGATGCTATGTTTCGCTATTATGTGATTTCGTTATCGATCGTAGGGTTGCTTTGTTCGTGCGGCTTCCGCCGCCACAAGTACGACAACCCCATCACCAAGGACACCCAGCAGCCGGACAAGGTGCTCTATGATAAGGCTGTCAATGATATCGAGCACGGCCGCTTCGAGGTGGCTCGCATTACCCTCAACACCCTGATCAATACCTACGATCAGAGTGAGTTTTTAGCCAAGGCGAAACTCGCCATCGCCGACAGTTGGTATCGCGAAGGCGGCCTCCACGGTCTGGCCCAGGCGGAAGCCGAATACAAGGACTTCATCCTCTTCTATCCCACCATGGAAGAAGCCGCGGAGTCGCAAATGAAAATCTGCCAGATTCACTACAAGCAGATGGACAAGCCCGACCGCGACCAGCAGCAGGCCATCCGGGCCGAGGACGAATGCCGCCAGTTACTGGTGCAATTCCCCAATAGCCAGTTCCGCCCCGAAGCCGAGCAGCTACTCCGCAACATTCAGGAAGCACTGGGTGAAAGCGAGTATCGTGTCGGCGCGTTCTATCACAAGAAGAACAGCAATCCGGCCGCCGCCAACCGCCTGCAGCGCCTGGTCGATCAATACCCGTTATACAGCCGGGCCGACGAAGCTCTGTACGAGCTCGGCGATTCGTACAGCAAGATGGGCACCCGTTTCCGCCAGAGAAGCGGCGAAGCCTTCGCCCGCATTGTGAGGTCGTATCCGCTCAGCCCCCTGGTGGACGACGCCAAAAAGCGGCTGCAGGAAATGGAAATGCCGGTTCCCGAAGCGGATCCGGCCGCCCTTGCCCTGATGAAGTATAACCAGGAACACCGTGACAAGGGCAGCATGGTTGGCCGCAGCCTTGATTTCATGCGCCGCGGTCCCGATGTGCGGGCCGCATCCAAGACCGGATCTCCGGCCATGGAAAACGTCCGGCCTTCCGTACCTGCCAGCGTGCCCACGCCCGCGGGCGCAACCGGTTTCAATGGCGAAGTCACCGCCACGACCGTCTCAGGCGGCTCGGCTTTGGACACCCAACCCGACGCGCGCTCGAATCCCAGCGCCACCGGCGCAATACCCGGGGCTGCCGCCACAACGCCTGCAACGGGTACAGGTACAACGGGCACGCAGGGAGCCACCCCGGGCGCACCGGCTGCCGGCGCAACCGCTCCGGAGCCTCTGCCCATGAACGCTACGTATCAACCGAAGGGCAAGCCGAAGAAGCAGAAGAAGCCGAAGAAGGGCCAGGAGCAGCAGGTCGCTCCCGCGCAGGCGGCTCAGCCTCAGTCGCAATCGAGCACGCCTCAGCCTCCCACTCAGAAACAGTGATGAGCCGCATCCTCCTGGCGGATGACAGCCCTCACGCGCAGCGCATGGGAGAACGCATCCTCCGGGAGGAAGGTTTCGAGGTCGTCAGTGTAACCGATGGCAATACGGCGATGCTTCGCATGGATGACGTCGACCCCGATCTCATCCTCGCCGATGTCTTTCTCCCCGGAAAGTCCGGTTTTGAAATCTGCCGCGAGGTAAAAGGCCAGCGTAAATTCCGGCACGTGCGAATTGTCTTGACCGCGGGCTTATTGGAACCTTTCGACGAGAGCGAGGCGCGCAATAGCGGCTGCGATGGAATCCTCAAAAAACCTTTCGAGGCCTCGCTGCTGCTGCAGACTATCAACAGCCTGATCCGCGAGGCGCAACTCGCCCGCGGACTCTTTGCCGAACAGATGGCACAAGCTCAGCCTCCGCCTCCTCCCGCCCCTCCGCCGCCGCATGCCACCGAAATCGACCCCGAGCGCGTCCGGGCGGCGATTACAATAGCATTGGACGCTGCTTTGCCGGCGCTGATCCAGGAAATTACCGAACGCGTCCTCATCGCGCTCGGACATTGATCACCGCTATACTCACAAAGACGACATGCCAGAAAACACGTTCGATATCGTTTCGAAAATCGAGCTGCCGGAGGTTACGAACGCCATCCAGCAGGCTCTTAAGGAGATCCAGACTCGCTTCGATCTCAAAAACTCGAAATCCCACATTGAGCTCAACGAAAAAGATCACAAGATCATTCTCGCGAGCGCCGACGAATTTAAGCTGAAGTCCGTTAACGACCTGCTGGAGCAAAAGCTCGTCAAGCGCAAAGTGCCATTAAAAGGCCTGACCTATGGCGCCATTCAGGACGCCGCCGGTTCCACGGTCCGCCAGGAAATTACCATGCAGCAGGGTATTCCCATTGAGAAAGCGCGCGAAATCGTGAAACTCATTAAGGACAGCAAGAAGAAGGTCCAGGCTTCCATCCAGGGCGACCTGGTGCGCGTGAGCGGAAAGGATCGCGACACTCTGCAGGAAGTTATGGCGCTGCTCCGCGGACACGATTTCGGAATCGACATGCAGTTCACCAACTACCGTTCGAACTGATGAGCGCGCATGCCGCGGCGAATTGAATCGCTCATGCTGTCTGGCCCCGCCGGTCAGCTCGAAGCATTACTGGAAGAACCCGAAGATACCGCGCCCATTGAAGCGTTCCTGGTTTGTCATCCCCATCCGAAAGGCGGAGGCACGATGCATAACAAGGTCGTTTACCGCATGGCGCGTGCTCTGCGGCGTTCCGGCGCGGTGGTTCTGCGCTTCAATTATCGAGGCGTAAATCGCAGCGAAGGAATTTACGACGAGGGCGTGGGCGAGATCGAAGATGCGCGGGCCGCGCTCGAATTTCTGCGCTCGCGATACCCCGATTTGCCGTATTCGCTGGCTGGTTTCTCCTTCGGCTCCCGGATTATCCTGAAGCTCGGCTGCGAATTGGCGCCGTCCCGGTTAATCGCGGTAGGGGTGCCTGCCGCTTACACCGAGACCCACGAGCTCGGCAATTGCCCTGTCCCGCGCTTCTTCATTCAAAGCACGAACGACCAATATGGCCCAATCCCGGCCATGCAGGCATACTTCGACAAGTTGCAACCGCCTAAAGAACTGGTGTGGGTCGAAGCCCGCGACCACTTTTTCGCGGATGCCCTCCCCGCCTTCGAAGAAGCCGTCTTCAAAGTCGCGACGTAACGCTGCCCTTTAGGTTGCCCCAAAGGATGCTCAAGCTTGCGGTAAATAGTCCTAAACGACGCCATGCCTCCTGAACCAGGCCATCTGCCGCTGCCATGCTTCCTTGGCGTCGGCCTCCCGGTAGCTCGGCCGATAATCCGCGTGGAACGCATGCGGGGCATCCGGATAAATCACAATCTCCGAGTCAGTGCCTGCCCGACGAAGCGCCTCCCGCATTAACTCCACCTGGGTCACCGGAATCCCATGGTCCTGACCGCCGTACAGACCCAGCACCGGGGCCTTCAACTCCGCGGCCACCTCAATCGCTGTCCGAGTGCGAGCCTCGTTCTTCATTCCCTCTAATTGCCCATACCAGGCCGCGCCCGCCTTTAACTGCGAACTATGCGCCGCGTAGAGCCACACCACCCGGCCACCCCAGCAAAAGCCGCTGATCGCAAGCCGTGATGTGTCTCCCCTTCCCTGCGTCGTCACCCACCGGACCGTCGCGTCCAGGTCCGACATCACCTGCGAATCAGGCACCTTCGACACCACCTGCGCAATGATCTGCTGTATGTCCTGCAGCTTCGAAACATCGCCCTGCCGGGCAAACATCTCGGGGGCAACCGCCAGGTAGCCGTCTTTCGCCAACCGCCGGCAGATGTCCTTGATGTACTCGTTGACGCCGAAGATCTCCTGAATCACGAGAACCACTGGAAACGAAGCACCCACGGCCGGCGCCGCGCAATAACCCGGGAGTGGCCGATCTTCCGCCGGAATTTCGACCTCGCCCGCCTCCAAGCCGATTGTGTCTGTCGTGATCACCACGATTTATGTCAGTTGAATCGGAAGCTTCCGGATGCGCTTGCCCGTTGCCGCGTAAATCGCGTTGCACACCGCCGGCGCGATGGCAGGCACAGCCGACTCGCCAATTCCACCCGGCGCATTCTCCGTGCGCACGATGTGAACATCCACCTGCGGCATCTCGGCGATCCGCAGCACGTCATACTGATGGAAGTTCTCCTGCTGCACGCGCCCGCGGTCAATCGTGATCTGGCCCTTCAGCGCCGCCGCGAGTCCATACACGATGCCGCTGCGGAGCTGCTGCTCGATCAATGCCGGATTCACGTTGTAGCCGCAATCCACCGCCGCCACCACCCGATGCACCCGCAGTTTGCCCTGCTTCACCGAAATCTCGGCCACCTGCGCGCTGTAGCTCCCGACGTTGTTCACCACTGCCACGCCGCGCGCCCGGCCGGCTGCAAGTGGCTTGCCCCAACCCGATTCCTCCGCGACCTTCTCGAGCACCGCGAGCAGCCTCGGTGATTTCGCGAGCAGTCGCCGTCGAAACTCCACCGGGTCTTTACCGCTCGCCGCCGCCACCTCATCCAGGAAACTCTCCACGAAAAACGTGTTCTGCGTGTAGCCCACCGCTCGCCAGAACGAGACCGGAATCCCGACATCGGTCAGATGATAATCGACGAGTATATTCGGAACCGCATAGGGCAGATCGGCCGCGCCCTCGACGCTGGTACGGTCCATGCCGCCCTGCGGCGCCGATCCCGACGTTGTCTGCAGGATCGAAGGGCAGGCAATTCTCGTGGTCCAGGCCGTTGGCCAGCCATCCGCATCCACCGCGGCGGAAAAACGCGCCAGCGAAGCCGGACGATACAGATCGTGCTGCATATCGTCCTCGCGAGACCACGTCAGCTTCACCGGAACACCCAACGCCTTCGAGATCTCGACTGCTTCGACGATATAATCCGTGCCGCCCCGCCGTCCGAATCCACCACCCAGATACAGCGTGTGAATGCGCACATTGTCCGGTTTCAATCCGGTGATCTTTACCGCGGCGTCGCGCGCCCAGCTTTGCACCTGCGTGGAAGCCCAAATATCGCACTCATCCGCCCGCACGTGAGCTGTCGCATTCAGCGGTTCCATCGCGGCATGCGCGAGGAACGGCGCCTCATACACTGCTTCAATCTTCTTCGCCCCGCCCGCCAGCACGCCCGCGGGGTCCCCTTCCTTGCGCGCGACCGCACCCGGCTGTAGTGTGCGCTCCGCGAACAGCTTGCTGATCCCGTCGCTGTTCATGGTGGCCGTGGGACCCTCGTTCCACTCCACCTTCAGCGCGCGCCGGCCCTCCATCGCGTTCCAGGTATTGTCGGCAACCACCGCGACGCCGGAAGAAATCTGCACAACGTGTTTCACACCGGGAACAGCTTTGGCCGCCGAGTCGTCGAACTTCGCAACCTTGCCGCCAAACACCGGACACCGGGCGACCGTGGCGTAAAGCATGCCCGGCATCCGGAAATCCAGCCCGAACTGCGCCTGCCCGTTCACCTTCACCGGTGTATCGAGCCGCTTCATCGGCGTCCCGACCAGCCAAAACTCCTTAGGACTCTTCAGCGCCGGACTCGACGGCGGCGAAAGCCGGGAAGCCGCTTCCGCCAGGCTGCCGTAGCTGAGCCGGGCATTAGTTGCGGTATTCACGACCGAGCCGTTCTCCGCATGGCATTGCGATGCCGCGACGCCCCACTGACGCGCTGCCGCTTCCACCAGCATCTCGCGGGCCGCCGCCCCGGCCTTGCGCATCGTCGTCCACTGCGTCCGGATGCTCATGCTCCCGAAAACGCCTTGCATCGGTCCGTAGGCCGCATCAACGGGAGCAAACTCGGTGCGAACCCGGTTCCAGTCGCATTCCAGTTCCTCGGCCAGCAGCATCGCGAGCGACGTGGCCGTCCCCTGTCCCATCTCGGCCTTCGTGATCATCAGCGTGACCGAATCGTCCGAGGCGACGTGAACATATGCGTTCACCCTCGTTCGGCCGCTTTGCGCCGCCAGCCGGAAGCGCAGGGTGAGTCCCGCAGCGGCGGCAATACCGGTCTGCAGGAAGGCGCGGCGATTGAGTTTTGTGATGCTGCTCATGCTGCGCCTCCTTCCTTCTTCGCCGCCATCAGAACCGCGGCCCGGTGGATAGCGGCCCGGATTTCCTGGTAGGTCCCACAGCGGCAGATATTCCCGTTCATCACCTCGTCGATATCCGCATCTGTCGGCTGTGAATTCTTGGCCAGAAGCGCTGCCGCGGACATAATTTGTCCGGATTGGCAGTACCCACACTGCGGTACGTCGCCCTCCACCCATGCGCGTTGCACCGCGTGCGTGCTCGCTTCCGACAGGCCTTCGATGGTGACCACCTTCTTCCCCGCGACCGTCGAAACTGGCGTGATGCACGACCGGATCGCCCGTCCCTCGACATGGACCGTGCAAGCGCCGCATTGGGCGATGCCACAGCCAAATTTCGTTCCCGTGAGGCCGAGCGTATCGCGCAGGACCCACAGCAGCGGCATCTTCGGATTCACATCAACCGCTTGACGTTTGCCGTTCAAGGTGAAGGTGATGGCCATTTTGTACTCCTTTCAAAAGAAGCGTTCTTCTATTCTAGATGTTGTGGCCTGTTATGTCCTACAAGCTTGCTGCGGTATAACAGTAGTTCCACAACGCCGAACAAGGACCCCCGGCCGTGAATGATAATTTCCGCGCCTCTCTGACCGCCCCGAACGACCCACTGGCGAAGATTCTCGATCTGGCGGACGACGCCATCATCTCGGTCGATGAGGAGCAGAGAATCCTGCTCTTCAACCAGGGTGCGGAGCGGATCTTCGGCTATTCCTGTGCTGAAGTGCACGGCCAACCGCTCGATGTTCTGCTGCCCTCCCCGCTAGTCAGCATGCATCGTGCACATATCCACGAATTCAGTCACTCGCCGGTATCCGCCCGCCGCATGGGCGAGAGACGTGAAATCCGGGGCCGTCGCAAGGATGGCACCGAATTCCCCGCCGAAGCTTCCATTTCCAAAGTCGACGTCGGCGGACAGCGCATGTACACCGTCATCCTTCGCGATGTCACCAGCCGGGTCCTGGCCGAAGAGCAGATCCGTACATCGCTTCGGGAAAAGGAAGCACTCCTCAAGGAAATCCACCATCGCGTCAAGAACAACCTGCAGGTCGTCTCCAGCCTCCTGGGCTTGCAATCGCGTGCCGTCGCCGACCAGCAGATGCGCAAGATGTTCCAGGAAAGCCAGAACCGGATTCACTCCATGGCCCTGCTGCACGAGAGCCTCTACCAATCCGACAACCTCTCGCGGGTCGACTTCCCCGAGTACATCCTCCAGCTCGCAATGCATCTGTTCCACTCTTACGGAGTTCGCGGAGAACAGGTGAAGCTCACCACCGCGCTCGACAAGCTGTACCTCACCCTTGATGCCGCCGTCCCTTGTGGCCTGATTATTAACGAGCTCATCTCAAACTCGCTGAAGTATGCGTTCCCGGAGGGCCGTCACGGTGAAGTGCACATTGCTCTTCACGAGCACCCGGTGGGAACGGCTCAGCTTGTAGTCGCCGACAACGGGGTCGGCCTTAGCAAAGATGTGGATTGGCGAACGTCGCGATCGTTGGGGCTGCGGCTCGTCCGCACGCTTGCGGAGCAATTGGGTGCGAGAATTGAAGTGGAATCGCGGGTAGGGACCGAAGTCCGGCTCACTTTCTCGGCCGCCGCGTAATTTATTTCGAGCCTGAGCCAGGACTCGAAGGGGAGCACATGCCAGCACGCATTCTGATCGTCGAGGATGAGCGAATTACGGCCGAGGACCTCCAGGACATTTTGACCGACCTGGGCTATGAAGTTGTCGACATCGTCTCGAGCGGCACCGACGCCATCCGCCGCGCCGAGGAGGCAAAACCCGATCTGGCCTTGATGGACATCCGCATTAAAGGTGACATGGACGGAACCCAGGTGGCCGCCGTCCTGCGAAGCCGTTTCAATATTCCGGTTGTCTATCTGACCGCCCACGCTGACGCCGAAACACTGGAGCGCGCCAAGGTCGCCCAGCCTCTCGGCTACATCACCAAGCCGTTTCAGGAAGCCGAGTTGCACGCCAACGTCGAGATGGCTCTGCACAAACACCGCGAGGACCTCAAAGCCAGAGACCGTGAGGACGTGCTCGCGTCTACGCTCGCCGCACTCGGCGAAGGGGTCATCTCGACGAGTGTGTCCGGGACCGTGACACTCCTGAATACGAAGGCAGAAGTGTGGACCGGCTGGAGCGCGAGAGAAGCGCTGGGCAAGAAACTGGATGAAGTTTTCCCGCTCGTCCAGCAGTCGACAGGTCAACGCCTGGAGGAGCCGCTCATTCGCGTCCTTGAGCTGGGCGTCATCGAGGAGTTCGGCAACGGCACAGTCCTGTTGCGAAAAGATGGCACTCAGCGGGCTGTTGAAGGCAGCATCGCGCCCATTCGTAGCCACGAAGGCGACATCTCTGGAGTGGTGATCGTGTTCGGTGGTGCCAAGACTCCGGCAGAGCAATCGCAGGGGGCTCCCGCATCCAAAGAGAAGGACGAAGATGGTATTGGCTTGGGCGACTTCAAAATGGTCGCCGCGTCGCCCCGCATGAAACAGGTCCTGCGCTTTGCAAAGCGCGTCGCCGAAAGCGAGGCGTCCACCATTCTCCTCGAGGGCGAGAGCGGCACCGGCAAAGACGTGGTCGCGCAGTACATGCACCATATCGGCAACCGCAGGAATGGTCCGTTTGTCTCCCTCAACTGCGCCGCCATTCCCGAGACCCTCATGGAAAGCGAGCTGTTCGGGTACGAAAAAGGCGCCTTTACCGATGCACGCGCGCCCAAGGCCGGAATTATGGAAGTGGCTTCCAGCGGAACGATCTTCCTCGACGAAATCGGGGAGATGCCGATCGTTCTTCAGGCGAAGTTGCTGCGCGTCCTCGAGGATCAACGCTTCCGGCGCCTCGGCGGGGTGCGCGACATCCAGGTGGATCTTCGCGTTATGGCGGCCACCAACCGCAAGCTCGTGGAAGCCATCGATGAAGGAAAATTCCGCCTCGACCTGTACTACCGGCTGAACGTGATTCAGATCTGTCTGCCGGCATTACGGGAACGCCGTGAAGATATCCTGCCGCTCGCCCGCTACTTCATCCAGATGTACAATACGCGATTCCGGCGTAGCATCAACGGCCTCTCTCGAGGAGCCGAGCAAACCTTGGTCGAATACGAATGGCCGGGCAACGTGCGCGAACTCCGCAACATGGTGGAGCGCGCCATGATCCTCGAGGAGACCGACTGGATCCAGCCCTCCAGCCTCCAGTTGGAGGGGCGCATTCAGCAAACCCTCGCCGAAGGCCCCCAGGCGGGAACACTGGAACAGGCCGAAAGAAGTCTGCTGGTCCAGGCCCTCGAAAAAGCCGAAGGCAACCAGACCCGCGCCGCCGTCCTCCTCGGAATCAGCCGCGATGCCCTGCGCTACAAGATGAAAAAGTTCAATCTGGGCCGCAAAGGCGACGGCTCCGACGAAGGCAAGCGAGTCACCGCTTAGCTCTTCCAGGTAAAGAGCCGCCTCGGCAAGCACCGCTAACAAACCGGTGCCTGCCTTCTCCCTTGAAAGTCTTGTCCCACCATGGAGAGTCTGCCATGCGAACGCCAGATCAGCCTTGTTCCCAAAATCTTTAGGCTTCGGCTATGCGAATCCTGTTCCCCGCGTTCACCATGACCGTCACAGAAACCAAGTCGCCCGAGTTGCACGAGACGGCGTCGACGAAGTGCAAGAAAAAGGAGAACGAATGAGATTGAAGAACGTGGTCATGGGCGCCGCGGCAGCATTCCTGGTATCGATGCCGGGTAATGCTCAGGCCATAGCCGATTTAGTAGCTGCTCCCGGAATCCCCGCGGGCAACCTTTTCGCTCCCCACACGCCGGCCGGCACATTGATCATTGGCGAGAACCTGTGGGTCGGCGACGAGGCGCAAGGCTTGCGACATTATATTCCTGTCGATCCGAACAATGCCGATCCAATCAACACCGGTGAACTCATGTTCGATAGCGACCCCAACTGGTCGCTGGGTGGCGGCTCGTGCTTTATTTGGTGTTCCGTGGGACAGGTAGCGCAGGATGGTACATCGCGCGCTTATCTTGCCGTCTACGATCACGCGAAAGGGCAGCCGGGCAATCCCGGCGGACCCGGAGTTTGGATGCTGCAACTCCAGCCGGTCTTCGGGCAATTTAGTCCGTTCGCGGGGATTAGCCCCGTCGCTCCCAACTCTGGTTTGGCTGGCGACCAGCCTACGGCAGTGGCGCTCGGACCAGATGGCAAGCTCTACGTCGGCTTCCTCAAGAATGGCAACATCAAGCGAATCACGAATCCCTCGGTCATAAATCCAACTCCGCAGGACCAAACGGTGGAGAGCGTTGGGGGTACACCAAATGGAAGACCTATCCGGTCGATAGCGTTTCTGGGAGCCGATCTATACATCGCAACAGACCAGGGGCTTGCCCTTGTCCGCAATGTTGCAGCTTGCCTCAACAACTCAGGTGGATGCGGAAACGCCGTAGCCGTGCAGGACGGGTTTGCGGGTTCGGCGCACGTAGCTGTGACCACTGACGGCGCCGGCAAAGTCTATTTTTCGGTGAACGGCGCTGTCCACCGCTACACCCCAGCCGATGGCCGCATTGTTACGGTAGCGTCAGGTTTCGTTTTTGTGAAAGGACACACCAATACGCTCTCCGTTGACGGATTCGGCAATCTTTGGGTTGGAGACGATCCCAGCGACGGCGCCTTGAATTTTTCAGGTAGACTGTGGCGCATTCCGGCCAGCCGGGTCACTTCGATTCCCTAGCAGGATTGCCTCGGGATTGCATCCTGGCTCGCAACCTGTTGAGCCATAAAGGTGGCGCAGTCGGTTTCGCCTGCGCATGCCGCTCTCAAAGATTTCTGCCACGGGCTGCTGCTCTGTAGGTCCACTTCCGGGCACCGTTTCGTTGCCTTGGACCTCGCCGGAGATGCGCTGGGCTCGCCTTCATCCCAACACTCCTGGCCTGCAACGCAATTCAAAAATCTCCGTCAGTTGTCCCTTCGACACGCGACCCGAAGCCACCCCGAGAACCACATCCACCAGTTCCTCGTTCCCAAACGTAGGTTCCCAATCGTTGATTCTAAGGAACGTGATCGCGGTGTTCGCCCCGACACGCTTGTTGCCGTCAATGAAGGCATGATCCTGGCAGACGTGAAACAGGTACGCGGCTGCCATTGCGGGAATCGTCACATGCAGGAACTCGCCGCCAAAGGTCGCCTGCGGTGTTGCTATGGCAGATTCGAGCCCCGCGGGATCGCGAATTCCCGATGACCCTCCGTACCGCTCGATCTGCTGGCGATGAATTTCCAGGACCTCATCCCAGGAAAGAAAATCCGGGGAAAGAAAGTTCGGCTCCGGCCCAGGCGTCACTTCACTCGGCGAGTTTCTTGAATGCCGGGCCATATCGCTCGTGCGCCCACTGCTGTGCCATCTCGAATTTCGTCTGCCGGGAGGACGGCTGTGCCGGGGTAATGATGAGACGTTGGCCGTCGGTGCTCACTTCAAGGGGGGTAGAAGGATCGATTTTCAGCAGATCGAGAATAGGCCGGTCAATTACGAGAGCCAGGCTGTTGCCGTGCTTCGTCAGCTTTTTGAGCATGAGGTGTTTCGTATGTCCAATGTATCACCAAACGATACACCCGTTGCCGAAATTGAAGCGCGTGGAAAAACTCCACACTTTATCCGAAAATCCGGACTTAACTGATCGCAGTTATCGGACTCGGCGTCCGCTGCAACAATCGAGCTCCCGCCGACGGCTCGACAAGCGCCCCGGGATTGAACACGGACCGCCCCTGCGCGATCTGCCGCGAATCGTCGCTCGAGTCTTCGACGACCATTTCATGCTCGATCCAGTTCGATAACGGCAAATTCCGGAAGTAGAGCCGCTCCTGCAATATCATCGATTTGGTCTGCGCCGTCGCCGTTTTGTTCTCCCGGAAATAGTGGCGCTCTTCCACCCGGAACTCCTGCATGAACTCATCCAGCGCCTTCCGCCGCGTGGATTCCTCCGCCGCCCGAACGCGCTCTTCCAACGTCACCTTGTTGGAATTCAGCAAAGCATTCGCCTCCGCTAAGTTTTCCCTTTCTTTGGCTAGCGCAACCTCCATTCTTGCCTGCATAATAAAGAACGAAAGCAGTGCTGAGCCAGCAGCAACGAACACCGGCAGGAGTACCCATATTACTGCGTCGAAGTTCATACTACTGCTAAGATCGTCCTAAACCGTAAAAAGCTTAGGGACTAAGGTGACCGCCGTGTTGCCCTAGGGTTTCTGACCGGGACAGTTCTGCCACCGGTCTGTAAGCTGCGTTCTGCCGATATGTAGCTTATTCGGCCTTGTAGCGGTGCAAGGTTTAATTTACGACGTGCCGCATGAAGCAGGTTCGTTCCACCTGCTTTAAACGATCTTTGAATACGGGGTTTTGGAGGCCGCAACGGGTGTGGCCTTCATACAGAAATCGGGGACTATGGACATTGCAAAGACTCTTCGTGACCTGTACGAAGAGAAGAAGCAGGTCGATCGCGCGATCGCCCGGCTGGAGGCCAGGCTCGCAGGGATGTCGCATCGGCAGCCCAAAAAACAATTACAGCGCCGCGGACGAAAAAACATGGGTGAGGAGGAGCGCCAGGAGGTTTCACGACGCATGAAGGCCTATTGGGCCTCGCGGCGTTCCCTCAAACCAACCATCGCGCCCGAAGCGGATCAACCGGAGGCGAGTCAAGCGGCAGCCGACAGTGCTAGCGCTTGAAAAACCACAGCCAGAAATACTGCTCGCCTGCCCCGTGACGATACCGCGGATCAAAACCGCAGCGGTAAGCCATGTCCAATGCCTGCTGCTCGGTGAACGGTACTCCCAGCCACGTGTCGTCGGCCGCGGTAGCCAGAGTACTGTCCCCTTGCACCTGAAACTTGAATAGCGCTCCCGGCCGCAGCAATCGCCCCACCTCTCGCACGTAGTTCTCGATGATCTCGCGGCTCGGGATATGTTGGAATACAATCGACGAAAACGCAAAATCGAACGAGAGCTCCGGTATCACCGACAGGTCTTTTCCGTTGTTCTGGTAAACGGTCGCCTTGGGGAAAGGCGCCAACGCCCGCCGCGCCAACCGCACCATCTCGCCGCTCACATCCACCGCGTGCAGTTCCCCGAACAGCTTCGCCAGCGCGCGCGACACACGCCCCGCGCCGCAGCCGATCTCGAGCACCCGCATCTCCCCAGGCTCTTTTCCCTGGCAGATGTTCCCCATGTCGGTGAGAATCTCCTCCTGAACCGTCAGCTCTCCGGAGGCGAAAAACTCCTCGTCCGACCAATCTTCCCTCTCCGTGTTCACGAAGTACCGCGCGTTGTTGCGAGCCCGCTCGTCCCAGTCGCTTCGCATCTTGGCGAGCTGTTGCTCGACCGTTATGTCATCCATCTTCTGCTTTATTTTGGCATAGCGCGTACTGGAACCAGACCATGTCCAAACGCCCTCGCTAGGTATTGACCCAGGTCGCCCAACGCATTACATTGAGTTGACCGTGCTTGAACAACGAAATTCCCGTCGCTTCGACCTGAAGCTCCCCTTCGAGCTTTTGCGCCCTGGCCTCCAAGTCGTGCGAAATGGAGAAACGAAGAACGTGAGCTCGTCAGGTGTTCTGTTCAGCGCTGACGTCCCCGTTCAACCCGGACAAAGGATCGAGTACGCCATCACGCTTCCCTGCGGCGAGAAGAATGTCACTTTGCGCATCCGTTGTATCGGAAAAATCGTCCGCCGGATCTCAGACGTCGAGGCTGCCGCTACCCTCGAACGCTACGACTTCATCCGCGAAAAAATATCTTAATAGGGTCCCACCGCACCGGTTTTGAATCTGTGGAAGGGTGGAGCAAGCATTCAGCCTGCCTTTGGACTTAACTGAGAAAGGACAGGCGAAACCGCCTGTCCCGCCTTCCAACTTGAGAGTCTTTCCGTTGGTTGCGGCTATGCTGCGTCAGCCCACGTCGCCAAGTCCACGAAAGTACCGTGGCCCCGGCGAAACCCTTCCACCGCCTCGGCGTTTCAGCCCGCTTTTGAGAAGCGATGTCGAAGCCGCCTCTCCTACCGTCCTCAGGCCTCTTATCTGAGCCGCGCAATCCTCTCGCGCAATCGAGCCGCGTCCGCCCAGTCCGGATGATACCTGAGAAACTCCTCCAACACCTCCGCCGCCAGACCCGGCCGCCCTTCCCGAACGTAAACCTCGGCCAGCATCAACTGCGGATGCGAAAAGTGCGCGGGATCGATCTCGCACGCCCGCGACAGGTACTTCTCCGCATCCTTCCAGCGCTCCATCTCGAAATACACCATCCCGAGCTGGGAATTGGCCAAAGCGTCGTTCGGCCGGACCGACACCGCTCGTTGGTTGTACGCCTCCGCTTCCGCCGCCTTGTTCAGCGTGACCAAAACGCCTCCCAGGTTCACCAACGCCTCGTAAGACTTCGGATCTTGCGCCAGCGCCTGCCGAAAGCACTCCTCCGCCCGCTCGAACTTCCGTGTCTGATATGCGATCGTGCCCAGGTTATTCCACGCCGCCGCGAAGTGCGGAGCAATCGACACTGCCTTCTCCAGATGGACAGCCGCCGCCTCAGCGTCACGCCGTCCCAGTTCTTTCTGCGCCTCCTCGTACTCACGAGTCGCACGCTCAGGAATCTGCAGAACCCGCGCTGAAACCTCCCCGGCGCGGCGCACTTCTCCAAACACGAAGTCCGAGTCACGAAGGGAAAGCGTAAGATTCACACGCCCATGTGCATCCGCCGTCCCCGGCCCCACCTCTACGGTTCGCCGCACCTCGCCCCGCCCCGCGATAAACACGGCCAGCGTGTACGACCCAGGCTGCAATTTCCGGAAACGAAACCGACCCGCACCATCACTGACCGCCGACCCGGTGAATGGTGTCGTCGCGCCGTAAAGCGAAATTGCGGCCTTCGCACTAGGATCGATGTGGCCTACCAGCTCATAAACAGCCAGAACTGAGGCCAACAGAATCTGCATCACCGCACCGGCGTCACCACGATTCGAACAGTCCGCGTATCTCCCAGCCGCGTGCACGGGCGCGGCTTCAGCCCCGTCGTGAGGCAGACCCGCACCTCGCGCAGATACCGGCCGTTGTCATTCACCGCAAACGCTTCCTTGGGAAAGCCCGCATTCACACTGGCAAATGCCGTCCGAATGTCGATCGGACTGATGTTCAGTGCCTGCCGGGGCGACTTGAGCTGCGCCGGAATCTTCACCAGCGCCCAGGCCGCTTCCACCTTCTGAAAGTACTCCCTCTCACCCAAACCTGAACATCGCCCGTGAGTCTCCCACTCGTGCTCCACCAGGTGCTGGCTCGGCATGATCTCGAGCAGATCGCCGGGAACGGCGCGCGGGTCAAACCCCGAACCGGCACAGTTCTGTGGACTCGGCCCCGCCTCCGCCTCCGGCCAAAGTCCGTGCACGACGAACCCGTACTGCTTCGAGCTGTCGCATTCCGGAGTGTTGTCCCGCGCGCTATGGCAGTATTCCGGCGCCCATGACAAGCTCAGAATGTAGTAATCAAACCGGCCCGCGCGATTCTGCGCCCAACCCAGCGAACAAAAAAGGAGTCCTGCAACGACGCCGATCCCAATCTTCATCGCCTCTAACTATACCGTGCGCCCGCGTCTCAATCCGCTGCCCCGGCCTATTCGTAATACTCGTACTTGCCCTTGAAATCCCAATCCTCGCTGGGCGTCATCTCGATCTTGTAGGTCGCCTTGGCCAGCCGATGCCCAAACTGCTGCATCACGTAAATGAGCCGCCGGGCCAGGTTGAACAGTATGTCTGACGGCTCAACATAATCCGAGTAGCCCGCCGGGCTGGTGATGCGTAACTGTAGCGCCGCCTTGCCGTCCGGTCTGGCGCCGCTCTTGATCACAAACTCGGCATTGCGCCAACGATCGGGCAGTAGATCCACTACCTGCCTCACGATCTCCAGGTCAATCGGGGTCTGTTGCTGTTGTAGTGTCGGTGTCATCAGGGATTATCGATCGTGACGGCCGCCACCACGGTGCCGTCCACCACCATGTAGTGCGTTTCGGCGAGCGGCCGCATCTGGTCTTTAGAATAGAATCGCTCGTGAATCGTGTGAATAGTCTTGCCCTTGTTCTTCTCGGCGTAATCAATCACCTGATTCTCGAAAACCTTCTTATGACTCACATTTGTGGTGCCGTCCTGGGGAACGATATTCGGCAGGACGTTGACGAGCTCGGGATCCTTTACACCGCCCTCGGGAATTCCATGCCCTTTATGATCGCCTTTCTGATTGCCGCCCAGGTAGGTAGGCAGTGACCCTTTGTCCCGGCCTTTGTGCTTGCCAACAATGCGCCCGGTGGAATACTCGCTTCGCCCCGTCTTCTGATCGAGAATGTAGTCGACATACTCGTCGCTACCCGACTTCTGCGCTTTGTCGGCCAGATCGCACACCGCCACCGGTGTACCGGCCAGATGTGTCGTCAGCGTTCCCGTCTCGAAATCCTTGGTCTGCTTTTGCAGGTGCGGCTTGATGACAGTTCCCGGGTCGGCTTCGGTTCCGGTGAGCTTAATGCCCGGGCGCGTCGGAACGCCGGTGGTCCCAGTCGGCAGCTCTTTTGCCGCTTCCAGGTCCGGACGCGACCAGACCCGGATCTTATTGTTGAGCTTCGCAGTCTTCGTCTTGAGGCTGCGTTTGTGACGCTTCTTGTTCTTGTCATTCTGGATGTCGTCCAAAGAGAGGTCTTGAAACTTCCTCTTCGGATTGCCGGTGGTAGCGGTGCTGGTTGTCTGGGGATTGCCGCTTGTGCCTGTGTTACTGCTCGTCGTCGGTTGCACCTTCAGCCTCGTGCTCCATGGCCTCTTGCGCGAGCTTCGCCACTCGCTCAACCTTTGCCGGCCCCTCAAGATCCGGCCGCTTCAGTATCTGCGCCGCCCATGGGTATTCGGGATTCGTGTCGAAATTGTACGCCAGGCTGAACATCACATCGAAATAGAGCCCGATGTCCTTCTCGCGGCTGATCCCGTATGCCCGGGCATGCTCAAGACCAAGGTCGATAACCCGGTCCAGGCGCTCCCCCAGTTCCTCCACGTCTTCCGGATAGTCCTGCTCCAGCATCTTCCGCAGGCGATCTCGAAAATCATTCTCACCTGCAGCGCCGAACGCGTCCATTTGAGTCTTTCGGATCCGCATTCGCTCCTCCATAATCGAACTTATTGTATCGTTCCTTACATAAGCAAACTGAAGGAACGCCGTCCCAAAAGGGACGCCTTTATTAGACTCAGCTACCTAACTCCTTACAATCAAAAATGGAGAGAAAATGAGAACCCACTCCTTCGTCCTAGCATGCGCTTTGATCTGCTTCTCGCCCGGCGTCGCACTTGCCCAATCCACCGCTTCGCGCGTCACCAGTTCCGCAAACGCATTCCTATCTTCGCTCGACCAGAAGCAGCGCCAGGGCGTTCTTTTTGCATTCGATGACGCCCGGCAAGGCACCCGCTGGTCGAACCTTCCCACCTCCATCGTTCACCGGGCCGGCCTCAATATGGGAGAGCTCACTCCGGCCCAACGCTCTGCGGCCTTTGCTCTCCTCGGCTCCGTGCTCAGCAAGCGAGGCTATGAGAAGGTCCGCCAGATCATGGAAGCCGACAGCGTGCTGAAACATAACGAACACGACAGCCCCATGTTCGGCGAAGATCTCTACTTCATCTCCTTCCTCGGAACGCCTTCCGCCACCGAACCCTGGATCCTTCAGTTCGGCGGCCATCACTTGGCCCTGAACGTCACCATCGCCGGCGAGCGCGGCGTTCTCACGCCTACGCTGACCGGCGCGCAACCCGCGTTATACACTCTCAACGGCAAAACCATTCGCCCCCTCGGCCAGGAAAGCGATAAGGCGCTGGCCTTGCTCAATGCGCTCGACGAGATGGAGCGGAAACAGGCGATCCTGGGCTTCCGCTTGGCGGATCTCGTCCTGGGACCGGGTCAGGACGGCAAAACCATTCAGCCCGAAGGCCTCAAAGCCACGTCGATGAACGATCGCCAGCGAGCCATGCTGCTCGACCTCATCTCCGAATGGGCCGGCATCGTCCATGAGGCCGCGGCTGCTGCCCGCATGGCCGAGTTGAAAGCGGACATCCCCGAAACCTGGTTTGCCTGGAGCGGCCCCACCACGGCCGCGCCCGGCAGCAACATCACCGCGTACTATCGCATCCAGGGGCCGCATCTCGTCATCGAATACGCCCCGCAGACCCTGGGCGGCGATCCCGCCCTGCATGTTCACACTATGTATCGCGACCCGACCAACGACTACGGCAAAAAGCTGGCCGCGAAATGAAACCCTCGCTTGCCGCTGCGATTCTTCTGCTGCTTCCGTCGCCGGCATTTGGGCACCGGCTCGACGAGTACTTACAGGGAACGCTGATCTCGGTCGGGAAAGACTCCCTTCAGGCCGAGCTCACTCTTACGCCCGGAGTCGCCGTCTTTCCATTTGTTTCGGCCGGCATCGATACCAATCGCGACGGGATCATTTCCGGAGGCGAGCAGCAAGCCTACGCCTTGCGCATCCTCCGCGATCTGTCGTTTTCCATCGACGGCCGCCCTCTGCTGCTCGAATTGCGGTCAATCGAATTCCCCAACCTGGCTGACATGAAAGAAGGGCTCGGAGGCATCCGCCTGAAGTTCACGGCCAATGTCCCTCGCGGCGGCCAGACCCGCAGGCTGATGTTCGAAAACCACCACCAGCCAAGGCTCAGCGCCTATCTCGTGAACTGTCTCGTTCCGGATGACTCTGACATTCGGGTGATCGCTCAGGTCCGTAATGAATCGCAGTCGGTCTATCAATTGGACTACACACAAGCTGGCCCTCCTCCCAACCGCGCCTGGCTCGTCCCGCTCGCCCTTCTCTTATTCACCCGCTTCGCCTTCCTTCAGTTCCGTCGTGGTGCAGGCTCTTTCAGGAAACGGCGAGTTTGATTGAGCGAATTTGATTGAGCCCTGTGATGCAGGCTGTTAGCCTGCGGCGGGTTGTCAACCCGCCCCGGGCAGGCTGAATGCCTGCCCCACCACCTTGGCTCGCAACCTATTGAGCCGTAGAGGTGGCGCAGGCGGTTTCGCCTGCGCATGCCGCTCTCAAAGACTTCTGCCACGGGCTGCTAAGAGTGGAGTTGACATAGCGCCGGATCGGAAGTTGATCGAAAGGCGACGTGTGGACATGGAACAAAGAAACGTCAACGCTATCGCCCTCATGCATGAGCTACTCGTGTCGCAAAGCGATTGCGGGATCAACTCGGGCGGCTCGGATGGCGGGACGTGTGGTTGCGATCGCGGCTGCCGCCAGCAGACAGACCAACGGTAGGGCCACGCTTTGGAGATCGGCAGGCCTTACACCGTAGAGGAGCCTATTCAGGAACCGGGCAAAGATGAACCCGCCGACTGTGCCTGCCACAATGCCGCCCGCAATTACCACGGCGAAGTCAGAGATGACCAGGCGTACGACGCGCGTGCGGTGCGCACCGAGCGTATAACGGATGCCGATTTCCTTGGTGCGGCGCGCCACCGAGAAGCTGAGAACACCATAGAGTCCAACTGCGCTCAAAAGGACGGCTAAGAGCGAAAAGAATCCGGCGAGCAGAGCTAGCAGGCGCTCCGGAATGAGAGTTTCATCGATGCGTGTGGTTTGCAACATGAAGCTTGAGACTCGCAAGGCGGGATGTATTCTTTGGATCTCCTGTCGAAGCATGGGCGCGATGGCAAGAGGATTACCGGTGGATCGCACTTCCAGTGTTCCGTTGATATCCCGTAGCGGTTCGAAAATAATCGGTAAGCTGGCTTCCCTAACGCTGCTGAACTTCGTGTCGGCGACGACGCCGACAACGTGCCGGCTTTGAGCAAGTTCCTGGGTCCGCAGGAAAGTTTGGTTCACAAGAACGGTATCCATGTTGTCGTGCCAGTCGAGGTCGCGGCCATCCAGTAAACGTATCTGCATCGCGTCGAGAAATCCGGGAGAAATCGCCAGATGTGCGGGCGTTGTGCTGACATAGCCCAGCAGCGGGCGATCCGACATGCCGACCGCTTGCACCTGCGGCAGCTGGCGAATGCGGTCGAGCAACTGGGGCAAGACGGCACGCTTTTGTTCCGGGTTGGGAATTTTTCCACTAATGCCAGCGAGCAAAACGCCCTCCTTTGCGAACCCCAGATCTACGTGGGTCAATTTTTGAAACGACAGCAAAAGAAGCCCGCCAACGAATAGCACGACAAAGCTGAAACTGACTTGGGATGCCAAAATCAGGCGCAGGAGACGAGTCCGACCGGACTGCTTAGAGGCGGCGGAGGCCCGCAGTGCGGGGATGAGTCCAAGGAGCACGGTGATCGAAACGATCATTGTCGTCAAAAATGGAAGGACCCGCCAATTGATATGAACTTCATCGAATGACGAGTACGAGGGTGACATCAGGTGGACGATTGTAGGAGTCATGGCCGAGGCAATCCCTATCCCGAGGAGACAAGCCGTGACCGCAATCAGGCTACTTTCAAGAAGCTGTTGCTGGATGAGGCGTCCTCGGCTTGCTCCCACGGATATGCGCACCATCATTTCCGTCTGGCGCGCGGCGGCACGAGCAATCAACAGATTCGAGACATTTGAGCACGCGACTAATAGGATCAGTCCGGCTATCGATGCCACTATGGATAATGGTGTCTTCCATTGTGTGTTTAGGCCGGTCCGAAGATCGCCCTGAGTACCAAAGCCCAACGGCGCATCGAGGAAATATGGAGCAGAGTCCTCCGGATGTTCACGGCGATAATTGATCAGCGCTGCCTGAAGCACCTGCCGGGCTTGCTCCAGCGTAGCGCCAGGCTTCAGATGTCCGAAGATCATTTCGTATGCAACGCCGAAATCCGGTAGCCAGAGATCTTCCATAAAACCTCGGAACAGACCGTTAAATCCTCTCTCGGATACACCGACGATCTGGTATTGCTGACCTCTCCAAGTGAGCCATCGTCCGAGGACTGAAGGGTTCGCGCCAAAACGCCGGCTCCAAAAGCTGTAGGTCAGAACAGCAACCGGCCGCCCTCGATCCTCGGCAGTCAGCAGCCGTCCGATCGTGGGGCGGACCCCGAGAATCTGGGGCGTTTCACCGGAGAACGATTGAACTTGGGCCCGCTCTTCTTCGCCATCGGAGTCGTCAAAAATGACAGATTGGGTACCAAAGTTGTAGCCGAAAACATCGATGTAGTTGCCTCCTGCCTCACGCAATCGGCGCAAAAGGCCTTCCCGTGCTCCCCGTTGTCGACCGGAGGACATCAAGTAAAAGAGCCGGCCAGGATCCCGCACCGGTAGGGGGCGCAAGTAGAACGTATCAATCAGCGAGAATGCCGCGGTGCATGCGCCGGTGGCGAGCGAAAGAGAAAGGACCGCCGCGATCGTGACGACCGAATCCTTCGCCAAGATTCGTACGCCAAACCGCACGTCCTGCAAAACGGATTCGAGCCAGTCCATGTTGGGAAGACGACGTGAGTTCACCTGGCGTGCATGGGAATAGACAGCGCTCGCCTAGAGAAGTTACTACCTGAGAGGAAAGGTTTCACGTTTGGGGGAGCTGGATTTTAAACACGATAGAATATATTCCCGTGCGTACTCCGTGACCTGACAAGATAAGTCCGCCCATCGGAGTCCTCATCGGCTGCTAGCTTTTCAAACTCCCCGCTCGAGGCTTGATTCACGAGCCGCGATGCAGCCGTGCATATAAGCTAGCAGCCCGTGGCTGAGGTGGCGCAGGCGGTTTCGCCTGCGCATGCCCCTCTCAAAGACTTCTGCCACGGGCTGCTGCTTCGGGCCGAGCGTCGGACAAAAGGTACGCTTCACACGGCCAGATTCGTGGCTGCGTATGGCGCCTTGTCAGGTGGACCCTGCGGCGGCCGACTGGCTGCTCGCATGACTCCGCTCATCCTTCTTAAAGCGAGTGAAAACTGCCAGGCGGCCCGACACTACCCCTCACCCGATTCGCACTCCTGCGCAGGCCCCGGCCGACTCATCTGCCGGACGAACCATAAACGCGCCGTTCCCCAATCTCTCTTAACCGTCGCCGCTGATATCCCCATCACTTCCGCCGTCTCTTCAATCGACAAACCGCCGAAGTAACGCAGTTCCACGACCCTGCCCTGCTGCGGATCCAGCACACTGAGCCGGTCAAGCAGTTGGTCCAGGGCAAGCAGGTCCACTGTCGGATTGGCTGCCGACGGTTCCACTGCGTCGTCCAGGGAAACCGCGCCCGCGAACGCTTCGCGCTTCAAAGCCTTGTGCGCCTTCGCATGGTTGATGAGGATCCTCCGCATCATGATGGCGGCAACGCCAAGGAAATGCGCCCGGTCATGGCAATCCACAGCATTCTGATCCACCAGCCGCATGTACGCTTCGTGGACCAGGGCCGTCGGTTGCAGGGTGTGCTCCGGACGTTCCGCCGCAAGCAGTCGACCGGCAAGCCGTCGCAACTCCTCGTACAAGACCGCAGTCAACGCATCCAGGGCGGACTTCTCCCCGCGACGCCAGCTCACCAGAAGTTGCGTGAAATCCTGTTGAGGATCCAAGGCTCCCGTCCGGAAACGTCCCATTCTATCGAACGGCGTCTTCTCAGAAAGTGTGACAGGTTTGCGCCGTAAGGCAGGTTTTCAACCTGCCGCGGGTTTTCAACCCGCTCTTAACTTCCCTCAACGAACGCAACAAGCGCGGCGAGTAGTCTCGCGCCTGGAATTGTATACTGGCCAGAATGCCGGACGAGCAGGAACGCTGGGCTCGTGTCAAAGATGTCGTGGGACTGGCCTTGGAAACCGACCCGCACGAGCGCCCATCCCTGATCGCTCGATTGTGCGCCGGAGATGCGGCCCTGCAAAAGGAAGTCGAAGCCCTGCTCGATTGCTCCGGCGAAACCGCTGGGCTCGACCGCTGCCTCGCCGACGCCGTCAGCCGCACCATCGCCGATTACAGCGCGGCGCCTTCCCAAATCGGACCATACCGGATCGAGCGTCTGCTCGGCTCCGGCGGCATGGGGTCCGTCTATCTGGGCATTCGGTTCGACGACCAGCTACCCGCCCGGGTCGCCATCAAAGTGACGCAATTCGGCGGCGAAACCCTCCTCGAACGATTCCGCCACGAACGCCGTATTCTGGCCGGCTTGATTCATCCTTATATCGCCCGTCTGCTCGACGCCGGAATGCTCGAAGATGGACGGCCATACTTCGTAATGGAGTATGTCGATGGCCGCCCCATCGACCGTTACGTCGAAGAATTTAAGCCTCCAGTCCTGGAACTCTTCCTGAAAATTTGCGCCGCCGTACAATTCGCGCACCAGAACATGGTGATCCATCGCGATTTGAAGGCCGGCAACATCCTCGTGACGAACAATGGTGATCCGCGCCTCCTCGACTTCGGCATTGCCAAACTGATAGACGGCGACAGCGACATCCAGCAGCAGCGCACACTCCCGTCCGATTGCATGCTGACCCCCGCCGCAGCCAGCCCGGAGCAGGCGAGCGGCGCAGCCGTGACTATGGCCAGCGATGTGTATTCGCTTGGCGTCCTCTTATACCGCCTGCTGACCGGAGCTTCTCCCTACGCCGGGGCGAAGGACTTTGCGGCCGACCCTGGCCGAGTGATTCGTGAATACGAGCCGCCACCGGCCAGCGCAGTCCCTGACCTCGATCCTCGAAGCCGCCGCCTGCTCCGCGGTGACCTCGATAATATCCTTCGCAAGGCGCTCGAAAAAGACCCCGCTCGCCGCTATCCCACGGCTCATGAGCTGGCTGCTGATATCGAACGGCACATGGCGGCACAGCCCATTGAGGCACGTCCGGCCTCATTTCGTTATCGCGCCGGAAAATTTGTTCGCCGCAACCGGCTTGCAGTTACCGCCGCCGGTCTGCTGACCTTGAGCATTGCCGTTGGCCTGGTAGCCAGCCTGCAATATGCTCATCGCGCCAACCAGCAGCAGTTACGCGCCGAGCGCGAGTTTGCAGCACTTCGCAAGCTCACACACTCTTTCCTGTTCGAGATTGACGATGCCATTCAAAGCTTGTCCGGAGCCACCGCCCTCCACGAACTCGTAGTGAAGCGCTCCATTGAATACCTCGACCAGCTCGCCACCGAAGCTGGAAACGATGCCGCCGTTCTCGACGATCTGGCCGAAGGCTACACCCGTATCGCCCGCCTCCTCGCCAACGAGCGGCATGCTCGCCCCAGCGGCTCGCTCGAAACCGGAATGCAAACGGGTCTGAAGGCGCTCGCCATTCGACGGCGGCTTGCAGCGTTCAAACCCGGCGATCCCGCAACACTGCGGAATCTGCAGGATAGTCTTTGGTCGGTTGCGGGTGCGTACGCCACCATGGGCGACTATCGGGCTGCTCTCGGTCTTCAGTGGGAGCGAGTTCAGTCGGCTCAGCGGATTGCTTCTCGGCAAACGACCTCTGAGGACAGTTCCCGGCAGGCCGATTCGCTAACCGCAATGGCGGACTACGAGTGGAGGCTCGGCCGGTACGATGAAGCTCTCGACCACGCCCGGCATTCTCTTGCCATCCGCGAGGATCTGCTACGAGCCTCCCCCGCCGGTTGGGTTCGGCGAAAGGTCGCCATTTCTCACGAATTCATCGGCTACGTTCTGACGCAGCAGGAGAATTTCCATGCAGCGGCGGACGAACATCGCGCAGCCCTGAACTTCGCGGAAGCAGCGCTGCGGGAGAACCCCCAAAATGCCGATCTCCAACGTCTGCTCGCCGTCACGAGCGAGAACCTTTGCGAATCGCTCGCACGCGACAGGCGCTCCCGTGAAGCGCTCCCTTATTGCCACTCCGCCCTTTCCATCTACACGAACATGAATCAGGCCGATCCCAATAATGTTCAGTCTCGCGAAGACCTTGCGTCCGGCGAATCGACCTTAAGTCTGGCGCTCGAGCGCGCCCACTCCTCGCAGCAGGCGCTCTCCTGGCAAAACCGCGCTCGCAGCCTGATTCAGGAAGCGCTTTCTCAGGACCCTGGCTCGATCGATCTGGCGGAGCTCAACGCCAAAAGCCTTATGGAATTGACGGTAATTGAGGAGCAACTGCACAACACGGTCGCGGCGCGGACCGCCGCGTCCCAAGCCCAGAACGTGCTACAGGACCTGGCGCGGCACTTCCCCCAGAGCCACTTGTTTGCGGTTCTCCTGGATCAGTCTGGCGCCGCGTATCGGTCGCTGAAATAAGCTCGCAAACAGAGATCGCACAAACGGTTCTGCTCAACGACACAGAGGAACTTCGGGAAGAGCTGTAATGACCCGGTGCCATTCTTGAGCCGGTTTTTCCCC